>ERZ777305.49-NODE-49-length-172623-cov-5.428915_pt1 | contig 172623 bp, 145 predicted proteins | sample MGYA00374965_ERZ777305 | MGnify/ENA primary metagenome ERZ777305 (study PRJEB29328, sample SAMD00013331) | mouse gut metagenome | study: EMG produced TPA metagenomics assembly of the Metagenome analysis of fecal microbiota from mouse which was promoted...
TCTCTTCTTTTGCCATCTCATCATTTAGTTACTATTATTATATCCTATCGTGCAAGGGCGCATTGTGGAACTGTGCATAACCGGATTAATCTATTGCTATTTTTATTTTTGGGATTGACTAAAATAGCAAAGGTGATATAATGTACTTGTACATTAAGTACATTTAGAAGGCAGAGGTGGTGAATCGTGGAAATCATTATCAGTAATAATGCCAATAAACCGATTTATGAACAAATCACATCACAAATCAAGGCAATGATCATGAGCGGAGAATTACAGGCAGGTGACGCAATCCCTTCTATGCGGGCTTTGGCAAAATCAATCCATGTAAGCGTTATTACAGTCCAAAAAGCCTATGAGGATTTACAAAGAGACGGATTTATCGAAACTACGGTTGGCAGAGGAAGTTTTGTGTCGGCGCAGAACAAAGAATTTTATCAAGAGGAACAACAGCGTATAGCCGAAGAACATTTACAAGCAGCCGCCGAAATAGGGAGAATGAGTAATATTTCTCTTGAAAAATTGACGGAATTATTAACTTTATTTTATCAGGAGGACGAATAACATGGAAAACATTTTAGAATTGCAACAAATATGTAAGTCTTTTCCAAAGTCAAACTTTATATTGGATAAACTCTCTTTTTCATTACCGTATGGGGCTATTCTGGGCTTTGTTGGTGAAAACGGCGCAGGTAAAACTACCACGATTGGCTGTATTTTAAACACTGTCAGAAAAGACAGCGGTATGGTAAAACTATTTGGAAAAGAAATGCGGGATATTGACACAGACATTCGAGAAAAAATTGGTGTGGTTTATGACGGAGATAATTTTCCGGGTTTTTGGACGGCGAAACAATTATCTCAAGTCATGGAGGGAATTTATACACAATGGGATAATGCCTTATTTCAAAAATATTTAGAGGATTTTCATTTACCTGTTAAACAGAAAATCAAAAATTATTCCAGAGGAATGACAATGAAGCTGGCTATTGCAGTTGCCTTGTCGCATCACCCGCAATTATTGATTTTGGACGAAGCAACCAGTGGTTTAGACCCCATTATGCGTGATGAAATGCTGGACGTTTTTCTTGAATTTGTGCAGGAGGAAAGCCATTCTATTCTTTTATCTTCTCATATTACAAGCGATTTAGAAAAAGTTGCAGATTATATTACATTTATTCATAATGGGAAATTGATTATGACCGCATCAAAAAATGATTTGGTATATAATTACGCCGTTATGCGTTGCAAGGAAAGTCAGTTCCTTGCATTAGACCCTGGTGATATTATCGCTTACCGAAAACGGGATTTTCAGATTGATGTATTAGTTAATAACGGAAAAGAAGCACAACGAAAATATAAAGGTTCTGTTGTAGACCATGTTTCAGTTGATGAAATCATGTTGTTATTGGTAAAGGGGGAACGAGTATGAAAGGATTGCTTAAAAATAATTTTTTAACCGTTTATTCTAATGCGAAAGTTTTTTCGATTTTTATGCTTATATTGGGGCTTTTTGTTGTTGCAGTTATCAGCCAGCCGCTTCTTATTGGTTACGTTCTGTTAAGCATGGTTGGCTTTTCCGTAAATGCAATTACAAGCATAAAAAAAGAGTTTATTTCAAAATGGGGAAAATACAAATTAACTTTGCCTGTAAAGAGAGCTGCTATTGTTAAAAGCTATTTTATCAGTCAACTAATATGGCTGCTTGTTGGAATACTATATGCAGGAATCGTTATAAGTTTATCATGGGCATTGCATGGTTGTCCTTATGACAATCGCATTGACGTAGTTTCCATATTTGCATTGGGAATTAGTGTAAGCATTTTTACAGGAGCATTTTTCTTTCCTTTGCTTTATCTGGGAGGCGAAGAAAGAAGCGATGTATTTTTAGTCATCAGCTTGCTTTGTGGAATTGGGGTTGTATTAGGAATGATTAGTGTGCTTAACCTTTATTTAGCCCCCGGCGTGACTACAATTCTATTAAGTGCGGCTATTTTGCTTTTAAGTTCTTTGCTGGTATTTGCTTTATCCTATCCGTTGACCGTGAGCATTTATGGTAAAAAGGAATACTAATTCAACACCTCATGTAAAAGAAAAAAACAATAACCATAAAGAAACAGACGCAGAGCCGTATAAAAGTCAATAGAACGTAAATTGCTTTTCCTAATCGGGCATGGTATAATTTCCCCCAGTACAAACCAACAAGTCGGAATTTATCAAATAGATTGTTTGGAGGCGGCATTTTTATGTTCCAAAAGGCAATAATAATCGGTTGTCCAGGCGCAGGAAAAAGCACATTTGCAAGAATATTGAGCGATAAAACTCACTTACCGTTATATTATCTTGACATGTTATGGCACAAGTCTGACAGGACAACTGTTGACAGAACTATATTTGACCAGAAATTAAAAGAAATTGTTGTAAAGGATAAATGGATTATTGATGGAAACTACGGAAGAACACTTGAAATGCGTATTCAAGCGTGTGAAACTATATTTTTACTGGATTTTCCGGTAGAGGAATGTTTGGCTGGCGCGGAATCACGCATCGGGAAACAACGTGTAGATATGCCCTGGATAGAAACAGAATTTGATGAGGAATTTAGACAATGGATTGTTGATTTCCCTAAAAATGAATTGCCAATTGTATACCAATTGCTTGACAGATACAAAAGCGAAAAAGACATTTATATCTTTCACGCAAGAGCTGATATCGATGATTATATCTTGAAAATGTTTGGTTAAAATTCCGGTTTATTGGTCAAAAATGGGAGTGTAATATAAAGTGTGTAAGTCATCGGAAACAAACGTGTGTTTGGCTCTTGAATCCTGCTGCCAAATATGCTATATTAAACATAGAAAAAGGGAAAGCCATAGAAGCGGCTACCCTCAACAATAACTAAACCAATGCTTTACAGCATCAGCCGTCACTACTGCGAATAGTGGCGGCTATTTTCGTTTTCCCTTAAAAACTGTGTAACACAGTCCAATCAGGGCAACAATGAATATTCCAGTCTGAACCAAATCAGAATATGTAATCATCATTGGCAACTCCCTCCTTTCTTTCGTCTGGAGGGTTAGCCCCTCCGAAATGGAGGGCAGCCGCCCGGCTCTATGGTCTCCCATATACGAAGTATAGCACACATTTTTTGTTAGGCAATTATAATATACTGTTTTGGCAGAAGTGCCACCCTGCATCTATTGCCACAGGCAGTCAAGCTGCCGGAACTTACGGCATATCATGAAACACGCCTGAACTTTCCCCTTGTTCCCCTCATTGTATCTTATTATGTATAGGCTAAAGTGCTATGAACTGCTTTCTCTCACTTCAATCCGACTGATTTTCAACTCAGTCCCGCCGAAATCGGAGCGAAGCTGCAGAACATTTTCCCCCTTTTTTAGATGAAGAAGATAATACAATGGCTGCTCGTTTTCACCGGCATATATTTCCTGTGAATCCGTCTCGTTATGCAGGCTGACCTCCAGGCTTGAAATGACGCCTTCCAGCAAATCGTCTACTTTCACAAACACGGTAACGTAAACATCCCGCTCTTCTTCTGCCCATAGGGTAACAGCAGCTGTATCCTTTGTAGATATCATTCCGGCTGCATATGGTGTTTCCAAATCTTCACATAATTCCATGTCCCCGGAAAGGACAAAGCAATCTGCTGGATATACAAGAACCGGCGGCTCACCCGAGGGGATTTTCTCATTCCCGTCCCCTGATGTTACGGGAATTGGCTGTAATATTCCCTCTTCGTCAAAGGCAAGATAGCCAAACCGAATCGAACGGTTCCACCCGGCTCCCATCCAGCGTGCGGCATGGTAAATAATCAAATCCTCTTTGCCGTCAACCGATGTGGTAAAACAATTGTGTCCCGGCCCGTAAACATCCAAATCCTTCACCATAAGAGGAGTTTTTCGCTTAACCCAGTGGTCCGGATTCCTGGGATCCGAACCAATCTTCGTGGTCAGCAGTCCCAGACAGTATTCATCGGTCCAGGAACCACTGGCGGAATATACTAAATTCACGGTGTTCACCCGGACAATCACTTCCGGTCCCTCATTGACCAGCGGGTCTCCATTCTTTTCCCAATCCAACTCCGGCATGGACAGCAGAATCTTTTCCTCCATGACTTCCGTTGGATTTATCATTTCTGCCAAGTAAATATCCTGCCTTACATTTTCATAGCCTTCCCAGCCGGACCAGAGAAAATATCTCTTGCCGTCCATTTCCATAATCGTGCCGTCAATGGCAAATTTGTCATCCATGCCCTTTAAGGGGCTGCATTCCCACTCTCCCTGCATCGGGTCTTCCGATGCATTGGAGAGCACGAACATGTGATGCATTTCTTCTCCGGGTGCAGCTGCCGCAAAATAGATATACCAGGTTCCGTCCAACCGCCATATTTCCGGCGCCCACAAATCCGTCAGCTCTGCTCCCGGCTCATAGACGCACTGCCATTTGGCCGCCCCCAGTGTCTGTATCGAGTCTGCCGCACTTAGAGATATATTGTCCCCTGTGGTTTTGGTATACAAATAGCCATCCCCGTAACGCATCACAAACGGGTCCGCTCCCTCCCGGTCAACGATTGGGCTGATCTGTTCTTCCAAAACGGCAGCTTCCTTTCCGGTATTTGTTTCTTTCTGCGCACATCCAAGCAGTACTGCGCTTACCAGCATCAGGACAGCAATATGCTTACTCTTCATTTTGTACCCTTTCTCTCCGATACTGCATATTGATCTCATTAATACATGCAGGGTCGCATTTCCACTTCCTGTCATACGTCATAATTCCGTTCACTTCCTGTTCCACATCCGTCAGCTGGGTATAGCAGAATCCGGCCAGTACAGGTGAGCCCAATACCACATCCAAAACTCTCTTGTAATCCTCCACAAACTGTTTGTCAGACGTTACGCTGGTATATCCCCAGGCTTTGGTCTCACTATGGGAAATATCAAATCCGATTCCCCCAAATTCCGATAGAACAATGGGCGCACCCTGGTCAGAAAATCCTTTCGCATAGATATCCCACACACCGCTGGGCCGGTCAATCAGGCCCTTCCGGCTTGCAAACATTTCCTCAAATTTCTGTGCTTTCTTTGACCCGGCTTCCTCACCATACTCATAATTATGAATTGCACAGATGTCAGTCTCTGTCATTTCCCAGCCGTCATTGGAGATTACCAATCTTGTGGGGTCTACAGAATGTAAGTAATGGTAAAGCATCTGTGAGTAGTGCTGTTGTTGACGGCTGCCGTGTATCTGGGGCGTTCCCCAGCTTTCATTTAGCGGAACCCAGCAGATAATAGACGGATGGTTAAAATCCCGTTCTACTATTTCCGTCCACAGTGCCAATTCACGATTCAGCTGCTTCTCCCCAAATGTGGGAACAGAAGCGCATTCCCCCCACACAAGGTATCCCAGTTTATCCGCCCAGAAAAGGAATCTCGGGTCCTCTGCTTTCTGATGCTTTCTGCATCCGTTAAATCCTAATTCTTTTGCCGCCTCAATATCAAATTTTAACGCTTCGTCAGACGGCGCAGTCAAAAGTCCTTCCGGCCAATATCCCTGATCTAAAACCAGTTTCTGGTAGTATGGCTTATTGTTCAGATAGATCATGCCGTTTTCCGTATGGACTTTGCGGAATCCGAAATAACTGTTTACCCGATCTATTACGTTTCCATCCTTATCTTCTAAGGTAAGCTCCACATCAAAAAGATTGGGGGATTCCGGTGTCCAGGAGAAGCCATCGTTATGGAAATTGGTGCGCATAATATGATTTTGAATCAAGTCGGCGCAGGCAAGCAATTCGGGACTGTTACACTTACTCTTCATTTCCAGGATTTCCGTTCCCTGAAATTCTATTTTCAGTCCCACATGGCAGTCCATACAGTTTCCATGCAAAAACACCCTGATATCTTCTCTGCCTTCATCAAAACGGGATAAAAACTTTACGCTTTCGATTCTCCTTTTTTCCACGACTTCAATCCATACGCTCTGCCAGATTCCTGATGTGGGGGTATACCATATCCCCTTGCTCTCCTCCTCCCAGAACTGTTTCCCTCTGGGAATGGTTTCATCCTTGTATGGGTCGTATACCCGGACCACGATTTTCTGACTTCCTTCTCTCAGACAGGGCGTCATACAAATGGTAAAGGGACTGTCTCCTCCCTCATGATGCCCTGCAAATGCGCCGTTAATATAAACATCACAGATGTAATCTACTGCCCCAAAATGCAACAGCACATCTTTACCCACGTATGCCTGCTCAATCGTTACTTCTTTTTCATACCAGAGAATATCGTGTGCGCCAGTCTGGGTAATCCCTGACAATGCCGCCTGGTAGGCAAAGGGTACTTCTATCGTCCCGGAAAATGTATTTGCCTGATACCATTTTTCATCTACTCCCACATCTCCATCGTCAAAAGAAAATTTCCAAGTTCCATTCAAGCACTGAAAAGAATCACGGACAAAATCTGGACGCGGATACTCTGTCCTATAAATCATAGTCTTTTTCCCTTTCTATCACTTAATACCGCTGCCAAGCGACATAGACTCCATAAATTTCTTCTGGGCAAATAAGTACAGGACAAAGGTCGGAATGATCGCCAATATTGCACCCGCCATAGCGATTCCGGGATATGTCATATACTGTCACTGTAATAATTGAAGCCCCGGTGTAATCGGCAGCATATCAACATCCCGCATTACAATGGACGGCCAAAGGAAATCGTTCCAGGCGCCGGTAAAGGAGAACAGTGCAACTACCATAAGTACGGGTTTTGAATTTGGCGGAATAATATTCCAGAATACCTGCCAGTGATTGGCACCGTCCACGTAAGCCGCCTCATCCAGTTCTTTGGGAATGCCCAGCATAAACTGTCTCACCAAAAATACATTAGTCACACCGGCAGCGCCGGGTATGATAACCGCCAAATAGGTATTCGTCCACCCAAGACTGTCAACAATCTTAAAGTTTGGAATCAGATTCATCACAGAAGGAAACATCATGGTGGCCATAAGAATCAGAAACAAAGTATCTCTGCCCTTAAAGTGCAGTCTGGTAAATCCATAACCCGCAAGTGAAACAATGACCACCACAAGCCCCATGTGTCCCAAGGCTATGACCAGAGAATTTGCAAACCATCTAAGTACCGGAGAAGAGTCATTGTGAAACAGCTTCGCATAATTTTCAAATGTAAATTCTACCGGAAGAATATGGAAATCCATTCTCTGAATTTCGTTTTCTGATTGGAATGCCGTCAGCAACGCCCATATCATGGGAAAAATCCAAATGATACAGATTGCCAGCAGGATTATAAAGCAAACGGTTATTAAAACTTTTCTCTTATTTGAATTCGTTTTCATAGATTTTTATCACCTCTCAGACCTCCGATTCATGATAAACTGTACCGTAGATACCAGCATGATTACCAGCCCCATCAGGATTGCCATTGCGGAGGACATACCCGCGTTAGATATACCCGTGCCAAAAGCGTTCTCCTGAATATACATCATCAGTACCTTGGTTGAATTGTTCGGTCCTCCCCCTGTCAGCATCAATGACTGTCCATAGATATTGAACTGTGCAACGATTGTAGTAATGGTGGTAAACAGCAGCTGGAACCGAATATTGGGAATCACAATCTTAAAAAGCCTGATTACCGCTCCCGCTCCATCAATCGTCGCCGCCTCAAGCTGTTCCTGCGGAACCCCGTTTAAAGCCGCCACGTAGATTACCATATTGCTGCCCATACACCACCAGATTGTCACGCCGATAATGCAAATCCATGCCCAGGGCTGTGTGGATTTCAAATCGATCGACATGTCAAACCATGTCTTGAAAGGTCCGTAAGAAAGTGACAACAGGAAGGACCAGATAATCATAACAGCCGATATTGAAAATAATGTGGGCATATACAGCACTGACTGGAACAGCCTGTGTCCGCGGGGCTTCATGTTCAAAAGCACTGCAATCAGTAGCGGAACAAATACACACAAAGGTACCGCAAACAGAACAAAAAGTATTGTATTTCCCATACCAATCCGGAACTGATCGTAGTAAATACTGGAGCTGTCAAACAAAATCTTGTTGTAATTGGAAAACCCTATAAACTCTGGCGTATTGTACATATCCCATTCTGTAAACGAAACAGCGATGCCAAAGACAGCTGGAATCAGGAAAAATATGATAAACAGTATGAAATATGGTCCGATAAATAATAGAGTCCAAAGGTTGATCTTCTTTTTCATACGTTCTCCTTTTTTACATTAATACCCCATTTTTTCATTTACAATTTTCTGAATTTCTTCAAAAGTTGATTCAATATCCGCTGTTCCACTGATCATATCCCACATTCTTGCATCAACTTCGCTGAACACATGGTTCGTGCCCTCTGTTGTGTTGATTCTCACTTTATCTCTTCCCGTCTCGGAAGTAATCAGAAACGACTGCGGCAGTGAAAGGAATACTTCATTCTCGCTCATGGCAATACCGGAAGGAATCGCGCCCGACTCACACCACTCTAACTGATTTCCCTGAAGCCATACCAGAAAATCAACCATGCCCGCAAGCTTCTTATCGCTTTTTGGCTCCGCCGACTTAAACATGGCAAACTGATCGGCACCCGCACACTGCACAATATTGTCAAGATCCCACTGCGGTGTAAATGTCTCTACCCACTCAAAATCAGTAATTGTCTGCATCGTGGACAGCATCCATGTTCCTTCCGGAAGAAATACCACTTTACCATTTAAGAACAGTTTACCGCCATCCTCACCCTGGGGTACAAGAAAGCCCTTGTCATTGAGCATCTTATATTCGTTTACGGCATTTACTGAATACTCATTGTTTACGCTGACTTTTCCATCTGCGTCAACCCAGCTTCCGCCCATCTGTTGGTAGATATTCATAAAGTTCTGCATACTCCATGTTGTAGCAGTGGTATAGATTCCATCCGCTTTTGCCGCTTCGCCTGCCTGCTCCATCTCCTCGTATGTAATAAAACCGTCATCTAAGCATCCTGGAACATATTTCTCAGCCAGATCTTTATTCACGTACATAACCCAGGAACCCATTGTAGCCGGTATACCCCACTGGCTGCCATCGATTGTGCCTGCTTCCCATGCTCCCGAAATATAGTTCTCGCTCTTTACCTCCGTACCCGCAATCACATTATCCCAAGATTCTACCATCCCCTGTGAAAGGTAGGTGGGCAGAGACTCCGAAGCGACAAGGGCAATATCCGGGACACCCTTTCCTGATTTACCAGCCGTCGTCAGCTTCGTGTTAAATGTGGCCGCCTCCATAGAGACAAATTTAACTGTAAACGCAGGGTTCGTGGCATTGTACTTATCAATGGTCGCCTTAATCGCCTCGCCGTCCGGTCCTGTTGCCGAAGACCAGAGCAAAATCTCACCGCTGTCCTCGTTGGCCGCCTTTCCTGCACTCCCCGCTTTATCTGCTCCGCATCCGGTGATCATACATGCCGACATAGCCGTGATCAAAAACATCCCCAATAATTTCTTTGCTTTCATAAGTTTCCTCCTGACATTCATTTTGGTTTACTAATTGCAACAATTTTTACTTCTACTCGCTCTTAAGATTTGCGCGCTAATCTTTTTCTGATTTTATCTTATCTCTCTTCGCTATTTTTATCAACTTATTTATTTACTATATTTTCTTATTTTTCCCATTTTTTTAAATTTTTCTATATTTTTAACTATATAAGTTTACTATTTACGATAAAATATTTATTATATCTCTTATTGGTTTACTAATTAGTTTACCTATTTGTCAAAATACAATCTTGCTTATTTGGAAACCTTTTAGTATACTATTCTTGTGGATTTTCCCTAACCATAGAATCAAACAGTATATGAGTATAGAAATAGGAGATGAATAACGGATGGTTTTAAATCTTGAACAAGACGGCATCGAAGTATACAGAGCACTGGCCTCAAAAACCAGAATCCAAATATTGACCATATTAGCCAGCAAGCCGTCAACTGCAAGCGAATTAGCTTTAGAGTTGAATATCAGTAAGGCCATTGTCTCTCGCCATTTAAAAGAACTGGAAAACGCAAAACTCATACATTTGTCTCACAATTTTAAATCATCCGATGACCGCAAGAAGGTTTATACGCTGAAAGTTGATCAAATCCAAATCAATTTCCCCCGCAAAATATATCTTCCTTTTAAGAAAAAAACCACAGAAATTAAATTGGGATTGTTCTCAGATTTTGAAATTCACCCAACCTGCGGGCTGGCTTCTAACACGCATGTGATCGGTGAGTTTGACGACCCAAGGAGCTTCGTCTCTAACGAACGCGCCGATGCATCTCTTTTATGGTTTACAAAGGGGTATGTAGAATATCGCATTCCCAATCTGCTAAATGCAAACGAACATCCGGAACTCCTGGAGTTATCTTTGGAAATCTCTTCCGAGTTTCCGGATTCTAACAATACCTGGCCTTCCGACATCAGTTTCGCTATTAACGGTATTGACATTGCGCTCTGGACTTGTCCCGGAAATTATTCGGATGTGCGCGGTAAGCTCAATCCTTCCTGGTGGGAGAGCAATTTCTCTCAATATGGTCATTTGATTCACCTGCGTTCTTCTCATCTCAATACGAATATTGATGCACACTACATGTCAGATGTAACCATCGACGACCTGAAACTGGAAGATTCCCCGTGGATTACACTGCGGATTGGTGTGAAAGATGATGCCGCCAACTCCGGCGGTCTGACTCTATTTGGAAGCGGATTCGGCAATATTCCACAGGACATATTATTGACACTGTATTATTCCGAACGTGGCTGATTCTTTCCACGGACATCCATTTCTCTTTTTATCATATCCATGCCCCTGTCACTCTATCGAGTATTGCCGTGACAGGGGCATATTTTTTGCATAGCATAGCGCTTCAACAATAGGATAATCGCAGGACTTTACAGTTCTCTCTGCCCTACCATACTTATCTTTGGCAGCGCTCAAGGTTTTCCATCGCCACCCACGCATTCCCCTTTTCCTGGCTTTCCACACACGCTTCTATGAACTGCATCCCCCCAAGTCCGTCATAGGCATCCGGGAAGTTCTTTCGCGCTTCATAGGACTCTCCCGCCTCTTTTGCAAGAAAGCATTCTATATAATTGCAGTAATGATTTGCCAGGGCGCCAAGCCAGCCTTCGCTGTGTCCGCCGGGAATCCTGTCGTAAGCCGCCGCTTTTTCATCAATCACCGCGTCTCCTTTGTGGATTTCCATTCTGCTGCCGTCTTCTTTGTAATAAAGAATCTTTTCCCCTTCTTCCTGAAACCAGTGCAGGCTTCCCTTCTCCCCGTAGATTCGAACACGCAGACCGTTGTCATGTCCGATTGCAATCTGGGAAGCCCAATAGGCACCGGAAGCCCCGTTCTCATATTCCACCCAGACGGTAGAGTTGTCGTCCAGCTTACGTCCCGGCACAACGGATTCCATGCGCGCCATCAGTCTGCGGATAGCAAGTCCCGTCATACGGTGGACGGTATTCTCGATGTGCGTACCAATATCCGCCAGGGTATTGGATTTCCCGGCCTGTTCCGGATCCAGCCGCCAGGCCGCCTGTTTGTTTCCAGTCATATCCTCCTTCGCCAGCCAGCCTTGGGGATATTCCGCAGCGATGGTCCTAATCCGGCCGATGGCTCCCTGTTCTATCATACTGCGAATCTGTTTGACTGCTGTGTACCCGGAATAGACATAGGTCACCATAAAAAGGATCTCTTTCTGCTCAGCAAGGGCGCACAACTGTCTAGCCTCCTCTGTCGTCATCGCAAGCGGTTTATCACAGACCACCGCAATCCCGGCTTCCAGAAATGCCTTGGCAATGGCATAATGGGAGACATTGGGCGTCACAATCACCACAAAATCTATTCTATCTGTCCGGTCCTTCTCTGTTTCCGCCATCTCTATGTAATCCTTATAAATCCTGCCCGGTTCTACTCCCCACGCTTCTCCCGTCTGTCTGTTGTTCTCCGCCTGCCTGGAGAAGCATCCCGCACACAGTGCAGCTTTGCCATCCATGGCGATAGCTCTTCGATGGGCCGGCCCGATCAGGGAACCTATGCCGCCGCCTACCATTCCATAAGATAATATCCTGCTCATAACACATATCCTCCTTTTCTTCTACGAATAAAAGCGGATGCCGCAAACGATTCCCCTTCACAGCATCCGCTTTCTATTCTTAACTAAAACGTTTTAATACCTATAGATTATTCGCTGAATCCGTGTGCGGCAAAATTATCCAGATAATCTTGTGCATTATCACCGTTTACAACGGTTCCGCCTATCTTAATCCACTCGTCCACAGCATTGCCATTTAAAACTTCTACAGCGGCTTTCACACCCTGATAGCCGGTGCCGATTGCATCCTGGTCCATGGAAGCTTTCAGCTTGCCGCCAATAATCGCATTACAGCCTTCTACTGCGCCGTCGAAACCAGAAATAACGACATCCCCTGTCATACCGGCATCGTCCAATGCCTGCCATGCGCCTAGCGCCATCTCATCATTCAGCGCCAGAACCGCATCGATATCCGGATTGGCCTGAATCAGGTTCTCCATAATTGTCATGGCCTCATCACGTTTGAAATAACCAGGCTGGGAAACCGTAAGTTCAATCCCATCATACTTCTCTAAGATTGTGGTAAAGCCTGCCACACGGTCTACGGAAGTCTGTCCTGCCGGATTACCCTCGATAATGACTACTTTTCCTTCATTTCCTAACTCATCTACCATGTACTGCGCCAGATTCTCAGCTGCCGCTTCATTATCGATACCTACAAACGTCTCCACCTTCGCGCCGTTTGCCTTTGTGTTGATGGCAATAACCGGAATGCCCGCCTCATTTGCTTTCTCAAGCGCAGGAACAATACCGTCAGAGTCTACCGGTGCGATACAGATCGCGTCAACGCCCGCCTGAATAGCGTCCTCTACCTGTTTGGTCTGCTCATCCAAAGACTGTGCCTCCATAGGCGCATACTCCACTACCGTAACACCCAGCTCATCCGCCGCTTCCTGCGCGCCGGATACCAGATAACGCCAGAACGGGGTCGAAGAATCCTTGACCATAACGGCAATTGTATAATCTCCGCCAGTGGTCCCTTCGGTGGATGCACTTTCTTCCTCTGCCGCCGGTTCGCTTTCCGTCTCCGGTTCGCTGCTTTCCGCTTCCGCCTCTGCTTCTGGTGCCGGTGCAGGCGCCGGTTCAGCCGTGCTGCCACCCTGTCCGCTTTCGCCGCATCCGGACAATACGGATACTGCGATGAGTGTTCCTGTCAATAATGCTACTAACCTTTTTTTCATATTCTTTCCTCCTTTTTCCGGAAATCGCCTTTTCCCAGACAGATTCCCTGAAAGTTTATTCAAACTGTCTTATGACAAGTTTGTTTCTGTAATATTACCGTGCTATCTTTGCAGATTTCCGATCAATCAAAACTGCTATAATGATTACCAGTCCGGTCACTAACTTCTGATATTCCGTGGCGATTCCTAACTGGTTCATGCCGTTCTTGATCAGTGTAAGCAGCACCGCACCGATCACCGTGCCATACACATTGCCTTTTCCTCCCACGAAGGAGATACCGCCGATGGCTGCCGCCGCAATCGCATCGTTTGCATAAGCTGTACCGATTGTTGCCTCCGCTGCATCTAAGCGGGATACATAGACCACACCGGCCAATGCCGCGAACATGCCGGAGAAGGCATAACACAGCATGGTGATTTTATTGATATTGATGCCCGAATACTTAGCACAGCTGGGATTGGAACCGGACACATAAATCTGTCTTCCCAAAATGGACTTCTTTAAGAACATCGCCATCAGAACCAGACAGACCAGGGAAATCAAGATTGGCATCTGCACCTTGCCTACCAGTCTCCCTTTTCCGATCACCTTAAAGCTGTCACTGAATCCGTTAAATACTTTGCCGTTCATATACAGATAGGCAAATCCTCTACAAATCTGCGACATACCAAATGTCACCAGAAAGGCGGGAAGCTTAAAGACAGATACCATAGTGCCGTTCACCAGACCACATGCAATACCAATCGTCATTGCAAACAGGATTCCCAAAATGATACTCACTAAATCATCCTGGAAGAAAAATCTGGCCGACAGCACGGAAGAGATTGCCAGTACAGATCCCACCGACAGATCGATGCCGCCAATTAACATCGTCATCATCATACCAATTGCGATAAATACATTTAAAGATGCCTGATTGAAAATATTCAGGATATTATTCACCGTCAGGAAATTGGGACATGTAATGCTGAGCAATGCCGCAATCAGTATAACTGCCAGCAAACGGGACAAAGTATCGGGTATAGCTATTTTCTTTTTCATCACTTTTCCCTCCTGCTCATCACATCTATAAACACTACGCCCACGATCACCAGCCCAAGCACCACCATCTGCCAGGAATTCGGCATACCTGCAATATTCAGTCCGCTTCGCAGAATGGTAATGATCAGTGCCCCGATCAGCGTATTCCACACGGTTCCGTTTCCTCCGGCCATGGAAGCTCCCGCCACCACCGCACTGGCGATTCCATAGAACTCATAGCCTGCGCCCTGTCCAGGGTTTGCGCTGCCCAGCTTGGATGCTAAGAGCACGCCTGCTAAGGCCGCAGTCAGTCCGCTGAAGGTATACACCAGAAATTTACTCTTGGCCACATTGATTCCCGTCAGATGCGCCGCCGCCTCGTTGCCGCCAATGGCATAGATATAAGTGCCCATCCTTGTCTTCCGGGTAATCACATGGAAAATGGTATACACCACTGCCGCAATGATCACACAATAGGGCAGAAAACCCAGTTCACCACTGCCAAGCAGTCTAAATTCCTCTGTATTGACAGAGACCGTCGCCCCTTTCGCTACCACAAGCGCCAGGGATTCCGTAATATTCCACATGGCCAATGTGATAATAAACGGCGCCACATTGTTTTTGGCAATGATCAGACCGTTGACCACTCCCGCAGCGGTTCCGGCTAAAAGCGCGATCGGCACTACGGCAATCATGGGCATACCGCCCTTAGAGAGCACTGCCGCCACCACACCGGAGAAACACATGATGCCGCCCACAGAAAGATCGATGCCGCCCGTAATGATCGCCAACAGGGAGCCGATCGATGCGATTGCCAGAAAAGAGCACTGGCCCGCAATGTTAATCATATTGCTTCCCGTCAGGAAAGTGCCGGGTTTACAGACAATCCAGAACGCCAGCGTAATGGCAAGCAGGGTATATATATTGCCTGGCACCCGCTTGAGTGCCAAAGATATCTTATGCATTCTTTTCCTCCTTTCCTGCCGCGTAGCCGATGATTTCTTCCTGTGTAGTCCCCTCTCCCGGCAATTCCTTAACGATACGTCCTTCGCGCATCACGTAGATTCTGTCGGAAAGGGTCAAAATCTCTGGCAGATCGGAGGAGATCATAATAACCCCCGCCCCTTTACTTGCCAAATCATTCATCAGGCTATGGATTTCTTCTTTCGCACCCACATCGATTCCCCTTGTGGGTTCATCGAAGATCAGGAAATCTGAGTCCGTACACATCCATTTGGCCAATACCACTTTTTGTTGATTTCCGCCGGACAGATTCTGCACCAGCATCTCCATATTCTCAGTATTCAGCCTCATATCTTTACAGAATCCCGCCGCTGTTTCTGTCTCTTTCTTTTCGTTAATCCAACCGGAGGGGAACAGTTTTTTCAAAGAAGCACAGGTGGTATTCTTCTGGATGGACATCGATAACGCCAGCCCGTCCTCCTTGCGGCTCTCCGGTATAAATCCCATATGGTTTCTGATATTCAAGCCCGGAGAGGGTTTGCGAAGCTGCCTGTCAAACAGCGTCACCTTGCCGCTCTTGATTGGGTCAATGCCGTAAATCGCATTGGCCAGTTCTGTTCTGCCCGATCCTACCAGGCCTGCTATCCCCACAATCTCCCCCTTCTTGACATGCATACTGATATCATGCAGTTTTCGGTTGGTCACATGTTCTACTCTGACAGCATCTTCCTCCTGTGCTGTGTTCTTTAGGCGGATTCTGGCATTACCAATTTCCCGCCCTACCATCATCGTAATCAGCTCATCCATGGTGCACTTGTCTGCATCTCTTGTGCCGATGCTCTTACCGTCACGGATGACCGTAATCCGATTCCCCACGACTTTCAATTCCTGTAATCTGTGGGAGATATAGATGATAGACACCTTCTGTTCCTGCAGCCGTTTGATGGTATTAAACAACTGCTCAATCTCCGGGTCGCTCAAGGACGCTGTCGGCTCATCCATAATCAGTATCTCCGCATCGATGGAAAGCGCCTTGGCAACCTCCACCAACTGCTGCTGGGCAACCCCAAGCCTTGATACCTGCTCCTGCACGTCAATATCCACCTGCAGGAAATCCAACATCTCCTGTGCCTTTTCGTACATCTGCTTCTTGTCGATCAGGCCATACTTGTTGCGGGGCTCTCTGCCCAGATAGATGTTTTGTCCTACCGTCAGGTTGGGCATCAGATTAAATTCCTGATAGATAATGGCTATATGCTTGTCCTGGGCCTGTTTGGGATTGGAAAATTTCACTTCCTCCCCCTTATAGATGATACGCCCCTCGTTCTGCTGATGTACCCCCGCCAGCACCTTCATCAACGTGGATTTGCCCGCGCCGTTCTCCCCTAAGAGCACATGGACCTCACCCTCATTCAGCTCAAAGGTCACACCGTCTAACGCCTTAACACCCGGAAATTCTTTCGTTATATTTTCCAGCTTTAAGATTTGCTTTCCCACTCTTAACTCCTTTCAAATCTATTCGATGACAAGAACCCCCGGACGCCTTACGGTAACACCGTTTACCTGTGCTTCCACTGCCGGGAAGACCACCGGTTTCGTGATCATAAGCGGACCTTCTTCGGTTACAATAAACCCGTCCTCCGTTTTGGTTCCTGTGATGGAAGGATTATAGCAGTAGCACTGATTGGGCTGGATGATTCCATGTCTATCCTCCGTCACCAGATAATAGCCGTTAGAATATCCCTGGGGACCGCCCTGATGGTGCACTTTCCACATTTCCGGATAGCCTTTCTGGGCATACAATTCCTTGGCCAATCTATGGGGTACGATGTCGTCTGTGCCTGCGGTGGTCGCCGCCATCATCTGATTCTCAATATCCAGCGTATCCATATACTGTTTCATAAACGCCTCTTCCGGCTCGCCAAAGTTCACGAATCTTGTGGTCTTGGTTACCAGTCCTTTGTATCTGCCGTTGCAGGATACCATCATCCGCTTCTTAATCTTGTTCGCTGTGGGAATACAATGTCTGAAATCCAGGATGCGCTCATCCCCTGCCACCAGGAACAATACTGGGTCGATATCATATTTCCACAACGCCTCATTGATGCGTCCGGCAATATCCAGCTCCACGTCTCCCGGTCTTACCTTAGAAAGACACTCTTCCAGCGCCTTCGAAAAGGTATCCCCCAGATATTGGTATCTGGCAATATCATTGTCGGTGAGACTATACTGACATGTCTCGATCAGGGCATTTGCATTCTCCGCCCCCGGAAAGGCTGTATCTGCTCCATATCTGCCCTCTCCCACGATTTCTTTCACAAAATCCAGATTCCGGTCCTCAAACCAATAACAGGATTTGATCTCAAAACCCAGCTCCTCGATGGTTTCTTCCTTCACGATACGGGGATATTCGATATTATTCGAAAGAATGTACTGTCCGCCCTCTTTCGTGATCACGATGGAAGTCACGCCTTCTTCACTGTATCTTGTAATGATATTGCTGGCACCGGCTGTAATCCATGCGAAATTATTGCTCTTATTGATGATCACGGCATCAAGTCCGGCCTTCTCCATCCCTTCCTGCAGTCTTTTTACTTTGATTGCAATCTCTTCTTTTCTTCCCTGTATGGATTTATCTTCTTTATACGCTTTCATATCTGTCCCGCCTTTCCTTGTATCACAAATTCGGATCTACCAACACTTCCACGCCTTCCCCTCTTCTGAGCAGATCGATGGCTTCATGAATCTCCTCCAAGGGCAACGTGTGCGTGATCATAAACTCTAAGTTTAAAAGCCCTGAATCTAAAAGCTTCACCGCCTGCCCAAAGGACGCATTGGCAAGCCATGTCCCCAGCACTTTTGCTTCTTTGTAAGTAATGAGGCTCTGCACGATATTCGGGTTGGCGCGGGCATTATTACCCATCAGAAGGCAGGTGCCTCCTTTCCGAATCACATCGATGGTCACAGGCATCTGGTTACCCACCACGTCAATGGCGTAATCCACGCCGATCTGGGTAAGCTCCTTCACCACTTCCCGCACATCCTCAGCCATCGGATCCACGCAGACATCCGCACCGCATTTTATCGCATAGTCTCTGCGCATAGCGTTTGGTTCTACCGCAATGATCGGTTTCGCACCGGCTGCCTTTAAAAGCTGGATAAACAGAAGACCTACCGGACCTGCGCCGATCACACATACGCTCTCTGCCGGGTTGACCCTGATCTTCTGTGCCCCGTTTATGACACATGCAAGGGGCTCCGCATAGGCTGCAATCGGTGTGGGCAAAGTCTCAGGCAGTTTAAAAGCCATCTTCTCCGCCACCCTGACATACTCGGCAAATCCGCCGTCCACGTCTATTCCCATGGCTTCAATCTTCTCACATTCATTGGGCAGATTGTTCTTACAATAGTAGCAGGCGCCGCAATATTCATTGGGATTCACCACAAAACGATCCCCCGCTTTAAACTGTGTAACACCCTCTCCCACTTCCACCACAGTGGCTACCAGTTCATGTCCAAGAATCGTTCCCGGCGTAGCAGGATACCCTGCCGGAACATTGGTCATATGCACGTCAGTTCCGCAGATGGAACATACCTCAATCTTTCCGATCATCTGATCCGGCCGCTCAATTTTAGGAACGGGCACTTCTTTCAAGGTAAGACGCCCTTCGCCCTCAAATACTGCTGCTCTCATCGTCTCTTTCATCACATCATTCCTCCCTGTTAAAATACTACACCAGACTCCAGTATGACATTGGCATACGCCCTGCATTCTCCGGTTCTGACCACCGCCTTGCTCTCCTTAGACATTCGTTTCAGTTCCTCATGGGGAACCGCAACAAGCTCGGCTCCCTCCTTAGCGATTCTTTCCTCCATGTACGCAAGCAGCTCCGGGTTGGATTGGGCCATCTCTGCAGCAATCGTCGCCTTCTGAATCTTAAGCTCTGATAAAATCGTCTCCAGCACATCCTTAAACTGCGGCAGTCCCAGCCTCACTGCCAGGTCAATCCTTGTCACGCCGTCCGGCACAGGCAGACCCGCATCTCCTACCGTCAGCGTATCAAAGTGTCCCATCTTTGCGATCACGTGGGAAATCTCACTGTTGATACAAGTTGTCCTCTTCATATTTTTCTCCATTTCTGCACTGCTTTTGTCTCAACTATGTTGAGACACCGCTTAGATCTTCCCATATTCTTTGAGAAGGGCTCTCATGACTTCGCTGCTGCTCCCGCCCACAGGGGTACATTCAAAACCGCAGAGTCTGTCATACCCGGTCTCCTTCAAGGTCTTCAAAATATTGGTATAATTTAATTCTCCGGTGCCCGGTTCACATCTGCCCGGTACGTCCGCAATATGGAAATGCCCGAAATAAGGGCTGTATTTCTTGATCGTATCGCAGATATTCCCTTCCATAATCTGCATGTGGTAAGCGTCGTACAAAAGTTTGATATTCGGGCTGCCCACTTCTTTCAAAAGTTCTACCGCCGGTTCCGTATGACACAGAGAATATCCGCTGTGATCTACAATGGTGTTGAGCGGTTCGATCACCGCCGTTATTCCCGCTTCCTCCACAAGATGCGCAATCTTCTTAAGCATCGCAAGACTTGCCTGGCGTTTCTCCTCTTCCGTCACAGGGCGGTCAAAGGGTTTCACAGAACGGTCTTCCTGCATAATGTCGCTCATCAGGAACATATTCTCGGCGTGAAGCTCTTTTGCCACCGCAATGCCTTTCTTAACCCCTTCCAGATAAATCTCCGCATCCAGCGCATCACACATACGTCCCTCGGAATTACCCTGAAAGGCTGCCAGCTTCATGCCTGTCTCTTCCATCACACGCTTGATCGCCGGAATATCCTTGTTGTCCCAATTCCAGAATTCAAAATAAGCAAAACCGTCTTCCTTTGCTTTGCGAATCCTCTCTAAAAAGTCATACTCCAGGTAAATCATTTCAATACAACACGAGAATTTCATCATTTCTCTCCTTTCCTCCTATTAAATTATTAAAACGTTTTAGTGGCTCTAAAATATAACAAATCTCTTTCGGTAGGACCCATCGTCTTCCATGGTAATCTATTAAAATGTTTTAATAAATTTGATTCGACGAGATTTGTTATGTACTAATCTAACATTGCTAATTCAAGAAGTCAAGTGTATTTTTTGCAATTTGTTACAAAATATTATTTTTTTCATAAATTTATGGTTATTTTTTACAAATGCTCTATTAAATAAATCGTTTTATTACGACTGCGCGATTCCTTGTCTTACAAAGGAAAATAATTGACTTATTCTATTAATTATGTTATCATAATTCTCGTAAGATTCAGTAATAAATCGTTTTAATAGAATCTCACACCCAATACATACGCTTACGGAGATATTCTATGAGAGCTACAATCAAAGATGTCGCCAGACGAGCCAACGTGTCTACTTCCACAGTCTCTCTGGTGTTGAACAACAAGTCTGTTCCCATTTCCCAACAGACGAGAGATGCCGTCCTCAAGGCGGCGAAAGAACTGCACTACAGACCCAATCAGCTGGCCGTTGGTCTCGTTACCAATAAGACCAATACCATCGGGTTGATCATACCGGACAACTCCAACCCCTTCTTCGCCGCTCTGTCGAATCAGATCGAGAAGGCCGCCAGCAGCAATGGCTATTCCATTATTCTGGGCAACACCAACAACAGTGCAAAAAGTACGCGGAATTATCTCCGCATCTTTACCGACCACGCGGTAGACGGTATCATCCTGGCACAGGCGGACTTCTCTGTGCCGGAAGAAGGTGAAAAATGTATGCAGCTGATCAAAGACCTGCATATTCCGATTGTTTCCGTTGACCGTATCGACAAGGGCAGCAATCTGAATTCTGTTGTGACAGACCAGAAGCTGGCCGGTTATTTGGCCACCAGACATTTGCTCAACCTGGGACACAGACGGATTGGATGCGCCACCGGACCCTTAGGCCTAAGCAACTGTCAGAATCGTCTGTTAGGGTATCAGAAAGCACTGGCGGAATTTGATGTTCCCTTCGACCCCAATCTGATTTACGAGGAAAATCTTAATATTGAATGCGGTATTCACGCCCTGTCCACGCTTCTTGGACAGAACGTCACCGCCATCTTTGCTTTCAACGATCTGATTGCTTACGGCGTATACAAGGAGCTTCGCAACTACAATCTCTCCGTTCCGGACGACCTGTCTTTGGTGGGACTTGACGATATCTTTCTGTCCGAGATTCTGCAGCCGCCTTTAACGACCGTAGCACAGCCTGTCAATGAGATTGCAGAAAACGTGGTAGAGCGGATCATCGAACAGATTGCATCCCCGGGCAGGACGGCGCAGGAACCGCTTGTCTTAGAGCCTATCCTGAAAGTACGCGGAAGCACGAAACGTCTTGTTTGAGCGTAAGCATTATGCAATTTCAAAAGTATTACAGTAATCCGTTATAATAAATAATTGCGAAACTTTGTTTTCAAAAGTTTCCGTTGTACAAAATAGACAATCACCGTAGGGCACGCTTGCGCTGCACTGCCGCTCGCAGCGGTGCATAAGACGCCAGAATACGGCGTCTAAACACCGGCGGCGTCAAAGCACCCTACTTACGATTTGTCTATTTTGTACAACTGCTTTCCTGAAAGAATGCGTTTCGCAATTACACATAATCCACTATAAAACAGAAAGGAATCTACACTATGAAAATCATCAATTTCGGCTCCCTCAACATCGACAACGTATACAACGTGCAGGAATTTGTAAAGCCCGGACAGACCATCTTCTCTAACAGCTTTCAGGTTGCCGCCGGCGGTAAGGGCTTAAACCAATCGATTGCGGCAGCACGGGCGGGCGCACCGGTAATCCACGCCGGCTGTATCGGTCAAAACGGGGCCTTTCTGGCAGACCTTATGCAGGAAGCCGGCGTAGACATCTCTGCGCTTCTTACGCTGGATGCGCCTAACGGACATACGGTCATCGAAGTAAACGCCGCCGGGCAGAACCGCATTATTGTCTACGGCGGAACCAATCAGATGCTCACGGAAGATTACCTGGATACCGTTCTGTCTAAGGCAGAGCCGGGCGATCTGGCATTGCTCCAAAACGAGACCAATCTGATTGCTTCCATCCTCCAAAAGTCCCATGAGAAAGGGATGAAGATTGTCTTTAACCCCTCTCCCATGCCCAAGGACCTGGCGTCCCTGCCGCTTCATCTTGTGGATTATTTCATGATAAATGAACTGGAGGCCGCACAACTTGCTGATTTGCCCGCAGATACGCCCTATGAATCCATTCTGGACTGCCTGGCTAAGAAATATCCCCACGCTGCGATTGTCATGACACTGGGCCACAACGGTGTGCTGTTCTCCCAGGAAGACACGCGGCTCAGCCATCCGATCTTCCCTGTTGAGGCTGTGGATACCACTGCCGCCGGGGACACCTTCTGCGGGTATTTTCTGGCAGCAATCTGCAGAAACGCACCCATCGAGACTGCCCTGAAGGAAGCCTCCGCGGCATCTGCAATCGCCGTTTCGCGTCCCAATGCCGCGCCTTCTATCCCCCTCTATGAAGAGGTGGAAACGTTCCTGCGTTCTTTTTAGGCGCCGATGGCTATGGGATATTTTTACATATCCCTTTAGTACCGCCTCATAGCTGCCGATAAACATTGTATAGACAACGAAAATCTTATCGACAGACAGGAGCATCCCTTATGAATGTTATGCAGGAATTGACAACGATGCAGCAGGTTTTAGATTCCATGGAAACCTCTGTGAAATTGCGCAGTCAGGCCCGCGCGGAGCGCAGGGCGGAAGAGGCAGAGCAGGCGAAACGGGCTTTCCGGGAAAAGCTGATGCGCGCATCCAACAGTAAACTGGAACTCGACGGCATGTCTTCCGGCGTCAAAGGCGCCCAGGACGCTGTACAGCGGGATCAGCTGATGGCAATGATGATGGCCGGATTCTAATGAAAAAGAAACGTATCTTTCTGCTAATTCTGTTTCTGGCAGTGTTTGCCCTTGGGTTCGGCATCATCGGTGCCGGCCTTTGCTCTTCTGCTCATATACAGAAGAAGACCTGCAGTGCGGCGGCGGAGGGAAGAGTCATCGAATATAGAAGGAATTCACATATCGGCAATAAGCGCATGTACACGCCGGTTGTGGAGTATCGGGCCGGGAATGAGATTTTGAAATCCAAAGGAATTCTATATTCAAAATTTCGATTTGAGCATTACCACCCGGCTGGGCATACTATTTCTTGTCGTCAGCGGCGGAATTCTGACGGTTACCGTGATAACTCTGCTGTTGAACAAAAGCAGACTGGACAAAGAGAGAAAACAAAAAATTGAGGCAGGCCTCATTGTCGGCGGAATGATTCTCTTTATATTTGTGGCATTTATCACGATAGCCGGACTGAAAAATACCCTGTTTGTATTTGGGGGAATGGGACTGTTTGGTCTGTATGCCTGGTTTCATGAAAAACGGACAAAGAAGAAAGGGTAGATGATATCTTGCATCTGCCCCTGTTTTAATTGCCCGTAAAATTGTCCTGCCCTATCTTTCTTAGAACGCAATCTCCTTTTTATATAATGCCCTTTCCTCCAAAATCTCGTCAATCCTTCTTCGTTCCTCTTCGCTAAAGGACGTATTTCTGATCATCCCGATATTGTCTGACACCTGTGACGGACGGGAAGCGCCAATCAGGACACTGGTAATATCGCCGTCCCGAACAAATACAAAACTTTTCATTTCAGCGATAACAAATATTTTTAATCTCACTGTAAATCATCATTGTCTTTGTCCCGGCTTTATGATAAAATACCCCACAAGGACAATCGTGTTGCAGGGTGGGCTGACCCAATATTCCTTTGGAATGGAGGTGATGCCTATGGAAAATCGTTTCGATTTTAAGGACGTTATGACCTTTGGTCTGTTCCTTTTGGCATTACTTACATTCGTTTTTTCGTTTTGTAAGTAGCCTTACATAGAAAAACCACCCCTAAACTTTGACCAACGGAGTGGTTTTTCTATCCAAATAACGGTCAACCCACCTTGTGGGCGGTTGTTCCTTTGATATGTCTATTATATCATATCCCGCCGCCTTTTCAAGAAAATCTTTTCAGTCCGGCTTATTCTCCTCTCTGATCACAACGGCTGCAATGGCATCGACAGCCAAGCTTTAAAAAGGCTTTTCATGATTCCAAAATCTCGTCAATCCTTCTTCGTTCCTCTTCGCTAAAGGACGTATTTCCGATCATCCCGATATTATCTAACACCTGTGACGGACGGGAAGCGCCAATCAGGACACTGGTAATATCGCCGTCCCGCAGAATCCATGCCAGGGCCATCTGTGCCAGGGACTGGCCTCTTTGAGCCGCCAGCTCATTCAGGCTTCCGATCTTACCAAGCACATCCGCCGTCACCGCGCTTTCCTTTAAGAAGCGGCCGTCTGTCCGAATCCGGCTGTCCTCTGGGATTCCGTGCAGATAGCGGTCTGTGAGAAGTCCCTGCGCCAGCGGAGAGAAGGTGATGACACCAATGCCATGGGCCGCCGCATAGTCCTTTAAACCGTCCTCCTCGATTGTCCGGACAAACATGGAATATTTTCTCTGATTGATGATAAACGGTGTCCCCATCTGTGCAAAAAGGCTTGCAATCTCCACGGTCTGTTCCTTATTATAATTAGAGATACCCACATACAGCGCCTTACCGCTTCTGACAATACCGTCTAACGCTCTCGCCGTCTCCTCCAAAGGCGTCTCCGGGTCCGGTCTGTGATGATAAAAGATATCCACGTACTCTAGGCCCATGCGGCGAAGGCTCTGGTCCAGGCTGGCAACCAGATATTTCTTACTGCCCCAGTTCCCGTAAGGGCCCGGCCACATATCATAACCGGCCTTAGTGGATATGACCAGCTCGTCCCGGTATACACCCAGTCCTTTTCTTAAGATTCTGCCGAAATTCTCTTCCGCCGCACCGGGCACCGGACCGTAATTGTTGGCCAGGTCAAAATGTGTGATGCCATGGTCAAAAGCCGTATGGCACACTGCCTCCATGTTATCAAAATTCCCGTTGGAACCGAAATTATGCCACAGCCCCAGGGAAACCGCCGGGAGCAAAAGCCCGCTCTTCCCGCAGCGGTTATATGGCATGGTATCGTATCTCTTTTCATCCGCTATATACATAAGTATGTCCTCCTCGCTTCCATTCTTCATCTGCTAAACATCTGTTAAGTCTTGAAACTCAAAGTGTATCACTTATATTATATGCCGAAAAGTACAATCCACACAAATCATTTTTGATAAGAATCCAGGACAATTTATGAACGCATCCTGCACCAATGAAGCAAGGAGTACTCTGTACGCGCAGAATACTCCTTTTGAAGTCAATGTTTATTTAGATTTCTTAAAATATCAGCTGTTCTTTAATGCGTCATCAAAGGCAACGTCGGAGGGAGAGAAATTAATTTTCTTGGTAAACGCACAAGCTTCTATGCCGCCAAACACTCTTTCCATGCCGCTGTCTTCCCATTCAATAGAAAGCGGTCCGTCATACCCGATCTGATTTAATACCCGGATAATATTATCAAAGTCCACATCTCCATGACCCGGTGAAACAAAGTTCCAGCCTCTGCGCTGGTCGCCGAATGTGATATGAGAACCTAAGATGCCGTTTCTTCCGTTCAGGTTTAATTTGGTATCTTTCACATGTACATGGTAAATCCGGTCTGCGAAATCAAACAGGAACACTGCCGGGTCAAGGCCCTGCCAGATCAAGTGACTGGGGTCAAAGTTGATACCCAGTGTTTTTCTGTACGCAAATACTTCCAGTAATTTCTTGGTGCTCCAGTAATCAAAGGCAATCTCCGTGGGATGTACTTCCAGGGCAAGCTTCACGCCGCAGGCATCAAACGCATCCATAATGGGGCTCCATAATTCCTTGACTTTCTGATATCTTTCCTCTATCATTTCCTCGGAAGTCTGGGGGAAGGAATACCAGTATTTCCAAATAGGCGAACCCATAAAGAAGGTTACCACATCGACCCCCATTGCCTTTGCCGCATGTGCCGTCGCCTTCATCTCCTCAATCGCCCATTTTTGTATTTCCTCCGTCTTACCGGCAAATTCTGCAGGCGCAAATCCATCCAGTCTGGAATCATAGGCGGATGCTATGCTGTCAACAACACATTGTCCTGCAAGGTGGTTGCTGATCGACCAGCATCCCAGATCGTATTTCTTCAAAAGTGCCTTTACTTCTTCTACATACGCCTGCTCTTTGGCGGCGCGCTTCATATCTAAATGGGAGGCGGATAACTCTAAGCCTTCATATCCCATTTCATGCGCCTGTCTGCACATTTCTTCTAACGGGAGATCTCCCCATTGAATGGTAAATAATGTTACTGGTCTGGACATATCTTCTCCTCCTTTATACCTCTACCCAAATATTTCCTTTTTCGTTGCTTTCCAGACATGCTTCCACATATTTCAAGCCGGCAATGCCTTCTTCTATGGTGGGATAATCAATCATCTCAGGTGTAAATGTTCCTTCTTTCCTGGCTTTGACACATTCTGTAAAGCTGTCATATAAATTTGCCATGGATTCCAGCCAGCCTTCGGTATGTCCGGCAGGCAGTCTGCCATATTTGGCGGCCGCTTCCGTGATTACACCGTTTCCTCTTCTGATAACCTGCGAAACGCCGTCCTCACGGATTAAGGTAACTTCCTCACATCTTTCCTGGAACCAGAGTATTGTCCCCTTAGAACCATAGATTCTGACTCTCAGGCTGTTATCACAGCCGATCGCAAACTGGGAGGTCCAGTTAATACCGGTTGCTCCATTCTCATATTCCACAAGAATCTGGTCATTATCGTCGAGAATCCTTCCCGGCACCACCACATCCATTTTGGCAAGGACTTTTTTCACTTTTAACCCCGTCATTGTGGCCACCGCGTTCTCAACATGTGTGCCTAAATCGCCAAGGCAATTGACTTTTCCGGACTGGGCGGGATCGCATCTCCAGGCTCCCTGTTTGCCGCCGTTGTCGTGTTCATCATAAAGCCAGCCCTGGGGATACTCCGCCATAACGGTTCTGATGGTTCCAATTTCCCCTCTGGCTATCAGATCGCGTATAAATTTGGACGTTACATGCCCCACATAGGTATAGGTTACCATGAACAGCAATCCCTTTTCATCGGCAATGGCTTTTAATTCTTCCGCCTGACTGCTCTCTGTAACCAGAGGCTTATCGCAGACAACATGAATCCCGGCCTCCAGAAAGGCTTTGCATATTTCATAGTGGGTGTTATTTGGTGTCACCACCACTACAAAGTCAATGCCGTCTGCACGCTCCGCCTCTTTCTGCGCCATTTCCCCGTAACTTGCATAACACCTGTCACTACTTATACCCAAAGCTTCTCCCTGCGCCTTTGTCTTTTCCAATGTCCTGGAAAAGCATCCGGCAGCCAGCTTGGCCGTTTCGTCGATATTGATCGCTTTCCGGTGGGCGTCTCCTATGAAAGCGCCCGGCCCTCCACCAACCATTCCATATTTTAATACCTTACTCATTCCATTCCCTCCTCGCATCTCCTTATTCTGCTGCCCCTAAAACATAGCATTCCATAAGTTATAAATTTCACCGGACTGCGAAATCCGTTTCGCTGCCGCCTGTCTGATGATTCATGAATCATTCTTCAATTGTTATATTTATCCTAAACGGAAATCCTGTCTCCCTCAATGTGTTTCTTGCTATAGGGAAACGACAAGTTTTGTGTTTTATAAAATAACATATGATATTGAAAATAATTACAAATTTTCAGAAATTATATAAAAGGATATTCTTATTTTTTTCCATGTAGTATAATGGAACAAGCAGTCCCCTACCCATCCAAAAGGAGTGATCAGATGTACCCGAACCAGGAAAAGAAGGAGTATGAGAAAATCTCCCACACGCAAATTAAGAATATTAATTTTTTTCTGATAAACTTAACTTACCGCGCCCCTCATACCCACCACGATTTTGAAATTCTTCAGGTAATAGAAGGTGAATTGCACGTCAAAACCCTCACCGAAGATTTTATCCTTGGACCGGGCGAAATCGCTCTGTTTAATCCGGATACATTCCACACGCTATACAGCGTGCAAAGTTACTGTATTTTATTAGTCATACAGGCTGACCCCTCCTTCTGCTCTTCCCACTATCCGGCAATCCAACAGATTCAATTTGACACAGCCAACGTGACCTCCAGCCTTCCTTTTCAGGAGGCCCTTGAAATCATCCAGGTCTGCTTTAATCTTGGATATAATTATTGCTGTGGCGGTGTTGGGTTTGAGTTAAGATGCGTAAGTGATCTTTACCGCTTGTTTGCTTATTTTGTGGCACTAGTCCCTAGTCATCTCAAAAAGGAATCCGAAAACTTCCATGCCAAAGAAAAGGAACAGCGCCTCACACGTATCATCAACTACATCCATCAACATTACACGGAGAAATTAACCTTATCAAAATTGGCAGAATCGGAAAATCTCTCCATGACCTATTTATCGCATTTGTTCAAAAATGCCATCAATATGTCTTTTCAGGAATATCTGAATTCGCTGCGGTTCGAACATGCGCTGCTGCTTTTGAAAAAAACAGATATGAATATCATCGATATTTGTCTGGAGAGCGGATTTTCTGACAGCAAATATTTGAACAAAAGATTGAGAGCCGTCTACAATCTGTCCTTAAAGGACTTCAAGAATACCAATTTAACCCCTGTTAACAATGTGGCGGACAAATGGGAAGCGCAGTACATTTATACCCCTAAAGAAAGTCTGGAGATCATGTGCAGGCATCATCATTTTGACTGCGACACAAGAGCCGCAAAAACTGTCATCGCACGAAAGGAGAATTGAAATGAAAAAGTTTTTAGGAGAATTTAAAACATTTGCCTTGAAAGGAAATATGATTGACCTGGCCGTAGGTATGATCATAGGAAGCGCATTTACCGGAATCGTAGGGTCTTTGGTAAATGATATTTTTATGCCCCTTCTCAGCATATTTACCGGTAAGATCAACTTTGATAATCTGATGATTGTCCTTGGAAGCGGCGATAATGCCGCCACCATTAATTATGGCACGTTCTTGACTCAATTAGTCAACTTCTTAGTGGTCAGTTTCGTTATCTTCCTGCTGGTCCGTCAGATGAATAAACTGAAACATGCGCAGGAAAAAGAAGAGGTGAAAGAGGAGACCGAAAAGGAATGCCCTTTCTGTAAAACCAAAATTTCCATCCATGCCACCCGCTGTCCCAATTGTACATCCATTCTGGATGATGTACAGGCAGCTTCGTCAAACTAAAATAGGAGGGCGGCGCCTGTCGGCACCGCCCCTGTTCTCTTTTCTTACATGATATTTAAATCTACTCCCCAATCCTATCCTTTCACCGCACCCATCGCTATGCCCTGGGTAAAATACTTCTGGAACATAATAAAGATTGCAATGATCGGAATTGCCGCTAAGGAAGCCCCCGCCATAATCAGACCAAAGTCCGTGGAGTTTTCCGCCTGCAGCTTGGCAATACCTAACGAGATTGTCTGCGTATTGGTACTGTTCAACATAATCAACTGCATGAAATAGTCGTTCCAGCTGTTGATAAAGGTAAAGATCGCCAGTGCACCGATTCCCGGTTTGATCATCGGAAGCACGATCTCAATAAAGGTTTTGGCTTCTCCTGCGCCATCAATCCTGGCCGCCTCTAACATCTCTCCCGGCACACTCTCCGAGAACTGTTTCATCAGGAACACACCAAAAGGCCAGCCCACTGTGGGGAAGATGACAGCCCAGATTGTATTATAAAGAGATAATGCGGACATCTCTCGAAGCAGCGGAATTAGGATAACCTGCTTTGGCAGCGCCATTGCACAGACAATGAGGGTAAACAGCAGGTGCTGTCCCTTAAATCGTTTCTTTGCCAGTGCATATCCCGCCATAGCTGACGTGACACAGGTCAGTATCATGGCCATCACTGCCATAAACACCGTGTTTACCAGCCAGCGGATGGCTGCAGGCACTACAGGTCCCGCCGTAAAGATGATCGGTTTCCCATCTGCCGAAAACTTACTGCTGAAAGGAATCCCAAACTCCCATAAGGGCGCCGTCTGACGGCTGAATAATTTGTTGAAATTATCAAGTACCCATTCCTTCGGGAACCAATCCGGGGTCGTCGCATTGATGGACGCCGCTGTCTTAAACGCACCCGTGACAATCCAGTAAAGAGGAAAAGCAAACAGAATTGCAAGGATAACTAATATAACCAATGATACAATTTGATAGGCACTCGTCCGTTTTACACCTGAATTCATACTTTCACCTCCCTACTTCTCCTTAGCCAGCTTAAATTGTACAGCGGAAAGAAGTGCAATAAAGATTGCCAGAACTACGCCCATTGCATTTCCGTATCCATAACGGTAACGCTTGAATGCCGTATAATAAATATAGTACATAACCGTGTCAGTACTATGGTTCGGTCCACCGGAAGTAAGCAGCTGAATCAGTGCGAAACACTGGAAACTGTTGATCGTGGTAATGACCAGAATATACAAAGTAGTAGGCATAATCAAAGGCCACTTTATTTTCCAGAATTTCTGGAAGTTGGTAGCGCCATCCACTTCGGACGCCTCCACCAGAGATGTGTCCACGTTTCCAAGTGCGGATATATACAGCACGATCGGCTGTCCAATCGAAGTTGTAAACAAAATCAGGATAATACACCAGAGGGCAAATCTTTCATCCCCCAGCCAGTTGATGTTCTTATCAATCACACCCAATCCCTGACCAAGATAGTTAAAAATACCGTAATAATTATTGTACATCCACTTCCATACAACGGTTACTGCCACAGAACCGGTAACTACGGGCAGATAAAAGATACAACGGAAAGTAGATAAGATCGGTCCCTTCAATTTATAAATCGAAGCGGATACCCATAAGGAAAAGATACACACTACGGGCACCGAAACAAGTACGATCACAAACGTATTCTTTAAAGCCCTTAAGAATATCGGGTCTTTCCACAATTCTATATAATTCTGAAATCCTATAAAAACATCCTTTGCATTCTTACCCATTGTGGAATCAAAAAAGCTGGTATAGATACAAAGAATCATCGGGATTATTACAAACCCCACAAAGAAAATCATATTTGGCAGAAGAAAGAGGTAGGCAGAGCGCGTCTCCCTGCGCACCAATACTTTGCTTCTGTTTGGTATGTTGGATGATTTAGCCATGAATAACACCCCTCTCCTTGACTGATTCTGCATAGGAAGGGAACATTCATCCCCATCCATACATAAGAGTTAAGAGTCATGCTGCCATCAGTGGCAGTCAAGCGGGATGAAAAGTTTCATCCCGCCGTTATGCCAACGGAAATTACACTTTACTGTGCTGCCGCTGCATTTGCATTGGTAACAAATGTCTCAACCTCAGTCGCTACGTCTCCGCCTGTACCGATACGCTGTAACATATTCCACCACTCTGTACGTGCTTCAGCCCAGCCCGGAACTACCTGATAGTAGTCGCCCATAGAAGGCATGAAGTAAGTGGAGAACTCATTCATGGTATCAGCAATCTCTGTTCCATCATAAATACCTGTCAGAGTAGGACGTACCGGGAAGTATGTAGAAGCCTTTACGCTGTCTTTTACCTGGTCAGCATCGTTACAGATAAAGTCGATAAATGCCTTGGCTGCGTCGATCTTAGCCTGGTCGCCATTGTCAAAGATACCAAATCCCCAGATACCGCCGCAGAGCTCTGTCTTGCCGTCATCGGAAGGGAACAGCATCGGAAGGATTGTATCTCCGTTGTTGGTTGTGCCTGCTGCAGAGTTGTCGGTGTTGGTCTGCTGTGCTGCATTCCAGCAGAAGGACATTGCTAATGTACCGTTACGGAATAATGTGATTTCCTCACCGCCGTTTATAGCTGCATCGAAGTTAATGCCGTCCTGTGCATACAAAGTCTCGAGAGCCTTGATGTTCTCCGGTGTATTTGCCGTATAAGCAGTATGCTCCGCATTGGTAAACGTACTGCTGTACATGTTGTTGATGATCGCTCTTGTACCCTGGTCACCGCCCTGTCCGGAACAGTAGATAGCGCCCACATTGGTCTGACCAGAATCATATACTGCCTGTACCGCTTTCAGGAAATCGTCTGTGGTCCATGTATGATTCTCAGCATCTACATACTGCATAGCGTCCGCCGCCTCAAATACATTCTGGTTAATCGCCATACAATGCGCTACCATACACAGAGGATATTCATAATATTTGCCGTCTGTACCCTTGCAGGCTGCATTTACGGATTCGTAGATTTCTCCGCCTGCCTCTGTTGCGAACAGATCGGACAGGTCAACCATAAGGCCTCTTGCGCCCCAGTTTGCTACCAGACGCTCCGGTCCTTCCATAACAAGGTCAGGAGCCTGACCGCCTTCAATCGCGGTGTTTACCTGATCGTCACCGTTGGTGTAATCCAGATATTCTACGGTTACGCCAATGTTCGGATACTTCGCATTAAAGCTTGCAACCAGGCTGTCTACGGTTGCGGAATCTCCCCAGTTGCCGATGGGGTATGTCCATAAGGTGATATCTGCGCTTAAATCGCCTCCTGCTGCTTCTTCTGTCTGTGCGTCCCCTGCTGCATCGTCAGCAGCTGCGGTATCTTCTGCCGGTGCTGCCTCCTCAGCCGGTGCCGGTTCTTCTGTAGCTGCCGCATCTTCTGCCGGCTGCTGTGCAGCGTCATTTCCGCCGCCGCATGCTGTCAGTGACAGTGCCATGACCAATGACAGGCCAAGTGCCAAAAATCTTTTCTTCTTCATAAATCTCTCTCCTTTTTCTTTATTTTGTTGATAGTACATTTATTTTTTCAGATAAACCCATATAAAATAGCATATAGGTTATCTGCAAAAATCCTCCGCAGCCTCTTTCGAATCCGTCAGCACTGCAATTTCTTCCCCGCTTAAATATTTGGGGAAAATCTTCTCCAAGAACAGAGAGGATAACAGCATTGTCAGTACCGGCGCCACCAGAAGGGGCCACCACTTCTGTATCGTGACAATGGTCATCTCCACTGTCAGCATCACAATAATCACCGTGGACGGCAGATGCCTGAATGCCAGGACGAAAGCGGTGCGTATCAATGCCGGCGTCCGGAATGCAAACCGTCCCATCAGCGGGAACAGATAGCATAAAACGCCCATTGGAACCAGCAAAGCCACATAATAAGCCATATACATGACGACCCCTGGGGAAGTGGAAATGTTATGTACCATAACGTTATAACCCCATGCCAGAAATACAGCCGCCGGCACACATACCAAAGTGACCGGTATTCCCTGCTTTAAATTGTCTTTAAAAGCTTTCAGATAGGTGGTAAACGCATCCTCCCGTCCATGCCGAAAGACCTTCACCACCGTATAATACAAGGCTGCCGTGGCGGAACCTGCCGTGACAATGGGTATGCATAAAAGCACCCATAATAAGGACAGTCCTATCAAATCCACGCCTCTGGCTAACATTCTGAAAAACAAATTTTCGGGATTAAAAATATCCTTCCACATTGCACGCTGCTCCTTTACCAATCCATCTGTCATCCTGTTGTCAGGAAATCTGTGAATGTCCTGATTTCAGTGCCCGAAGGGTATCATCATACATCTCTGCCTTCTGGTACTTTTCACTGCTGACATAAAAGTTATAGATAATGTCCAGCATTAAAAGGAGCGGAAACTGGGGTGATATGACATTGCCGTAGTTTAAGTAATTCAAAGATGCCACCAGTACCACCTCACTGCAAAAATCCGTATAAATATCCTTATCATTGGCAGTGAATATGATTGTCTTTGCACCCTTTTTGTGGGCCTCTTTTAAAAGATACAGCACGCCTTCCGTCTCACCGCTGAGTGTCAGGCCGCAGACCAGACTTCTTTTATCTAAGAATACGGACTGCATACGCATCCGGTCTGTATCCTGCAGGGAATCAATGTCCACCCCGATTCTCATGAAACGGTTTTCCATCTCACTGGCGGCAAGCCCGGAGCTTCCTTTCCCGCACGCCACCACCCGCTCCGCCTCAAACAGGTATTTGATCACCCTGGCAATCTGCGCTTCATCCATCAGGCTGTATGTCTTATTCAGAAGATCCTGGTAAGTATTCAGGACCCTCTTGGTGCTGCCTGCCACCACTTCGCTTTTCTGCGTAAAACCCTTTTCATACTGATAAATAAATTCCCTGTATCCGTGAAAACCGCATTTCTTGGCAAACCTGGAAAGGGATGCCTCGGATACAAAAATCTCTTTCGCCACACTCTGTGCGGAAAAATCCATTAACTCTTGATTCTGTATAAAAAAATCAGCGATACTCTTCTCAACATTTGTGAAACTGTCATATTTCGCTTCCACAATGGGAACGATTGATTTGATATAATGATTCATATACTCCCCTGCCGTTTTCTGATATCGTTATCCAGGCGCTTTTGGTTGCTCTTTCATCTCCTTAAGTGCTATGATAGAAAAAAACAAAGGAGATTTGTTTCGATGGACACAACACCCAAAACAATCGTATGTTTCGGCGATTCCAATACCCATGGCTACAATTCGTCCAACATGGGGCGTTTCACACATAAAGAGCGCTGGACCTGCCTTCTTGCCGATCTGTTAGGACCTGGCTACCTCGTCCGGGAAGAAGGATTAAGCGGTAGAACCACTTCCTTTGAGGATCCCCTTTTCGAGGGCTTAAACGGCTTTTCCTATATTCATTCCTGCATGATGACCCATGAGCCTCTTGACCTGCTCATCATTATGCTGGGAACCAACGATGTCAAAGAGCGTTTCTGTGCTACTCCCGGAAATATTGCAAAGGGACTCGAACGGTTGACCGTCAAAGCGCTTCAAACCAAAGAAGCCTGGCGCAGTGAACCCAACATTCTCATCATCGCTCCTCCTCCCATAGAAGAAGGTTACTACGAAACCGAAATCGGCCCCGAAATGGGAAAGGGCTGCCGGGAAAAATCCCTGGCGCTGGCACCTCTTTATGAACAGAAAGCCAAACTGCTGCACTGTCATTTCCTGGATGCCGCCACGATTCCCGGTGTGGGAATGTATCCCTACGACCATATGCACTTGAGTCTGGAGGCCCACCGGTGTCTTGCCAAAAAGCTTGCAAGTCTCATCCCCGACATCTGCTAGTGCAGGAAAGTTTCCTCCGCATCACGTATCATCTTTGCAGCCTCTTCCACAACCGGCATATCTTCCGGAATCAGGCCGGCCAATGGCTTACGCACACTGCCGATGGTAAGATTTTCGTTGATGCGCAGGATTTCCTTGATCACGGCATACAGATTGCCGTGGGCACTGCACATTTTGTATATCACTGCATCAACTGCATACTGTATCTTACATGCCTCTTCCATCTTTCCGGCACGGACAAGCTCATCCATCTTCAGGTACAGCTGCGGCATCACGCCGAAGGTCCCGCCAATGGCTCCCTCTGCACCGATCACACGTCCGCTGATAAACTGCTCATCAGGACCGTTGAAAATAATGTAATCCTCTCCGCCTGCCTGCTTAAACATCTGAATGTCCTGCACCGGCATAGAAGAATTCTTAACACCGATAACCCGCGGATTCTCCCGCATTTTTGCAAACAGGCTCTGGGTCAGCGCCACACCTGCCAGCTGGGGAATATTATAGATGATAAAATCTGTGTCAGGTGCCGCACTGCTGATGTCGTTCCAGTATTCTGCGATGGCATATTCCGGCAGATGGAAATAAATCGGCGGAATACATGCGATCGCGTCTGCCCCGAGCTTCTGTGCATGGGCTGCCAGTTCCTGACTGTCTTTCGTATTGTTACATGCCACATGGGCGATAATGGTAAGCTTACCCTCGGCCGCCTCCATCACGTTCTCCAGAACAATCTTGCGTTCCTCCACGCCCTGGTAAATGCATTCTCCCGAAGAACCATTCACATAAACACCCTTGACCCCTTTGTCAACAAAATATCTGGTCAATGCGCGCACCCTCTCCGGGCTGACATTTCCTTCTTCGTCATAACATGCATAAAAGGCCGGAATCACGCCTTTGTATTTATCCAAATTTCTCATTCTAATCCTTACTCCTTCCCTCAACTGCGCTCCGCTTCACAGACAATGATTTCTTTTAAGCGTTCTCTTCTTCCAAAGCCTGCGCAAACGCCTTCGTAATCAACTGAGGCCTGGTGATAATGGAACCCACCACTACGCTGAATGCGCCCAGCTCTATCACTCGTTTTGCCTTTTGCGGCGTATTGATATTGCCCTCTGCAATCACTCTGTGCTTCACATTGGCAATTATCTTTCTCATAATCTCAAAATCGTTTTCTTCAATCCTGTCCCCTTGGCTCTGGGGCGTATAACCGACCATCGTGGTCCCGATAAAATCAAAACCAAGCTCATCCGCATGAAGCGCCTCCTCCACCGTGGAGCAGTCTGCCATCCATAGCTGGTCAGGATATTTGTCTTTGATCTGGTGGAAAAAGTCATCCAGGGTCACTCCCCCCGGCCTGAGCGCTCCGGTCGCATCGAGCGCGATAATCTCCGGCTTCACTTCCATCAACTCGTCAATTTCTTTCATGGTAGGCGTTATGTAGACTGTGCTGTCCTCATAATCCCGCTTTACAATGCCGATCACCGGTAAGTCAACCTGGGTCTGAATCTCCTGAATATCTTCTTTCGTATTCGCACGGATACCCAATGCCCCGCCCTCTTTCGCAGCCAAAGCCATTCTTCCCATGATAAAGGAAGAATGCAGCGGTTCATGAGGAAGCGCCTGACAGGAAACAATCAGTTTTCCTTGTAACTGCTTCACTTTACTCTCTATCAATCTTTCATCGCCTCTTTTCTTTTTTGTTTTGTAAGCCGATTATAACATTTCTGAAATTGTTTTCAATGAAGTTGGGTTGTTATGAAAATACTTTCACTCGTTTTGTCTATTTTATAACTCATTGCTATTTTCCAGGTCACATTTTTGTATATTTTTTACATTTTCTTGTTTATACATGCAAAAAAAGGCCGCCATTATGGCAGCCTTGGTTTTGTCCTATTACGATTTTCTTTATCCTATATTTTGCTTTCTCTTATCATATTCCTTCTGTGCCGCCTTCGCTGCACCGAGCATACCCGCCAGGTTGCCAAGCTGTGCCTGAACAATCTTAACTTGACGAAAAGAAGACATGATCTGCCCTTCCAGTTTCTCTCTTACCTCCTGCACCACATATGCCTGCTCCATAATCCCCCCGCCAAGCACAATCATGGATGGATTGAAAATATGTACCAGTGTCACCAGACCGTACACAATTTCCATAATCCACTGGTCGATCAGCTCCTGTACTTTGGGCACCTTTCGTCTGGCAAATATTTCCCGCCCGTTTTTCAGTTCCGGAAAACTGCTGCCCACAAGCCGTACCAGGGCCGTAGTGGAGGCATACCGCTCATAACATCCGCTGAACATATCCTGGGCCGGATTCCTGTCCTCAGGATGAACCACAATCCCTCCAAACTCTCCCGCAGAATAGCCGGAACCGTTATAGACTTCCCCGTCTATGACAATGGCGCCGCCCACGCCCGTTCCATAGGTCAGACACAGGAATTCTTTATGCCCTCTGCCTGCCCCGTAAAATGCCTCCCCCGCCGCAGCGCTGTTCACATCATTCAGCACTGCCGTCGGCACATGGAACATGTTTTCAACGGTCTCCCGGATTTTGGTCCCTGTATACCCGGGAATATTGTCGTTGGCATACAAAATCGTTCCCTCCGCCGTATTCACCTGCCCCGCTGTACTGATGCCCACAGCCTGAAAATCTTCATATCCTTTCAGAATCTCCAAGACTTTGCGCATCACATGGGCGCCGCCCAAAAGGGCCTCCGTCTCCGTCTCCCGGATATCCTTTATCTCATCCGCTTCCCACAAGCCCGATTTGATACAGGTTCCGCCGATATCTACCACTGCTATCCTCATCTTTTACCTCACTTCTTCTCTGTAGACCGCCCCCGTTATCCCTGCTTACGCACCTTGAAGACGGCTTTCCGCACCGGCTCTTCCCTGCCCTGCACGGCAAGTACCGGAAGATGCGGCTCCTGGGGTTCACAGATCACAAACCTGCCAGGCGTCAGATGGCAGCAGACTTCGCACACCGCAGTGCCCCTGCCGATATCCCCACTCTCCTCGTAGGGTATCGTAATTTCCTCAAAGGCAGTAGAAAACAGAACGTCTTCCGCCCCCTCTAAATCAATCTGGATATCATAATACTTCTCATGGAACTCATATTCCTTCTTATCCGCCTTGGTATTCGCGCACATCACATTCACGAAGACATTGTCTCCGTCAATCTCATGTCTGCCGTCCTCTAAAGACGCCAAATCCGTATCCATCATAAACCGCAGCGCCTTGTCCAGGTAACTGCTTATGCCCAAATACCGCCCCCCGTTGGCTATCTTGTCATAAATCATACTGCTCCCTCACTTTCCTGTATCTTCTGTTACTTCTTTTATAGAATGACACAGGCCGCTTGTCAAGACGCAGATTCTATTTGGAAATTACATTCAGCCTCTTTTCTGATTTCTCCTATTTCTTAAAAAATGATGAAAATTGGAAAAGTTTGGAAATAGTGTGGTACAATTGACGCAGAGTCAGCACTCTATTAGGTAGACAACTTGGAGAGAGACATACTATGATGATAAAAGGGTATGAGAAAAGAAATGTATATGATGCCTTACAGGAACGCTTTCACTACCTGTTTCAGGAATTTCCAAATATCTACATATCCTTCAGCGGCGGCAAAGACAGCGGTGTTTTGCTAAATCTCCTGTTAGACTTCAAAAGAAAATATTATCCTCAGCGCAGAATCGGCGTGTTTCATCAGGACTTTGAGGCACAGTACAGCGTCACAACCGACTATGTCACAAGGACTTTTAAGGCTCTGGAAGGGGAATGCGACCTATACTGGGTCTGTCTGCCCATGGCCACCAGGACTGCCCTTAGCAGTTACGAGATGTACTGGTATCCGTGGGACGATAAGAAAGAAGAAATCTGGGTCCGTAAAATGCCGGATTATCCCTATGTGATCACCCTGAAAAACCCCTTTCACCACTACCGCTACCGGATGCACCAGGAAGACCTTGCCAAGCAGTTCGGAAGATTCTATAAAGAGTCCCATGATTATCAAAAGACCGTCTGCCTGCTGGGCATACGGGCAGACGAATCCCTGCACCGCTACAGCGGGATTGTGAACAAAAAGTACGGCTACGACGGCGCATGTTGGATTACCAAGCAGTTTAAGGATGTCTGGTGCGCTTCTCCGCTCTATGACTGGTCCAACCAGGATGTCTGGGTGGCGAATTACCGGTTTCAGTATGATTATAACGGCCTGTATGATCTGTACTATAAAGCAGGACTCAAGATAGACCAGATGCGCGTCGCATCGCCCTTCAATGATTATTCCAAAGATTCCCTGAATCTCTACCGGGTAATCGACCCGGAAATCTGGACGAAGCTGGTGGGCAGAGTCCGGGGCGCTAACTTTGGATGCATTTACGGAAAGACCAAGGCTATGGGATACCGCAGTGTCACACTGCCTGAGGGGCATACCTGGGAAACCTACACCAAATTCCTGTTAGACACCCTTCCCACAAGACTGCGCAACAACTATGTCAAAAAATTTAACACGTCCATCGAATTCTGGCACAAGACCGGCGGCGGCCTGGAGGAAAGCGTAATTCAGGAGCTTCAGGACCACGGATACAACATCCGTCGAAACGGCGTATCTAACTATACCTTGATGAAGCATTCCCGTGTCGTCTTTATCGGAGATATTCCGGACCATACGGATGACATCAAATCCACGAAGGATATTCCCAGCTGGAAACGGATGTGCTACTGCATCCTAAAAAACGACCATACCTGCCGCTTTATGGGGTTTGGCATGACCAAGAAAGAACAAGAACGCATCAATAAGATCAAACGAAAATACGGAGAGATGATTCATGACAAGTAATACCTTTAAGAGTCCGGTATATAATGTGACCGCAGTTCCTTTTGAAAAGATCGTACCCAATACCTACAACCCCAACAACGTGGCGCCGCCGGAGATGAAGCTTCTTTATGACAGCATCCGGGAGGATGGCTACACCATGCCAATCGTGTGTTATTATTCCCCAAAGCAGGATATCTACGCGATTGTAGACGGCTTCCACCGCTGGCGGGTAATGAAAGAATATCCCGATATCTATGAGCGCGAACATGGCATGATGCCTGTCACGGTAATCGATAAACCTCTGGCAAACCGCATGGCAAGCACCATCCGCCATAACCGCGCCAGAGGTTCCCATGATGTGGATTTGATGAGCAATATCGTGAAAGAACTGCATGAACTGGGACGAAGCGATGCATGGATTTCCAAACATCTGGGCATGGACAAGGATGAGATACTGCGCCTAAAGCAGATCAGCGGCCTTGCCGCCCTGTTCAAAGATGTCAACTTCGGTCAGGCCTGGAAACCCGTGGAAGCACCTGAGAAGGAATCTAAGTAGACCCCCATGGAGCGGTTCATCTCTCTGGAAAAGTCTGATTCATACTTTCTCTTCCAGAAGGCTTCCATCCACGCCTCATAACTCTTTTCACCTCTTTTGTCCTGGAACATCTCTCGTATCTCCCTACTGCTCTTATCCTGATAGCTGTTCTCGCATACCATATCTGAAAGAGCAAACCGCCTGGGTTTCTCCCGCTCCTGCTGCTGCCTGGTGGGATACCCAAACACCAGCATACAGGCCGGATACACATACTGGGGAAGGGCAAGCAGCTCCTGCATCTTCTCCGCGTTTTCCATCACATCCCCGATATAGCAGGAACCGATTCCCAAACTCTGGGCGGCAGTCACCGCATTCTGCGCGGCAATCAGCGCATCCTCCACCGCTAAGAGCAGATCTCCCGGCCCGGGCAGGCGCGGGTCTAGTCCCGCCTCCCGATAAAAGGAAAGCCACTTTCTGCAGTCCGCACAAAACACCAACACCATCTTTGCTTTCCCGATAAAGGGCTGGTTGTCGCAAAGAAGGGCCAGCTGTTCCTTCTTATGCTGGTCTGTGATATCCAGAATCGTATATAACAGCTGACAGCCCGCAGAGGGCGCCTGCAGTGCCGCCTGCAGAATGGTTTCTTTCTCCTCTCCCGTTATGTCCTGTTCGGTAAAGACCCGAACGGATTTTCTCTCATACAGCGCTTTCAATATCTCATTCATTTTGCTGACCCTAATCCTTTCTCCATTTCTATATAGACAGATAGTCCTATTATAATCTATAAAATATTTTTCCTGCAACCCTCGGGGAAAGAAAGTCCCCTTCTCATATTTCTTTCAAACATATAATAACACATGATATTTTTATGCCGCTGACCGCCACAAATGGCCTGAAAACGAATACTCCCAAAACTTCTCCTATATTGACACTTGTTGGCAGGATTGATAAAATAGATAGAAATGGTTTATCACATGTATAGAGGAGAGTTGTTATGTATAGTTGTCATCTTCATATCTATCTCACAGGTCATCCTTGTCACATTTTTGAAGTGCTGAAAAAGATGCCCTCCCTTGAACATTTCACACATATTTTTTCGGAAAGCGACGAACCGGAAAGCTCTCTGGCAGCTACGGCGGATGTGATCATAGCCGATTTGTCGTGCTTGGATATACATAATACCTTATCGGTTCTTCTGTCAAGCCGCCGCAACAAGTCGCAGCTTATCCTGTTAGCAGATAAGAAGCAGATGCAGACCCTTTGCGCCGATCCGGTCCTCTTACTTTCCGAGATCACGGATATCTGGATTATGCCCTTATCGGACGAAGAAATCCGTTTTCGTTTCTTAAGATGGCAGCAGAACTATAAGATGAGCAAAGATTACTGGCAGACAAGCCATTATCTTGAGGCTACCATCAATAATATTCCCAATCTTGTCTGGTATAAAGATAAAGACGGCGTCCATGAGAAAGTAAACGACAGCTTCTGCCGGACCGTCAACAAAACCAAACAGCAGGTGGAAGGCCAAAGGCACGCCTATATCTGGGACGTAGAAGAAGACGACCCCGCCTGTATCGAATCGGAACATCAGGTCATGAGCAAGAAACACACCTTTGTATCCGAGGAGATCATCAAGACCGGGGACGGCATGAGAACCTTAATGACCTATAAATCTCCTCTGTATAACCTTGACGGCAGCGTTATGGGAACGGTAGGCGTGGCCATCGATGTGACCCAGGAGAGAGCCTACGAGCAGGAACTGATCAAGAAGAACCAGACGCTGGAGACCATCTTTGCCAACATAGAATGCGGCGTGATGAGCCATACGCTGGATGGTTCCCATATTTTGAATATCAACACTACCGCCTTAAGGATTCTGGGATATGGAAGTCTGGAAGAACTGGAAGCAGACGATTTTAATCTGATTGCGGCATCTGTCATCGAAGAAGACAGGGCGGATTTGTTAAGAAATATCAGAACTTTAAAGAACCCCGGCGATAACGTCAGCGTAGAATACCGCGTGCGGCATAAGGACGGGGAAATCCTTCATGTTATGGGCAATATCAAGCTCTATGAGGAAAACGGAGAACTTTTCTACCAGCGCTTCCTGCTGGATTGTACTGCCAGAAAGCTGGCGGAAAAGAAGATAGAAAGACGCCAGATGGAACTGGTGCAGGCGCTCAGCATTGATTTTAGTCTGGTCTGCTTTGTGGATTCTCAAACAGGCCAGGCAACCAAAATCCGTTCCGATGCGCAGGGCTTTCATTATCTTTTCAAAGATGAAATCTCTCTGCATGACAGCATGGAGAAATACATAGAGGAATGGGTCCACGAAGACGACAAAGAACTTCTCCGCCACGCCATTTCCTTAGAAAACCTGCAAAAAGAATTGTCTGTAAAAAAGACCTATATTGTCAATTACCGCAAGTGCGTGAACGGGGAGACGATTTATTTCCAGATGAAAGCCGTCTGCGCCGGGATTGAAGGCAGCGGCACAGGATATGTACTGGGCTTTCGCAGTGTGGATGCGGAAATCCGCAAGGAGATGGAACAAAACGACATGCTGGAAGCCGCCCTTTCCCAGGCCAACAGAGCCAGCAAGGCCAAGACCGTATTCTTATCCAATATGTCCCATGATATCCGCACACCGATGAATGCGATTGTGGGCTTTACTAATCTGGCCATCACCCATACCGACCAGCCTGAACAGGTCACCGAGTATCTGCAAAAGATCAAGACTTCCGGCAACCATCTGTTAAGTCTGATCAACGATATTCTGGATATGAGCCATATTGAGAGCGGTAAGATTCATCTGGATGAAAAGCCCTGCAGTCTTCCGGATATCCTGCATGGACTGCGCAATATCCTGCAGGCGGATATCCATGCCAAACAGCTGGAGCTGCAGATTGACACAGTGGATGTCCTGGACGAAGATATTTATTGTGATAAACTGCGGCTCAACCAGGTGCTTTTAAACCTCCTTAGCAATTCCGTAAAATATACGGGCGCAGGCGGCACCGTCAGTATGCGGATTACAGAGAAAGCCGGTGCTCCTAAAGGCTATGCCCATTATGAATTCTGTATCAAAGACAACGGCATTGGTATGAGCAAGGAGTTTGTGGAGCATATTTTCGAACCTTTCGAGCGGGAACGCAACAGCACCATCAGTAAAATTCAAGGAACCGGTCTTGGCATGGCGATCACCAAGAACATCGTTGACATGATGAACGGTTCCATTTCCGTAGAGAGCGAACAGGGTGTGGGGACCGAATTTAACCTCTGCTTCACCTTCCGCCTCTCTTCCAACGTGAAAGAACCTGTGGTCATCCCGGATCTGAAACACTGCCGTGCTCTGGTGGTGGACGATGATTTCAATACCTGTGACAGTGTCTCCTATATGTTAGGGCAGCTGGGTATGCGCGCTGAGTGGACCCTTTCCGGCAAAGAAGCAGTACTGCGCACCCACCAGTCCGTGATGCGCAATACAGACTACTCCGTTTATATTGTAGACTGGCTGTTACCCGATATGAACGGTGTGGAAGTGGCAAGAAGAATCCGCAAAGAGACAGGCGGGAAAGCGCCTGTAATCATCCTCACCGCCTATGACTGGTCAGATATCGAGGCTGAGGCAAAAGAAGCCGGCGTTACGGCCTTTTGCAGCAAGCCCTTGTTCCTGTCAGAATTAAGTGCCTGCCTGCAGTCTGTCATGCAGCCTGACGCTAAGAAAGAGGAACCTGCAGAAGAAGTGATTTCACACCATACAGGCCGCGTCCTGCTGGCAGAGGATGTGGAGATGAATCAGGAAATCGCGGTGGCAATCCTGGAAAATGCAGGCTTCACCGTAGATGTTGCCGCCAATGGACAGATTGCCCTGGATATGGTAGCACAGTCAAAACCCGGCTATTACCAGGCCGTTCTGATGGATGTGCAGATGCCGGTGATGGACGGCTATGAGGCCACCCAGAAGATTCGACAGCTGCCGGACAAAGACCTTGCCGGCATACCGATCATAGCCATGACCGCCAATGCGTTTACCGAAGACAAGGCCGCCGCCTTAAAGAGCGGCATGAACGGCCACATCTCCAAACCCATTGACGTACAGCTGTTATTTGAAACTTTGGACCGCATTCTTTAATGCACATAAATCCCCGGCATACATTGTGTATACCGGGGATTTCCATATCACACTAACCTCCATGATTCCGCTCCAGCGGAATCTCAAATCCATGCGGAGAATGCCGTTTTTCAGGCATTCTCCTGTGTGAGAGGGAGTTGTAGCGCAACTCCTAGAACCTCTTAGCGAAGCAGCCTTTGCTGCTGAGCTTTAGAGGTTCTTCTCACACTATGTCATAAGACTGCTTTTATTCTCTCCATCGCCTCCGTGAGCGTCTTTCTGGGACATGCCGCGTTCACTCTCTGGAACCCGCTTCCTCCCTCGCCAAACATGGCGCCGCCATCCAGCCAAAGCTTTGCCTCATGGACAATCTTATGTTCCAAGGCCTTCTCGTCAAGCCCCGTCTTTCTAAAATCCAGCCACACAAGATAGGTTCCCTCATGCTCCACCATACGGACGCCCGGCAGATTTTCCTTTACATATTGACCTATAAAGTCAATATTGTCCTTCACATAGCGCATCATAGCCTGATACCACTCTTCTCCCTGCCTGTAAGCTGCTTCACAGGCCACAAGGCCCATCACACCCAGCTGGCTGACACCGGCACCATTCATCTGCGCGCGGAATTTCCGGCGCAACTCATCATCCATGATAAAGATATTGGACATCACCAGCCCCGCCAGATTAAAAGTCTTGCTGGGCGCCGTGCAGATGACGCTGATAGATGCATATTCCTTTTTCAGGTTGGCAAACACCTGGTGTTTCCCCTGAAATGCAAAGTCGGCGTGAATCTCATCGCTGACCACAATCACATGGTGCTTCACACAAAGATCTCCCAGGCGGCACAGTTCTTCCCTGGTCCATACGCGTCCCACCGGATTGTGGGGATTGCACAGGATAAAGAGCTTAATCTTCTCCTCTGTCAATTTCCGTTCAAAGTCTTCAAAATCTATATGATAACGGTTGTCATCTCCCAGATACAGGGTGTTGCTGACCAGCCTTCTGCCGTTATCCCTGACCACTTCCGAGAAAGGATAATACACGGGCTGCTGAATCAAGACCGCATCTCCTAAGTCAGTATAGGCCCTGACCGCCATAGCCAGCGCGAAGACCACACCGGGTGTCTTCACCAGCCATTCCTTACGAACTTCCCAGTCATGATGCCGCCTCATCCAGCCGCTTACGGCTTCAAAATAGCTATCCCCGGACTCTGTGTAGCCGAAGACTCCATGCTGTAATCTCTGGGCTAACGCGTCCACCACATAAGAGGAAGTCTCGAAATCCATATCCGCCACCCACAAGGGCAGGATATCTTCCGGCATCCCCCACTGCTTTGCAAAGTCATACTTAAGACATCCGGTTCCTTGTCTCTTGATTACCTTGTCAAAATCCAAATTTCGTTCTGCCATTCTTTTGTTCCTTTCCGGCACCAAACTGGTACTCTCCTTTGTATTTCTTCTCACCATATCCGGCAAATAAATAACACCTGCAATTCTTCTAGCCAGTATCATACAGTTTGAAATCATATTATAACAGATTGCATGTCACATGCAAAGTTTAATCTTTCTGTGAAACAGGCAAAGCAGTCTGCCAGAGGGATAAACAGCAAAATAGACACGCTTCAAAAATAATAGAAAGTATGATAAAATGTAAGCTGAAAATCGGAAAGGAGAACAGACCATGAAAAGTATAGAGCAGACAAATTTCTTAGGCGGTGAAGGCCCCGTCCATTTTGACCACATTCTGGAAGCGGAGGAAATGCACGGCATGAACCGGGTGTATGCCAAGATAACCCTGCCAAAGGGCTCCTCTGTGGGATACCATGTGCATAACGGAGACGGAGAAGATTACTATGTCCTCAAAGGAACCGCCACCATCGACGACAATCACGAAAGGACCGTTACCCTCAAAGAAGGGGAGCACCTTTTTACCCCCTCCGGCAGAGGCCACAATCTGGCAAACCTCCACGATGAGGAGCTGCAGATCATGGCGCTTATTATTTATGACCACGAAAAGAGTTTATAAGCATCCCTAGGTTAGATCATATGCCCTCCGGGCATAACAAAGCGGCTTTTGAAAATCAACTTTTCAAAAGCCGCCGGAAACTGCTGCTTTATCTGCCTGCTATCTTATATCTCATTCCCCTCAAACTGCGGAATGCCTGCAAGCCCTTTTGCCAAATCTTCATCTGTAGGGATATAATCCGTCATCTCTCCGTTATTATACCGCTCATAAGCCACCATATCGAAATAACCGGTTCCCGTCAGGCCAAAGAGGATTGTCTTCTCTTCCCCTGTCTCCTTACATTTAAGAGCCTCATCCATGGCCACACGGATTGCATGGGAGCTCTCCGGCGCAGGCAGGATGCCTTCCACTCTGGCGAACTCTTCCGCCGCCGCGAATACGGAAGTCTGCTCCACACTGACAGCCTCCATATAGCCATCATGATACAGCTGGGAAAGTACAGAGCTCATGCCGTGGTAACGAAGACCGCCTGCATGGTTCGGTGCCGGCATAAAACCGCTGCCAAGGGTATACATCTTTGCCAGAGGACATACCTTACCGGTATCACAGAAATCATACACAAACTTACCTCTTGTGAGACTCGGACAGGATGCTGGCTCCACCGCCACAATACGGTAATCAGCTTCCCCGCGGAGCTTTTCTCCCATAAAAGGTGAAATCAAACCGCCCAGGTTGGAACCGCCGCCCGCACATCCAATGATGATGTCCGGCTTCACTCCATATTTATCCAAAGCCGCCTTGGCCTCCAAACCAATCACGGACTGGTGTAAGAGTACCTGATTGAGCACGGAACCCAATACATAACGATATCCTTCCTGAGATAACGCTGCTTCCACTGCTTCTGAGATAGCGCATCCAAGGCTTCCTGTGGTGCCCGGGAACTCTTCAAGAATCTTGCGCCCCACTTCGGTGGTATTAGAAGGAGAGGGTGTCACATTCGCCCCGTAAGTCCGCATCACTTCCCGGCGGAAAGGCTTCTGCTCATAAGAACATTTCACCATATATACCTGACAGTCTAAATCCAGGTACGCACATGCCATGGAAAGCGCTGTCCCCCACTGGCCTGCTCCTGTCTCCGTGGTCACGCCCTTTAATCCCTGCTTTTTCGCATAATAAGCCTGGGCAATAGCGGAATTGAGCTTATGACTGCCGCTGGTGTTGTTGCCCTCGAATTTATAATAAATCTTGGCCGGTGTCTGCAGTTTCTCCTCCAGACAGTATGCCCGCACCAAAGGGGAGGGTCTGTACATTTTATAGAAATTCCTGATTTCCTCTGGTATCTCGATGTAAGCCGTATTTTCATCCAGTTCCTGTCTGCTCAGTTCCTCGCAGAAGATTCCCTTTAACTCATCAAAGGTGATGGGCTGTAAAGTACCGGGATTTAACAGGGGCGCCGGCTTATTTTTCATATCCGCCCGCACATTATACCAGCTTCTTGGCATCTCGCTTTCTTCCAGATAAATCTTGTAAGGGATTCTTGTTGTTTCGCTCATAATGGCCTCCATTCTGCGCTCCTTGCGCCGTCCGCGCTCTTTAACTGCGCGGGTTTAGCTGTTATCTTATCACAGTCCGGATTGGAATATGATTTTTGCATAAAAAAATCCTGTCCCAATCCAAAATGCTGGGACAGGAGTCATTCTCCTGCGGTGCCACCCGGCTTGATACATAACGTATCCGCTCATCGCATACTATCATATGCCTGATTTGGTAACGAAGTCTCCTCTCCGTCTCGTCTACTATCTTCGACTCGCCCTCCGAAGCCCATTCCTCCAAGCTGTTCATGCCGCTTTCCACCAATCACGGCTCTCTGTAATGAACGGATTCTTACGAATCACCGGAAGTACTTACTCTTCTTCAACGGTTTCTGTTTTCCTTTATAGCATAGTATGCAGGAATTGTCAATATGTTTTCTCCAATCTGAAACGGGTTTTTCCGTGCGTTCGCAAAATGTAATATATTGTATATTCCTGCATGGCATGATAAGATTGACTTGTTACTGCTCCCATACTGGTAACAGGAAGGGGGTGGAATGCTTGAGTTCCATATATTCTTTTATCGTCTCCATAATGCAGAATGTAGCTGCATACTACATATGTAAGTGGCTGGATGGGGACGAGTAAGGCAGTGACCCAGCCTGGCGGTTAACTTCTCCGCAAAAGAAGGAGAAACCCGGTAGATGGTCGCTCATCTGCCGGGTTTCATTCCTTTTTGTGGAATACTTGAATTTCTATTCTTTTATCATGTGTATTCTATCACAAGGAAAGAGCCTTTACAATATCTTTTTACATTTTTCCGTGCTACTCTTTTATTTTGTCAATATCTGTGAGATTGACGCCGGCTACCTGCAAAACTGCTTTTAAAGATAGATATTCGTCTTTCAAACTTGCATATGTTTTTGTTGCGCCCTCTTCTTTTGCCAATAACATATGTCTTTGGATTTTTGTAAAATCGTCTATGGCTGCTTTGGTTACTTCTAAACTTGTCGGCATATAATCACCTGCTTTCCATATTGTGGCTTATACTGCTACAATATCATTGTATCACAGCTAAGATGTAAAATCTATTCCATTATCAAGCAGGCGCGTATTCCATTTTTCCCGAACGTTACCCAAAATTAAGGGTTACAGTTGCCGCAAGGGTCATCGTATCCTGCCGCCACCGCCTCTTCCCTGGTCCGGAAAGGCACCTGATTCTTCTTCGCCGGCAGTGTTTCACAATCGGCGCGGTGCAGCTTATGGTTTCTCCGGTTTCCAATATAACTGTCTGCGAACGGCAGGGCTGCCCCAGACGCTGTATCTGCAGACGTCTGATTTTCCAGTTTCCCATTATTCTGGCTGTTCTTCTGACTCTGGGTGCCCTCTCCTGCCTTCCAGCTGTCGGAAGGCGTGCAGTTCCACGTGATTTCACTGCCATCCGAGGAAGCTAAAATCGTTCCCTGCTCATCTGTGCGGAACACCTTTACTCCCATCTGACGCAGGGTATTCAAGGTCTGGGCATGTGGGTGCCCGTAACTGTTATCCTCTCCACAGCTGATGACTGCATAGGCGGGCGAAACGGCTTCCAAAAAAGCCTGCGAGGACGAACTGCGGCTGCCGTGATGCCCTGCTTTTAATACATCCGCCTGCAGAGAAACCTTCTCTTTCAGCAGATCGTCCTCGGCTTCCTCCTCCATATCCCCGGTAAACAGGAAGGTGTTATCTCCATGCGTCAGACGAATGACAATGGAATGATTATTGGTATCTTCATAGGAGTTGACCGGACCTGCAATCACAAAACTGGCATCCCCCAGCTCATAAGATGTCCCTGCCTTGGGCACCGTATTTCGATACCCTTTCTCCTTCATGGCATCCAGCACATCCCTGTAAGTGGCCGTATCGCTTTCCACATCCGGCATCATCACCGTCTGACAGTTGAATTTATACAAGATAACATCTAATCCACCGATATGGTCCGCGTCCGGATGGGTTCCCACCACGTATTTTAAGGTTTTTACTCCCTGTTTGGTGAGGTAATTTTGTACGGTAGTACCCTGGTCGTTGTCGCCTGCGTCAATCAGCATATACTCCCCGCCGCAGGCAAGCAAGATCGCGTCCCCCTGCCCCACATCCATATAATGGACTGTCAGTTCAGACAGCCCATTCTCCCTGCCGGACGCCGTATCGAGTTTTCCGGCGCCTATGACCGCCCCATTTCCACATGCCGTCAGCGTCATCATCATAACAAGTGTTAAGATTACTTTCCAAATTCCATACGTTTTCCGGCGCTTATATTTTCTTTTCATCTTCATAACAATCCTCATGCGTCTTTTTTTAGTTCATACTGATTCTAACGCATGTGCATTCTTATGACAACCTTTTTATCTTATACTCTCACATCCACCGGCACATACCCGTCTGTCTGTCCCATGCCGTCCTGGCTTTCGTCCGGATTTCCCTCTTTCGCTTCGTTTTCAGCGTTATCCTTGGAAGTAACCTTATCTTCATCCTGTTTCTTAACGCCCTCCGCATCTGTTCCAGCCTCTGCCGCCTCTTTCAGCTCTTCACCGGCCTTCTGTAAAGTACTCATCTGCGCTGTCTGAGCGGCCTGGGCTTTGCTGTTGACGTCCGCAAGCTGTTCCTGCTTACTGCTCGTATCCATGTTGCGCGCACTGTCCAGCTGAATCTCTGCTTCCAGTACACCTGCCTTACCCTCCATGCGCTGTGCCACACTGCCCTGTACATCCGCTGTCTTTCTGGCGCCGTCCGCCGAAATCAGCGCTTCCATGCCTGCCGCTGAAATACCCATTTCCACACCCGGTCTGGAATCTTTGCGGACATTGTCCTGATATTCGGGAAGCCCCAGCGGATTATCCTGTCCTTGTCTTTTCTCTTCCCGCTCCTTCATCTTTTCCTGCATTTCATGCTGACGAAGCTGCATGTTCAAATCATTGATTTCCTGTTGAAGTTCCTGCCGTTTCTCCTGTTTTACTTTAGGCGGCATATCCTGTCTGCCGTTTAATTCCTGCAGCTCCTTCTGGGCCTGGTTAATCTTATCCTGAATCCCTTTTGCCACTGGATCGTCCTGTCTGCCGCCCATCTTGCCGGGCTGCTGTACACCCTGACTGCCGTTCACTGCGCCTATTGTCATGTCTGTCTCCTCCTTGTCATAAAGTGTTTCATCGGTAATTGCGAAACACATTCTTTCAGGAAGCAGTTGTGCAAAATAGACAAATCGCAAGCAGGGTGCTTTGGCGCCGCCGGTGTTTAGACGCCGTATTCTGGCGTCTTATGCACCGCTGCGAGCGACAGTGCAGCGCAAGCGTGCCCTACGGTGATTGTCTATTTTGTACAACGGAAACTTTTGAAAATGCGCTTCACAATTACCTAAAGTATCTAAGACAGATAATCCTGTCGTCACATTCTATATCGTAACGCCCAAATCCACGGATAAGCAGATTGTTGTGAGAGGGATATTTTCTGTTGTAAACACCCAAAAGCTGCCATTTAGGGGGGAGTGGAGGATGAGACATGGGAGGCGGGCCGCCGCAAGTTAAAGAGGCCGCTAAACCCTGCAGACCTGCAGCATCACGCTCAATCGGAATACCTGCTGGTCCGCCTCCACTTCTATATCCCCATGATATTTCTGCGCCACACGGCGGATATTGCGCAGTCCGAACCCGTGAAAATCTTTGTCCTCCTTGGTGGTAACAGGCAGATGCTCTTCCCTGTCCATGACAATCTTTTGATAACAGGAATTTTCCACTTCAATCATATACACATTCTCTCTGAGGGAGGAAGAAATCCTGATATATCCAAGCGTTCTGTCCCCCTCTCCATTTAGGGCTTCATCCTCTGCGCTGGCTTTCCTCTGCACCGCCTCAATGGCATTGGCCAGCGCATTGTTTAAGATAATGCTCAGATCAAAGGCATCCACTTCCCGCCCGGCAGGATACAGGAAGCTGCAGTCAAAGGCAATTCCTTTCGCCTGCGCCTCTCTGCTTCTCTCCATCAAAATCACGTCCGTCACTGGATTGCCGCTCTGAATCCGATCAGCCACTACGCTGTACTGCGCTCTCAGAGACTGGACGTACTGTTCCTGCTCATGACCGGCCAGCTTCTGCATCACCATCACATGGTTTCCCATATCGTGTTTCAGACTGCGGATTTCCTGATACAGCTCCTCCACTTCCCGAATGTGGCGTTTCATATCCTCCATCTGTCCGGCCAGCAGGTCCTTGCGCATCTTCTCCTGCTGACTCTCCTTGATATTCTGATACAGCGCAACCACAACCAAAATAGGTATGTATAAGCTCAGACAATATACCATAACAATTCCATGATACAAAAGGGAAGAATCCACTTCACTATACTGTAAGCCAACCGGCGATTCCCATATATATTTCACATAGGCATACCCCATCACAGAGGTAAAGGAGGGCAGAGACATCAGCAGAAATTCCCGGCCCTGCATCTTTTGTCCTTTCCCCCGGTATGCCCTCACAATCGGCGCCAGCGCTAAGATATATAGCACAATCTGGGTGGGAATCTCTATGAGACTCTGGGTCACATACAGATAATAGCCCTTCTCCACATCGATATAACCTGGAATCACAAACAGAAAGACCTTCCAAAGCAATGCGCCGACTGTGACCGTGAGCCGCGCCACCAGCCAGCGGACAGCATAGAAAGTCCATGCCAGAAAAACTTTCTGCAGATAGTTTTCCCGCTCCAGCAGACACATAACACCAAGACCTGCCGCCGCCCCGATCAAATAGGCCCAAAAACTCAGTATATAATAGGGCTCATACCATAAAATCAGCATCACGGCCAGATATGCGCCCCCGGTAAGTACTGCCGTCTTCTTGCTGCGTACAAAATCCCGAACCAGATAGAAATAGGCAAATGCCGCCCAAAGCGTCATAAAAAACTGGTATATCTCACTTGTCACAAAATAGCTAAGTTCCCAATCCATTTAACTGATGTCCACCTGTGTAAAATCAATCTCAAAATCCTCATAAATCCCTGCCGGCACTTTATCCGCAAAGCTGTACTCTGCATAATCATCCGTCTCAAAATGATAAACCACCACCGTTTTTTTCAACAAATCCACAATCCAGTACTCCCTTACTCCCGCGGTACGGTGCTTGAACAGCTTGATGGAGCAGTCCATCTTAAAAGGCACCGCATTTTTCCGCAGCGCCTTTTTCATTTCTATACAGCATTTGATTTCCTGTCTTCTTTCAAAAGCTCATAAAACTCCTCCGCCGGCATGGGCTTTGCATAATAAAATCCCTGCACCATATCGCAGCCAATCTCCTGAAGGAGTTCCACCTGCTCCCGGGTCTCCACACCCTCCGCCAGAAGGCCCAGGTCCAGTTTCTTTGCCATGGCGACCACCTGCTCCAAAATCAGTCTTCCTTTCTTGGATACCAGCATGTTCTCCATGAATTTCTTGTCAATCTTAATCACATCAAAGGGTGTCTCCAACAAGATGCTGAGAGAAGAATACCCGCTTCCGAAATCATCCATCAGCAGCATGAATCCTCCGTCTTTCAGCTGGCCGGACATCTCGCTGATCTGTTGGTTATTGACCGTCTCCGTAATCTCAAGCTCCAGATGCTGTTTCTCAATGCCAATCCTGTCAATCATCCCATTTAACACCTGTATAAATTCTCCCTCCACAAGATGATACCTGGACACATTGACCGAGATGGGACATTCGGTTATGCCCTCATCCTCACAGCGTTTGATAAAACGACACGCTTCCTCCCAAATATAGTAATCTACATTGCGGATAAAACCGTTCTCCTCCAATACCGGAATAAATTCACCCGGATAAATCATCCCCTTCACCGGATGTATCCACCTAACCAACGCCTCCGCTCCCACTATGGTATGCTGGGAAATGCTGTACTTGGGCTGCAAATACATCTGGAAATGCCGCTGTGTGATACCGGATTTCATACTGTCTTCAATGAATCGTCTCGTATAGAGCATTTCCTTAAACTGTTCCTGATAAAAGGCCGTGTCTGACATGATATTCTCCTTGGCCGCCTTACGTGCCATGGCCGCACGGTCTTCCATCTGCCGCAGTTCCATATTCCTGTCATCTACGATATAGATTCCAAAAGTATATTGCAGTTTGACATGCTTAAAATCACCCAGCGTTTCCCGGATACAGCTCACAAAAACGGTCAGCTCTTCCTCTTCCTCGTAAGGCGTCACGATCATAAACACATCACTTCTCAAATTCACAAAATACTGCTGTTCACCGCACAGTTTCTTTAACCCTTCTGTGACAAAATCCAGAATCTCATCGCCGATCATCTCCCCATAGATGTCATTGATGACCTTAAAACTGCGAATATCAAACTGCAGAAAAGCTATCTTTCCCTCACAGTGACTAAGCAGCGCCAAAACATTTCTTCGGAATCTGGTCAGTTTGTTGACCCGCCTGAGCGCGCTTTTCATGGCATCATCCTCAGGAAGTACCACCATATCCAAATCCTGCATATTGTCCTGGTATTCTTGCAGCATCCTTTCCAGAATCCTGATACTTGCCGCCAACGCATTGGGACAAATCTTGAATTTAAGCCCTTCCTGCCGCATTTTAGCCATTCCCTGCGGGTTGGATACATCCGTATGTAATATATCCTTACACAGGTAGCTGCCGCCCATAGCCTCCTTAAAGAGACTGATAAACTCCTCTGTCTTCTTATTGCCAAACACTTCCAGTTCCCGCTCCTGCGGGTCGTCAAATCCGAATGCCACACCCAGTATCATCAACCCTGCCGTCACGCAGCCGCAGACATCTCCCTGCCGCATCCCTACACCAAAACAGGTACTCAGCTTTAGAGCCGTCTTAATATCCAGCCCCAAATCCCCTGCAAAGGCCCCAAACAAAGCTTGCGAGCAGTGATAATCCTGCCGTAAAAGCTCATTTGCCCTCTCTTCATGTGTCATAAAACGTCTCCACCCCTTAACCGGCTTTTCTCTTCTATCCCCTATCGCCAAAATGTAATACCATTATACAATAGGGCACAAGAAAAGTGCAAGACTAATACCTATGGCACCAAAAAGAACACGCACTTCCTCTAATTAGCAATCGCATTTCCCGTATACAGCTGATAATACTTTCCTTTCTCCTCCAAAAGCTGCTCATGGGTCCCTCTCTCAATAATCCGTCCCTGCTCCAGCACCATGATACAGTCGGAATTTTTGACCGTGGAAAGCCTGTGGGCGATCACAAAGGTGGTTCTCCCTTTCATCAGCTTATCCATGCCGTCCTGCACAATCCGCTCTGTGCGGGTATCGATGGAGCTGGTGGCCTCATCGAGAATCAGTACCGGCGGGTCTGCAATCGCCGCTCTGGCAATGGCAAGCAGCTGCCTTTGTCCCTGGCTTAAGTTGGCTCCGTCCCCGGAAAGCACTGTATCATATCCTTCCGGCAGTCTCTTGATAAACCCATGGGCATTGGCCAGTTTCGCCGCCGCCACCACTTCCTCATCCGTGGCATTCAGCTTACCGTAGCGGATATTCTCCATCACCGTCCCGGTAAACAGGTGGGTATCCTGCAGCACGATTCCCAGGGAACGGCGCAAATCCGCCTTCTTAATCTTATTTACATTAATGCCGTCGTAACGTATCTTACCATCCTGTATATCATAAAACCGGTTGATCAGATTGGTGATGGTGGTCTTGCCTGCACCGGTGGAGCCCACAAAGGCAATCTTCTGCCCAGGTTCTGCGTACAATTTCACATCATGCAGCACAATCTTATCATCGTTGTATCCAAAGTCTACCCCGTCAAATACCACGTCGCCCCGCAGTTCCACATAGTCCACCGAGTGGTCCGCCTGGTGCTCATGACGCCAGGCCCAGCGGCCGGTACGCTCCGGTGTCTCCACCAATTTCCCGTTCTCTTCCCGGACGTTGACCAGAGTCACATAGCCGTCGTCCACCTCCGGTTTCTCATCCATCATCTGGAAGATACGCTCTGCACCGGCCATGGCCATGACAATAGAATTAAACTGTTGACTCACTTGGTTAATGGGCCCGTTAAAGCTCTTGTTGAAGGTCAGGAAACTGGCTAGTTTCCCCAATGTCAGCCCCGTCATGCCGGAGAGTGCCAGGGCGCCGCCCACGATGGCACAGACCACATAACTCACATTGCCAAGCTGCATATTGACCGGTCCCACGACATTGACCAGATAGTTTGCCCGATCGGCACTCTCATAAAGAGCATCGTTTAACTTACGGAATTCCTCCCTGTTATCTTCCTCATGGCAGAACACTTTGACGACCTTCTGGCCGTTCATCATCTCCTCGATGTAGCCGTTGACCTTGCCCAGGTTCTTCTGCTGTTCCAGAAAATACTGACTGCTTAAGCCCGCTACCTTCTTGGTCACCACAAGCATCACGGCAATCATCAAAAGGGTTACGATGGTGAGGGGGATACTTAGAATCACCATGCTGATAAACACGCTGACAATCGTAATGAAACTGTTTAAGACCTGGGGCATACTCTGGCTGATCATCTGCCGCAGCGTATCTGTATCGTTTGTATAGGTTGACATAATATCCCCATGGGCATGGGTGTCAAAATACTTGATGGGCAGGGTTTCCATATGGGAAAATAAATCATTTCGCACATTGCGCAGTGTCCCCTGGGTCACACAGATCATAATCCTGTTCCAGGCATAAGCCGCCGCCACACCGATTAGATAGAAGCCTGCCACCCTGGCAATTGCCCCCGCCAAAGGCCCAAAATCCGGTGTATCCGCCACTAACATGGGTGCAATATAATCGTCAATCAGACGCTGGATAAACATGGTTCCTTGTACATTGGCCAGTACACTGATGAAAATCAGCACCGTTGTCAGTACCAAGTGAGGCGCATAATTTTTCGCTACATATTTCATCAGCCGTTTGAATACTTTTCCTGGGTTCTCTATTCTTTTGCCCTTGGGCATACCTCTTCTCATTCCTGGACCCGGCATTATGCTTCACCTGCCTTTTCATCAAAATCTCCGCCGCCGCTTGTCTGGGACTCATAGACCTCTCTGTAGATCTCATTGTCCGCAAGCAGCTCTTCATGGGTGCCAACCCCGTGAATCCGCCCATCTTCCATGACAATGATACGGTCTGCGTTTTGCACGCTGGATATCCGCTGGGCGATAATCAGTTTCGTGGTATCCGGAATCTCCTGTGCAAACGCCTTTCTGATGCGGGCGTCTGTGGCTGTATCCACCGCGCTGGTGGAATCATCCAAAATCAGTACCTTGGGCTTCTTCAAAAGGGCCCTGGCGATGCAGAGACGCTGCTTCTGCCCGCCGGACACATTGGAACCGCCCTGCTCTATGTAAGTTTGATAGCCATCCGGCATTTTCTCAATAAACTCATCCGCGCAGGCAAGCTTACAGACACGCCTGCATTCTTCCTCCGTGGCGTCTGAATCGCCCCAGCGCAGATTTTCCAGGATAGTGCCCGAAAAGAGCACATTTTTCTGCAATACCACAGCCACCTGATTGCGCAGTGTTTCCAGGTCATATTCTCTCACATCGTGACCTCCCACAAGGACCGCTCCCTGGGTCACATCATAAAGTCTGCTGATCAGATTGACCAGACTGGTCTTCGCACTGCCGGTGCCGCCGATGATACCGATGGTCTCGCCGGGCTGAATTTTCAAATGGATATCGTGAAGCACCGCCTCGTCGCTTTCCTTCTGATAAGAGAAGCGGACATGCTGGAATTCGATGCCGCCGTCTTGCACTTCATACAAAGGTTTATCCGGGTTTGTCAGATCACTCTTTTCCTCCAGCACCTCGCAGATACGTCTGGCGCTGGCCATACTCATACTCATCATCACAAAGATCATGGAGAGCATCATCAGACTCATGAGAATATTCATGCAGTAAGTCAGCAGGCTCATGAGTTCGCCCGTGGTCAGCGTGTTTTGCACAATCTGCTTTGCTCCCAGCCAGCTGAGTAACAGGATACAGCTGTAAACCGTAAACTGCATGACGGGCATATTGAGCACCACCTGCTTTTCCGCTTTCAGAAAGATATCATAGATATTCTGGCTGGCTTTCTTCAGTTTCTTCGTCTCGTAATCTTCCCGCACATAGGCCTTGACCACACGGATTGCGCCCACATTCTCCTGCACGGAAGCGTTCAGCTCATCATATTTGGGAAAAGCTTCCTGGAAATATTTCATGGCGCCCCGGATGATAAATGCCAGCACAATGCCCAGAAGAACCACCGCCGCCAGATAGACACTGGCAAGCTCTGCATTGATCATAAAAGCCATCGCCATGGCACAGATCATACTGATCGGCGCCCGAAAACACATACGCAGCATCATCTGGTAAGCCATCTGCATATTCGTCACATCCGTGGTCAGTCTGGTCACCAGTCCCGCGGTACTGAATTTATCCAGACTGGCAAAGGAAAAGGTCTGAATATTGTCAAACATGGCCTGCCGAAGATTCCTGGCAAATCCCGTGGAGGCCCTGGCTCCGTATTTACCGCCCATAACACCGCAGAAGAGTCCGGCAAGGGCCGCCGCAATCATAAAAGCGCCTACCGCATAGATATGATGCATATTGCCCGCCTCCACGCCGTCATCTATGATGGATGCCATCAGAAACGGAATCAAGGTCTCAAAAACCACCTCCAAAATCATAAAAACAGGCGTGATGATCGAAGCCTTCTTATACTCTTTGATTTGTGCCGCCAACGTTCTTATCATAGCTGCCTCCGTTCTTTTTAAGTTCACTTCCATTATTTTTGTACAAATAAAATTGATTGTCAACATCAATATAAAAGTTCACAAAAAGTTCACGGGAAGTTTATAAGAGAATTATGATACTTTCAGACAAATTTCAGGAAACTCTGCCCACAAGAAAAACTCCTGCACATAACGCACAGGAGTTTTTCCGATCAGATATCGCAGAAATTAATCTTTCGCAATTAATTTTCCACCACGTTTGGATACTACATCGAAGATAACGGCTGCCAGAAGTACTAAGCCCTTTACCACCTTCTGCATGTTCTGGTCCACGCCCATCAGGGACATACCCATGTTGATGACACCCATCAACACCGCACCTACGATAACGCCGGGCACCGTACCGATTCCGCCGTATGCGGAAGCGCCGCCGATGAAGCAGGAGCCGATAGCGTCCATCTCGTAGTTCTGTCCGTAAGTAGGCTGTGCGGAAGTCATACGCGCGATGGTCACCATACCGGCCAAAGCGGAGAGAAGCCCCATGTTCAGATAAGCCAGGAAATATACCCTGTTGGTGTTGATACCGGAAAGCTTGGTCGCCTTCTCGTTGCCGCCCACTGCGTAGAAGTAACGTCCTACTGTGGTATTGGATGTAATATAGCTGTATACAATAACCACGATCAATACCCAGATCAGCACACTGGGAATACCTTTATGCTGCGCAAGTCTCAAGGAGAAGACAAAGATGACTGCACTCAAAAGCACCATCTTCACTATCATGCTTGCAAATTTTTCTGTCTCATAACCCTTCTTTACCTTATTCATTCTGCTGCGAAGCTGTGCGATCACATAAATGATAATAGCCACAATGCCCGCCACCAGACAGGTTATATTGATGGAGCCGCCGCCAAAAACATCCGGTATGTAACAATCCGCACCGCCGCCGAAAAGCTTCACGAAAGTAGTGCAGTCCTTGACCGAGATGGTCATACCATTCAGCACCGTATTACTTAAACCTCGAAACATCAACATACCCGCCAGGGTCACAATGAAGGGAGGAATTCTCACATAAGCAATCCAGAATGCCTGCCATGCGCCGATCACAAGCCCGACTAAGAGCATAAGAATGACCGCCACAACCATATTAACACCCTTATTCACCATAAGCACTGCACCGATTGCACCTACGAAGCAGACCACGCTGCCCACGGAAAGGTCAATGTTACCACCGGTCAGAATACAGAGCAGCATACCGGTTGCCAGGATAAACACATAGGCATTCTGGGAAATCAAACTGCTGACATTCATGGGTAACAGAATTGCACCGCTGGTCCGCCACGCGAAAAACGCCGTAATCAGAATCAGCACAAGTATCATTGTATATTTTTTAATAAATTCAATGGCTTTTGTCTTATTCATACTTTTCCTTACACTCCTTTGCTACTGGATTTTAAAATGTGCGACATGATAATCTCCTGGGTTGCCTCGCTCCTGTCGAGTTCTCCCACCATCTTACCCTCGTTCATGACATAAATTCTGTCACACATGCCGAGAATCTCCGGAAGTTCCGAGGAAATCATAATGACGGTCTTGCCCTCTGCCACCAGCTGATTGATAATACAGTAAATCTCATATTTGGCGCCCACGTCGATACCTCTCGTAGGTTCGTCTAAGATCAGCACATCAGGGTCTGCGAACATCCACTTTGCCAGCAGCACCTTCTGCTGGTTACCGCCGCTTAAGTTGCCCACGTTCTGTTCCACAGTAGGACATTTGGTCTTCAGTTTCTCTTTGTATTCCACCGCCACACCGTACTCTTTATCTTTATCAATAATAGAGTGCGTACTTACGCCTTCCAGGTTAGCCAGCGTGGTATTGATCTTGATGGGATTGCTTAAGATCAGTCCATTTCCCTTTCGGTCCTCTGTCACATAGGCAATCTTATGTTTGATGGCATCATGCACGGAATTCAGATGCAGTTCTTCTCCATTCATAATGAGATGGCCGCTGATATTGACCCCATAGCTCTTACCAAATACGCTCATGGCAAGTTCCGTACGGCCGGCACCCATCAGTCCGGAAATACCTACCACCTCACCCTTGCGGGCATTCATGCTCACATTATCTACCACCTTCCGCTCAGAATACAGCGGATGGTAAACGCTCCAATCCTTAACTTCCAGCATCACATCCCCAATATGGGACTCTCTCTTGGGGAATCTGTCGGAAAGTTCTCTGCCCACCATACCCTGGATGATGCGCGCCTCGGAAATGTCGTCTGTTTTCTTATCCATTGTCTCAATGGTGGAACCGTCACGGATGACAGTAATCTTATCCGCCACATAAGAGACTTCGTTGAGTTTATGGGATATGATGATGGACGTCATACCCTGTTCCTTAAACTTGAGCAGAAGATCCAAAAGCGCCTTGGAATCCGTCTCATTCAAGGATGCTGTGGGTTCGTCTAAGATCAGCAACTTTGCATTTTTTGCAAGCGCTTTCGCGATTTCCACCAGCTGCTGCTTGCCCACGCCTATATCTTTAATCAAGGTCTGCGGGGATTCCTGCAAACCAACCGTCTTTAACAGTTCTCCCGCACGGCCAAATGTTTCATTCCAATCCAGTTTATACTTATGCCCTCTCTCATTACCAAGGAACATATTCTCACCAATCGTCATATAAGGGACCAGGGCTAATTCCTGGTGGATAATGACGATTCCCTTTGCCTCACTGTCCTTAATCTCATGGAACTGACATGTCTCACCTTTATAGATGATGTCCCCCTCATAAGTTCCGTAAGGATAAATACCACTCAGCACGTTCATCAAGGTGGATTTACCGGCACCATTCTCCCCCACAAGAGCATGTATCTCGCCTTCCTCCACTTTCAGATTTACATTGTCAAGTGCCTTAACGCCAGGGAATGTTTTGGTTATATTTTTCATTTCCAGTAAAATCTTAGCCAAATTCTATTCCTCCCAACCATAGTTTCTGCAATATCCGATCGATCTGTTTCCTTTTTAAAATCAGCAGGCGGGATTTCCCGCCTGCCAAGTTGTTTTACTGTAAATCAGCCTCTGTATAGTAACCGGAGTCAATTAACAGCTCTTTGTAGTTGTCGATATCAGCAAATACAGGCTCGCAAAGGAAAGAAGGAATAACGCCTGTGCCGTTGTCGTAACTCTCGGTATCGTTAACCGGAGCCTCGCCGCCCTTCATGATAGCGTCAACCATCTCTACAACCTTAGATGCCAGTGTACGTGTATCTTTGAAGATAGACATGGACTGTTTGCCTGCGATCATGTTCTTAACGTTAGCGATATCGCAGTCCTGACCGGTAATGATCGGCCATTCGCCTGTGTAGTTAGCTTCCAGAGAGTTCGCTACGCCAAGTGCTGTGGAGTCATTAGAGCAAAGACATGCGTCAAGCTGTGTACCGTCTGCATAGTTTGCGGAAATGATAGCGTCCATTCTTGACTGTGCGGTCTCTGTTGCCCAGTTAGCTGTAGCAACGGTCTCGAAATCGGTCTGACCGGACTTTACAACCAATTTGCCGGAATCGATGTAGGGCTGCAGAACATCCATAGCGCCGCCGAAGAAGAATCTTGCGTTGTTGTCACCAGGATCGCCTGTTGTAAGCTCGATGTTGAACGGGCCTTCTGCGTTGTCGAGATCAAGCTGGTCTCTGATGTACTCACCCTGCTTCGTACCTACCATGTAGTTATCGAAGGTAGCATAGTAGGAAACTGCGTCGGAGTTCATGATCAGACGGTCATAAGCGATAACCGGAATGTTCTTCTCTTTCGCCTGCTCAAGAACTGTTCCAAGGGAATCACCCTCGATAGATGCAATAACCAAAAGCTGGCATCCAGAGTTGATCATATTCTCAATCTGGGATACCTGTGTTGCGATATCGTTAGAAGCGTACTGAAGATCCACCTCATAACCTGCTGCCTCTAACTCTTTCTGCATGTTGGAACCATCCTGATTCCATCTCTGTAAATCCTTGGTCGGCATAGCCACACCAACTTTACCGCCGCCTGCTGCCGGCGCCTCTGCTTCTGCATCTGCTGCAGGTGCCTCAGCCTCTGCATCCGCTGCAGGTGCTTCTTCTGCTGCCGGTGCTTCTTCTGTCGCTGCAGGTGCTGCTGTCTCAGAAGAACCGGAATTGCCACAGCCAACTAAAGTAGCTGCAACCATGGTCGTTGCCAGAATCATGCTGACTAACTTCTTTTTCATGTTTCTTTTCCTCCCTTTATTAGAATAAATTTACACAGACTGTCATCCCGTCTGTAGTTTTAATATATCACAAAAGAAATAGGAATAATTTACGACCTTCTGTACATTTTCACCATGACAAAGGCATAAAAACAGGATGTACTAGCATTATCTTGCGCCAGTACATCCTATCATCGCAAAAATTTCCTATTGCGGCATCTGCGAGGGTACGTTCAAATAGACATCCTCTTTCAGATGAAAACCGCTGCCGATAATCACTTCGTCAATATTATCCCTGTTGACGCTGACAGGTTCCAACCCTATATAAGGAACCGAATACGCTCCGCTCTCTATCACCGTCACGTCCTCCCCGCTAAGCGTCTCTCCCCTGCCCAGTGCCACACAAGCCTCCGCCGCCCTGGTGGCCAGCCGCTCCACAGGCTTATAGACCGTCATCAGCTGCGTGCCCTCCACAATTCTCTGACAGGCGGCCAGGTCTGCATCCTGCCCCACCACCAGAATATCTCCCGCCTGCCGGGTCTCCGCCAGCGCCCGCACCGCCTGGGTGGCCAGATCGTCATTGCCGCACATGATAGCGTCCGCCTGTTGTATGGCCACGCCATGGGAATAGATATACGCCGACGCGATCTCCGCCCGCCAGCCTTCCGCATGGATGATATCCAGAATCGTCACTCTGTTCTTTTCCATAACTTTCTTAAACGCCCCGTCCACCAGAGGCACATTATTGTCCGTGGGAGAACCGCACAGCATGATCACATAACCGCCCTCGCCAAGACCTGCATCCGCCAGGGCCTCCCCCATCAAAGTCCCCACCATCTCATTGTCAAAGGAAATGTAGAGATCTACTTCCGTATCATCGATCAGGCGGTCATAGGACACTACCTTAATGCCCGCATCCTTGGCCTTTGCTACCGACTCCCGCAGCGCTTCCGGGTCGATGGCGATGATCACGATCACATCCATCCCCTTTTGGATGAAATACTCAATCTGTCTCTTCTGCTCCTCCACGTCCCCATTGGCGTTCTGCACATTCACTTCCGCGCCCAGCTCCTTGGCCACCGACACGAACACATCCCTGTCCCTCTGCCACCTCTCGATGACAAAGGAATCAAAGGTCAGGCCAATCTGTATTTTCTTCTCTTCCTGTGTCTCACTTACCTTACTGCTCTCACTGGTCCCGCAGGCGCTCACCCCAAACAACAGACTGATGATAAGTAAAAAACTGCACCATCGTTTCATCATTTCCTCCATACTTCTTCTCATGCAGTCAAAGCTGCTTGTACTCCGTAGGCGTCACACCCACGTTTTTCTTAAAAGATCTGCTGAAATAATTGGGGTCCGCATATCCCACCATGGCGCAGATTTCCTTCATGGAACACTCCGTGGTAGTCAGCAGTTCTTTGGCCTTATCCATACGAATCCGGGTGAGATATTCCACAAATCCCTCCCCCGTATCTTCCTTAAATATCTTACTGAAATAATAGGGGCTGATATTGGCCGCCTGGGATACCTCGTCTAAAGAGATATCTTTACTGTAATTATTCTGTATATACTCTTTGGCTGTCTCGATGACACTCATGGATTTCTCATTGGCCTTAGTGCTCACGTTATGGCTGGCCGTGGCAATCTTTTCGATAAACCAGTTACGCAGAGACCCCAGGTCATTCATCTCCATGATGGCTGGCAGATAATCCGCCCTGGCCCGGAATTCATAAGTCATCCCGCCGGAAGTGTAAGCAAGGTGTTCTGCATAGAGCACAAACTCCAGCACCTTAAGCCGCATGTTCATCAGATACTCTCCATGGGTCTGTGCAATCAGGTCAAAATAAGTCTCCGCCGTGGCCGTCGCATGGTTGGTCTCGCCGTTTTGCACCTCCGCAAAGAGGCGCCTTTCCAGGTCGATGGGATAGCTCTCCTCATAGATACAGCCAATGGGCAGATCATCCACATGGGCCACACTGCCGGTGGTCATGATCAGTGCATTTAAAGCTTCCTTATAGGAATTCCTGGCTTCTTCTATCCGCTGGATGGAGCTGATGCCGATGCGGAAACTGATGTCCGTCCTTTTGCGCAGCTCCCGCACAAGCTCCCTGGACTTTTCGATGATGGCAATCCGCTCATTGTAGGTCAGCTTCTGCTCTTTGCAGGGAACCATCACCGCCAGTTTATTGGCCATGGCAGTGCCCAGAATGGCGCCCGGATAATATTCTTTGATACATTCCCGCACCACCTTATCGTGTTCCTGTATCTTCACACTGCTGCCCACGGCATTGGTCATATGGTTTCCCTCCTGGGTCTCGCCGCAGACCACGGCCAGCATATATGCCTGATCCTGGGTAATCCCCAGCAGATTCTTATAATTCTCAATATCTTCCGTGAAATGTTCCTGAAAAAGCATGTTGTAGACCAGCCCGCTCTCAATGATGGGCATGACGGTCTCCAGCTTTTCCCGAATCATCAGGTCATTCCTTCTCTTGGTCCGCTCCTTATCGATCTGCTCCATGGCACGGGTCAGGGCCGCAATAATCCTGGTGCGTTCCATGGGTTTGGTGATATATTCCAGAACGCCCAGTTTAATGGCCTCCTTGGCATAATCAAATTTATCATAGGCGGACATGACAATAAAGACCACTCTGTGATTGTTCTCCCGTATCTCCCGCATGGCCTCAATGCCGTTGATGCCGGGCATCTGGATATCCATGATGGCAATGTCCGGCCGATAGGTTTCCGCCAGTTCAATGACGCTCCTGCCCGTCTTGGCATACTCAATCGTACAGGCGTCGCCGAACTCTTTTTCTATAATGAATTTCAGGGAATCGATCACAATCCCCTCATCGTCCGCCAGCATAATCTTATAGCGGTTTCCTGCGCTCATTTATCCCTGTCCTCCCCTGGCTTTCTCTCTGCTCTTTGTCTTTTCACAGTATTACGACGACGCTCTTTTGCCGTCTTGTCCGGACAGGTACAGACATACCTCTGTCCCCTGGTCTTTGCCCCCGCTCCTAATGACCATCACGTCCTCGCTGCCTGTAAAAAGTTTCATGCGGGAGATCACATTGTCCATGCCAATCCCGTTGGACCCGGCCGTCATGTTGTCTTCCCTGTAGGTGCCGCTCATCACTTTACGAATCGTATCCTGCGTCATTCCTACTCCATTGTCCTTCACACTGATGCAGACCTTCTCTCCTTTGCCGTAAAGGGACAGACAGATGATTCCTTTACCGCCCATTTCGTGAATCCCGTGATTGACACAGTTCTCCACCACAGGCTGTAAGATCATACCCGGCATCTCCACCCCCAGAAGGGACTTGTCAATATACTTTTCATAATGGATATCGCCTGCAAAGCGCACATTCAGGATATAGATATAGGAGTCCACCATCTCTATCTCCTCCGCAATCGTCACGGTCTCTTCGCTTTTCTTCATATTATAACGATAAAACTGGGCCACCTTCTGCACATACTCGTAAGTCCGGTCCGCCCCCTCCATCATGGCAAGCTGAGCCCCGGCATTCAAGGTATTGAACAGAAAATGGGGGTTGATCTGGGCCTGCAGATATTTCAGCCTGGCATCCTTTAAATGCCCTTCCATCAGAAGCTCCCGCTCCTTTAAGGCCCGCTCGGCTTCCATACTCTCCCTGATTCTTTCGATATATCTGCCGATGCTCACCACCATAGAGTTAAAAGCGCCTGTCACCACCCCTACCTCATCCTCGGATTCCACCGGCAAAAGCGCTATTTCAAAGTTCCCCTTGGCCACCTCGTTGGCCGAACCCGCCAGTTTCTTTAAGGGACCAATCAGCGTACCCACAAACCGGATGATAATACAGACATTGCTGGCCATCACCAAGAGCATGGCAATCAGGGATACTGACTCAAAAAGCCTAAACCGCTTGAGCAGATCGCTGTAGCGTTCGGAGTTGCTGCGGAATTTTTCCAAATTCAAATTCGAAATATAAGTATCCGTATACTCATACATCTGGGTTGCCTTCTCATAGTGAATCCTGTATTTCTCCACATTGCGGCCGCGCTTGGCCTCAATGGTCTGCTCCACCTCTTCCAGATAAGAGTCCGACATATTCCGGATATTGCGCTCCATGCGGTCAAAGGGCACGCCGGTAATCCTGTCATTTAAATCCGCCACCATGGTCCTGTAATTCTGCTCACTGCGGTAATATTCTTCCAGCGCATCCGTGGTCTTGGCATTCAAATAGTCCGTCATGTTGTCCTGCACGCTGCCCAGGGCGTCCGAGAGATTGTTCAGATGCAGGTTATCCCGGTAGACCATGTCCAGACGGCCCGACATGTTGTTAATGCCGATCAAAAGGACAATGTTAACAATCATTACCAGAAGATTGGTGAGGATATAGATACTGCTGATCTTAAACTGTAAGGAGACACTGCGTCTTTTATCCATCACTCTCATCGGCCTGGTCTCCTTTCTCCAGATATCCTTCCACATCCGCCTTCTGGATGAGCCGGATATCCGCTGTGAAATATTGACTGGTATAGCCAAGCGCATGATATTCCTGCAGGGCATTGATGCAAAATCTCCCCATCTGTTCCGTGTCGATGGCTGCCGTAGCATAAATGACATTTCTGTCAATCGCATTGATAATGGTGTCAGAATCATAATAACCCAGGATATTGACCTCTCCCACTTTATTGTAATCCACCACCGCCTGATAGACACAGGTGGTATTCAGTTCATTCAGACAGATGATAATGTCCGGAATCTCTTTTTCCATGAAAATATCCCGGATAGACTCTTCCGCAGAGAAGGCATTGGTGTCATCCACAGTCAAAAGCATCAGCTCAATCTCCAGGCTTTCTCCCCGCTCCTGCTCGATGGTCTCCTGGATACCGGAACAGAGAATATTCTGGTCTAATCCCTGGGCATAGGCATTGACCAGTACGGCCACCCGCACAGGACGCTCACTGCTTCCCATCTTTACCTCATTGATCACATACGCCGGACCCGGTGACATTGCCACAGTATCTTCCGCCGTCTGCTCCGCCGGCATATCTAAGGATAGGGATTCGGTCTGCCCCACCAATTTCTCCCGGATAATCTGCAGGGCCAGCCGCCCGTACTCATGCCCCAGATTGTAACTGCCAATCCCCACGAAACTGCAACGGGCGCTCTGGGTGTTATCCCCATAGAGTGTGACCACAGGAATTTCCGCTTCTGCCGCTCTATTGACCAATTCAGTCATTTCATCATTTTCATTGGCCGTCACAATAATACCATCCACCCCGGAGGCAATGGCAATCTCCATCTGTTCTTCCACGCTGTAATCCTGGAACAGCTCTTCTCCCAGCCAGTCCACATACACATTCTCTTCCAGCGCCTGCTTCTTGGCCCCCTGATAAATAGACCGCCAGATGGAGGATTTATTGTCTTCCGTGATCATCATATAATACTTATCATACACCGCCTGTTCCGTCTCTTCATAATAACTGTTTTGATAAAACCACAACACATAAACCGCCATCACAAGCGTGGCCGCCACACAGACAATCGTAAGCAGCATAATCCAGCTATTCGGATTCCTATTCCATTTTCTATGTTCCGCAGAATGCTCTTTCCTCAACACATACTTCCCTCTCTATCAAATGTGGAACACCTTCTGCACTTGTTTCATGGTCCCTAGCACCAGCAGGGTATGATCGCTGGACACTCTGGTACCCGGCGTAATTGCCAGATTCATCCGCTCATCCTTCTTCAGGGCCATGATATTGAGCCCGTAACGTTTGCGCACATCCAGCTCCCCAATCGTCTTGTCCGCCCATTCCTGCGGCACAGACACTTCCACAATGGCATGTTCCTCATCCAATTCTATATAATCAAAAATGTGATCGGCACTGTAGCGTATGGCCGTCCAGCTGGCAAGCTGTTTCTCCGGATAGACAATCTCATCCGCCCCGTTTCGCAGTAAGAATTTGGCCTGCACATCCCCCGCCGCCCGGGAGACTACCAGCTTTGCTCCCAGCTCCTTTAGCAGGGAGGTGGTCTCTAAGGACCCCTGAAAATCATCGCCGATGGCCACGATACACAGATCGAAATTGCGGATTCCCAATGACCGTAGGAAATCTGCGTTGGTACTGTCTCCGATCTGGGCATTGGTCACCACAGGCAGAATCATGTCCACCCGGTCTTCCTTCTTATCCACCGCCATCACCTGATGGCCAAGTTCATTTAATTTCTCTGCGATATGACGGCCAAACCTGCCAAGGCCGACCAGTAAGATTGATTTCATAAAAATCCTCCATCCATATTTTTATCGTATAACCTACCTGCCATGCCCATTCTCCTACAGGCTTCCTTCTGCCTTATCCCACCGTAATCTTTTCCTGCGGGAACTCGGAGACATAGGGGTGTTTCGTTGCCAATGCCGCATAGACAATGGTCATGCCGCCCACCCGGCCCCAGAACATCAATAAAATCAAAACCACCTTAGAAGCGGCGCTCAATGTGGGCGTAATGCCTAAAGTCACGCCCACCGTACCGATGGCGGAAGCCGCCTCAAACAGCGCCGGCATGATGGGCATTCCTTCCTGATAGCTGATAAAAATCCCGCCCGCCAAAAACAATACCGTATACAAAAGCAGGACGGTAGCCGCGTAATGGGCCGTGTCATTGGGGATTCTCCTGCCAAAAATATGGGCGTTCGGCCTTCTGCGAAACACCGCAATGGCCGTGGCAAACAGCACCGCAAAGGTGGTATTTTTCATACCGCCGGCCGTAGAACCGGGCGATCCGCCAATTAACATCAGCAGGATAAAGATCATCTGTCCGGCCTCCGTGAGCTTGGATAAATCCACCGTGTTGAAGCCGGCCGTGCGAGCTGTCACCGACTGAAATGCGGACGCCAAAACCTTTTCCTGCACACTCATCCCGGACCAGCAGCTCCCGCTAAACTCGCAGAAATAAAAGTATACCGCCGGCAGGACGAGCAGAAAAGCCGTCACGCACAAAATGACCTTACTCTGCATCCGATACCTGCGCAGATGAAAGCGGTTTCTTCTGATATCGTCCCAAGTTAAGAAACCGATACCGCCCACCACAATCAGAACCATGATCACAATATTGATCAGCGGATTTCCCAGATAGGAAGTCAGCGAAGAATACTGCGCCTTGACGCCCATCAGATCAAATCCCCCGTTGCAAAACGCCGATATGGAATGAAACACCGCATAGCCGATTCCCCTTACCAGGCCAAACTCCATAATCATGGGAGGCATCAGCGCTATGGCGCCAAGAACTTCGATGGCCACCACCATTTTCAAGATAAAGCCGGTCAGCCGCACGATACCGCCCATCTGAGGCGCTGCGATGGCTTCCTGCATGGTGCTTCGCTGCATCAGCCCAATCTTACGGCCGGAAAATCTGGCCACGGACACCGCAATGGTAATCACTCCCAGACCGCCGATCTGAATTAACAAAAGAATCACGGCCTTGCCAAACAAAGACCAGTAAGTGGCCGTATCCTGGGTCACCAGTCCCGTCACGCAGGTGGCCGAGGTGGCCACAAACAACGCATCCAGGAAAGAAGCGCCGCCCCGCCTGGCGGTGGCCCAGGGAAGCATCAACAACAGGGTCCCGCCAAGAATCACCCCCAGAAACCCCAGCAGAATAATGCGGGAAGAGGAAAGTCTTTTTTTGATATATTTTCTATTCATCATCTACGCCTTCTAAACCACTGCCGCAACGGTCTTGCAATCTTCACCGTATACGTACAACAGCTTGCTATATATAGTACTTCAATACGTTACCCATAATACCACACCCTGCCGGCAAACGCAATCTTACCGCACATCCGCCTATGGAATCAGAGGAACGTCCTTACCATAACGCTTCTGTATCCTTGCGGAATTCCTCCGGGAAAAGTGTATCTTTTCCTTGAAAAGGCCGCCTACATCTTATATAATTCTTATTATAGTAAATTTGAAATCAAAGATGGGGAAATTATACGGATAAGGAGAACAGCATATGAGATTAGTGACACGATCTGATTTTGACGGTCTGGCCTGCGGCGCACTTTTGAAAGAAGTGGGTCTGGTGGACAGTTGGAAATTCGCTCACCCCAAAGATCTGCAGGATGGGCTGGTAGAAATCAATGAGAACGATGTACTGGCAAACGTTCCTTTCGTGGAAGGATGCGGTCTGTGGTTCGACCATCATTCCAGCGAACATGAGCGCAACGAGCTGAAGGGCAAATACAAAGGCGAGAGCCGTATTACCCCTTCCTGCGCACGTATTATCTACGAATACTATGGCGGTCAGGAGCGCTTCTCACATTTTGATGATATGATGGCAGCCGTGGACAAAGTGGATTCCGGCAATCTCACCATCGATGAGGTACAAAACCCCACCGGCTGGATTCTGATCGGATTCTTGATGGACCCCCGTACCGGCCTTGGCAGATGGCGTAATTTCACGATTTCCAATTATCAGCTGATGGAAAAATTGATGGAATGCTGCCGTACCATGAGTACGGAGGAGATTCTAGCCCTGCCCGACGTGCAGGAGCGCATCGACGTCTACCATGAGCAGGATGAGAAATTCCGGGAAATGGTAAAAGCCCACACCCGGGTGGAAAAGGACGTGATCATCTCCGATTTAAGAGGGGTAAATCCCATTTATTCCGGCAACCGTTTCTTAATCTACAGCATGTATCCGGAACAGAATATCTCCGTCTGGATTGTCAACGGCAAGGGCGGCTTGGGGTGTTCCGCGGCAGTAGGCTACAGTATCTTGAACCGCACCTCCCATGTGAATGTGGGCAGTCTGATGTTGAAATACGGCGGCGGCGGACACAAAGCAGTGGGCACCTGCCAGTTCCCTGACGATATCATGGACGAACAATTGGAGAAGTTATTGGATGAACTGGTAAATTACGATACCTATTATAAAAACTGATATATGAGATAATCAATCGGGTCTTTGCAAGTTTATTTGCAAAGACCCTTTTACATGGCGCTTCTCACACCTACTTAGAGCAGAGGAATCTCCTGCCCCAGCCGGAACGAGTAGATGATCTGCTCTTTCACCCGCTTGCCTGTACGGTCCCTGGCATACCCGGATAGCTGCTCTAACACCTCACTATAGTAAGCAAGCTGTACCTTGTAACGCTTTACCAGTTCTTCCGGCCGCTCCACCGCGTCTGTCTTATAATCTAACACCACATAACCGTCCTCCTCCTCGAAGAACACGTCGATGATTCCCTGAATCAACACCGTCTCTCCCGGCGGAAAAGAGGCCTTGAGGCGCTTAGCCGGAAGTCCCATCACAAAAGGCTGTTCTTTATACAGCCGTCCCGCCCGGGCCGCCTTGGCCATCCGCAGGGCCGCCTCTGTCTGCAGGAAAGCTGCCAGCCGCGGCAGAGAGAGGATTTGATCATATTCCTCCGAAAGCGTCTGCTCCTTACGCATCCTGGCCAGCTGGCTTGCCATAAGCGCTTTGGCCGCTTCTTTGTCTCTATTAACCTCTACAGTCAACTCGCTGAAATCAAACAACTCCATCACTTTATGGAAGGCACTGCCCCGCATGGAGCCTGTGACACGCTCGTCAGTCTCTATAAACTTAGGCAGATAAGGCACCACCGTCTCCTCCTCATATAACTTGAAGGAAAAGTCGGTCTCTTCCTGCATACCGGCCTTTTTTAATTCGGATACCGTGGTCTTCGTGTAAAGCTCCTTGAGATTATCATACGGATATTGGTAGGCGGACTGACGCGACATCTGTGCCATCAGCTCCATATCCACATCCTGTTGGACATCCGCTAAGAGAAGCCGGCGTCTGGCCTCCTCTCTTCCTACCGTCTCCTCCACCTTCTTACTGACCACATCTTCCCAACCGCCCAAAACAACACGAATGGGTATATCCGCCTCATAATGCGGCCCCTGTATGCAGGACTCTATCCCGCAAGCGCTGTAAAAAGCATCCAGACACTTGTTCCTGGCAAGTGCGGAAAGCAAAAGAGAAAGAAAGCTGTCCTGGGCAAGCAGCGTCCCATAAGAGAGCGTCAACTCCTTTCGTCTGCGCAGGTAGAGAAGGGATGCGGCCGTCTTTTCCGGGTCTTTGACTGTTGCAGTCATAATCAATTTCTCCTTTGCCCGGGTCATGGCTACATAGAGGACCCGCATCTCCTCCGCCAGATTATCCCTTTTCAGCCTGGCGGAAATGGCGTTTCTGCGCAAACTCCGTCCGCGGACGCGCATCTGGGAATTCACATAATCCACCCCGATCCCTGCGTCCACGTCCACCACCAGGTGCCCGTTGACTTCTCTGGTCTGGAATTTTTTAGACAGACCCGCCACGATGCAGACGGGAAATTCCAGTCCCTTACTCTTATGGATGCTCATAATGCGCACCACATCCGCATTTTCATCCTGCAGCCCAGCCTCGCCGTAGTCCACCTCATATTTCTCCAGCTGTTCCATATAACGCAGGAAATGGTACAGGCCAAAATAACTGGTCTTCTCATATTCCGCCGCCTTCACCAGAAGCATCTCCACATTGGCGTAGCGCCTTTCCCCCTCCGGTTTCGCCGCCACATAGTTGAGATACCCTGTTTCCCGCAGAATGGTCTGTAAAAGTTCATGGACACTCAAATACACCGAAAGACCCCGATAGACATGCAGACGTTCCAGGAAAGCCTTACTCTTTCTACACAGGGCATCCTCTGGCTGTATCCCGCCGTACAATACCAGGGCGTCATAGAGATATTTCTTCTTCGGATAGGCCGCCCGCACCAGCGCAATCTCCTCTTCCGTAAAGCCGCCCAGATAAGAATGGAGTACACCATACAGGGGAATATCCTGCAGGGGATTGTCCAAAATCCGCAGGAAATGTAACAGTTCCTGTACTTCCCTGGCCGCAAAGTAGCCGGTCCTGGAAGTCATATGTACGGGAATCTGCTCTTCCTCCAACACCCGTTTAAAAACCTCATCCCAGCCGGAAAGAGTACGCAATAAGATTACAATATCCCGAAAGGCCGTCTTTCGAAGCTTCCCGGTCTCCTTGTCCGTCACATAGAAATTCTTTCGAAGCTCTTTGATCTTAGCCGCCACCCCGTAAGCCTCCTGCTCTTTCGCAGAAATCTCCTCCGGTTTATCCTGAGTCTTATAAAGAAGCAGTTCCGTCTCATTGGACACCGCCGGATTCTCCTGCTTAGGATACACCGCCCCCTCATGCAGGGCCGCCAGATCGTCGTAGAGGATGCCCCCCACTTCCCTGCCCATAATCTGTCCAAAAACACCGTTGACGCTGGCAAGCACCTGAGGTCTGCTTCTGAAATTCTGATGCAGGTCGATCTTCATAGCTCCCTCCGCCTGCGTCCCGCTCCCGTAAGCCTCATACTTTTCCAGAAACAGTTCCGGTCTGGCCAAACGGAACTTATAGATACTCTGCTTCACATCCCCCACCATGAAGCGGTTATATCTGCCCTCGGCCTCACCGGAGATGCTGGATAACAGATATTCCTGCACCAGGTTGCTGTCCTGATACTCATCAATCAGAATTTCCTCAAAATGGCCGCGGTAGGAAAGGGCTGTCTGGGTGGGCACACAGGTATCCCCCTCCCTGTGCAGCAGAATCTGAAGCGCGAAATGCTCTATATCATCAAAGTCCAACAGATTCTTCTCCCGCTTCTTCTCATCAAAGGCTTCCTTAAACCGCAGAGTCAAATCCACCAGCGCATCCACCGCCGCGCCGCAGACCCCCATCTGCCGCTCCATGTGCTCCTTTGTCTGGAAAAAGAAGTCCCTGCTCATCTTCTGCAGTTCCTCCTTCACCTCATTTCGAAGACGCTTGGCCAGTTCCCGCTTGTCCGGCGATATGGTGTCGTCCTTTTTCGAGGGAAGCCTGTCAAACTGTACGCTCCCGAAAGCGGCACAGAGAGCATCATAATCCGGCACAGAGGGCTGTTGACTTTCCTGGTCATTATCAAAATACACGCAGCATCTGCCCCTTAAGGCCTCCACCATCTCCATCTCCCGCTCCAAAAGAGCCCCGTAAGGATACGGCCCGTCCGGTTCCTCGCTAAGCCTGCGGGCCGCCTGCAGTTTGTCTATACAATCGCCAAGCAGATGCCCTACATGCAAAAGCATGTCCTGCATCCAGCCCTCCACACCGCTAAGGCTGTAATCCTTCTTCCGCTCCCTAAGCCACTCTTCCGGAAAGGGCATACTCATGGCAAAATCGTAGAGCTTCCACACCAATTCCTCCGCCGCTGTGTCGCCGCTTCCCACACTGAAATACTCCATACCGTCTAAGAACGCGGGGTCCGCCTGCCCGTAAGCCTCCTCCAGCACCTGGGCCAGCACGTCCTTTTTCAAAAGGCGTACCTCTCCCTCCTCCCCGATTCGAAAGCCCGGGTCCAGGCCAATGGTATGAAACTGGTTGCGCAGTACAAAGAGGCAGAAACTGTCTATGGTGGTAATCTGGGCATTATACAGAAGCGTCACCTGCCTCTGCAGATGCTCGTTCTCCGGGTCCAGGGCCAGTCTGTCATTTAAGGCGGTGCTGATTCTCTCCCGCATTTCCGCCGCCGCCGCATTGGTGAACGTAACCACCAGCAGCCTGTCGATGTCCGCCGGCCGCTCCCCCTGGCTCACCATCTTCACAATCCGCTCCACCAGCACTGCCGTCTTGCCGGACCCCGCCGCCGCGGAGACCAGAAGATTGCATCCGTGGGTATCAATGACTTGTTTTTGTGTCTCTGTAAATGAAATCGCCATACTGTTACCTTGTTCTTTCTCTATGTTAAAAACATCCGTTCTATCTGCTATCCGGCACCCGTTCTATTCTGCCGCGTCTTCTCCTTCTTTGCAGGCCGCCCTGATCAGTTCCATGGCCTCTTCTTTTCGCAGGGCAGGCAGCTTCCTTGCCTGATAGCCTGCTATCCTTGTATCATACCCGCAGACACTCTTGTAGGCGCAGTACGTACAGGCCTGGTTTCCGTTCTGCTCATAGGGATTGACTGAAATGGTCCCCTGCAGGATTTCATTGCCCAGCTGTCGTATTTTCTTGTTGACATAACTGGAAACCGTGTGCATATCCTCCTCCTTTATGACACTGGAGTAAGCGGAGAAAGAACCGTCTTTTTTGCGCTCCAATGGGAGAATATCCGACTTGTCCGTAAACTCTGTATCCAGCAGTCTGACAGCCTCGTCATTTTGATTGACTATTCCAGTCATCTTAAGTTCCTGCAATAGTTTCTGATTAATCTGCTCCGGTGTCAGCTCCGCCCCGTCCTCCACCATAGGGTCTGCAATATGATAGTAGAGCATGGCCGCCGGGACCACCTCTTTGTCCGGGTGTTTCTTCTGCTCCATCTCCACCGCCGCATTCATATAGACCACCAGCTGTAACTGCAGGCCATAATAGAGCGCCGCCAAGTCAAACCGCCTGTCGCCCGACTTATAGTCAATGACTTTCACATAAATCTTGTCCCCCGCCTCACAGGTATCCACGCGGTCAATCCGCCCCCGCAGACGCATCTTGTCCTGCTCATTGAGGGCAATATTGAGAGCATCCAGATCATTCAATACGGAAAAGGACATCTCAAACGCATCCGGCACAAAGGCCCCCCTGCGAAGCTGTGTCTGCAGCGTCATCACCGTTCGGTTTAAAATCCGGGTTATCCGTTTTAACAAATGCTGCATCCTGGCACTGCTGTAAAGAATTGTCTCTCCGTAATCCGCCGTATAAACTTCAATGGCCTCCTCCACCATCTGCTTTGCCGCCTCTTTGGGGAAATCAAACCAGGTGTACCCCTTTTCGGTGAGCTTTCTGGCAAAAATCTCCAGTACCCCGTGGAATACATTTCCCATGTCCACTGCCTCGAAGCTATAATCTCCCCGCTCCCGAAGAGCCAGGCCATACTGCAGGAAATGCCCATAGGCACAGGCCGCATATCGCTCTAAGCGGCTGATGCTATTATGCAGTACGGCGCCATAAAGGGCCCTGGTCACCATGGCGGAGAGAGGGGTATCCTGATACGTGTAAAAGGCCGTCTCCAAAAGGCTGTCCATGACATCCCGATAGGGAGGCTGCCTGTGATAGGTGTGATAGATGGTATACAGCTGCCGGCGCTCCTCCGCTCCCAGACGACCGGCTGCGTATTCCCGCATCAGATCGGCCGCCAGACGAATGCCGTCCGGCCCATTCACAAGCTGCTCCGTAACCGGGGAAGTCTCCGGCTGTTCCACGCGAAGGGCCGGGAACAGCTTATGCAGCAGATCGATGAGATAGGCCGGCCGCAGGCTCCGCCCATCCGTGCCCACACGGGCATAGGAGAGATAAAGCGCCTCAGAAGGTTTCGTCATATTCAAATACAAATACAGCCGCTGGATATACATCTGCTGTCTGGGAGAGGGCGCCAGCTCAAAGGGCGAGTCCTTGATAAACTCCCTGTCAATATCCGATATGATACCGCCGCCTCCGGCACCTTTGGGAATATTGCCGTCATTGATGCCCAGGAAAAAGAGTACCTTCACCTGCTTTAATCTGGTCCTCTCGATATCCCCCACCAGAATCCGGTCCACATTCTGGGGAATGGTTCCCACGCCAATCTCCGAAAGCCCCGCGTCCAGAATATCCGCAAACTCCCTGCCGTCCATCTCCTCCTCCGCCAACAGCCCGTCAATCTGGTCTAGCAAATCAATCACCAGCGGATAAATCTGTCCATATTCCTTGGCCCTGGCTAAATCTCCTTGCTGCAAAAAACGCCGCTCTAAATCCGCCAGCTTCTGCTGTGCCTGGTTTAGCACCAGGAAATCATACACTGCCCGCACAATCTCCCCGGCCTTCCTACAGGGCGCTAACAGAGGTGCAATCTGCGCCATCAGCTTTGCCCGCATGGCATTGTAAGCCGAAAGCTGCAAAAGCGCCGCTTCTTCCCCCTCTTTCTCCTCCTCTTTATAGATAAAAAGATTCTCCCAGCGCTTCCGTCCCCGAATGCCGAAACGCCGCACATAATTTTCCAGCCTGTCCACATCTTCCTGGGCAAACCCTGTCAGACCGGTGCGCAGATAATGAAACACCGCTTCAAAACTGAAATCCTGCAGCACAATCTGCAGAGCGCTTCTAAGATAAGCAGCAAAGGGATTCCCCATAATCCCTCTGGTCTGGTCCAGATAAATGGGAATCCCGCACTTCATAAAGGCCTCCGCCGCATCCCGTCCATAAACCTCCATATTGCTCGTTACCACCGCGATATCCCGGTAACACAGCTCCTCTCCTCTCTCCTGTGCCTCCTGCAAAAGCCTTCGGATGGCGATACAGGTCTGATGCAGTTCCTCCTGGGGCGTGGAAACCTCCAGCAGGTGAATATGCCCTGCCTCCCCCTCATAGGCCTGGAGCGGATAACGAAACAGATGACGCTCCAGATGGGTCAGCTCCGGGTTTTCTGCAAACCGGGGAAGCCGCCCGTCCCCAGAGCGCCGGCACCACACCGCTTCCGCCTCCACAGCGTCCACCTCCTGCATCCGTCTGCGCAAATCCGCCACCGTCTTTTGGGTCAGATAAAACAGCTTCTGCTCCCCTTCCAGCCGATAAGGATTCTCTCTCTCGTCTATGGTCAAAGATATAATGACCTTCTTAGTCAATCTCATCAGTTCCTGGATGACACGACTCTGAATGGGCGTAAAACCCGTAAACCCGTCAAAAGCAATCACACAGTCCTGCATAATCTTTGATTTCGGCAGCGCTTCCCGCAATCTGTCCAGGGTCTCTTCCGTCGTGATAAAACGGGTGCTGATATATTCCTGGAAAGCCTGATACAAAATTCCCAAATCCTGCAGCTTATAATAGAGTGCTCCCCTGCTCTTTACATACTCTGTCAGCTCCTCCAATTCCTTTCTGCCAATGCCATACTGCATAAACTCCGAAATCGCCGACTTTACCTCATGGATGTAACCAATCTTATGCAGATGACTGCCAAGCACTGTCAGATTCTCCCGCACCCCCTGGGCAGCCTTGCGCAGTACCAGACTCTTGCCTGTATCATCCAAAACCGGCAGTTGCTGTGCCCCCACCTCCTCCAGGATTCTGTGGGTCAGCCTGCCGAAACTCAACACATCGATATTCATGATAGCATGATTTGGGTGCTCCACCACCAAGTCCATCTGTGTCTGCATGGTGAACTGATCGGGCACAATGAGAAGATAATTCCTCTTTGGATGCGCTAAAGAGGCTCTTATGATATCCTGATGTAATTTTTTACTCTTGCCGGCGCCGGATGCGCCGAAATAAAATTGTAATGCCACGGTTTATGTCCTTTCCTGCCGCCTTCTATTGGTATTTTCCATTTCCGTAAATTCTATTTTCATGTTTTCCTGCATTTAAACATTTTCTTTTCTCTCATTATACTCCAAATCCGCATTTTCTTTCATATTTTTTCCCATTATTTAAATGAAAAAAAGACGCCTCCACCACAGAAAGCGCCTTTCTTATCCTTTGCATCGTATGCACTGCTTTACCCAAATCAATCAAACGGAATCACACCGCCGTCGTATGTATTGTTGATGTATTCCCTAATCTCATCCGACTTAAGGGCGTCCACCAAAGCCTTGATGCCTTCCTTGTTCTCATTGCCCTCCTTGACTGCGATCACATTCACATAAGTCTGAGCCGCCTCGGAATCGGACTGCTCATAGGCAACCGCATCCTTGGATACGGAAAAGCCTGCTTCCATCGCATAGTTACCGTTTAAGACCACAAAAGCGGATTCATCCTTGACCCTGGGCACCTGCGCCGCCTCAAGTTCCTGAATCTCCACATTGTAAGGATTCTCCTCAATATCGCGCACAGTAGCCTCTAATCCCACACCCTCTTTCAGTTTCAGGATACCGTTATCCTGTAACAAAAGAAGCGCTCTCGCCTCATTGGTGGTATCGTTGGGCACAGAAATCACATCCCCCTCTGCCAGCGCACTAAGATCGCTCTTCGTGCCGGGATAAATCCCAAAAGGCTCGTAATGGATGCCGCCTGCATTCACCAGATGTGTCCCATGCTCCTCGTTAAAAGAATCCAGATACGGAATGTGCTGGAAATAGTTGGCATCATACTCGCCGCTCTCCACCACCTGATTAGGCTGTACATAATCGCTGAACACCGTCACCTCCAGCGTATAACCCTGCTTTTCCAAAATAGGCTTTACCTGCTCTAAAATCTCGGCGTGGGGTGTGGCAGACGCCGCTACCGTAATGGTGCCGTCATCCTTGGATGAACCGCAGGCCGTCAATGTACCGAGCGCTAACGCCGCAGTAAGCACACCTACAATCAATTTCTTTTTCATAATATTATCCTCCTCCTTTTTCCTACTTATACAGTAGGTTTTATACTGTCTATTATAACCACACATATATCCTTTGTCAATATAACTGTTCCCCGGCATCCCTACCTCTTGCGCTTATCCACTTTCACGGCCAGCCGCATCCCCAGCGTCTGGAATACCTGCACCAGAAGTACCAGAAGTACTACCGATACAATCATAATAAGCGTCTCCCAGCGATAATAACCATACCGCATGGCAATATCGCCCAGGCCGCCGCCGCCGACCACACCGGCCATAGCCGAATACCCCAATATGGTTCCGCTGGCAATGGTGACGCCAACCAGGATGGAAGTCCTCGCCTCCACCAGCAGTACCTTCCATATAATGGTATACGTGTCCGCCCCCATACTCTGGGCCGCCTCAATCACGCCATGGTCTACTTCCTTTAAAGAGGATTCTATCATACGCCCGATAAAAGGTGCCGCCGCCAAGGTAAGCGGTACAATCGTTGCCACCGAACCCGTGGTCTTGCCCACGATCGCACGGGTGAGCGGCATGACCAGAATCAATAAGATCAAGAACGGAATACTCCTCACAATATTCACCACCACATCAAGCGCCTTGTACACCACCGCATTGGGCTTGATTCCTGTCTTATCCGTCACCGCAAGGGCAATGCCCATGGGAAGTCCGAACAGATAGCCGAACAAAGTTGACATCAGTGTCATAAGTAAGGTGTCCCGTATGCCTTCCAACATCATCATGGTCAAATCACTGGTCCACATAGCCGTTCACCTCCTCCACTGCAAGCCCCCGCTCAGTCAGATAGGCTTTCATGTCCTCCTGCATAGCCTTATCATCCGGAAGACTGAGAATCATCTCGCCTCTGGCAATTCCTTCCACATTCTTTGTGTCCGCCTTCAGAATATTGATAGGCTGTCCAAACTTTAATACCATATTGGCAATGACCGGTTCGAAGGAGGAATTCACAGAGAAGACGATTCGGATACAACATTTACCCTTCATCAACTCCTTCTGATGCCCCTCTAACGTGCGCCGCTCCGTCCCACTGCCCTTCAGAATCAATTCCTTCGCCTCTGCCGTCTTCGGATGGGAGAAGATATCAAACACCCGGCCCTGTTCCACCAGATGCCCCTCTCCGATGATCGCCACATGGGAACAGATTTCCCGGACCACCGACATCTCATGGGTGATAATCACGATGGTGATACCATACTGCCTGTTGATTTCTTTTAAAAGCTGCAAAATGGACTGCGTCGTCCGCGGATCCAAGGCACTGGTAGCCTCATCGCACAATAAAATCTTCGGATTGGCCGCTAAAGCTCTCGCAATCGCCACCCTCTGCTTTTGTCCCCCGGAAAGCTGAGATGGATATGCCTTCGCCTTCTCCGTCAGCCCCACAATCTCCAGAAGTTCCGCCGCCCGCTTTCTGGCATCCCTCTTCTTCACACCACCAATCACCAGCGGAAAACAGATATTGTCAATCACATTCTTCTGCATCAGCAGATTGAAATGCTGAAAGATCATGGCGATTTCCCGCCGCTTTTCCCGAAGCAGTGCCTCAGACAAAGTACTTAAGTCACTGCCCTCAATCTCCACCGTACCGGATGTGGGCCGCTCTAAGAAATTCAAGCACCGCACCAAAGTACTCTTGCCCGCCCCTGACATACCGATGATACCATAGATATCGCCTGCCTGGATGGACAGACTGATATCATGCAGTGCTTCCACATTGGCCTCACTGGTCACAAAGGTCTTACACAAATTGCGAACTTCTATCATCCCCGCCATTTTGATTTATCCTTTCGTGTCTGCTTCGCAGCCGCTTGTTTTTCCCCTGCTTTTCTAGATTCGCAAGGCCGCGCTGTCGCGCTCTTTGTCCGATTTCATCGGTCCCTTGCTCATTATCGCCGCTGGTAAAACAAATGTCCGCTTTGCGGCCGCTTGTTTTCCCTTAGCGGCTTCTATATCAATTTAGTATGAATGCCGCGGATTGTCAAGGTTTGTACCGGTTATTGTGCAAAGGAAGATGGTTTTGCCGTCTGCGGGTTCAGTGCCAGTAGCGTTCTATGTATCCCTGCGCGGACTCCGGAGACAGCTGCAGCTTCTCCATCAGCTGTTTCTGAGCAGTCTCTCTTGTGCCGTTATACTCGATACATATCTCAATCAGTGCCTTTACACCCTGTTCTATTCCTTGTTCTATCCCCTGACTCAAGCCCTCCATACGTCCCTGCTGTATCAACTCCGCTATGGCTCCGCACATATTTACTTTTCCTCCTTCCTGGCTGTACTCCTTTACTTGTAAGAGTTCCACTGTTTTTATATGTTCTGCTATCACATCATAAGTTTCCTCATCCAATTCCTGATAAACCGGGTCGCTAGTGATCAGTTCATACAGTTTTTCCGGATTATCAGCATAACGGATGCAGTCAAATACCTGCTTTAAGTCTGTCTGAAAGACATCTGTTTTCTCAAATCTGCGCACCTCGCAGACATATATCCGGTAGTCATTGACCTTTTCTCGCAACTCCCCTGGAATATCTGTAAAATCCAATATACTGTGCAGATTCTCCGCTCCGTCCCAGTTTTCTCCATAATACAATACGAGTGTGACACAGGGATGTAATCTGCTGTCCTTTGCAAACCCTGACAAAAATTCCGCTGAGTTGATGTCACTGCGCCTTCTGATCTGGCGCTTTACGGCCGCCGCCTGCCTCTCGTACTCCGCCGCGTCATAAGACATACAGCGAAGCGGCATCAAGTAATGTACTTCCTCTTGGTTCTCGATGCCCACCACCATGAAATGAACCCCAAATGCCGCTTTTTTCACCAAATCACGATACCGCTGTTTCCCCTGTGAAATTCGTCTTCCGCTTCCGGCTGATGCCCTAACATATCCTGTCTGCGAATCCATCTCTGTCAAGTCTGACGGCCTAAGAATCTCCTTACCTCCGCAGACCACCCCATTGATCAAATCCGCAAACCTTTCGGAAGCATAGAGATAGCCCTTTTTCTGCAAGTCTTTTACCATATCTTCTCCTCCTGTGGCGCAGGAGGTTTTCAGAAATCTCCTGCTTATCATAATTTGTGGATAAAAGCATAGATTTCCGAAATGTAATAAAAGTAATTTGCTTCGCAAATAACTTTACGAGTTCCGCTTCGCGGCCTCGAAATAAGCGAAGTTTTTTTGCTTCGCAAATAACTTTACGAGTTCCGCTCCACGGCCTCTAAATAAACGAAGTTCTTTCCTAAATATTACATAAACATAGAAAATACAGAAGGCTTTCGCCTGAATCTTAGAATATATGCTTTGAAAAAATGATAACATTTTATAGATGATTTAGCAAGAATGATTTGACTTTTTATGAGCCAATATTTTTAATTTATAATAAGTCACGGCACTTTTCTGCCGATCATCACCTTATTGGTAAAAACAGCTTTATCCCGCATAACTTCTAATCCGTCATGCAGCCTGTCAAAAGAAAATCTCTGGGTAATCTGCGCTGAAGGGCGGATTTTCCCCGCTTGTATCGCTTTCACGGCCTGATGCCAGTCATCCTCCTCTTCTTTGGTAAAAGAAGAATTCCAGGTGCCATATATCTTAAGCTGCTGGCGAAGAATCTTCCAGTAAATCTGCTTGTCAAATCCAATGTCTCCCGCCGGATTGCCCACCAACACCACCTGGCCGCCTGCCCTGACCAGACTGACTGCATTATTAATACTTTCGTTTACCCCCACACATTCAAAGACAATATCCACTCCTGCGTCCTGGGTCTGTTCCTTGATAAAATCAGCCGGATTCTCTTCACGACAATTGCAGAACATACATTTGGCCACACCTGCCACCAAATCCTGCTGCTCTGTTCTTGTCCCAACTGCATACAAATTCTCCACGCCCATGGCGGTGAGCCACTGCAGTACCAATGTCCCAATCGTTCCGCAGCCATATACCACTGCAGACCGGACATGCGACATATCCGCCTGCCTGATGGCATGGAGGGCCACACAGGCAGGTTCTAACATAGCGGCGTCTTCAAAACTCACCCCCGAAGGCAGCGCAATCAAATTCCAGACCGGAACCGCCACATATTCGGCAAATCCGCCATCCGTCCTGGAACCCAGATAATTATAAGAGCGGCACATTTCATATGCCTTCCCATTACACGGTTCACACTTCATACAGGGAATCAGCGGAAAAACCCCTACCTTTTTTCCAACCAGATGCTTGTTCTCTTCCCCAGCCGCCTGCCGCACAATACCCGCAAACTCATGCCCGGGAATGGTCGGAAAATGATAAGTCCCTGTCTTAAAAATACGAGGAATATCAGAACCACATATTCCCGCATTGACCACTTCTACAAGAACCTCATCCTTCTGTAGCTGCGGCTCGGGAACATCCTTATAAGTAAGCTGTCCTACTTTTTCCAGTACGTATGCCTTCATCGTTACCTCACTCCATGTATATATTCTTATCCGTCTGTATTTGCTCTCTATAACATTTGTTTTATCAATGCCCTAAAACGCTCCAAATCCGCCTGCGTGGTAATTTTGAAATTACCCTCATCGCCCGGAATCATGGCGATATCCATGCCTGCCAGGATAGCCGGTTCCGTGGAGCCATTGATCTGTTCAATCTTATCCGGTATCAGACTTTTGTTGGCTTCATAATATTTTCCCAATACAAACGCCTCCGGCGCCTGCCCGGCATAAACCTTTTCCCGCTCCAAAAGAGACATAATCTGCCTGCCGTCTCCCAAATAAACCGTATCTTTCATGGGCAAAACCGGAAGGGCTCCGTCATGCTCCTTACAAGCATCCACACAGGCAGTGAGCATCGTCTGCGAAACACAGGGTCTTGCCGCGTCATGGACAATCACAACATCCGTTTTCTTGGCATACTGTACAATGTCCTGCAACCCGTGAAAGATGGAATACTGCCGGTTGCTCCCTGGCGCTGAAAAACCCATAAACTTGTCCAGAACCGGTTTGGTCATCTGCTGATATATCTTTTCTTGCCATTCCCTGTGTGCAACAATCTGTATCGCATCAACCAATGGGTGAGCACCGAATACTTCGAGACAATATGTGATGATTGTTTTCCCTTTTACCGCTATGTACTGTTTTGGAATATCGGCGCCCAGTCGAACGCCGCTGCCTCCCGCCAAAACCAGCGCTATATTCATACAGACATGCTCCTTCTAAAATGTGACAGTGCAACAACAATGAAACGATATGCACTGCTGTGTCAACGCCTAAGACCAACCTGTATCTCTAAAACCTTAATTCTCTGATTGCAGCCAAAGTTTCCCCATAGGGTCTCTGCTGTCCAAAAAGCAACGTGGTCCCCAGCACGAAACCGTCCACTCCCTTAGGCGCATATTCCAAAATCTTATCCGCACCGCAGGCACCGTCCCAGTAAATCTTGAAGTTCATATCCTCTTTTAGGGCAAGAAGCTTCGTTATCTTTTTACCAACATAAGGCATATACATTTGTCCTGCATTGCCTGGATTTACGGTCATCACCATAACTTTCTTGACGATCCGGAGCATCTCCATGACCGTCTCCACACTGGTTCCCGGATTGATTGCAATACCCGGCGTTATACCTGCGTTGATGATTTTCTGTAATGTGGTTGAGGGATGGTATTCCGCTTCCGGATGAATGTAGATGGTATCCCCTTCCCGCAGATGTTTGATAAACAACTCCACCGTATGATTGGGATGCTCCACCATGAGATGGACATCCAACGCCTTCTTTGTGGCGGACGCAATATAAGCCATGTCGTTTAGTGACATGGCGAAGTTCGGCACGTAACGCCCGTCCATAATGTCTATATGGAAGGAATCAATGCCGCCTGCTTCCAGATCTCTTACTTCTTTTTCTAAGTTTCCGTAGTTGGCACACATCATGGAGGCCATTAGTTCAAAATACATGTAGTTCTCCTTAATCCTATTGAATAGAAATCCATTAATATATCATAATAAATATAATAGATTTTGGGGGCTTATGCAATACTCCAATATTCATATTAAATAAATATCCCCTTAACCGTAAGGTTTCTCCAATCTCTGACCTGCTTTAGAAGCGCCTGATATTACTGACTGTTCAAAAAGGTCTTAGATTTACTTGTTTGGAGCCTTTTCCTCTTTAGATAAATAATGTCCGGCGTCTTTAAAAAAGGATACCACAATCAAAAGGATAATAAATCCAATCGGAAAGGCCGCAATGATGGCCACTGACTGTAAACTGTACATAGAATTTTCAGCAAATATTAGTGCTATGGGAAATAAAATAAACATAACAGCCCAAAAAGTTCTCATTTTTTTATCGGGCTCTGTATCGATTGGCAGCATCTTATAGGAGTAGGACGATACGACCATCGTAATCGAATCAAATGTTGTGGAATAAAAAACAATCATCGTAACTACAAGCAGAATAATCCCCAGGCTGCTAAGCGGCAGCGTGTCAATAATCTGCAAGATTGCATCAGAATATGAACCGCCGTCCGCAATAAAACCGGAAATGTCCATACCGTCTTTCATTTGTTTGGCCAAGCCATAATTTCCCAGAATAATAAAGGAAGTAAACGTTCCCGCTAACCCCCAGCAGTAACCACCAAGAACCGTGTTCTTAATCGTACGTCCCCTACTGATTTTTCCAATAAAGAATGGCGTTGCCACACACCAAACCATCCAATATGCCCAATAATAGACAGTCCAATTTTGAGGAAATGAGTTTTCCCGTAAGGGGTCCAACCATGTTGATAACCCTATAAAATTCTGCATCATATTACCAAGTGCAGAAAATCCGGTTTCCAAAATATAAATACTTTCCCCTCCTGCAACCAAAAAATAGAATAACAGGGCAAAAAATAAATAAGTACAATACGTTGCCAGTTTAGAGATTCCTTTCATCCCAAACCATACCGTTATCGTGTAAGTAAACGCAATCAACAGTAATATAAGTATCGTAAGAGTCGTCCCATTGGTAAAACCGAACACTCTAGCCACAGAAGCTGAAAGCAACGGCGTTGCAAGGGAGAAAGTTGTTGCAGTCCCAGAGATCAAGGCCAAAATCGCAATCAAGTCAATGATTCTACCCCAAAAGCCATCCACTTTATTACCCAAAATAGGCCTGCATCCCTCCGAAAATTTCTGCTTACTGCGTCCCCTGACATGTAACATGAAACCAAACGCAACCGCCAGTACAATATAGAAGCTCCAGGCAATCGGGCCCCAATGAAAGAGCGGATAGGTAGAAGCCCATTTCTGTATACCGCCTAATGTTTCGATATAAGGCTCATTGGCATACAATGCCCACTCACACAATGAATAAAACAAAATATCTGCCGCCATAGTAGATGTAAAAATCATAGTTCCCCATTGAAAAGAGGTGTACTTTACATCTTCTTTTTGACCAAGTCTAATTGAGCCATATTTGGAAAATGCCATGTACATTGTACATAGAAAAATCCCCAATCCCAGAAGCGCATAGTAAATGCTTCCTGCATCCCCTAAAAACCCTCTGATTGTTTGTAGCATAATAGTGGACTGCTCCGGCAGTATCATAAATACAATACATAGTATTATGACAATGCATAAAGGCACAATCATTGCAAACCAGTCCGTTTGATTTCGTAAATTTTTTGCATTTTCCATTGTGCTATAAAATCCTTTCTTAATACCATAAAAATCGAGCAATGAGCCATTGCAGGATTCTCTTCGCGGCTTTATAAATCCGGAACAATTCCCTATATCTTAAAATACAGATATCTCTGCTGTCTTGCGCTTCTATACCGATGTCAGCTTCTCATCCGGATAAGAAAAGGCATATCTTTTTTGATCGTATAGAAAAGATACACCGAATGTATTCCCATCCTTTCCCCTTAACGGTTCCAGCTTTGTAAAGGCACTTTCCGGAGCGCTGAACAAGGCGGAAAGTTTTTCCATGATATAAGAACCGGAATGATTAATGTACTCAGCGTCAAATAGACGCAATTCATCAAGAGAGTCGAATTCATATATATAATTCTCCGGATATCGTCTTATTTTCATAGGCAGTTTTCGAATATGCTCGCGATAAATATCTTCCCAAAGTTTATTCCTTATCTCTTCGCTGTCATATACGTTTTCAAGAATCTGCAGAAAGCTGCGACTGAACTCTTCACTCCAAAATGCATGACCGAGCATATACCACTGCCTTCTTCCGCCAATCGTAATTTCTGTTATGATATCATCCTCGTCCGTTTCCAGGCACCATTCATTCGTTTCCCCAGGTGCAAATACAGCCGCGTAATATGCACCCTCTGCTTCTTTTTCAAATGGATTATTTACAAAATAATTATCTGCCGAGCATATGTAAGTGTTGCGAAGATAATGTCTCGCCGCATAAATCGAAGCGTGGTTATTTTTTGTAAGATACTCTTTATTTTCGACGATACGAATCGGGTATTTATTGCAAAGATAAGAAAAACTTTCCTTTTTATATCCTACAATTATAACAATCTCGTCAATACCTGCCTCAAGCAATTGTCTGATTTGACGTTCAATTAATATTTCCCCTTTTACGTTTATTAAAGCTTTCGGCTTTTCATAAGAAAGCGGAGCAAAACGACTCGATATTCCAGCCGCCATAATCACCGCATTTTCCGCTTTGTAACTCATTTTAAGGATTCTCCTCCCAGTATATCGTGTACAATCCGAGAATACTCTTTGGCATATCTATATTGGCGCAAAGAATATTCTCCAAAATCCACCCCAAGCATTCTTTTATATTCACACCAATTACTCCATAAAAGGCCGCATACTGCAATATAGCAATATATTTTTACCTGTATTTCAAAGGGACAGGCCTCTTCAAAATAAATCTGAATCAAATCATCAATCTGCTCTTTACGGTAAAAAGAATAAATACAAAACATGGCAATATCCACATGTGGGTCCTGCATTGCGGCATATTCCCAATCAATCAAGCAAACTTCTTCCACGCCTTGTTCATTCGTAAAAAAGAGAAAATTATCCGGAACAGCGTCAATATGTGTTAAGGACTTTCTATCAGCATGTGTTTCAATATACTGTCTTAGCGAAAGAACATTTGCCTTCGTTTCCTGATAATCTCTATAAACTGACTTCTCTCCATTCCATAAAGATTCATAGAACTCTATCTGTGCAAACAAATTGAATTCATGACTCACCGTCAGATTCATTTGGTGGAATCGACGCAGCTTGTCCATACACTTTATAACATCTTCCCTATTTGTCGGATTACATACTCTGGAGTTTTCAATAAACCTGGTGATTCTATAGCCATTCTCCGGATTCATATAGAGATTATCATCACAAATTTTCTTATCACTGATGATATTGTAAACTTCAGCTTCTCTTTTTCTATCAATCAATTTCTCGGTTCCTTCTCCGGGAATCCGCATAATATATTTTTGATTATGACATACAAATAAAAATGATCGATTGGTCATTCCCTTTTTTAATACGGTAATGTTGGTAATATCATTCATCTCCACTTTTAAAACATCCGCAATAACCTCTATTGCATCTGATTTCAAATGATCGGAATTATCATCGATAGCCCGCAGCTGTTCATAGGTATTGATTTCAATAAAGTCGACAGCAGAAACCACTCTGGCCTGCACAACCAACCGTTTGTTGCTATAAAGCGCCGTTTCCCAGAAATCTTTATCATAATTTCGATTCCGGCATAGTTCATCAATCCTGGTTCTGACAAGCTCAGCTTGTTCCTTCAGCAGATAGGAAATACCAATCATAACATTCCCCTTGTCAAAATGGTCAACCAAAAGGAGTTCCTGTTTTCGGTTGACTCTCACGTTACTGTCCGTATTGGATATATCCCCAACCATATACCAGGAGTATAGTTCATGACGGTTAAAAGGAGAATACCTGCACCATATATCGCATGGTATGATATAAGTGTTGGACAAATGTGGCAATGCCCTTTTTAGGGAATGTAGATTGTTTTTTTCAGCATATTCGGGATTGATTATTAATTCAACCTGAAAGAGATCGATTAAATACTCATATTTTTCCTTCATGAATCCTACCACAATATAAATTTCCCATATCCCCGCTTCATGAAGCTGTCTAATAATACGTTCAATCAATACCTCCCCTTTCACCGTCAGCAGACCTTTGGGCGTTTCCATATTAATCGGAATCATTCGCATCCCAAACCCAGCCGCCAGAATAATCGCATTAAGAGGTGCTTTCTCACGTAATTCAAGTCTCGCCTTCCTGGTAGGCCGTATATCTTCATCAACGTATCTTTCTTCACGCAGTTGCTGTATACAGCGGTTCACAATTCCCAACGAATATCCACTCATTTGAGCTAACGCCCGCTGGCTGCTGTTGGGATTTTCTATGATTGCCTTTAATATATCGCATTGTTTCCTGTTCATACATTACCTCATTTGGAATTTTGTGAACACTAAAGTCTCGTCACATCGAATGAGCAGTTTACTCTAACCAATTATTTGTAACGCTTCCAATATCCGCCGGCAGCTTTGATCATCATGAAAACAATGCATCTTCTCTCTGAGAATGTGCCGCTTCTGCGCTGTTAAATCCTGCTCAGCCGCCACTTCCTTTATAAACCTACAAGCATCATCAAATGTAAATATTTCCGCCCCCGGAAGCCATTCCCTAATATTATCAAAGACAAATCCCCGGCTTTTCTCGTATTCCTCCACATCCTCCAACATAAATGCGATGGGCCTGTCTAGCAGCATAAAATCCACCGCCGCGGAAGAATAATCGCTGATCAAAGCATCCGCCTGCCCCAGGAGCCGATTAATCGGAATATCCTGTTCCACCAGGTCCTCGTTTTCAATCAAATGAATATGAGAGCATCCTTCACAGAACACCTCACTTCTGTCTTGAAAAGGATGTAACTTTACAATCAAAACCATATCTTCCTTTGCCAGAAGTGTATTCAACACCTCCAACTGTTCTCTGGTATTGACTACTGGCAGCCCTGTTTCTGATTGCAGGATATATTCATTTAACTGTGCCAGCTTCCCTTCCGTAGAACGGAACGTGGGCAGCCAAAATATGTACTTATGGGCCTTCGGTATCTGCAGTTTTGCCAAATCTTCCTTATCCGGGTGAAAAAGCCAATCCTGCTTTGCGTAGCCGGTCACAAGAACCTGGCCTTTTCTCAAGCCATAGATATCTGCATGAATATCTGCATATAGATCGCTGATCACCGTCGTATATTCATACCGTTTCTCGCATCTTACGAAATTGACCCTTGTCTTAAAGCCGCATCCATGCCAAAGCTGTACCCTGACTTGATCTTTTCTGCAGTTTCTGGCAAATCCATAGGCATCTGTAAAGAAAATATATTTTGCCAGACATAAGGCACGGTAATACGCGTCCCGCTCTGCTTGATTCTGCGATACCGACCAGTCATATGACAAGAAACTCACATTCTCTATCGTTTCATACTTTCTAAACTCCGCCGGGTTTTTCACAAGCCATATCAGTTCATAAGTATGGTTCAACCCAATCTGCAAAGCATACTCAAACAATGCCCTGGCATTGTCTCCAAAGTCCATTCCCTTCACGTAGGAGGATGCATGAGGGCCGCTTCGGAACACAAGCATATTTTCCAAAGGTACATCCGCGTATTTCTCGCGGTAGGATTCCTCATACTCGGTTTCCTGATTTGCAAAGTAATAAATGATGTGATTTGGGTCGTCATCCTGCAAAACCTCACAGATGGAATCAAAGACTTCCCTTGTATAATCACTGGTAATGACAATTATGGTCTCTTCCAAATTAAGTTTTAATAAATAAGATATATATAATATATTTATTTCTTTTCCATGAAATGTAAATTCTCCCAGATTTCTTTGATTGGTGTCCATAATGCAGGAAATTTGATCAAGGACATCATACTTTTGGCAGAGTTCTTCCAGATAGGAAATAGATTTTTCTACACAACAGATTTTTTTGCCTGCCAAAGCACTGATACTATTTTCTGACAATTTACATAATTTAATCATTAACTGCCTCCTCAATCATTCCGCAACTCCTCCTGAATACGTCATAAGACCCAGTTCTTTCGGAAATTCCAAAAAATCTTCTACATATTTATATTTTAGTAACGCTTCCAAATCTCCTACTTCTTTTTTCAAAATTTCCGTAATTACCACACATCATAGAGGCCATTATTCAAAAAACATTCTACCAATCTCCCTACCTGTTCCTGCGGTGTTCTGTCACCATTATTTTCCAGTACCAAATCCGGTTTCTTTGGTTCTTCAAACGGAATCTGTATCCCTATTACCTCCTTTTCTTTCTCCATAGTATTTCCGCTATATAATCCTTTTTGATCCCTTCTATACAAGGTATCCATAGAAACTTTAATATAGATTTCTTTATAATTGTCTATATTTTCTCTATTCCATTCCCGCACCGCATCAAACATGGATATTGTGCAACATACCACATTTAAATCCTGCTTTTGCAACATATCGCACAATCTCGCATAACGCATTGCACATTTACGCCTTTCTGGTTCTGTATATCCTATATCTGCGCCAAAAACATCTCTCATAATATCCCCATCCAAAAAAACCGTATTAGGGAAATCACGCTTCAATCTTTCATAAAACAATCGTCCTATCGTAGTCTTGCCAGCCCCAGAAAGACCCGTAATCCAATAAACTATTCCCATTTTAATCTCCCAGCTGTGACTCTACTATCTTGAGATCTTCTCTGTCATCGATTTCAAACCATCCTCGCTCAATGTGGACTGCTTTTAGATTGTTACCCTCATCAATCAATGCCTGCAACAAATCTGTCATATACATTTTCTGATAAGTCCGAGTTGTCCTCCACAGCTCAATTCCCTGTGCTGTCCGCTCTTTTGCAATATCTGCCAGATTAAGCATTGCCTGTAAACCATCGTTTCTAAATCTCATCAAACCAATATACTGGGACTGTACTTTAGACAATTCTGTTGTTTTCTGTCCGATTTCCGTCAGATAGTCATCTTCATTGAACATAAGAGTCTCTGCATCATCCAATGGATTCTCACACCGTTGCGACCAATAAGAATACCATCCGTCATCAACGATTACAGATGCCGGTTCATCAGAAGATAAAATTTTTTTCAACACTGCTTCACTATATATAATATCTCCATAGGAAATTAAAATATCTTCCTGTGTTTCCATCAATCTGCGGGCACACATTAAAGAACATACCATGTTCGTTGTCTCAAACTCTTCATTGATGATGATATCAATATCCGTATCCGCAAATTTCTTCTGCAGTACATCACCGTGATATCCTGCTACAATTGTGATATCTGAATCCTTAATGCCACATACATGCATCGTGTCAAGCTGTCTATCTAAAATACTTCTTCCATTTACTTCCACCATACATTTGGGCCTGTCATCTGTTAACGGTCTTAATCTTGTCCCCTGCCCTGCTGCCAAAATTATTACTTTCATGTAAATACCTCTTTTCCTATCCAAATAAATTCCTTACCCGTTGAATATCCTCATCCCTAAATGGGTTCTCCCGCTCCGGATGCCACATCGTGACGACCATATTTTTTCCCTGATATGACGCTGCTTCAATTATACCATCATCTGCTGCAGCCATTACCTTAAGCGGACTCTTTAACATCTTACACGCCTGGTTATGGAAACTATTGACTTCCAGACTTCCCCATTCACCATCTACATTATGCCGCACTGCCACATGCCCCTGCACATTTTCCAATTCACAGCTAAAATAATCCAGGACCGACTGCATACCCCGACAGAATCCATATAAAGGAAGATTCTTTCTCAGCGCAATCTCAATAAGTCGATAGTCTGTTTTATCCCGCTCTGGTGCTGTTCCTCCATAACTGACTAGGCTGTTTCCCCCCGTCAACAAAATCCCCACCGGACAAACTGCCTCAACAAACATCTCTAAATCCGATATCACATTTGGAACAGGAACAGGCATATAACCACAGGCTTCTAAAAACCGTGGAATATTCTGGTCTGCGCAGTCTCTGCGCTCCTGATAACTCTCAACAATCTCTACCCGCTGTGTATAAATTACTGTCCTCGCCATTTTCACCACCCGCTCCCTTCTGATAAAGTCCATTTCACTTCTTCCATCTCTGCGCCTACATCACAGACGGCGTATAACAAAAGAATATAGACTATCCTTCTAAATAGGGCATCACTTTTTACAGCTTTGTACTGTCCATGACCTTGATAGATAAGGAACTTCTATTTCATCAAATTCTTGAATGATCTCGCCAATCTTATGCAAAATCCTCTGAAATCCCTCTTCACCTGCCTGCACCTGAATATCATTTACAGACTTCCATGTATTCATATATCTTTCTTTTGTCATCAGCTCCACATGGGGCGCTTCCACAAAAAGAATATTCTTAAAATATCCCCCACTGAGCAGTTTCTCTTTCATCTCCTCCATGGAAACTGCTTTTCCAGAGGAAACTCTTTTCATATTTGGTATTTCAGCATAAACTGCATCCTCAATTCTTTTATGCAGCTCACTGCTCTCAATATCCCTTGGATTCCAGATTGCCGTAAAGAAACCACCTGGAATCAGAATCCGGTAGAATTCTTTTACCGCAAGTTTACTATCCGCCCAATGGAATGAGGAACCCATTAATGCCCAATTAACACAACTGTCTTTAAGTCCTGTTGCTTCTGCAGTCCCCTCAGACCATAATATATCCCCCCAAGTTTTCTGAACGGCTTCTGCACGCATGGCATCGTTCGGCTCTACTGCATATCCACTAAGCCCTATCTCTACCAGATTCTCTGTCAGCTTTCCTGTACCCGCTCCAATATCTGCCACTTTGCCTTCTCCAATACTATTGAAGATGTTATTCTTCAAACATTCCAGTACTACTGTAGAATATCCCGGCCTGTTTCCATAAAACTTTGCCAATTCCGTAAAATCTCCATGTTTCATTTGCAAATCCTTCCTTTCAACATAATAATTATTTCATAACTTTTGTTGTTTTGGCTAATGCATCAATTTCCAGTCTATCTGCCCTCTGATATTTCTCATATTGCTTTTCTCCCACTCCTATTACCGCTGGAATACCCAACTCACCAGCTCGAATCGCCATATGTGAATTGACTCCTCCATACATCGTAATGAATCCTTTAATACGATGTGAGAAAATCCAGTCATATCCGGGATCAGCGCTTTCAATCAACACAATCTTATCTGTCAGTTCGGCCTTTTCCATATTATCATCCAATATTGTAACATTTCCCTCAATCTTTTTCATTGTTATATAATTGGGTTCCGTATCAGGATAATAGAATTTCCATACTTCTTCCGCGTCGATTAAGATCGGTGGCAGCACCAGAGTTTTAGCCAGCTCATAGTCCTCCTTTCCTTCCCTAACCGATTTTAAAAGTTCCAATCTGACATCTTTAGTTGAAGCATATAGCTTCCGTACTGCTTGTATATCCAGATATGCACACTCTTCCCTGCTGATTCCATAGCTCTTACCCATTTCACCAATCATCTGTATGACTTTGCTGATACTTCTGGTAAATACAAATTTTCCGTACTCTCTTCCTTCGATGACAGTCTTAATAAAATCCATAATCCCTAATATGTCATTGTTCAAACCGCTCTCATCTAACATATCTTTCAGACGGTGCATCTGATCTATTGAAAGACTGAACTTTTTTATAAATTCATCAGCCCCCCCCCCAGAAAAATTCCGTGTGTCATTCCAATCAAAATATAAATCTGGAGCTTCATCATAACGCATCGAATTGATATCATATGTACCTGGCCTTAAATGCCCATATTTTTTTATAAATTCTTTCCTTGACAAAGCATTAAAATCATGTTTCATGTTTGAACTGACTGTATTAACATCATTCATGAAATCTTGATAATCTTCCCTCGAAATAATCTCCTTTCTCACCATGGATTCAAGCATCTGTACCGCTATAAACGCTCCCCTCGCAAGTCCCGCAAAAGGTAACGTTCCATAGCGCTTACAATCCTCTATCAGCCAATATATTTTTTCCACCTCACCCATATCACTGTTTATGATTCCTTGATAGCGCTCTTCAAGCATCTCTATCTTCTGATAATCCCGGCGCCATAATCCTGTTTCCGTATTTATGATGGTATTTGTCACATTCCGCAATGCCGTAACAATTTCCTGAATATCTTTATCAGAAAATCCATAGGCCTTTAATATCTGTATCCGCTCTGGCAGATCCAAAGTATAACATGAAAATACAATATCAAATTCTACCTTGTCATGTTTAGATGGCTCCTCCGCAAGGCAATTCAAATAATAATTGACAAGCCTGTCACTTATCTTCTCATCCAATTCTGCCGGTACAAATGAATTAAAGCTAACCCTAACGTCTATATAAGGAAGTCCGCCCAAATCCACCATCAACGGAAAACTCCTCAGATTACGATAACCATAATTATCCCTCTGATATGCCCACACACTGTCTGTGATCACTTCCTTATATAATGACATTGCCAGTGCCCGGGGATGGATTCCAATCATCTCTGCTGGATTCCAGTCCGGCATAACCCCGTAAATATTTCTATTTCCACACAAATACGGTTTCGGTACAGCATCCTGCCTAATCTTTGTTGCAATCCTTTTGAGTGCATTGCTCTGCTGCTCATAATCTGCTATATTACCTTTTACACACAGTGGACGTACCTGGAAAATATATAATTCTTCATCTTCCGTAACTGCAAACTCCACATCCAGATTATTCTGTCCGAAGAGGTTTTCCAACTGCTTCAAAGTAGTACACAACTTATACATACTCTCCGGCTTTACTCCCTCTTCTTTACCTTTAAACACATATAACAGCTTACCGTCGTGACTGCTTCCTGAAGTAATCGCCGAGGTTGAACCGCTCTCATCATAATTGATTACATAATAATTTCCCAGGGAATTAGGATCTACCGTAAATGCAACTCCACAAATCTTCACCTTGCTAAGCATAGGCTGAATCAAGACCTGATTCTCTTCATTATCATCATCAAAGGAAGATATCACTCTATTCACAGCCTCAGTAAACGCCTTTTTCCCCCGCACGTCTGCTACAGATTCAAACTTTCCTGCCTGCGAGCTTTCCCCTGTATCTTCATTGATAGCACTGCTTCGAACGATTACTGCCACATCCCCAAAATTCTTCAAGCATTGTTCCCAATATATAGAAGTTGCTACCTTCCAATCTTTCACAGAAAATGAAATCTGCGGCAATACCTTTGCATCTGTCAATTTGTTCTGTATTACAGACAATGTCTCCGCCTTCGTTCCCAACCGTATCATCCCATACCCCTATTCTGTCCGTTCTAAACCACTAAATAAATGCTATTCTTTCAAAGTTTAAATCTATTACAAATAATCCTATCCCCTGCAACCCCATGCTCCTCAAGCCACTGTTTCATCGTTTGATGATATTGGCTTGATGTTATCAAGATTTTATAATCCTTATACTTTCCACAAAGTTCACTTGGCGCAATTACCTCCCTATCTTGAAAAGTCATACTTGTATACTCGGCTTTCAAATCGCTGAAGATAAGTTTAGACTGCGTTGCTTCGTCTAAATAATTCCATAACTTTTTACAATCACTTCCCGTGCCATATAAAACCAATCGTTCCATTTCCCTAACAACGCCAACCAGCCTGTCCAGTTCTTTCTTATCAGCCGCCTCTATCTTTGTTTTCTTTTTCGTTGTAGATTCTCCGATTTCTATCTCTCCGAACTCTGGTACAATATCGTCTATCACTGAATGTTTACGTATTTCCCAAAGTTGGTTCATGACTTTTCTATGTGTACAGAGAAAATAAACAGTTCTGTCTTTTTCCTGTTCAAACCGCATCTTTTTCTGAAAGCGGAATTCTTTCAAAAACATTTCCTGCAACTCTCTACGCGAAAAATTCATACAATTCTCATAAGTGTATCCATACTTCTTTTGATACAAACTGTTCGTAAGGGAAATTCTAAATCGATCAAATTCAGACAACCATTCCTCGTATTTATTAAATACCGGCTTTAAATCAAAATCAAATATTCCCTGATAATTCCATGCTTCCCCATTATCTGTCACTCGCAGCATAGTATCCGACCATAAAATCCCAAGTCTGCCGCAAAGCCTTCTTAATTCCTTTTGTGGATGAAGTTTCATATCTTCAAAACGCATATGAAACATTTCCCATTGTTGACCAGTACAATCCTCAACTATATTTGCCACATTCATTATCGGTTGTCCATCGTTCCGACCTTGACGTTGACACTGATTATACGTTGAGCCTACCTTTACCAGCATATCCCGATGCACGCACACTGTTTGTCCGTGAATCTGTCCATCCTCCAACCACCGTTCCAGAAATGGGAAATTTTCCCTCGGGAACATGTGCGGTTCCCAGTAGATAATTTTTTGGGGCAAATCCGTTATTCTATACCCACACAGCATTTCTGCATAAGCAATATGAAAAATCACAAATAATTCCTGTGAAGTAAATGTTTCTCTTAAAGAAAGCAAAGTCTTTGCACTTCTTTCAAATTGATCCCAACATGTAAACTCTCCTTCTAAACAAAACGCAAATTCCTCATTGCACAACTTTTTGAAAATTTTCAATATATTTTCAGATCTTTCACCGGCCAAACGAATACAATACAAAAACAGATTATTATTCAAATATGTATATCCCCATTTCAGGATATCCGGATGTCCATCCAAAATTCCTCTAAAAAAAATATTGCCACTAAAAGCCTCTATTCTTCCTAACAAGATTCCCTTAGGTGTCAACTCTTTTATAGAATACTTCTTTTTTCCCCTGTTTCTGTATAAATCAACATTGACAAGCGTTCGTATTTTTGAAAAATAATCTGTGTAAGAAACAATTTTCTCCTTTGACAACATTTGCATAAAATGCCAGACTTTCGGATTTTCTTCCATTATTTGAGATGCCAATCCAAACCATGGATAAACAATGCATAAAATATCTGTTTCTTTCATTACCCTACACTGAGACAGATCAATATATACCGGCTCAATATTTCCCTGTTCTCTCTCTTCCAGATATCCAGACAAAATGTCGCAAAGTTTCTCATCTCCCGCAAGAAATACTTTTTTCCCTTTTAGTACGTGCAACAAATCATTACATGGTATCTCCGTATAATCCTGAATTAAAAAGAACTGTTCATTTCTTTCATATCCATAATAATCACAAATTTCTACATTCTCTGTACCAAGTGCACTGCCTTTATCACTGCCATCAATAAAAACTGCATCTTCTCTATCAATTATGACTTCCTCTACAGAAAGCACTTTTTTCCCCAGAAGAGTTCTGTGCAGCTTTGTAGCTTCAGTATCTCCCCACCTTGCAAAGCACCATATATCTATGCCATGTCCATACAAGAGATCATAAATATCCTGCGCTCTTACATCTGTACCCAGTATAACGATTTCTTTTCCTCTCAGCCTTCCCAGGACTTCCTCCCACTCTCCTTTTGTGTCCTTAATCTTTCCCTGCAACACATTTGTCTCGTAGATTTTATCAATACATTCAAACGCCGGAGACGCACTTCGAATTACCGTTTGATATAAATCAGCCGTTTTTGGTATGACATCTTCTGCATAAACAACTAGTTTATGTACATCATCTACATCTGCATTTACTACTCCTTCATATCCGAAATAATCCCAATATTTTCCCGCCACTGCCACAGGAATCTGCTGTTCTTCCAGGTATTTGACAAAACAGTATGCAAGCTCATTACATCCACATATAAGGACTTCTTTAATTGCCGGAAAAATGTCCCTAAACTGCAGTGCCTCCCTATTGCTCCTCAACTCTTTGAGCATACGTAATTCCCGATTGGATTCTATATCCTGATAAGCATGACAGAGCACCTCTTTCTTCTCATTTACCACTGGAAGTAATCGAATATCTGAAGCATTATCAGATACGTATTTCCTAAAATATGCTTTTCCATCATCCCATATATTTTCCCCGGCTAAAATACGCTCTGATGCCATGATGGCATCTATATCATTTTGTAAAGTAATTTTTCTATTGTAAAAACGTATCATTAATATCTCCTCTTGTATGAATTCCTTCCACTTTCATAAAAAAATCATCTATTGACATTACGTTACTTTTTCCTATCTGGGTCAGCATGGACCATACCTTATGATAGTCTTGATCTGTAACAATAATCGGTATATCCCGTCTTTCTCGCTTCATAAAATCATCAAGGCTGATAATCTGCACCCCATCATATGAGTCTTCCTTAACATTTTGATCAACAAAGCAGCAGACCCTGCACTTACACTTTATTTTCTGATACAAATACTTCCCGACAATCTCAGCTCCATATATGATAATTTCCTGAGACAACGTCACTTGCAACGGGTTCATTTTATCAATGTGTTTCATCAATTCATATTTTGCCGCCTTCGACTCCAGTCTTCGATTTTCTTTCTGCAAATCAAAATACATATGTCGATATCGGCGATTCTCATCAAAATTTCTTATGCAAAATTGTTGCAATTCTATATTTGTATCATATAAGCCCCTTAACCGTTTCCAACTGGATCCGTCATATGTAACATCCACAACAAAGAATGGAAATTCTAACGCTCCACAGGTAACTTCCTTGCTGCTGACCACATATATGATTTCATTATCCGGATTAGATTGTTTGATTATTTTCTCAATCACACACAGATTATTCTGTATATATCTCAATTCCTCATCATTTCTAACCGCTCGGATAAAACAAGTTTTTTGTTTTATCATTTCTCTGAATTTCCCAATCCGCCTTGCATATTTTTCATAAATCGAAACATAATCCTCTTCAAGGCAGGTAATCACTTCATGATTGTAATGAAAGCCATGTTTCGTATCCAAAAACTCTTCCGGCAAGCCATCCAGCACAACTAAATTTTTTCTATCCAAAAAATCTGTAAAATTATTTTCCATACATGCTAAAACACCAGGAAAGTTACTAAAGTACCAGTCAAACGGGCCAGACCAGCTCCGAAGTCCATATTTTGACATGGAGGCTGCGGTTCCGCAAAACCAGCCTAATGAAATAAAATTTTCAAACATATCTTTTCCTTCTATTCTACGCTGTCAGGCATAGGTCCGTCCGCCTGTGCAAATCTCCAAAAAAATTCTGTCTGGTCAAACCACAAAATCTTGTCCTTTGCAATGCCCAGTTTTATCAAATCTTCCCTCACGTCTCCGGCTTTCTGTGGGTTCTTAATGGTAATCACAATATAGTCATATGAATAGTCAGCCACTACGCTGGGCGGTTCCACAACAAACTCTTCACTATTAAGCTTCTCATAGGAAAAGTCTATACACGTTACATATTGCAACCCCTTCCGGCTCAACAGCTGTTTGTAATATTTTCGTCCCAATTCTCCTGCCCCGTACAAGACAATCCGTGAACCTTCTGGAATCCTGTCCAACCAATAGGGATCTATCCATAAGAGATTCTTATTTTCAAATCCCAATAATGTATTAATCCCTTTATACAACAATTCAGTAATATATATTTCCGCCTGCCGCCTCATATTCTTCGTAAAACACTTGTGGATAAATAGTCCCTGCATGTACTTATATACAGCATAAACCTTTAAAAGATATTCGGCGCTTCCTGAATGCACAATGGAATTTGCCCGGATTCTGTAATGATACAACGCTTTATGAAAAACATAGACCGAATCACATTCCAAAAGCGCCGTCAACAGGCACATTTTGTCATCTGCCATGGTAATTTCATCCGGAACCGAATACTGGGCGTTGCAGATTAAATCCTTTTTGAAAAGTTTATAACATAAGCTTGCCTTTAAGCCTGAAGATTTTTCTTCCAGATTATAGATTGCCTTTTCCCTCAGCTTCTGCATATTCTCCCCAGCATATAATCCCTGCGCTACGGTATCCATATACATGGTTGTATAATTTCCCTCTAAATAAAAACCGCATGTCACCATATCAACCTGATGCTCCCCGGCCTTATGGTACAGCAATTCATACATATCCTCTTCTATCCAGTCATCGCTGTCCACGAATCCAATATATTGCCCATTAGCCTCCCGGACACCTGCCTTTCTTGCAGATGCCGGCCCTCCATTATCTTTGTGGATAACACGAATCCTGTTATCCTGTGAAGCGTATTCATCCAGGATGTCCAAGCTGCCGTCTGTGGAGCCATCATCCACACAGATGATTTCTATTTCTTGCAACGTCTGCCTGCGGATGCTGTCTATACATGCCGGCAAATATACAGCGGTATTATAAACTGGTATAATAACGGATACTTTGATAGTATTGTGCAAGATACGCCCTCCTCTTTTATCAATCTGTTATGCCTATCAGATGTAAGAAGCCTTGTCTTTGCAACTGCTCACTAATCTCATGATAATACTTAGGCGTCGTTCCTATGATCACTAAGCACTGCTCTTTTATGTCATGATATTCCTTCAGTTCCCTGACCGGATTACCCAATATACTTTTCCGATTTCCCTGCAGGGAAGTCACTGCAATCCCATATAATGGGATATCGTAATAATCCAATATTTCTACCATACTTCTGGCAATATCTCCCGCACCATACAGGATAACATAAGGATACTTTGCAATCTCTTCTATCTGTTTTTTACTAAGTTCCAGAACCTTCCCAGACTTGATACATAATTCGGAAAAGGTTCTGTATATTTTTAAATACGCCGGCTTGTCCTCCAAGAGCTGCAGCTCTTGTTCCCTCTGGTTCCATCTGCGATAAACACCGATATACTCTCTGCACACTTTTCGTATGTATTCTTCAATCGCTTCACTGGTTTTGTGATCAAATTCTTCCTGTAAATACCACTTAGTCAATTCATTGATGCAGATTATATAACTTCCTATATGTTTCTGTGCAATCCCAGTCCGCATTGTAGACTGCTCACGAACCCGGTATATATATAATTTCTCATGCAGACTGTATACTTTATGGGCTCTTAAATAGCATTGAAAGCTGAATAATATATCCTCATAGATAATCCCGCTATAAAAAGTAATCTGATAATCAAGTAAAAGGTCCCGTCTGTACAATTTTGACCATGGCGCTATTATAATGCTCTCTTTATAGACAGCCTCTGTCCAAAACGCCCTGCCATCATATATCCCGTCAGCCATCTGATATCTGTCCTGCTTGACATCCGTCCCACTGCTGCCCATCACCTGTTTATAATCGAAGCATACCATGTCACTGCCTTGGCTCACTGCCATGCATTTTTCCAATAAGTCCTGACAGATTATGTCATCCGCATCTACAAATAGGACAAACTCTCCTGTTGCATTTTCTAAGCCTACATTTCTCGCATACGCCTGTCCTTCATTCTTATCATTTGTAAATAGCTTAATTCGGGAATCTTTTAAAGCATATTCCCTTAAAACTGCAAGAGAACTATCTGTGGAACAATCATTGATGCACAACAGTTCAAAATCTGTATACGTCTGGTTCAATATGCTTTCCAGACATTCTGGCAGATAATCCTGAACGTTATACACTGGTATGATCACAGATACTTTGCCCAACTTCTGTACCTCCTGCTTTTCTAAAAGATTGGTCTTGTCCACAAAATGTTATCGTTCAATATGCCACGTACATTCAAATCCATACGAATAGACTGTGCTGTCTTTTCTTCCATCACCGCAACGAGAATCACATCATATTCTATCTGCGTAATAGCATCTATATTCTGCACACCATTCCCAATATCCTTATATTTTTCTGCTGCCGCGTCCACCCAGGCAACTAAATCCCATTCATTCTTTTCTCTTATATATTGATAATAATTTCTACCAATATCTCCTGCCCCATATAAAATTATCTTTTGTCCACTTTCTATCAACCCATCCGGGAAACGATAATAATAACTCTTATCTTCTAATTCACCCTTACACTGCCCAATATCCCAGGTTTTCCTCTCGTCTATAATCATTTCTGACGCCAAAACCTCATCAAACAGCTCCTCTATCTTAGATATGTATGTATCCAGATCAAAACGTCTGATAGATTCTTCACATTTCTGTACCAATACCTCCCTGGATGTTTCCAGAATCTCCACTATATCATCTGCTGCCTCTTCATCCGTTCTAAATATCTTTCCGCACTGCCCTTCATCAGAAAGTATCCGGGCACCACCAACCTCTGTAGACACAAAGGGTACGTGCAAAGTCACGCTTTCCAACAGACTCATGGGAAATCCTTCCAACTTTGATGTCATGCAGCATACATCCGCCTGCTTCATGACAGGAAAAGGATTACTCCTATATCCTAAGAAATGTACCCATTCCTGAAGACCATATTCTTCTGCTTTTTCCCTTACCTCTGCTTCCAGTTCTCCCTTTCCCAGAAAATATAAATGAACGTTCTTTTTTCTTCTAAAGACATGATTAAAAATATCCACCATTCGTAGAGGATTCTTATTTTCATCAAATCTTCCCACATATATCACTGCCGGATGTTTTAATCTGATTTCCGCAGGCTCATTTGCTTTTTCCCTTATTGCCCGTACATTTACCGAATTATAAACTTCCACAATCTTATCCGCATGATTGGGAAATAATTCCTGTATAGATCTCGTCGTGATATCACTTATGGAAATTATCTTTTTCACTTTTTCAAAGGCTTTACTCTGCAATAGACGATACCTCTCCATCCCCTGTTCGGCCAGATCAAAGATGGCTCCATGTACCCATGCAATATTCCGTGTACCACTTGGTAATAGGAAAGAAGGAAGTTGATAATTGAAAGAAACGTATAAATCATAATCCGATGGGATATAGCGCATAATCATCTCATTTGGTGCATTATATATGTAATACACTTTTTTCCGATACTCCTTATCCCCTGCCCAAGTGATGGAATCGTACACTCTTATATGAGAATCGACCGGTTCTTTCTTTATGTTGGCGTTGTAAATCTCAATAATTCCTATCGCATATTTCTGCGGATTTAAATGATTAACGATTGTTGTCAATAATGCTTCTGCACCTCCGCCATAGGAGTGTGACCAGATGATGAATAATATCTTTTTCATATTTTTACGCTTCTCCCAGATTCTATTATCTCTATAGAAGAATTGTTTAAAGTGTCAATACCTAATATCAGGAAATCAACATTGATTGGCAGGCTATATTCCATATAAAGCTCCACCAATCAATGCGCTTCCATACATTTGAGCCTCTACCGTTTCTAAATTGCATTACTTACTTTGTTCCAAATTACCCGTATATCATCTCTTTACAAGACTAATAAATTGGCTTGTCTTTCCAAAGCACTTACTCCATTCTGTATATTCTGATAAGTCTACTTTGTCGCCTCTTTCAACGGCACGCAAAATTTGGATTTGCTGATTATTAAACTTTATTACTTTTTCATTATCTGTAGTCTCCGATACTTTATCAACTGCAGTACATAATTCCTCTATCTTATAATTTCCACTCAGTTCACTCTCAGCTGCAATTCTATTCGCCAAAGATACCGCTTCTTCTAATTTATCATTCTCTTCTTTCGTCCTAATCGTTTCATCATGATCGCCTGCAAGTAAAAACATATGTTTCTTTTTGTCATACTGTTCTTTATACTCTGCAATATAATCATAATCCAAGTCTTTATACCATGAATAATCTGTAAAAATGCTCTGCGAAGTACCTAACACGTCAAACTCTCCCGCAAACACATCCATTACATCTTTCAAAGTCATTAAATATCCACATAAAGCTGTCTCATTCATAAATTGATCTTCTATCCAGTCCTTATAAGGTTTTGTCATATTATTCATTGTATCCAGCTGCTTTGAAAAAATATCAACTAATGCAGTTACCTGTTGATCATATTCCTTTATATCTCGAATCATATAGCGACCCACTAACCGCTTCATACGTTCAACATAAAACCCAATTTCGTCACTCGCTGTCACAATCACAATCGTGTTTGACTTAGCAAACGTTTTAATTTTTTGCAAACATTCCTTCCAGTTCTCCAAATGAGGTATAAACTGCTCTGCCATTATCATGTCATATTTTTGGTCTGTCTCATATTCTTCCAATATACATGAATGTACTCCATATCTGCTTGGTTCAATATTATTAGATTTGAATAATTCTATAACCTCGTTTCTTCCCGTTTCATTAGGTTCTACCATGTCAATATGTGCCGCCTCACCTACCGTAATCAGCGGTAAAGAATTATACCCGCCGCCAGGACCAAATTCTAGTAATGACTTACCCTTAATACACTGCATTGGAATCCCCAACTGTCTATACAGATTTCTTCTGTTTTTAACATGTTTAGTCCAATTATTCATATCAGTATGAACCGGTGAAATCTTGTGTTCTCCGTAAAATTCTAAAAAAATGTTTTTCATTTGACATTCTCCTTTTATGTTATTCTATTTGTTTTTTGTAAATTATGATTTTAAAACACGTCATACTAATGTAGCATTGATAATATTAAAATTAAAATAGTCCCCCTTTCCCTCGCAAATCCATATAATATGACGTTATGTTCAAGACAAAACAATTAATTAATATCACCCTGCTTTCAATCTAACCAAACAAGTTTCGACAATAAAATAAGATATATAAATTATTTTACCTTTTATAATGCAATATCATCCAAATCACATACTGTAATATATTGTTTAATCTGATCGAACAATTCTTTCTTTAAACCAACATTTTCTACCGGCTTATCATCGATTGAAAACAATTCCGTATATCCATTGGAAAATATGCCCAGTTTATATTTACCTTCTAAAACAAAAGCCTCAAATGCCAATAGCCCTTGTTCATATCCTCGCTTCGCGTAAAGATATCTAAAATCCGGATTATAAATCTCTGATCTCTGCAATTTGATCAATTTCCCATATCTTCGTTCAAATTTTTTCTTCTCCAATAAGCTGATGATTATTGTATTCAATTCCATCAGAGAAATATCTTCTCTTTCCACACCTGCTCCCATTTCAGGTGACATAATCATAAGCGGGATTCTAATCAAATCCTGGTGATAAGTAAGAAATAATGGCTCTATTGACTCCAGCCTTTCCTGTTGATTGACAATGATGTTGCCATGATCAGCAAAAATTACCATACGGCATTTAACACGCTGTAAAATAGGTATGATTGCATCATCCAGATATTTTAACATTGCATGATGCTGCATCTCATAATCGGTCCTTATGTTCCCGCCATTACGCTTCATATAATCAAAAAGAATATTCGTTCCCTCCGCTATGATTGGCGTTTTTACATAAGGATTGGGATAAGAATAGTGGCTTTCAAAAAGAATGTGGAGATAATACAGCCCGTTATTCTCCTCATACGTACGCAAAAGGAATTCCCAAATTTTTTCAGAAGCAGTCTGGTAGGACTCTATTATATGGATGTTTTCACTCTCAACATACTTTGTATAGTCCGTAATAAAAGTTATGGCTCTTTCCTGTTCATATGCTTTCTGAATAAAGCGGCATTCCTTATCACTAATACTATTGTTCTCATAATACTTTGTACGCATATCTGCATTTTCACTATACGCAGGTACAAGGCTTTCAAAAGTTGATGTTGAAATGGAGTAAGCATTTTCATAACGGTAAAAACGCTTTGAAAATGCTTCTAATACAGGCATTTCCGCTTCCGAAATATCTTTATTGCGCAATCCGTCAAAACATAACATTAGAACATTCTCTTCCGAGATATGATCTGCCATTTCACATTCCAGATCATAAATATCCTGCAAATCATTTACTAATTTATAGTATTCCGGTTTTGGAAACAACTGACACAGTTCCCTGGCATATGAACTCGCCAGGTAAAAATCTTTGATCACTATCAAGTACCCAATTAATTGAAAATATATCTTCTCTTGGTTCTCTTTTTCCTTGGTTAGTTGAAGCTGCAGCCCATTGATTTTTCGATATCTGCTGCAAGGATGCAAGACAGCATAATATTCCTCATTCAGATGAATGCCCCGATTTTCAATATACTCATATATGTCTAAATAACTAACATCCGGATAACCCCGTTTTATGGTCTCTTTGATTTCTTCCCGAAACCTATAAGAAGAGATAATAACTCCATCTATTTTATTGCTGGCAATCTCCGTTTTATGAATTACCTGAAACCCAGATGCCTCTTTGTATTCATCTGCCCGTTCATCAATAATATACTTGACAGTTTTCAGCTCATTCATAAAATCCGACATCATCACTTTCGTGTGATAACCATAACACCACAATGCCGGTCTTTCGCAAGAGGGAATATATGTATCCAGTGCCTCCTTCACTAAATGATTGACATTGACAGCCTTATTCACCTCCATAAACCCATATTCTGATAATACACGTTCATACTTTTCTTCAATCAACATATGCTTCACCTCTCTGCTGGAAATAAATATAGGAAGGCGGCCGCCATTTTATTTTGCTGTCTGGAATACCCGCTTCACATAATTCTCCCCGGATTCTCTCAGCCAATTTTTCCTTTTCTACTGCGATCAGAAGTACATCAAAATCCAAATGCATTACGCTTTCCAGCCCTAGCACTTTTGCATAATCAAATTGGATTTGTTGATAGTTTCGATCTACCCACGCAAGCAGATTACAGCGCATATTTTTTTTAATCTGCACATAGAAGTCTTGCCCGACAAGACCAGCACCGTAAAGAATCATTCGACTTCCAAACAGTGTTTCAATCCTATCAATCTTATAAAACGGTATTCTGTAGAAATCTTCTGCCGCTTCCTGCAACCCACCATAAATCTGCAATGTCATAAAGACATTTAACGCCTTTTCCATCTCTACCAGACAGCCATACTCCATAAACACTTTCTGCAAGAACTTATATGCTATTGCCCGCTCTGCAACCTTGCTGGCGGCAACTCCTCTATGACTCAAAGAATCTTCTATGACCCTGTAATGATAATAGGCTTTTTGGCGCAGTACTGCCCTCGCGGCATTTAGAATACATAAGCAAATAACAGCTAAGTCTTCTCCTACTTTCAGGTAATCCGGTATTTTTAAAAAGGCATCACAAATTAATTCCCGGCGGAATATTTTGGACCAGATACTATATGTCATAACCTCATATCCCAGGCAGGTTTCCCGCAAAACAAATGTCTTGATAAAGTCAGTCTTCTTTCCTGCCAAGTCATAAATGCCTTCTTCGAACCTTAGATGTGGCTGCAATAGTCCCTCATTATCCTCAAAATACCCAAAATGTACAAAGTCGGCCCCTGTCTCTTCTATTTCTCTCAGCAGTTCTTCATACATTTGCGGCTGTATTCTGTCATCTCCATCTACGAAGCCAACATATTCTCCTCTGGCATATTGAAGGCCTTCTTTTCTTGCATGTCCCGGTCCATAATTGTCTGTGTGAATCACTTGTATTCGCTTATCTTTCTTAGCGTACTCATCACATATCTTTCCCGAATTATCTGTAGAACCATCATCTACGACGATAATTTGTAGGCTAGTATACGTTTGATTTATAATACTCTCCAAACACTCTGAAATATATTTTTCAATATTATATACAGGCACAATTACGCTGATCATAGAGGTCCCTCAATTTACAATTCTTGAATTATGTCTTCCAACGATAAAATAGGACACTGCAACTTTTCTTCTAACATAGCCTTAATCTCGTCATAAAATGTGATTGCAGTAACAATCATCGCGTCAACTTCTTCCAAATCCTCTTCCGGCCTGCAGATTTCCGTATCGAAATAGACAGGATCCGCTTTCTTGTCCACGGCATATTTTACTTCAATCCCATTATCGCGCAACTCATCCAACAATCTTTCGCCTGCATAACTCAATCCATAAATAGCTACCTTTTTATATCCTTTCTCCTCCAAATATGCCGGCACAGATTTTCCTTCCTGTTTCGTCCTCATCCATTCGCACATCATGATAAACAGGGCCAGATGTTTATCCGCTAATTCTTTCTGTCTTGCTCTCTCTTTATCCACTTTCCCTTTTGTCAAAAAAGCGCCGCCAGCCGCACCTAAAGCTGTGCCTATCACTGTACCCAAAACTGATTGTTTGCTCATATTATTTTCCTCCTGCTATTCTGTATTATTTTATTGTAAATAGTTACCATTTTTTCATAAATCTGCTCCGGGCTCAACCGCTCAATAGAAACGGCCGCCCGCTCTTCCATCCTCAGCTTTTCCTCTTGTGTCATATCCATAAGATATGACACTGCCTTGAGAAACGCCTTCGGCGAATCCCTTTTTACCAAAAGTCCATTATCCTTATTCCTGATCAATTGCTCAAAACTTGCTCCATAGGTGGCAATTACAATTTTTTTCAAAGACATTGCTTCTATACAGGAATTAGATAGATTTTCAGTTCTTGACAATAATACGCAGGCAAATGCATTGGCAATCACAGGAAAAAGCTGTTCTCTTTTCAACTTGCCCAGATAAAGAATCCTTCCGTTGTATTTCTTGCTTAACCTGTTTAAAATTCCACGAACCTGTAAACAACTCCCATCTGCACTAGTTATTCCGCCATCAATACCCGCATACACCATATACAAATCCGGATATCGTGTCATCAGTTCATCTGCCGCCGCAAGTCCTATCGGAGTCCCTTTCAGTGTAGAAAGCAAACTATTAAATAATAAATACTTTTTACCCGCCAGTTTCTCCTGATAAACAGAATCATCAAATTCTACGGCTCTGTCCAGATAGGGGGACTCCAAAACCGCCACCCTGCATTTGGCCCTTTTAGACACAATTTCCGCACAGCATCTGCTTGGCGCAAAGGCATAATCTGCATGGCTGACAGCATACAATTCCATTCTGTCAAATAAAGTTTTTTCCTGCATCGCTTTGTCCAGATTAAATGTATACTGATCAGCATGTCTAAGCACCGCGTTATCGGAAGAAATCCTTACAATAAAGGGCACACTATAGCTTCTAAAAAGTCCGATAGCATGCAGGCTCGCAGCCTGCACTATATCTACTTTATTTTGATGAATTACCTTGTCCAATGCTTTTTTCAATCTCCAACTGTTGCATAAAGTACGAAAGCATATATTCGGTTGAAGGTCTTCCTTTACTCTTGTCACATGAATCTGATTGTAATAATCAAACTCCCCATTTTCATGAGAGAGTGTAATTACAGTGACTTGATGTCCATGCCGCCTCATAATCCTGGCCATATTATCAACATAAGTGCTAAGTCCGCCAGATATTTTCTCTGTGACAAACTCAACCGTCATATATACGATATGCATTGCCAATTTTCCTTTCTATACCTTCCATAGTTTCCCCAGGAGTTCCTCCTGCACCGACATTCTTCTTCTAAAATATTTTGCCGGCATTGCAAAGCCCTGCTTAGTACGATACAATATCTCCTTATTAACATCCGGTTCATACGCCTTCTTTAATAATCCCTTTGCCTCTCCGGCAGGACATCTATCCTCCTGCGACAAAGAAAACGCAAATTCCACTATCCTTCGGTCCAGAAATGGCACTCTGGATTCTAAAGACACCGCCATACTGACCCGATCCACTTTAGTCAAAATATCACCCGGAAGATAAGTTTTTAAATCCAAATACTGCATTCTGGTAACCGCTGGAAGCTCCTTTCTATAATATCTTCTAAAATGCCACAGCCTATCATAATCCTTGGGAATTCCTAGCCGTTCTCTCAATACGCTGTCACTTTCAGACAATGCAGGTGCCATATAATTGTCATACAAATTTAGCCCATCTAAAAATTTCCAATCATATTTTCCACCTTTTCTCAACCTGCAGTACAGGTTTGAAATAAGAGCATTATCATACCCCTTCTTTTGCTCCTTCTCTTTTAGAACGCTGTATCTGGCATACCCCCCAAATACCTCATCACTGCCATCTCCCGTCAGCACAACCACCACTTTATCCCGTGCTTCTTTGGATACCAGATAAGTAGGAAAAGCAGAGGTATCCGCAAACGGTTCGTCATACCACTCTTTCAAACTGTCAAAGTTCTCATGAAAAATATCCCGGTCAAAAATCTTTTCATTCCGCCTAATTTGATACCTGTCAGCTAGCTTTCTAGCATAATCTAACTCATTGTAGGGAGCCTCGTTAAAACCAATAGAAAAACTTTCAATCTGCGGGTTAATCTGATTGCTTTCGTACGTAATAATGCTGGAATCAACGCCACCGCTTAAAAATACCCCTACCGGGACATCTGCTACCATCTGCTCTTTGACAGACTGCTTGATTAATTCCCTTACTTCACAGATTAAATCCTCCTGCTTTCTTTGTGCTCCCCTGGTTCCATTAATGTCTAACTTCCAGTAAGCACCATCCTTAATAATCTTTTGGGAATAAACATCAAATACTAACCGATGTGCTGGTAACAATTTGTATGTATTTTTATACATAGTCTTAGGCTCAGGAATATAAATATAGTTCAGATAGTCATATATTGCTGTATTATCAATCTGCAAGGAAATATCACTGCACATATTGACAATGCCTTTCAATTCAGAAGAAAACCCAAAATTCCTGCCGTCATAATAATAGTAAAGCGGTTTAATTCCCAACCTATCCCTATATAGCCTGACAGTTCCGCTTTTTCCCTCTCTCTTATCATAAATAGCGATTGCAAACATGCCGTCTATTTTCGTAACAAATCTTTCTCCATATTCCAGATAGGCATTTAGAATCACTTCTGTGTCTGAAGTAGAAGAAAACTGATGTCCCTTCCTCTCCAACTGCCGGCGTAATTTCTGATACCCATAAATCTCCCCATTATATACAATACCCACTTGGTTATCTTTGCTAAACATAGGCTGCATTCCGTTTTCTGACAGATCAATGACCGCCAGCCTGGTAAAGGCCAGACAAAAGTCCTCCAATTTCGTCACTTTGGTCCCGTCTGGTCCTCTAGATATCATAGATTCAATTCCCTTTATGTAATTCCATCTTTGATTATTTCCACCTAAAATACCGCACATTTGGCATTCCTCTACTTAGCTTTCTTTACGAATAAATACTGATTGCATCCCCCATACTTTCTGCCTGGAGCCATTAATTTCTTCAATTCAAATCCCCTGTTCAGGTAAAAAGTGATAATCTTCTCAGGTGTGGCATACTCAAAAGGATATCCTCCAACCCAGTCAACTAAATCCGTATACACATTCATACCTCGTCCTGTTTTCATATTCTTCGTTTTACTACTCTTTAAAATCGCAACAGTTTGTTTATAGCCATACAAATATAAGCTAGATAAAACCAGCAACATTCTCTTCTTTTTGTCAGAAACTTGATTATATGTCTTTTTAACCTTTGTCCAAATCTTACTTTCTATCCCCTGATCATTATAAATACTTATAAAAAGTAAGCCATTCTCCTTAACACATTTTCCCGCCTGTTCCAACGCAAGCATCATATTCCCTGTATGATGAAGTACACCCCAAGAATAAACAATATCATAATTATTATAAAACTTCTTCATATATGTCCTATCAAGGACATTTCCCCGTTCAATTGTCCAACTACCTGTATGTGGCATCGTTTCTCTCATACTGATTCTCTTTGTACATTCCACACTCTGTTCATCATAATCAAGAGAATATACATGTTCAGCACCCATCTCCCGTGCTGCAAGACTAAAAAGGCCACTCCCTGATCCTATATCAAGAAATGTCTTTCCCTGCAAATCATCTACATTAAGCCATTCCTGCAGTGATCTTTTAGCATGAATTATCTCCCTTTCATTAAACCCCCCCCCCTTCGAATTCAAGCCAATTTTCGCCAAATCCAAATCTAATTTCTGAGTTCTCCTGCTTATTCATCGTCTAACGCCCTCCATATTAACCTCCCTATATTTTCCCTTTGTTCCTTATTAGAATCCTGCTTATACTGCTCATATTCCAAACAATCATATAATGTAAATAAATTTTCCCCCTCTTCTTGGGTTATTGAATTTATAAAATATGCAGATAACCACCGTTGATAACCTGGAATTTTATCCTTTTCTATTATAATCTCCTTACCTTCAACCTTGCCGGTTATTGTGTCATATATTAAAAACATATTACTGATACACGGAAAGAATAATATCTTATTTTCTATTATTTCTGTTGCAAAATATGGATAATAACTCAAGTTTCTTCCCAGAATCCGAAAGTTCTCTGGGAAATCAAATGCTTTCTCTATAAGCCCTCTCTCTTTACTTATTTTCAGTATTGCTCTGATTCCCCACCCTAAAATATACACATCGTCATTCACAAACAGAAACCTCACATAGGGCGGCAATCCACTCTCTTTATATTCATTTGACAATTCCTTATCTTGCAACTGATATGTGATTAATTCATTCCTTTCCGGAATCCACTCATAAATGTCGCATTCATGATTCTCCTTCCTATTAAACCACAAATGCTCTCTCCACTGTTCCAAAATACTCAAGTTTTCCTGTGAAAAAGGAATTCTGATCTCCTCTACGTCATTTTTAGCTATATCAATTTTAATAATACAATTCGGGTTCGATGCAATCATGTAAAAGGAATTTTCATAAATTGTTCTCACATTTCTATAAACATATTGATATTTCTTAAGTTTTCTTCCTATGTTATCATCCTTTATCACTTCATAATTATCCATATCTAAAATATAGACACCATTTGAGGTTGCAATCGGAAATATCCATATTTTTCTTTCGATGACAGCTATTGTTGGAAGTAAATGCACTGAAGGTGTTTTTTGTCCAATTGAGATCATCCTGCTTTCTTTCGTCTGGGTATTATATATCCCTACTTGATCAGAATACTCCGGTATCAAAATAATGTCATCATTATTTCTAATGATGTGATGAGCATACAATTCTAACTGGGCATTCTGGTAATTAGAAAAATCACATAATACTTTAATCGAATAATCCCTCAAATCAAGCTGAAATAAAATACATAATTCCAAATCTGAAAAATAGATCTTATCTTTTTCTCTAACGAAACCTGTAGCAGTCAAATGCACCTTATTATACATCTTGTCCTCCGTTAACTTCCACTCTATAGAATCTCCACATCTATAAGGTATAGATTCTTCTTTAAGTAATTCCAACTAATCCTGTCTTCATTCATTGTATATCCCTTCATTCCAAATTTTTTTCTTTCCTTTGCATATTTATGAGTTCTTCGCCACATATCCATAATCTTCCAATACTTCTCCATACATTCCACTTCTTGCGGAGTCTCTTCCCACGTATCATCCATCCGCTGATTCATTTCTATTACAGCTTCACAGATTTCATCCTCCGTATTGTCAATCAGTTGTACATTTCTTTCTCTATATTTTGAACCAGACACATGACATTCATCTACTATACCTATCATCTCATATAAGTTTAAATATCTTTCTTCTTCCAAGTTCCAAAACTTCTTCGGTATGTACATATTCATCTCTAAATATGCTGATGATTCTAAGCCTGTACTCATCCCAATAGAATTCACTCTAATATATGGACGTCCCATATAACCTGCCAACATAGATAGTCCGGAATTCGACGCAATCATAAACTTACATTTCTGCAACAAGTAAAAATCCATAAGTTCGTCATAATATTGATTTGAATAATCTATGATTTCAGGAATCATACAGGTATTACATTCATATTTTCCCATCCTTACAGACTGTATGCCCTGTTGTCTCAAATAGGAACAAGCTTTTTCCAAGGCATTTATATTCCAGTCGCATACCATAGTTTCTTTAGCATAATATTCGCCATAGTTGCTCTTCTTTTCATTTGCTTCTCTGGCATGAACACAAACAAATGTCTCACCTATATTCATCTTTGCAAACTTTTTCTCAGCCTCTATCAATTGCATCGATGATAATTCCACTAAAGGAATTCCTAATTGAACTGGTATGCGGCCGGCCTCTCTAAAACGGTATCGCCCGAAGTCACTCATATCAACTTCTTTCATATGATTTCTAAGAACATATATCCAAAACTCAAGATTGCTGTCATCGATGATATATAAATATCTACTAAATATTTCTATTGCCTTTTCATTATATACACCGCCCATATAGGACTCCGAAAAGACAGGCATGACCACATGCAGCGCAGTTTTATCTAACTTATTTCCCCGCCAATCATATATCATTCTTACCAAACGAGCCGTCGTTTCTCCCATGGATTCAAAACCAATTGCATATAATTTAATTTTGGTATATCTATACCTCAAAGACCTCCATTTATTTTCAAAAAAATCTTCTGATATCAACTTTTTCTTATAGATATTAAGTTTTTCTACGTATAAATTATCTTCTGTATAGCATTTCTCTATGGGCTTTTTACCAAATATGGTCTGTACAGCATTCGTCATAGATATTTTAATCTTCATGACTATCACTCCATTCTATATACTTCCTCCTTTATAACTCCTATCCCAGCAATCGCATCCTCTGCATAAAAGCATCTCATTTCTTTTACCGCTTAAATGCATCTTTCTATACTCTCTTATCGTTTCTCCGTTCCATACTTCTTTAATCGTTTTATCATTTATATTTCCCAGTTCATAATTGAACTCGCTATCCAGACAGCATAATGCCACTCTGCCTTCCGCACTAATCACTATGGTTGAAAACAAAGATATGCAAGGCTCCTTAATCCAATGCTCATTTACATCCGTATTATTATTCCACAATGCCGTAGTATGTTGAGGGGTCACCTGAGCCATATCTCCATCTTTCAGTTGCTTCTTCCAAAATTCTAACCATTCATCCACTTCTTCATGATTTTCTTTCAAATCAACCATTCTGATTCTAATCTGTGTCTGCGGTCTGACTCTGTTTCTTATTTTAATTGCATTCAATGCATTTTCCATAACGGTATCAAAATCTAATCCTCTACGGATAATCTCAAAAGTATCTTTATGTATTGAATCGATTGACATACGTAAATCATCCAATCCCGCGTTCAGTAATCTTTCACATCTTTCGGCATTTAATAAGGAAGCGTTTGTATTCAGCATCACCTTCTTGATACCTGCGCTTTTCAGCTTTCTAATCCTGTCCTCTAGCTGCATGTCTAATAAAGGTTCCCCCATCCACTGAATCGTCACCCATTCAATCCAGTCTGCATACTCCTTTATCTCATTCACTATCTTATCAAATAAGGCATCACTTATTGTTGAAACATGTTCGTTCTGACTGATAGATTTTGTACACATAATACATCTCGCATTACATCTGTCAGTAGGTTCAATTTCCACATACTTTGGAAATTTCTCACATTCCTCTAATTGTTCCATAAAAATTCTTTCTGCCATTTTTTTTTGTATTTCATCATTATAGTTATACATCACTTTTCCTCCAATATATTTTTTAAAGTGTTTATTACATATGTCTGCTGCTCATCCGTCATCGTATAGAAAAGAGGCAGACTTAATATTTGACTATAAAGCCTCTCTGCATTTATACACTGCACATTCTCATATCCATTTTTTTGATAATAAGGCTGCTTATGTACTGGAAAATAATGTACTTCTGTATTAACTCCCGCTTCACGTAATTTAGTATAAACCTCAGCTCTTCTTCCATTTTTCACCTGTATGACATACAAATGCCAAGAGCTGTCGCATCCCTCTTTTTGTTGTGGAAGAATAATCTCTTTCACATCTTTTAGTTCTTCATTATATCTGGATATAATTTCGCTTCTCCTTTTAATGAACTTATCCACCTTTTTCAATTGGCTTCTTCCCAACGCGCACATAACATCGGACAATCTATAATTGAACCCTAAATCATGCATTTCATAATACCATGGACCTTCTTCTTTATTTTCAAGCAACGCAGGATTTTTCGTCATACAATATGCCCTGTATAATTTTAACTTTTCATACAACTTCTCATTATTCGTTGTTATCATACCGCCTTCACAGGTTGTCATGTGTTTTGCAGGATGGAAGCTAAATGTGGTCAAATCAGATAGAGCCCCTATTTTATTGCCCTTATAAATCGCTCCAATTGCATGGGCTGCATCTTCAATGACATATAAACCATGTTTTTTTGCAATATGATGAATCTCATCCATTTCACAAGGCTGTCCTGTAAAATGAACTGGTATAATTGCCTTTGTTCTAGGTGTAATATTTCTTTCAATTTCACTGGGGGAGATATTATATGTATGCTTATCAATATCTGCAAAAACAATTTTTCCGCCGCAATACATAACACAATTAGCCGATGACAAAAATGTCATAGGCGTAGTAATCACTTCATCACCCTCTCCTATTCCCAGTGCAAGACAACTAAGATGTAATGCCGCTGTACCACTGGACACTGCAACTGCATACTTTGCCCCCACATATTCAGCATACTCCTCCTCAAATACACCTACTCCCGGCCCTGTTGTTATATAATCCTGCTGTAGGGCGTTGACCACAGCTTCAAGATCTTCCTGATCTAAATAATGTCTCGCATTGGGTACAAACATTTCTATATCTCCTTTCCCAATTCAAAATTTTCTAAGTTTAACTGCTTCAAAAAAGAACTGACCCTCTCCTGGTCTTCCTCTTCTGGCGCCCATTCTGGAAAAACGCTATCATCCCTGCCTGTATATGGCCCTTCTATTATTTCATGAAATACCGCATCGGTTAAAGCAATGTTTGTATGATATATATTCTTTTCAATCCGTACTGTAAATACATCTCCATCCTCTTTCGACAACACAAACTGTTCTAATATTTGCCCCCCTTTGTCAAAAATTATCATCAATACCTTCCCTTCTACAATACTCTTTGTTTCTGTTTTGTTGGGATGGCAATGGGGACGAATATATTGATGCCTTGCAAAAACATTCATCATTTCGTGAACGTGGCTTCTAATATCATGATGCAGACACATCATACACCGCTGATAACCATTGGTTTTTGCCTTTTCCTTTAAGCCTTCAATATACTTTGCATCAATTTTTAAAACATCCTCTTTATTAACATATATATATCCTTTTCCGCCTGGTTCGTAATCCCTATTTCTCATTACAGCACCCCCGTAATTGATACAACTCCCTCAATATGTTCCTAATATTTTTCGATTGATAGCCAAAATTCACAGCTTTTGTGACATCTAAAGTAAAATATCTTTCATCTCCCTTTGTAATATCATATATTTCAGATTCTGAATGATACATACTTTTTATATATTCTACCATCTCCCTCAATTTTATCTTCTTACAATTTCCTAACAAGAAAATATCATTTCCTTTGAGATCATCCATAAATGCCAATAAGACAATAAACCGTACCAAATCTTCTATATCAACTAAATTATTGAAATCTTTATCCGTATTATACATATATAATTTTTGGTTTTGCTCAACTCTTTCCATCAATCGATAAATAAACGTATTTCCCCACTTTCTACCGACAACAGCGGGTAATCTCAAAATATAATATGGTATGCCGCTCTCAATAATCATTTTCTCAGCCAGATATTTGGTAAGTGCATATATATTAGGTTCTACCATAATTGCCTTTTCTCCAACTACAGAAGTATTTATGTTTCCATAAATCTCATCAGAAGAAAGATAGATGATTCTTTTTATATTATGTAATTTACAAAATTCAATCATTGTAGACGCTGTCATGGCATTATCCCGAATGTATTTCTGATTTTCCTCTTTCCTCAAAGCAGTAATAGACGCTGAGTAGATGAAAACATCAAAATCCCCTTCAAAAGATTCCAAATTACTTTCACGGGTAATTTCATATAACAATACATCCTTCCTTTTCAATAACGTTTCTTTAAGATAACCGCCAACATACCCTCTTGGACTAAATAGTATTACTTTTACCATAGTTTTTCTCCAGTTTTGTATGCCTCTCTTATGGACATAGAATTTAGCTATTCGCTCTGATATATCTACTTCTTTCTTGTATTTCATTCCTTTCTTCATCTGTGAATATATACTCTTGAACTTTCATTTCCCGTTTTATGTATTTTTCTATAAAACTTATAAAAGCATCTGTATCTTCTTCTTTATTCACAATCTCTTTTATATTTGCCACACGATTCTTTACTGACTTAATTCCATGTCTCTGCAGTTTACTCATTTCAGGTGTCAAAACTTTTTCCAAAACTTCCATATTAACTTGATACATAAGAGTACCATGCAATAATTGATATTCTCCCATTTCAGCCATTGCCATGCCACATATCTTTTTATCATTGACACAAAGATCGTTCCGACCGCTTTTTTGAGCATCTATTCCATAACCTTTCAACATGGAAATAATAAAAGCAACACTGTCAGAAATATAACTCTCTCCCAATGGCAAAATAAACGAAAAATTAACGTTTCCTAAATCATGATATACAGCTCCGCCACCTGTCATTCTTCTCGCGATTTTGATATCATTCTCAAGGGCATACTCCATATCTACTTCTACATTTTTATCCTGATTCTTTCCTATCACTACCGCATTATCATTCTGCCACACAAGTATAAATTGATTACAGGCTTTTTGTAATAAACATTCTTCTGTTGCCAAATTATAATATGGATTATTGGATTTTAATCTTATATAAAACATATCAACCCTCTAACTCGTCCAAAATATTCCTTGCAAATTTTTCAATCTCCTCGCAAACTGTAGGATGTGGATGTACAGAAAACGCAACATCTTCTACTAATAAACCATTTTCAACTATAATCGCTGCTTCTCCGCTATATTCACTAACATGCCATCCCGCCATAGCAATTTTTAATATCTGATGTGTTGTTTCATTTACTGTCATTTTAATAATTCCAAACTGATCATCCTGAAGCTTTGCAATCGGATTTTCTCTATATATCCATTTAAAATCACGCAACTTTTCCAATTCTCCAAACGTATTTCCCACTTGAAACATCTGTGGATGACTATAGCAGCATTCTGGAATCGCACGGCTTTTTTTATAATTCTTTCCGGCTATTATTCTGCATACTTCGTATGCTTGCTGTTCCGCTGCATGGGCCAGTTTAGGCATCGCACTATCAATACAATCTCCAAGCGCAAATATTCTTTTATTTTTTGTCCTATATTCATTATCAACACAAATTCCCCGATTATTATAATCTATCCCCGCTATGTTCAAATCCAATTTACCAATATTCGGAACTCTTCCTATTGCCGCTAATATCATATCTGCTTTAACTTCTTCATAAGTATCTCCAAACTTAATGACACAATTTAATCCCTTATCCTTTTTTTCTATCTCTTCTATAGTAACATCTGTATATATTTTTATCCCCTGCCCCTGTACTCCTCTTTTGTATGCTCTTACAATATCCCTGTCCATACAACTAAGAATATCATATTGCTTTTCCAATATTGTTATATTACATCCCATAGCTGTGAAAATTGACGCCATTTCAACCCCAATGACACCTCCACCAATAATCACCAAATCATCTGGAAAATTATCAATTTGCAGTAATTCATGACTATATAATATAGTATCCTCCAATCCTTCAACACACAATTCTCTTGGTAAACTGCCGGTAGCAATAATGCAATAGTCAAAAACTAATTTGAGGATTTCATGCTGATCCTGAAGAGCAATACTTATTTCATTCTCTCCCGTAAAAAAAGCCGTCCCATATACAAGTTCCACCCCTTGTTCCCGAATCTCTTCCCTTATATTCTCCCTTCCTCTATTTACTAAGTTCTCCTGACAGGTCTTCGCTAATTTCCACGTATCTAATTTAGAATTTGCTTTTATATTCTGTTCAATACTATATAAAAAAGCTTTTGTCGGTATACATCCTTCATTCAAACAAACACCGCCAAGATGCGCCTTCTCAACTAAAATTACCTTATAATCATACTTTGCCAAATGAAGTGCCGCTGAATACCCACCTGGTCCTCCGCCGATAATCACTACATTATGTCGTTTCATCTTGTAACCCTTTCGCCCTTTTTTACATCACTGAACACAGCAACACCATTTACAATAACTGCCTCTTCACCAATGGATACATGTGTATAAACCGTTGTTCCCATTCCCACTAGGGCTTTTCTTCCCACCCTGACAGTACCTCCCAATACTGCACCTGGAGAAATATATGCATGATTTCCAATTACACAATCGTGTGATACAATAGTACCTGTTAATATGATTGCACCCTGTCCGATTTCCGCCTCAGTTCCAACATATGCATGGGCATGAACAAAGGAACCTTTTCCCATTTTCGCTGATTCTTCAACATAGGCTGCCGGATGGATGAGCACAGGTAATTCAAATCCGATATTAGTTATTTTATTAAAAAATCTTTCCCTTACTTGCAAAGAAAAATTGGCACCAACGATAGAGTTCAGTGCATATTTTACTCCACTATCAAATACACGTTGCAACGTTTCTTCATCTGTTCTGCCGATTACGGGTATCCCAAGAATTTTACTTCCAACAGCTACCTTATCATCCAAACAACCTGCTATCTCATATTCCGGCATGTCTTTCATGCTCTCTATCATCATTTTGGCCATTTCTCCTGCTCCAATCATGATGACTGCCTTATGCTTCTCTTCTTCTCTATACTTTTCTAAATAAATGCTTAACTCGCTCTCATTGTCAGCTTGATTGCGTTTTAACATATATTCTTCGACATCTTTTTCTTTAATTAATTTTCCATGATCAAGTTCCTGTATCGAAATATTATTTTGTTCAGCAAGTTTTCTTGCCTTTTCCGTAATCTTTATCTTATCCTGACGAGGCTTCTCCTTAGATAATAACTCTCTGGCATATTCCTCATCTGGGTTTTCTAAAATAACACCAATTGTCTCTCCAACAGAATAGGATTTCCCTGCTTCACAATAATATAAATACCCGGAGTGCTCTGCTTCCAAATCTACTATCCTTTTGGATGTCTCAATCTCTGCTATCTTATCACCCTGCTCTACATATTCTCCTTGTCCTGGCTTCCATGCAGAAACATAAACTTCCTGATCATTGATATTAAACTGAGCAATTTTTATTATATAGGACTGCATATCACAACTCCTTTAATAATTTTTCTTTCAACTTGCCCGCAGATGACAGCACTTCCTTTTCCAGCTCTTTTGAAGCAGGAATATAAACATCATCAGCTGATACAATGTCAACTTGTCTTCCATTTCCACTACATCTATCCAATTGAATGATCTCATAGGCCATTGCCTGCGCCCACCCCATATTCTTATAGGAATTATCAATCACCAAAATTTCTTTTGCTTCTCCAGATATCATATGATACACTTCTTTTACCGGAATCGGATATATATAGGATGGGCATACAACTTGAACATTCAATTCATCTTCTAACATTAATTCCCACGCTGCCCTTATAGCTTCTTCAATGGCTTCGCCATAACAGACAATGGTCGCATCTACGTTTTCTTTTTCAATATAAAAAAGTAATGTATCATAAACTCTATTATCACTTTCTACTTCAAAATCCATTTCGTCCGGCATTGACCACATAGACTGTGCGTAAAACCCTTTATATTCAACAAAGATTGTTGGCGCCATCATGTCATTATATACTTGCTCCAGCATTGCCCCCGCATTATGATATATAGTTGGCGCAATGACTGTAATATTGGGATACCCCATAAATATCCGCTCCAAACACTGACTATGGGTTGGACCGTATCCTCTCTTTCCACCTACCGGCATTCTTAAAAGAATCGGTGCCTGAATCTGATCATTATACATGTAGCTAAACTTCGCCGCATGATTCAATATTTGGTCCAACATCAATGTTGCAAAATCACCAAACATAACCTCCACAATCGGTTTATAACCGTTCAATGCCATACCATTGGCAAAACCCATCATCCCTGCTTCACTAATAGGCGTACTGAAAACTCTTTCCTTATACTTTGTTGACAACCCTTTCGTAACTTTAAACGCCCCGCCATATGGATCCAAAATATCTTCTCCAAATAGAACCGCTTTTTGATTTCTTCCCAAAATATGATCTAAAGCATTATTTAGCTGTTCTGAAAAACGTTCTTTTGCTTTTATATCAATCTTCACTCCCGCATGATTTTGCAGATAATAAATCCCTGATGAAGCATCACCATAAACAGGTGTTTGATTCTCAGCAGATTTAAATATATTATCTGATTCTTCTCTAACCTGCTGTTGTATTCTTTCTATTTCACTTCTCTCGAAATAACTTTCATTGATTACAAGAGGATCCTGTTTCCTCCACGATTCAATTTCTGCTTTATCCCTATAATCGTCTCCTTTACTATGTGCTGACAAACGATAAGTTTGTACTATGCATGCCACCGGTTTTTTCCGAGATCGGATTGTATCAAATGCCTTTTCAAAAAAGAGACTAAGTTCATGTATATCATTACTGCGGATAGAATACGCAGCTATATCAAACGCTGCAAACCTCTTCTCAATCGTTCCAGCAAGATTCTTACTTTTAGGAGTTGACTGCGCATAACCATTATCCTCGACAATAAGCAGCATCGGAATGTCATATAGTGAGAGCATGTTCAACGCTTCATATACAATTCCTTCTCCCAACGTTCCATCCCCAATAAATGCAACTGAAATATTATCTTGATTGCTCAATTTATTACTCAATGCATATCCTGCTGCTATCGGCACCATACCACCCTGAATTCCATTAGAAAAGAACTTCTTGTAACATAAATGCTGACTGCCACCCTTTCCCGCACATACTCCGGAATCCATGCCCATGATTTCTGCTAAAAGAATCTCTTCTTTCCCTCCATAAGCAATAAAATGGCCATGACATCTATGATTTGAAAACACTGCATCCCCTATATGTAATTGCCTTAACGCCGCAACAGCAATTGCTTCCTGCCCGATATATGTATGTGTGGTTCCTGATAATTTCCCTTGTGAAAAAAAATTCAAAAGATTTTCCTCAAACACACGAATCCTTAACATTGTTCTATAAAGTTCCGAATCCATTTTCCCTCCTTGGCATGTAAGCAACTAAATATTCCAACAATTACACCAGATTTTATTCCTATTTATCCCGTGATGTCTTAAATCAAAATAGATTTCTTTACAATACAAATGACTGGTTATCAAAATATTATAATCTGAATACCCTCTGTATAATTCTGTCGGCGATATAACTTCCCTTCCTTGAAACACACACTTATTTTCGCTTGCCTTTTTATCACAAAATATTATTTTTTTGCAATCTTCTATTTCTATATTGCCTATTAGTTTTTGCGTATTCTTCCCTATTCCATACACAATTAGTTTATCGTTATTTTGTATATATTCCCTCATCTTATCAATCACAACATTTGGTTGCTCTGTAATTTCTCTTTTTACAGAATAATTACGAATCACCTCAAACGTTGTATATGGAACCATCTCTGACACTTTATCCCATGCATCTTCTTTGCCCGATTTTCTGACCGTAGATGCGCTAATTATTTCATGATTATTTTCTTTCCTTGGAATTTCTATCAAATCAATGCCGTATCGAGGCAGTATTTCTTTCATTTGCTCATTATATTGCCTTGTAACACTATCGTTTGGTTCTTCCCCCACAAAACGTTTTGAAATTCCAAGATAAGGAGCTATATATGTTCCAAAAATACAAATATCATTACTTGCATCAATCTGCTCATCTGCTATATAATCTTTTTCAAAATAATTTTTAAATGTTCCTTTTGATATAATAAATTTTCCACTGGGAACCACCGAGACATTTTCCATATCCTGTACACCGGCCTTGACCATTTTCAATCTGTCTTCGAATGTATAATAGGAACAATCCTCTTCTACAACAAAGATATATAAATAGTCCACCATATTCTTTGCCGTTTCCACCAAATATCTATGTCCTAACGTAAATGGATTCGCGTTCATGACAATAGCACCTGTTTGCAAATTAGATTTCTTCTCTATCTTCCCCAAATATTTTATGATTTCCTGCTCTTCGTCAAAACGCAACGCTCTTTCTGCTTGATGCAGAACTACATCGTCATTGCTCTTCTCACTTCTGAGATACACTGGCTCTATTATCCTGTTAATTAACTCTGCGGCAAGTAAAATATTTCCTTCCTTAGTCGTATGAATTGGTATATCAGTAAACAACCATTTATCGCCATCATAATTATCGTACAAATATTTGACATCAAGTTCATTATCAGACATATAATCATCTAAGAAAATTACGATATCGTTTTGGCAAATATCATATTCTAAAATTCTTTTCATACTATCTTCAATGCTTCTCGTCTGCAATACTTTGATAATCTCAAAATCAAAATTCCTTCTCAGAATCTCCTGATATAAATCATACGCTAATTCCTCATCTTCAAAATGACACCAGCCGGCAGCGATACAAGCACCCACTAAATATATTTTTTTCTTACCCTCTCCTATCTTTTCTTTCATTCCTTGCTTAGGGAAACATCTTACGACCTCATCATAAGACTTATCCGTAATCTTATTCAAATTTTTTAACAAGAATTCCTTCTTATCTAACAAAGTAAGCCATTTGTCTCCAAGCATATAGTTGAATTTTTCATGGGGCTTACTAAGTTCAGATAAGACAGGTATTTTAACCCGATAAACATTTATTTTTTTCTTTTGCAGTATTTCATATAGCTCATTATAAGTCTCACAAATAACTGAGTGGTCCAACATAGCATTTCGATTATAAAATTTATGGCACTCTTTGCTTCTAGATGGTTTTTCCGCCAAAATATCATAATAACAATATGCACTTTCCCTGAAAATCTTCTCTACATTTTTTTCATTTAACTCGAAATCAAACATATATATATTGGCATATCGAATGAAATAAAACAGCTCTTCTTCTTCTTTAAAATTTGCGATATCGCGGTAAGAAACACTTGTTACAAACCGGTCCGTGTCATATACCAAAAAAATAGTAGTATTTCTCGCCGTTACAGCATTTTTCTCATAAAAATCAATCAAATACTTTAATGATATACAATCAATATCAATACAGATTGTTTGTTTCTCTTCTATCTTTATCATCTTATCCCTATACCTTTGAAGCATCTATGGCCTATCTTACCTTATTCAAAAAAAATGAAACTGTAATCTCCTGTATATCCCCACTGTTTATACAACCATTCCCATTCATCGACAGCATAATAGCTGGCACATGTAATCTGCCAATACAGCATATTTACCTCCTCTTCATCATTTCTAAAGGATTCTACCATAATATAGCTGTTCTTCTTGCTGACACGTTCTATTTCCTGCACAGCTTTTTTCAGATCATAAATTTTCAGATTATGCAGAGTCGTCAAACTGATTACTAAATCAAATTCATTATCTCCAAAGGGAATGTCTTGTGCCTGTCCATACTGTAATCTGCCACGTATCTCTTCCTTCGCATGTTCCAATGCATATTGGGATATATCAATCCCATATACTTCAAGTCCCGGAACCACTTGCGTCAGCTCGTATAATAAATGTGCCATGCCACAACCAACATCCAAAACTTTTTGCCCTGCTTCTAAATGATAATAATCTGCTATTTTCCGGGCTACTGGATTCCATCTACCATCATACCTATACCCTCCATAACCATACTTTCTTTCACCGTCCCAATAATCATACCCGTATTGTTTTGCAATCTTAGCACATTCTGCTTTACTTGCTTCATTTACTCTTCCCAAATAATCCCTTTTTGTTGCTTTATGTACTTCCGATACTAAATCTATATATGCCATTTTTCCCTCCCGCTATCACATAGCTTCTATTTCTTTATTTAACGCTGCTTTTCCAATTCCATTCATATTCTTAACCTGTTCATACGTGCCATATCCATGTGAAAAATCATGTAAACCAATTCTCCTGAATTTCGCCGGCTTTCCATATTCCGCTATCACCTCAGCTACAGCGCTGCCTAATCCGCCTGTTATATTTTGGTCTTCAATCGTTATGATTTTTCCCGTTTCTTCAATTGCCTGAATAACAGCCTCTTTATCCAACGGTTTTATTGTATGCATGTTAATAACCCTAACACTTATACTATTCCTTTCCGCTTCCCTGGCTACCTCCAAAACATCATGTAAAATACTCCCCATCCCTATGACAGTCACATCTGTACCGTCCTTAACTGTTACTGCTTTTCCAATTTGAAAATGATAATCCTTCTCATAAATTTCAGGTTCTCTATTGGTGCCCAATCTCATGTAAACCGGCCCATGATGTTCATAGATTGCCTTTGTGGCTTTCCGCACTTCCAACGGACTGGCCGGTGTAATAATCTGAAGATTGGGCAATGCACGCAAAACACTCAAATCCTCGGTTGCATGATGTGTCGGTCCCAATTCGCTATAAGCCATTCCCGACCCTGTACCAATTAACTTTACATTTTGATTCTGCAGACACACATCATTCCTGATAAACTCAAATGCCCGAAAGGCAAGAAAAACTCCAATCGTATATGCAAAAGGAATCTTTCCCTGGTTGGCCATTCCTGCCGCCACAGCAACCATATTAGCCTCGGAGATTCCCAGATTCAAATATTGTTTAGGAAAATCTCTCTGATACCTATCATATACAATAATCCCATTATCAGCTAACAGCGCAAAGACCCGCTTGTCTTTCCCTGCTAATTCATATAAAGTATCCAAATAAGCTGTTCTCATTTTCTATTTCCTCGTTAAATTAAATCTTCCTCTTTCAAATCTAATTCTTTCATAAGGATTGGTAATTCTTGTTCATTGGGCATACGATAATGCCAGATAGGTACTCCTTCCATAAAGGATACCCCTTTCCCCTTAACCGTATTTGAAATTACCAGTGTAGGTTTCTTTTCTGCTCTTGCAAGCAGTGCCTCTCGAATTTCCTGACAATTATGCCCGTCAATTTCTATCACATTCCATCCAAAAGAACGCCATTTATCCCCAAAGGGTTTTAAATGTACAATATTCTCCACATTATCCATGCCTTGAAGCTTATTATGGTCCACAACAACAGTTAAATTATCCAGCTCCAAAGTAGGTGCCGATAATGCCCCCTCCCATATTGAACCCTCCTGACATTCTCCATCGCCTAGCATGACATATGTATGATTTGATTTCTGATCTACTTTGTTGGCATAAGATATCCCGATTCCAAAGGAAAGTCCGTGTCCTAAGGCCCCTGTCGAAGCCTCAACACCAGGTATCTCGTGAATCTTGGGATGTCCGCCAAACCTGGAACCAGGCTGTCCAACGCTGCGCAATTCATCTTCCGGGAAAAACCCTGCTTTCGCCAGCGCCGCATATAACGCATAACTTGCATGGCCCTTACTCAAAATGAAGTAATCTCTATCCGACCACTCAGGATTTTGGGAATCATATCGCAAAACGTGGTCAAAATACAGCACGCTAATAATATCAGCCGCCGAAAAAGCCGCTCCCATATGCCCACCTCCGGCGTAATGCGCTATCCTATATATTAACTTTCTTATTTCTTTTGCCATTTCTTCTACTGAAGCCATATCTATCTCCTCAAATAAAGTTAATATGATTCAAATCCATATTCACAAAAGAACCGATTAATTCATTCCTGCTGTCATAAGCACAATTATGTGTACAGGTCTTCTTAGCATCAAATGCTGCAAATTTCTTAGATACTTCATCAGAATACCATCCTTCTTTGAAAGAAATCTGAGACAAATCACATACCATTCCTTTGCTCATATATGCCGTATCCTGACAATAATAGACCTTTGAGTTTGCCGCAATGACACATTCAAACTCTTTACGAAAACATTTGCTGTATCCCCTCTCAAATACAACGCTGTTTTCAAAATCCCCCGTATATAGATCTATTACCTTAAATCTTTCATCTGTCAGCTCTGCCTGCATGGCAGTTAACTCAGCCGTCACATAATCTTTAAAGTCTTTATGGTACTCTTTCGTTTCGGTTGTGATCATAGGTGAAAACTTTACGTGATTAACGCCCAGTTTTTTCATCAACTCAGCTATCTGCCTGACTTCTTGGTAATTCTCTTTCCCAACTACCACATTAATTCCAAATTCACAGGTATCCTCTTTTATTCTCGCAAAATTCTCTATATTATCACACAATTTATCAAAGGAATGTTCTTTAATGCCACGAATCTTACAATACATGGCATCATTCAAAGATTCTACAGATATTCTGACCCATTTTGCCTTTGCAAGAAGTTCCGCCTTTCTTCCACTTAGCAAGCTTCCATTTGTAATCGCCGACAAATCAATACCTGCCGCCACAATTCTTTCCATTGCCTCTTCTATATGAGTATAGAGCAATGGTTCTCCACCGCCGGTAAAGGTAATAGCCTTTACACCCATATCTGACATATCAGAAATAATTTCCATCATTTTATCATGTGGAATCTCATCATTTGGCTTATACTCATCCAAATCCACATAAGAATGTTTATAGTGGCAGTAACTGCAATCATGATTACATCTATTAGTGGGCTTCATTCTAATATAGATAGGCCTACACCTCTTGCATGCCATCAGATCTTGCAATAATTCATGATGATAAAAAATTTTCAATTCACTATATGGCGTATTATTCCTTCCCATTTCAACCTCCAAATTTTCACTATTTGAGTTAGATAAAATTCACATGCCCTCCCGGATGTTTCAACTCATGAAGGTACTTATTCATTTCATCCATCCTGCATATCTTTCCGCAATTTTCATCCAAGTCCATCTTCATCAACTGCTCAACAACTTCTTTTCTGTGCTCTCCTTCCCAAATCTCACAAAAGCTTTGTTCATATAAATTCCCATACTTCATCTCATCCCTGCCAAGGATTCTGATACAGGAAAAAATATCCCCATGAGCATTTAAATATACCATAAATGGCAATGCTAAACACTGTTTATATCCTCTCTCACAGGTTATATTTTCCATGGTCTTCGAGCGAAAATATACTTTGAAGTCATCCGTCTGTAAGGCTGATACTTCTTTTCCCAAATCTATCATTTCAGCATAGTCTACCTGTATAATGTGCTGATTCTGAGGATGCTGCAAAAATGGTTTAATTGTAAAATAATCAACACCAATTTCCCTTAACTTTTTTCCCATTTGTATCAATTCATCTTTATTATCCGGAAGAAGCAACAACTGTACACCTAATGTTGTTCCCAAATGCTGATCTCTCTTTACTTTCACCGCTTCCTGCATATTGGAAAGAACTTTCTCCAAATCTCCAGACTTTCCTCTTTGTATTTTATTATAGGTTTCATCCGTGATTCCTGCAGTGCTAAATCGAACCCAAGTCAAGGATTTTAAACACTCCTTGGAAACTTCCGGTGTCAAAAGTACTCCGTTTGTAGATAACGCAACATCAATACCATACGCTTTTGTCCTATTGATTATATCCGAAGCATCCTTATGCAAAAGCGGTTCCCCATCTCCTGCATATACAATACTTTTTAATCCCTTAACAGAAAGCTCCCGTAGGTTATCCAACAAGATTGTTGTATCTAAAAATTTAGAGTTATGGTTCATATATTCAAAAGAACAAAATACACAGCGATGATTACAGCCGCTGGACAAAGATACCTCTATTTCAATCGGATATATGTTTTCTCCTTTGAGCCAACGTGCAACGATCTCCGGATGATAAATTAATTTATGAGAATCAATTCGTAAATTGTCTGACATTCCTATTCCTTTCTCCAATCCCCTATTCTTTCTATAAAGCAACAAATTTAATTAAGAAAACCTTTCTCGTTCATTTTATTCAAAATATTTTCCGCAATCACTCTATTCCCTGCCTCATACACATGACACGCATCAATATATATTTCAGGACTATGATTAAAAATTTCCGTGAGGTCATATATGTAATCATATTTCCCTTGTGCCAAAACTCGTCTCAATTCTTGCCTAAAAGCAATATGTTGGTTCTTAGCCTCATCATTCCAAAACAACGTCGATGTCAAAAAATATTCATCGATATCTTCTTTCTCAACATAAAAACGTGAAGGTTGTAAAAATGCAAGGAAATCGCATTCTCTTATTTGTGCAATCGTTTTCATCATTTCGATATTGCTAAGCCAGTCTTGAAAAATACTCCCGCGCCTATCAACCCCCTTATATATTTGAACCTCCCTGTCACCTTTGGCCATTTCTAAGAGCTTGGTCAAATAAGAAAAAGCAAACGGTTTTTCATCATTTTCACAAATATCTATAAATCCATCATAAACAATAATTAATTCCGGCTTTAGTGGTAAGACATCCCTAATCAGTTTAATCAATTCCTGAGACGAAGTGTATCCATTGCAACCGCAATTATATATAGTTACCTTTTTGTCCTTGCACTTCTCATACAAAAATAATGGCCAGCACTTATCATCCATATCTGTAAAACGGTCACCTGTTGTTGAATTTCCTAAAATTGCTATTTTATAATCCGTTTCATCTTCCTCCCCGTAAACAGCAATTCCTGGATATTGACTTCCCTCATCGTATGTATATCCTAAATTTATATCCCACATGCTCTTTTTAACGCTTCCCCATCCAAAAAGGGTCGTAAAATTATAATCTATTCCTTTCTTTAAACCCAATTCTTGTAATCTTTTTGCACACTCCTTTTTATTATCATTTGAAAGCAGTATATAAAAATTTTCATCTTTCAATACATCTTCCAAGAAAACAATTGGATAGTGATTGCTCTTTTCTTTATCTGCATCTTTTTTCTCTATTAGAAAACCTCCAAATCTATAATCCAGCAATTTCAACATTTTAGCCGTTTTTATAGCTCCATTGGTAATATTTCCATAAATAAATATTGTTTTACCACCAAATGCCTTACCCATATCTGCAAGAGTCCCTATACGCAGCTCTACATTCTTGTCATATCCCCAAAGATATTTTAGGTAATCATATCTATCTTCTTTGTAATAAAACCTTTCTTGCAGACACCCCGACCGCTCCAATTGTTCATCCATTTCCATATACTTTTCTGCACCTTCAATTACAGAAAAGTCTCTTTCCAATTCAAATAAAATATGGGGATTGTATATTGGAAGATTATTTTTGAATTTTCCTGCTCCACACTTCTCGCTATTAGAATCCATATAACAATAAATTCCTTGGGTTAACCCCTTTTGAGCCAACTTATTATAGACTTCCGTTCCATATTTCCCCACTCCAAAAATAACCATTTTTTCTTTATTAATCTTAGGATTCACTACTCTAATTGTCTCACATACATTATACAAACTCCCATCACATTCATTTTCTATAAAAACTACTGCATCCTCCGAATTAAGTTTTCTTATGTCCACAATTGGTTTATTGAATGCTCTTTTTCCTATATAATCCCTCTCATCCGTCGCAAATCCATCTATATAAATTTCACTAATCAGCAATCTACAAAATACTGCCAATGCCCTGTCTTTCTGCCCAGCATCATTCCTAAACCATATATATTTCTTCAAATCACTGCTCACTAAAGGATTTATGACAAATACTGCCTCTGGTCTTCCCATATTATCTCCCTTTATATCACTTCACTATATAAGAATTTTCATATATGCAGTGCACTCAAACAACACCCCTTTATTCCTTGTTATAAAATAGCGGGCAAACTAAACATTTAATAATGTATCTGCAAATTTTAATGCATTTACTTTTTCAACTGCTTCTTTATTACCCACGATATTGGCTCCAAGCGCACCACCTATATTTCCCATAAGTGTCCCAATCTCCATTGGTGCACCCGCTGCCCTAAATGCACCTGCCAATGAGAAAAACGCGTCTCCCGCTCCTACTGTATCCTTCACTGAAAGCGTAAAAGCAGGGCAATTTTCAATTTTCCCTTTTTCAATTTGCCAGGCACCCATAGCTCCTCGAGTCAGCCACCCGCTTCCCTGCAAATGACCACTCAGTTCTTTTAATTTCACCTCCTCACTATCCGAATATGATGGATATGCTAAATTTAGCTCACTCTGATCTAACGTAAAAACATCTGCCCGACTATATTTTGTTATAATATTCATACCCTTATTTGAAGAATTTGTTTGGCAATTGAGTATAAGATACTTTGCCTCTTTTTGTATGACTTCCATAACCTCTCTACTGACTAACCCATGCCCAAAATCACATAAAAAAACTGCATCATAATCTCCAATCGTTCGTATCAACTTATCTTTAAACTTTTCTTGTATTTCCGCTTCATAACCTATTTTATTTGGTATATTGTTGATAGCAAAAACTTTTCTGTACTCGTCTCGTTTCTCATTTTTCGTTAAATATCTTTGCTTAACAATTGTAGGAACCTCTTTACTGTACACCAACCGTAAGTTAATTTTATCAGCAAATTCATCAAACAAACGTAATCTTATACTTTCTTCATCCCCAATAATAGACATTAATGTTACATTGGAAATGAACGAGGATAAATGTCTTGCTACTGCTAATGCCCCGCCAAAGTATTCTTCTGTATTATATAATCTAGCAGAATAGCCCATGTCTTTAGACATAATTCCCTGTACGCTACAGTATGTATATTTATCTATAATCACATCTCCGATTACTAAAACTTTTAATTCTCTAACCTTATCAGCATATTCCACAATGTCGTTCATGGTATAATTCACTTTAAAGTTTTCCATATAAACTCTAACTTCTTCTGGTAAACCTGCCATAGCCGTATTAATCAACTTTGTCGAACTAAATACCTGCCCCGTTGTGTACTCTATTTTTCCTCCATGTTGTTCCACAAGTGCCTTTTCTTCTGAAATTTTTCCAGTAACATCTTCTTCTGGATTTTTATACTCTTCTCCCTTAACATAAATATCCGGCTCAACAACCTCTATGATGTCATCTACTGTATAACCTTCTGAGAGCATAACATAGTCAATATACTCTATAGCTTCTAAAAACTTCATTCTCATATCATCATTAAAATATGGTCTCTCAGGTCCTTTTCTCACATATCTTTCAGAGGTTATGGACACAATTAATATATCACCCATATTTCTAGCCTGCTCAAAATGTATGATATGCCCTGGGTGAACTAAATCAAATACGCCATGACACAGCACAACCTTTTTATTTCCCTTCTTGAGATCAACTTTTATTTTCTGGTATTCTTCCTTCGTTATGATTTTTCCCATTTCTGTTTCCGCCTTTATATTATTTCAGAATATGACGATTCCCATCTTATAATTTACTTTTATGTAGTTTGCTTCTTCTCCATTTTTCCTTCTTCAGATGACATTATCTCATACACAGCCTTACCAATTATCTTAGCCGCTCCAGTTGAATAATGTGCTGCATCAATAAAAGCATCGTCTTTTTCATCAAATAGATCTATTAAATTCATATACAAGGCATTTTTTTCTTCCTTAGATCTTTTTCGGAACAATAATATATTATCCGCTCTATCTTCCATTTCATAAATACTTACTTCCCATAATTTTTGTCTCTTATCTGGTGCGTATATAGGCTGAAGAAAACTATAAAATTTCGCCCCATATGCCTCACTGACCAATCCCATTAATTTTGTTAATCTATACCAAAAATCATATAACGATTCGTCACTCTTAATTCCACTTATACACTCCAATCCAAATGTATCAATAAGCCATCTCTCACAAAACTGATTATCTACTTTCTTCCTCGCTGTATTATTTACCCCGCTAAAACTTATAACATAATCCGGCTTTAAATATGCTCCATCCCTGCATAATCTTAGAAATTCTTCCACAATCCCATGACTATGCGTAGCTCCGTTATAAACAGTTACTTGATAACCTTTTTCTACCAATATCGAATAGAAAATCCGCACCCATGAAACTGTTCTAAACATACCATCTGTCGATGTGGACCCCCCTAAAACCATTATTTTAATATCTGTGTCATTATCTTCTCCATATACAACATAACCAGGATATTTTTCATTTTGATTACTCCACCCTAATAAATAATCTGTTTTAGTATGCAACCTGTTTCTAACTCTCTTTGTATTCAATTCAATTGACGTATAATTCCACTTTTCTAAAGCGAAGCCCAAGCTATCTAACACATCACTAATATGTTCTACAGTCCACATATTTTGTTCCGCGATTACAACAGTTGTATTCTCAATATCTTCATACGCCAAATCATAAACATCGCAAACTCCTTGCTCTTTTAGTTCTCGCTCGTAAACGTACCCCTTAATCTTTACCTGAAACCGCTCTAAAGTTCTCTCTACAAACTGTGTTGCATCCGTATCTCTTTTCCCATATAAAAAAAGGTTTTTCTTTTCACTGACTGCCTTATGAATAACCTGAAAAAAGTTCCCCTGTGTAATGATATAAAAAGGCATTAAACAATCTATATATATATTATTTGCCGCACACTGCTCCAATTTTTTTAACATTTCACGTTTATAAGACTCTGTTACTGTAGCAACGATGATTGCACATTTTGTATCTTGTTCAATCTCATCTATTGACAAGACTGGCTTGTCATGCCAAAAAAAAGAATTGTCCTTTTGCGTTACGCAGCCATTCTCAAATTTGATTCCATTCTCAACCAACATTTGATATACTTTTTCGCCTTGTTTACCAATTCCATAAATATAAACTTTCTCATCTCTCAAACATTGATTGATTTCAAATAGCTCATCTGGATAAAAAAGCTTACTTTCATCAACTCTATCCGTTATGCTGTTCTTCTCAATCTCCTTTGACAATACCAGAATAGAATCTCCTGCTGTGCACAATTGTTCCTCAGATACAATCTGTCTGTTCATAAATGTTTGCCCAACGAACCTATTGTCACAGAAACCCGCTATGTCTGAATCCCTAAACGCCAAATCTGTAAATACGGAAATGGAATCTCGATTAACACCATATATATATATCTTTTTACATAAAAATTTATCAGCAACTGTATAGAATGTTTTATACATTTCTAAACTCTCCACCTAATATTTAAAATACATAAATATGCTCCGGCAAACTACTATTTATATCCATTTCATTTTCGTGATCATTGTGCAAGTCCGGCCTATATCTCATTGCCGAGATTGCAGATATTTTTCTGATCTTTTTGTCAATCGGTTCACCTAATAAATCTTCATATTTCATTTCAAGTTCCGGTAAAGTATCAAAATCATATACAGTAATATACGTGTCCTCTCTGTGCCTTGTTTCATAATAAGAATCTTTTTCCATATTTTTTCCTGTTGGAAAAACATCTTTCTGCATATTCTCTGATGCCCAATCTTCTAACCGCCTTATATCACCTATGCTTAAATTATCAATCGAGTTCATATATCTTTCTCCAGTCTACATTTTCCTCCAGTTCAGGTTGATTTTCTTTATACAAAATCATATTCTCAAGTACAAGAATATCCATTTCTGTCCGCATAAAACATAAGTATGCATCTTCCGGAGTACAAACTATTGGTTCTCCTCTTACATTGAAAGAGGTATTGATTATAACACCACATCCTGTACGTTTTTCAAACGCTTTTATAATCCCATAATAAGCTGGATTACTTTCCTTATTTACGGTTTGAACGCGTGCACTGTAATCAACATGTGTAACTGCCGGTATCACCGATCGTACTTTATTCACAACAGGCAATAAATTCCCGTCTGCCTCACATATACTATCCTGCACATCGAATTCGTGACATAGCTCTTTCTTTACATCCGCACAAATCAACATATACGGACTATCACACTCTATATCAAAATATTGATTTGCTTTCTCACATAAAACCGAAGGAGCAAAGGGCCGAAAAGATTCTCTGAATTTAATTTTCAAATTTAGCTTCGACTGCATCATTGGCGACCTCGCATCACCGATAATGCTCCTGTTGCCTAAAGCCCTTGGCCCAAACTCCATTCTCCCTTGCAAAAGTCCAATTACTTTGCTATTCGCAATTAATTCTGCAATCTTATCGTATAATTCTTCATCATTCTCATATTTAATATATGGGTATCCCTTTTGAATTAAATACGACTCTATTTCCTTTTCTGTGTACTGGGGGCCCAAATAGGTCCCAAGCTGTTTGTCATGTTTTTCATCGCTTTTGCGTTCTTTATTACAATATTGATAGTAATAAAATAATGCGGCTCCCAGGGCTCCTCCTGCATCACCTGCCGCTGGCTGTATCCATATATTTTTAAATATCTTCTCTTTCACTATTTTGCCATTGGCAACACAATTCAACGCTACACCACCGGCAAGAACAAGATTGTCTGTTTTATCACCCACCAATTCCTTTACGTGCTTTACTGTAAGCAGCATAATCTCTTCCAATACATTTTGAACCGATGCTGCCATGTTCATTTCACGTTCTGTAATGACCGCCTCCGGTTCTCTTCTCGGACCCCCAAATAATGCAGCAAACTTTTCATTTGTCATAGAACGACCATATATATAATCAAAATAATCTAACGATAACTGATACGAACCGTCCGCTTTAATGTCAATCAATTTTTCCTTTATTAATTGCGCGTAAACCGGCTTTCCATAGGGGGCTAATCCCATCAGCTTATAATCACCGGAATTTACTTTAAATCCACAAAAATATGTAAATGCACTATATAATAATCCTAAAGAATGTGGGTATTTGATTTCTTTTAAAAGTTCAATCTTATTATCTTCCCCATATCCCAATGTGGTGGTTGACCATTCACCTACTCCATCCATGGTAACAATTGCCGCATTCTTAAATGGAGAAGGGAAAAAGGCCGAAGACGCATGTGAAATATGATGTTCTGTAACATACAATTTCCCCGCTAAGCCAAGGCCCCCCAGCTTTTTTTCTAACAACTTATGTATCCAGATTTTATCTTTGAAAATCGAATCAAAGGAGAATTGTATTAAATCACTCGAATCGTTTCCTGTATATTTCAAATTTGTCATAAATCGATCAATCGTCAAAATCGGATTGTCATAATAAACTACTGCCGTTATCTGATCAGCTTTAATCCCTGCCTCTTTAAGACAATACTTAATGGCATTAACAGGAATAGACTTATCATGTTTAATCCTACTAAACCTTTCTTCCTGAGCTGCTGCAACAATATTCCCATCATTAACCAGTGCCGCCGCCGCATCATGATATAAAGCTGATATTCCCAAGATATACATACCTTTTCTCCTGTCCATTATCTTTAAAGCAAACTTACACCCTGATAATTGCTTCCTATTTCATATATTGCATCAATACTCTGTTTCATAACCGGCTTTCCAATCTGTTGAAACAATTGGATTACACTGCTGCCATCTCCATAATATATATCACTTAAGGCAATGGCTCTATCCAGATCAGCCGTATCATCATAAATTCCCCACGCTTCATCCCTATACCGTTCTTTTATGGCTTGATATTTTAGAAGTAACTCCGGTCTCATAGATTTCATCGTCTCTTCAATCAAAGGATGCGGCCTCCATATAAGGGCTGCTCGATCTTTGTTCTCTTTGAATATTTCTAAAACATTTTCAACTTTATTTACCCACTTTTCACCATGTGCCAATAATGTTGATACACCTGTATTGTAAAAAATGACTTTCTTCCACTCTCCATCCTGTCTTTTAAGAATGCCCATCCACTTTTCCGGCACTTCACAATTTTCCCTGGCCACATTGTATACTTTATCAACCTTCGGGGACCCCAATCCCAAGATTTTCTCTTCCAGTTTCTCCCTGGACTCTGCCAGCCCCGCCTCTTTTGCCACCTTCAAATACTCGTCAATATAAATCCGTCTCATATCCTCAGACTGCACAATCACCTTATCCGCATAGATTATCCCGGGCGTAAAGCAAAAATGTTTCATACCTTCGATTTTCCCTTCCCTGTCAGGGTCATCTGCTTTAATATCGCCCAATATAAAATAAGGTATATATACTAATTGGTTTGTAAACTGTTTCAAATTTCTCGCATAAAATCTCGGATGAACACTTGTCACATGATTCCATTCATCATATGGATTATGAATAAAAATCATATCCGGCTTTCTTTCTTCCAAACTGTAAGTCTGCCAATCCGTAATCTCTATATTCTTCGGGAACTCGCCGCCCTCATAGTGCATTGTACCAAATGAGTGGTCTGCATTCAAGTCAAAGTAAGGAATTGGCACACAGTAGGCATCACAGTCCGGGTCCTCCTTTGCCGCTAAATACACACTTTCCAAAGAATCCCACATAGATGCCTTGTACGGGAAAAAAACAGCTTCCCTTCGTATTTTAATATCGTTTTTAAGGCTGTTCTCCACCTTTAGCAACGACTTTTTTAATATTTTGTATGCTTTATTGGAATCAAATACCTCTTTCCGATTTCCTAAGGCATCAGCCTGCATCTGGCCGTTAAGTTCTTCATATACACGAAAAAGAGTCTCGCAGTATCTCTCCACATGCGAGACTGTAACACAGTCCTCCCCTTCCGTTTCTTCAATGGCATTGCCAAGTTCTACAGCAAAATCCTGACATTCCGCAAGCATAGCCTGCGCAGATGCCATCTGTCTCTTCTCCATGGCTTCCTTAATCTCTCCATGGGCCTGGCCTAGACTGTCAATAAAATTTAAGATTTCCAGCTTCCTTGCTTGTCTCATATTTTCTCAGCTTCCCTGCACATATTATAGATTTATTCAACCTGTCGTAATATATTTCGGCAATATTTATGAAAACATTAGTGTTCCCTTTTTTATCTGTCGCTGCGCAATAAGAAAACACGGCTCTCAGCCTCTGGATATCTCTAACAATTCCACGAATTCCCTCAAATCCTCCAATATGTAATCCGGTTTCACATCTTGTGCTAAATCCTTCGAGCCATACCCGCTCTCTAAAAGTACCGTTTTGATTCCCATCCTGACTCCGGCCTGAATGTCGCCGCCTCTGTCTCCCACCATATAGGAACCCATCAAGTCTATACTGTAATCCTGACACGCATTCTCCAATAATCCTGTCTGCGGTTTCCTGCACTTACAGGCAACAGCGTATTTTTCAACCTTTCCCTGGGGATGATGGGGACAAAAATATATGGCATCCACTCCCGTTTCCTGCAGAAGTCTGCGATTCATTTTATGTAGTTCCTCTTCTGTAAACAAACCCCTGGCAATCCCGCTCTGATTCGTAATCACAATCGCGTAATACCCTTTCTGGTGTATCTCTGCAATACATTGCTTTGTATACGGAAAGATCTGCAAATCTTCCACGGAACAGACATAACTGTTTTCTACCGTCAGCACCCCATCCCGATCCAAAAAAACCGCCGGTTTTGCTTTCACAGTTTCACCCCGTCTCTCTCCATAATCAAATCTACAATCTGTTGCAACACCACATTATGGATAGATTCCACTATCCCGTATTTTTCGCTGGGTACATATACATTAATGCTTCCCGTCTGCTTGGCATAATTATCAGAACCAAAGCCCGTAAAGGTGATAACCTCAGCCCCTCTCTCGTTAGCCACATCAATTGCATTGCATATATTTTTCGAATTACCGGAACTGCTGATCGCCACCAAAAGATCATTTGAATTCAGCAAGAACTCTAATGGTCTCGAAAAAATATATTCATAGCCATAATCATTTCCCATACAGGTAGTGACCGCATTATCATAGAGGCTGTATGTCTTCATACCGCCATTTTTCATAAAATCTGCCGTCATATGGCTGGCGATTGCGGAGCTTCCGCCATTTCCGATAAAAAAGACCTGCGAGCCATTCTCCTTGTGCTCCGTAAATCTTGCTAACAACAGTTGAATCCCTGCACTGTAATCCATGCATTTATTCTCGTTCTTTAACCAAATTTCTATATCCTGTATTTTTTGAAAAAGTTCTTCAATATATTTGTCCTGCATAACCAAACTCCCATATTCTATAGTCTTCCATCACCTAAAACCTCATCTGCACCTCATAAAACATTCCCATTTTGAAATGGTCTACCCAATCAACACAACCTTCCCCTCAAACGCAAACCCATACTTCCTAATCCTCTCCCGTGGAATCTCCTTCGCCACAAGAGACTCCACATATCGCTTCTCTTCTATCTGGGCAAGCGCCGCCTGTACCGTATCCTGCAACGTAAGCTCATCTTCCGGAGAATGCACTTTAAATTCCAGTATTATGGCATCATCTTTCTCAGAAAGCGGCTCCAACATCACATCATATCTGCCAAATCCGCTCTCTCTATTAGACGTGATCACATATCTGTCTGCTAAATCCACCATGAGTCCCAGAACAAAGCCGTGGTAGAACCGTTCCGGTTCTGTATATGCAGAGGGTCTGTTTCCGACATCAAAGAAACTGAATGTAGCAAGTGCCACTTTATTCATATAATAGTTCATTGCTTTCCGGTCCCCCAGCAGTAACGCCTTTATAAAAACGTTATAATCGGGTGTATACTCCAAAAACCAGTCTTCTATCATCTGCTCGAACATCAACCTTACTTCTTTGTTCGTCAATTTCAGGTCATATTCTATCTTACCGCTTCCCTCATCTATCTCAAAATGTTCCACCCGCAGATAACCGCTTGCGAGCAAAAGGCTCCAGACTGCACTGATTTTTCGATTCAACTGGCTGAATACAACCTGTTCATCTATCACAGTGTGGAAGGTCTTGTCATGCAAAAGGTCTTCCATGGTCATCTTCACATCCGGACTTCCTTCCCGTATCAGCTTGCTCACCAAGCTGTTGGAACTGGTATTTGCCCAATATGTCTTAAACATTCCCGTATCCAGATAATTCAGAATCGACCAGGGATTATAAATATCCCTCCATTTTCCAAAAACAAAACCATCAAACCACTGTTTTACGTCCTGCTTTTTGCCCCCTTTTCCATATTCGTCCAGCGCCGCAAACACTTCCTCCTCCGTGAAGCCAAATGCTGTGCCGTATTCATCGGATGTTGTAGTCACCACTTTCAGATTATTCAAATCTGAAAAAATGGATTCTTTCCCCACTCTGGTAATCCCCGTCATCACTGCACGCTCCAGCCACGGATTCGTTTTGAAGGCCGCATTGAACATACTCCTGGTAAACACTGCCAGTTCCTGCCAATAGCCATCCACATAAGCTTCCTGCATAGGCGTATCATATTCATCTAAAAGAATGATGACTTTCTTACCAAAATATCGGTATAGGTATTCTGACAATTGATGCAATGCCATTGTCGCATCGATATCTTCCATATCCATGTTCTTTCTGCGAAAGTTTTCCTTCTCTGCCTCCGACAGCAGTTCCCCTTCCAGAAGAAAACTATTTCGGGCATATTCACTGGCAATCAACTGACATATCTTTCTGCGTGCATTATAATAATCCGTTTCCTTCACATTCGCAAAAGAAAGACTGATCACCGGATAGGTTCCCTGCAAAGCACGATACGCCTCCTCCTGCCAAATCGCAAGCCCTTCAAACAAATCTCCCCGTCCCGCATATTTTACAGAGAAAAACTGCTCCGTCATGCTCATGGTTAATGTCTTGCCAAATCGGCGCGGCCTGGTAATCAGGGTCACTTCGTCCTGACTCTCCCACCACTCTTTCAAAAACAATGTTTTATCCACATAAAAGCAATTCCGCTCAATCACTTTACTAAAATCCTGTATCCCAATACCTACTGTTTTTGCCATAATCTCCTTCTTTCTCTTATCCTGCCAGGTTCTGCAGCCCCGCATAAAACCTGCCATCACAAATCCATTGTACCCTGTTTGATTCCTTTCTTCAACCAAAAACCTGCTCTCATCTTACACCACAGTAAGGAAGTTCTCATTTTCCTTCTCTAAACACGACATTTTACGCATTTCATGATTCATTAAATATTTCTTCCATATTTTACCATTTTTATGCATTATATTTATTTCTACTTCTTCTATTATTAAATATTGTACAGTATAAAAGTAAAATTACATACTAAGTAAAATGTAACTAATAACAACGCATTTTTATACCAGTTAATTCGTTAACTACACTTACTTTCGGAGAAAAATATGGAATTTGGTGAATTTCTAGCTAAACTACGTAAAGAAAAAGGATATTATCAAAAGGAAGTCGCTGCCTATCTAAACGTGACGGTGGCAACAATCTCTAATTATGAAAAGGGCGTCCATGCACCCGATCTTGACACACTTATTAAACTGGCTGATTTCTATGACGTATCTACTGATTATCTTTTGCAGAGAACCAGATATAAAGCGAGTATCCGCACACTGAACAAACGGTTATCTGCAGACTACACCATAAGTGATCTCATCAATACAACCCTGGAATTAGACCGGCGCAATATCAAAGCCTTGTTAGATTATTATGAGCTTCTGACTCTGCGAAACTCCATCAGCCATATAAAATGAGTTCATGGTCTGCGGGCGCTCTGCAGATGTGTTTATATAATTAGCATCTATATGATTTGTCGTATGTGACATAACAAAAATAATCAAAATCTGTGCTTTCTATTCACTCTGTCCAATCGGGCCAAGATGTGGTAAACTACATATGAAAACCGCAGTTGTAAAAGCTGTTGTTTTTTGAACACTGCATACAAAATACATCCACGGAGATCCCGATTATGACAATCCTCTACATTGAATGGAACAGTTTTGGCAACGAAGATATGAAAGAAGCTTTTCAGGCGGAAGGTCATACTTTGGTCTGTTTTCCCTTCTCCAACAAAGAAGGCCGGCATGACGAAGCAATAGAGTCTTCCCTTATGGGAGTGTTGCGAAAAGAAACTCCTGACATTGTCTTTTCCTTCAACTACTTTCCCCTGATATCCAACATCTGTAAAAAGGCTGGCATCCGCTATATCTCCTGGATTTACGACAGTCCTTATGTAATGCTCTACTCTTACACAGCGATCAATCCTTGCAATACCATCTACGTGTTCGATCGGGAATTATGTCGGGAATTTGAACAGGCCGGCATCCATACCGTACATTATCTGCCTATGGCCGCTAATACCGACAGGCTGGACCGGCTTTCGATTCCGGCCGTTGTCCGGCCGTTGGGGGATTCTGCCGTTCCTCTGCCACTTCCTGCCCGTTATGATATTTCCTTCATCGGCTCTCTCTACACAGAAAAGCACAACTTCTTTGACCGGATGACGAACTTAAACGACTATACCAAAGGCTATTTGGATGCCCTTATGTCCGTCCAAATGAACGTACAGGGCTTTAATTTCATTCAGGATTCATTGTCTCCCATTATGGAAGACTTGTATCAGGCTTTACCTATGGACCCTAATGCAGACGGTGTGGAGACAAGGGAGTATCTTTATGCCCAGTACGTGATCAACCGCAAGATTACCGGCCTCGAACGGGCCAGTCTTCTTAGCGCCATCACCAAATATCACACTTTAGATCTGTTTACCCACGACAGGACTTATTCCCTGCCCAACCTAGTAAACCACGGCCCCGTAGATAATGTGATACAGATGCCTCTGGTTTTTAAGCAAAGTAAGATAAACCTGAACATCTCCCTGCGCAGCATAAAGAGCGGTATTCCCCAGCGCGCCTTTGATATCATGGGCAGCGGCGGTTTTCTCCTGAGCAATTTCCAGGCGGATTTCCTGGACGATTTCATCCCGGGAGAGGATTTTGATTACTATGAAAGCAAAGACGACCTGCTTGCCAAGATTGACTACTACCTGGCGCACGAAAAGGAGCGCCAGGCCATCGCCAAAAACGGTCGTGACAAGACAGCGGCCGCCCACACCTACCGACACAGGGTGCGGGAAATGCTGTGTCAAATCCCCTGACCGGCCGTATCGGATTATTCCCAGAAGCTTTGGTCAAAGGCGGCAAAGTCAATGACAAAATCCTCATAGATGCCTACAGGAACCTTGTCTTCAAAGGTGTAATCCGTCTCGGTATCACGTCCAAAGTCATATACCTTGATCATCTTTTTCATGGGATCGATAATCCAGTACTCTCTTACCCCGGCTGTGCGGTATTTGAAAAGCTTCCGGATGTAATCCATCTTTTTACTGCCGGGTGAGACAATCTCCACCAGCCAGTCCGGCGCGCCGTGGCATCCTTTCCGGTCAAGCTTATCCATGTCGCAGATCACCAGCAGGTCCGGCTCCACATAATTGTATATATCATTGTTGATATACACTGCAAATGGCGAAAAGAATACTTTGCACTTTCCACTGTGATTCCTGATATACTCTCTAACCACTACATGCAGCTCGCCTAAAATATCTTGATGTGCTAACTCCGGAGAATCCATCCTGAACATCTGGCCGTCAATCAGCTCCGCCCGTTCTCCCTCCGGCAGCGCCTCAATGTCTTTAATTGTGTACACTCTCTCTTCTGTCTCCATACGCTCTTTCCTCACCATTGAATTATATGTTTTATGGGTTGATAATAACATCTTATTCCGTACGTGTCAATATATTTTTGAAAATATTATAAACGATATTTCGTTTATTCTAAGAAACACAAAAACTCTTTTCTCCTCCTCTATCAGAAAACGCTCAGAAAATAGAAGAAATAGAAGTTCCGCCCCTTTTTTATCGGTTTACGATTCTCCCCAAAAATGTTATGATAGTAATACCGTAAACGACATTGGAAATTTTAAAGGAGCCGTCATGCAGCCTATTTCTGTATGTATCATTGCCAAAAACGAAGAATCCAGAATTGAGCAGTGTCTCTTATCCATCAAACCCTATGATTTTGAGATTGTGGTGGTGGACACGGGTTCCACAGACCGGACAAAGGAAATCGCCGGAAAGTACGCTCACAAGGTGCTGGATTTTACCTGGTGTGATGATTTTAGCGCCGCCAGGAACTTTTCTCTGCGGGAAGCTTCCAACAATTGGATTTTCATGCTGGACTGCGATGAAAGCATAAAATCTCTGGATTTGGAAGAACTGACTTATTTCCGCAAGCATTTATCTGACAGTGTGGGCAGTGTGTCCCGGGAAAATCTGGTGACAGAAAACGGTGTCCTTACGCTGAACAATACGGACTATACGGAGCGTTTCTTTGACAGGCGGCTGTACCGCTACACCGGCGTGATTCACGAACAGCTCACGCCCATCCGCGGGCATCAGTTTCCGAACTACCTGTTAAAGACCACCATACTGCACACCGGCTACGACATGACGGATGCGGAACGAATTGCCAAGTACCAGCGCAATTTTACACTTTTGTTAAAACAATTGGAACAGGAACCGGATAATCCTTATCTCTACTATCAGCTGGGCAAAAGCTGTGAGATTCTAAAGGATTATGGACGTGCCTGTGAATACTACGATAAGGGGTTGTCTTTCGACCTGGACCCGGAGCTTGCCTATGTACAGGCTATGGTGGTCGCTTACGGCAATGCCCTTCTCTATACAGGAAATGCCCAGACGGCGCTGGGATTCGAGGGGATTTATGAAGAATTCGTAAGCGTCACGGATTTTATTTACCTGATGGGCAACATCTATAAAGAAAACGGCATGTTCGAACAGGCGCTTGCGCAGTACCAGAAGGCCCTTGATATGCCGCCTGGACGGCAGAACGGCAGCAACACTTTCCTGCCGATTTATCAGTCGGGCACTATTTTCGAGGCATTGGGAGACATGGATACCGCCGCCGCCTGCTACAGGCAGTGTGCCGGATTCCCACCTGCCGATCATAAACTTGCCGCCTGCATAAGGAGCTCCCCATGATTCCCATATCTGTCTGTATTATTACGAAAAATGAATCTGACAATCTGGAAAAATGTCTGTCAGCCCTTGCCTCCTACCCCTTTGAGATCGTGGTGGTGGACACCGGTTCCACAGACAATTCTAAAGAGATTGCAAGAAAATATACCGATAAGGTATACGACTTTACCTGGATAGAGGATTTCAGCGCCGCCAGGAATTATGCCGCCGGCCGCGCCTCCCACAATATGATATTCCCTGTAGATACCGATGAATTCGTCACCAGGCTTGACTGGGACGCATTGCAGACGCTGGTCGCAAATAATCCCAAGTCTGTGGGCAGCATCAAACGGCTGGATTATTTTGAAGAGGACGGGGAGCGGCACTGTCAGACCTGCCTCATCGACAGAATCTACAACCGGAAATATTATCATTATGATAAACCCATCCATGAGGTGCTTGCGCCGTTGACCAAGCATCCTTATACATCCTACGCCGCCCCCGTGGAGGCAGATCATGTGGGCTATCTTGGTTCCGGCGATAAACTAAAGGAAAAAGCCATGCGGGATATGGAATTGCTGCGCAGGGAGCTGGAACAAAATCCTGACGAACCCTACTATTATTTCCAGATTGCCCAAAGCTATATGCTGATGCGCGATTTAGAAAATGCTTTGACCTATCTGCGGCAGGCGGTGGAACACCAGCCTGACCCTCAGGCCGACTATACCCACATTCTGGTATACAACTATGGGCATTTACTTTTAGAAAAGGGCTTATTGACGGAAGCTGCTATCCTGCTTTCCTATTACGAATATTACAATAACAATATGGACTACCTGTGTCTGATTGGGCTCTATTATCTTCACCTGAATCAGCCCCTGAAAGCTTTACCGGAATTTGTAAAAGCGCTGACAGCTTCGGAGCGCGACATGACTGACCGCCGGGAACCGTCTTACTATATCGGCTATATCTATGAACTATTTGGGCAAAAAGAGACTGCCCGGACACATTATTTGCATTGCGGCAAGGAGTATGCCCCCGCATTGGAGGCCCTAGCCAGACTCGGCTAAGGAGCCCCGCAACCAAAGGAGACTGCTTATGCTTCCCATATCTGTATGTATTATAGGAAAAAACGAAGAAAAGAATATTGAGAGATGCCTGGCCCCTCTTACGCCCTACGGCTTTGAGATCATCTATGTGGACACGGGCTCCACAGACCGCACCAAAGAGCTGGCCGCCAAATATACGAATAAAATCTACGATTTCGAGTGGGTCAATGATTTCAGCGCCGCCAGAAACTTTTCCCTGAAAAAGGCGTCCCACAACTATGTACTTGTCGTTGACTGTGATGAATTCCTGACAGAGATTGACTTAGAAGGCATTGAACAGGCTGTCAATGAACATCCCCGCGGCATCGGCATGGTACTGCGGATTAACCACTGCGAATCCAACGGTAAGATGACCGTCTCCCCCGACCGTGTGGAGCGGCTGTTTCACAAACGGTATTATCATTATAATTATACGATACATGAGCAGGTCTGCGATATTAACACCAACAGTACCTACTGCGAACGTTATGACATTCCCCTGACGCTGGACCATATTGGTTACGTGGGAAATGAGGAGGAAAAGCGGCTGAAAGCGGAGCGCAACAATGCTCTCCTTTTTAAAGAAATCGAGAAGCGTCCCAACGACCCCTATTTCTACTTCCAGGTGGGACAATCCTACAACCTGATCGAAGACTACGAAAACGCCTACATTTATTATAAAAAGGCTTCCAGTCTTCCCCTGAATACGGAAGAACTCTGGGTGCAGTTTATGGCCACGGCCTTTATCAATTCCATGACGCACACCGGCCGTTCTGAGGAAGCCTTGGAAATCTTTGAGCGGGTTTATAACGATTATGCCAACAATGCGGACTTTTACTGTAGTATGGGAAATATTTACCTGAATCTGGAAAATCCTCAGCCTCTCAAGGCTATGATGGAATATGTAAAAGCTTCCCAATGTGCCGATGCCAGGGAGGAAGGCGCCAACACCTTTATCCCCTTCTATAACATGGGACTGGTCAACGAGATGCTGGGCAATATCCCTGCCGCCATTAACTTTTATCAAAAGTCCGCGGCTTACGATTATCCCCTTGCCTTACAGCGCCTGGCCATATTAGGCGGGATGAATCCCTGATAAGGCACCCGAAACTGACTATGAAAACCGGAGGCAATTATGATACCCATTTCCGTATGTATCATCACCAAAAATGAAGCCCGAAGTCTGGAACGCTGTCTTGCGGCTCTGCAGCCCTTTCCCATGGAAATCGTGGTGGTGGACACCGGTTCCACAGATGCTTCCAAGGAGACTGCCCGGAAGTTCACAGACAAGGTCTTTGATTTTACATGGATTGATGATTTCAGCGCGGCCAGAAACTATGCCGCCGCATGTGCTTCTCACAACATCATCTTCCCCGTCGATACCGATGAAATCCTCACCTCTCTCGACTGGGATGCCTTACAGACGGCACTCACAGATAACCCGCAGAGTGTAGGACACATCAAACGTCTGGATTACTTTGAGGCTGATACTGAGACAAAATGCTATGAAGTCATGATCGAGCGGATTTATGACAAGCGCTATTATCATTATGAGCGCCCCATCCATGAGGTCATCCTCCCCACAGCCGATATTCCCTACACATCCTATGAGACCGCCGTCACGCTGGACCACAACGGCTATCTGGGCGATAAAGAGGTACTAAAACAGAAAGCGGAGAGAAATCTTGCCCTGCTCTATAAAGAGGTGGAAAAAGCGCCTGATGACCCTTATCCTTATTTTCAAATTGCCCAGAGCTATATGCTGATGCGGGACCATGCGCGTGCCTGTGATTATTTCAAAGAAGCCATTACGCGGAATCCTCCTCCCACGGAAGACTATACGCGGCTTTTAGTCAATAACTATGGCAATGTGCTGATTGACTTAGACAGGCCGGAGGAATCCATTAAACTTCTCTCCTACTATGAGTATTACGACAACAACATAGATTATCTGTGCATGATTGGCTTAAGCTATATGCTGATTGGACAGCCACTGCGGGCCCTGCCGGAATTCGTCAAGGCACTGACCGCACCCACCAGGGATTCCAGCGACCCGAGAGTTCCGTCCTACTATATCGGTTACATCTATGAATATTTTGACAAACCTGAGATTGCCCGGACCCATTATCAGAACTGCGGAGACTATGCTCCGGCTGTGGAAGCCTTGCGGCGCATAACTGTGGAGTAAATTTCTTCGAAATTAACTCCACATAAATTTCTTCAAAATGAGCTCCACATCTCCCATACACAAAATAAAGCCCATCCTTTTACGGATGGGCTTTGGTAGTTTATTTTGCAATCTTGCTTTACTACAGCTATTAGCCAAGTAAGGACAGTGCCAACTGGTTGGACTGATTTGCCTGTGAAAGCATGGAAGTACCAGCCTGCTGTAAGATATTGTTGTTGGAGTACTGAACCATCTCTGTAGCAATATCTGTATCGCGGATAGCTGCCTCTGCGGAGGAAGTGTTCTCAACGATGTTATCCAAGTTGTTGATTGTGTGCTCTAATCTGTTCTGGATTGCACCGAGGTCACTTCTCTGCTGAGATACTAAGGACAGAGCACCCTTGATAAATGCGTTCAGGGAGTTGAAATCCTGTACTGTAGCAACGGAAGTATCTTTACCTGTCTCTAACTTCATGAAGCTATTAACAACTGCCAATGCGATTGCGCTGGTCATTGTCTGGCTGGAGTAGCTTGTGCCCTTCAATGTAGAGAAAGTTGTTGTGGTCTTGTTGCCAGCGGAACCGATCATTACCTGCTGATTACCAACCTTGGTTGCTGTGTAGCTTGTGGAAACATAGCTAACGCCTTCGTTCTTAACCAAGTTGTTGTAGGTAACTTTGGTATACAGCTTTGTGCTGATATTATTAGCCAGACCAAACATACTCATGTTGTTGATGCTGATGTCGATGTGCTGACCAGCTTCTGCACCAACCTGAAGGCCCTTCATGAAGGAACCGTCTAACAGGTTCATCTCATTGAAAGTGGTTGTACTCTGTACACGGTCAACTTCGCTCATCAGCTGTCTGATCTCGGACTGGATGGATGCACGGTCGGTTGTTGTAAGAGTAGCGTTCTCACCCTTAACAGCCAGCTCGTTCATTCTCTGTAACATATCCTGAACTTCGTTCAGCGCACCTTCTGCTGTCTGTACTACACTGATACCATCCTGAGCGTTAGCAGATGCCTGTGTAAGACCTCTGATCTGTCTTCTCATCTTCTCGGAAATGGAGAGGCCTGCTGCATCGTCTGCTGCACGGTTGATCTTATAACCAGAAGATAATTTCTCAGTAGATTTAGCCTGAGAAGATGTTGTCAGTCCTAACATTCTGTTAGAGTTCATAGCTGTAATGTTGTGTTTTACTACCATAATATATTCCTCCTTGAATTTATTGCGGCATCCTTGCCGCCACTTTGTTTTTGTAAAGATATCTCCGTCCCGTCCGCTGACATCGACATCTTTACAGCTGTTCAAGTAAATTTCTTACTTTACTTGTATTATATATCGGTGTTTCTCCGATTTACTTTAGGGCAGTTATAAAATTTTTTTAATTTTTTTTGCCCGTAAGTACTACTTCTTATTGTCATAAAACTGGGGCGCAACATAATTCAGCTTGTTCATGCTGTTATAATAATTCTTGCTCGCCTTCATTTTAGACGCTGCCTTGCCGATCTGGTTCCGGCTCTTCTGAAACTGCCTCTCCGCCTTTATCTGATTGCGCATCCTGACTGCATTGATACGGACCACCTTGTCTGTGATCTGACCTATCAGCTCCTGCATATGTGCAATCTGACTGCGGTAAGCAGGCTTATTGGCAATCAATGCCTCTCTGGTACGCTCATATACAAGCTCAAAACCATCATCCAGCTTTTCAAGCGCTTCTGCCAGAGCCCCCATCCGTTCTATGGATGCGTCCAGGGCGTCCATATCCAGCTCTTCCTGCTTCAGGATCGCCTCCTGTGCTTCGTTTTCCAGAATGATATCATCCATAAGGCGGTTTTTCTTCTCAAGGCTCTCCACCAGTATCTGTACACTGCTCTGACTCATACCCGCACAACCTTTCTATGACTGTCTGCCTCGCTTCATAACTTCTTTCCAGGTATCCCTCACGCTTCTTAAATGTGAGTTTACTTCCTCCAAGATTGCCGCATCCTTTTTCATATTTGCCTCAAACAGTCTCTTCAGAAGATAGACATAAATCCTGTCAAAATCCTTTGCCACAGGATACTTATGATCCAGCGTATTTCTGAATTCCTCAATAATACGCTGTGTCTTCTTGATATTGACATGTGCTTTCTCAATCTCTCCATGCTCTATGGAAACAATCGCAATATTACAGAACTTGATTGCCCCCTCATACAGCATCAGCGTAATCTCCGCCGGGGAAGCTGTCATAATCTTATTATTTGTATACTCCGCAAAGGGATTGTGTGCCGGCATAGCCATTCTCCTCCTTGATCCAACCTGCCATTCTCATACTCTACATCAGCCGCCAAACATGCTGGATACAGCATTGTTCTTGGATTCCATCTTCGCCAGGGCAGTCTCCATCGCCGAAAACTTCGCATACCACTTATCCATCAAAGCATTCAGCTTCTCTTCCTGTTTCTTGATCATATCCGTATAATTATCATACTCTTTCTTCAGCTGTTTGTCATTATAAACAGTAAGGGCACTGCTCAACGTAGTAGCCGACATCTTCTTTGCCAGCTCGTCATGCATGTTATTGGTCAACCCTACGAAGAACTTCATCACAGTATCCGGGTCTGAAGCAATCATGCTGCGCAGTACATCGTCATTCGCTTTTACTGCAGAATCATCCTGGTCTCCATTGATATGGAACGCATTTCTCTCATTATCCTTCGCCCCGAAATATCCCAGCGTTGCAATACCGAAATCTGACAGATACATATTCTTGCCATTGACGGATACGCCCTGTAACATCACACTCTTCATAGCGGAACTTACCGTGCTCAGTGTGGAATCTCTGCGAAGCAGGGAATCTTTGATTTTCTTCTCCCACTCCTCGATCTCGTCATCGGTGAGCGCCTCTTTTTCTTCTGAGAGCAGAGGGTCATATCCTTTCGCCGCATCCGCATTATACATCGCATCCATCTCGTTAATCAGCTTATTGTACTCTGTGAAGAGTCCCTTGATCATGTCATAAATGCCGTCCGTATCCGAGGTGGTGGATAAGGTAATTTCCTTACCCGGTTCTGTCTTCTCCATCGCCGTAATGGTCATACCGTTAACGGAAATAGTATTGTTGTAGGAAGTGTACTTCACGCCGTTTAAAGTCATTACCGCATCCTGACCCTGAATCTTGTGGGCCAGCTTATCTTCCGCTAAGCCGTTGGTAAACTCACCTTTCATCATCGCATCTGCGGCATCAATCTTAGTTTGTACCTCAGTCGTCACTTTAGTGTTTAACAGATTGGTTCCTTCTACCTTGTCGGGGTCGCCGGTAACCGGCTGATAGTACTTGCCATTCTCTACTATCTGCTTATTATTGGCTACTGTGGTTGCTTCATTTGTGGCAATGGCATTGACGAAGCTGTAGCAGTCAGAAGCCTTCTCAATTTCTTTCTCTGTCTTCTCTATCTCCTGCTTGGCTGCTGTAATCGCCGCCTCATCACGGTCAGCGCCTTCTTTGGCATCCAGTTCCGCCAGTTTCTTCTTCTGCTCCTCCAGTGTCTGGACCAGGCCGCCCTCGCGGACCATCTCCTTGACATCGTTGCCATCCGCGTCCTTAATCGGATTGCCGTCTTCATCTTTCTTTATAATCTCGTTGCCGTCTTCATCTTTCTTTGGAACTTCCTTGCCGTAAATCTTGTCATAAAGTTCCGTCTTTAATTTGGCATAGTCATTGCCATATTTAGACACATCGCCGTAATCTGCAAAACCGTCCAGCTTGGCGAGTTCTTTCTTATTGTAATCGTTAGCCTCTTCTAATTCTTCGTTGAGTTTTACAAGATTGTCGTTGGCTTCTTTATAAGCCTGTGCACGGGCTGCCACTTCATCCTTGATCAGCTGATCTCTTCCGGTTGTATTGGTTGTGCCGTACTCCTGCCATTTCTTATACTCTTCATACTCTAAAGTACCTGCTGTAGGTTTGCTCAAGAGTCCCAGTGCCGCAAGGGCCTGGAAACCGCCCGCATCATTACCGGAGAGGGTGAAGTTCGCGTCCTTACCGGTGTCTTTAGAGCTGATATAAATACGCTGGTTATCCTGATCGTAGTTGGCATTTAAGCCCACAGCCTTTAATTTGTCAACGAATTCGTTGATGGTCGTGTCCGCATTTACCTCAATCTCTACACTCTGTCCCAGTGCGCCGTTAACACTGATTTTGCCCCCTGTAAAGTTCTTGTCAAGCTGCTTTAAGGATGCATACCCCGTAAAGCAGACACCGTCGGCGGTCTCCAGACTGCCGCTTGTCAGATAAGCTCTCTTTGCCAGCTCATCTACTGTTAACGTATGCACGCCGTCTACCGTACTCTCACCGCTTACCACCTTAACGGCATTGGGATTGGAAACAACGGTCTTTTTCTTTAAATAGGAGCCTTCCAGACGCAGATCGTCCAGCTTCTGGTAGAAACTGTAAATCTTGGTGTTTAACGCTTTCCACGCATCCTGTTTCCAGCTCAGTTTCTTCTGCGCCTTCACCAGCTTATTCTTCTTATAACTCTGGGCCGAAGCCAGTTCGTTGATAATACTCTCGGTATCAAGTCCGGAGTACATACCTGTTATTCTGATAGCCATTTACCTTACCTCCTAGATGCCTATAGTTTCTCGTCCACAAGAATGCCGGCCATTTCCCAGATTTTAGCGATCATATCCAAAGTCTTCTCCGGAGGAAACTCCTTAAGAACTTCCTTCGTGTCCTTATCCATGATCTTAATCATAATCCGGTTGGTCCCCTCATGGACGCCAAATACAGCTTCTTCGTTACTGTTGTTAATCTTCCTGTTCATCTCTGCGATTGCTTTCTTGAGATGTTCGGGCATAGCTTGCTGCTGTGTATTCTTCACCGGCGGCGGCGTATTCTTCGCTGCCTGTTGCTGCTGGCTTCCGGCCTGATCGGCGCCGCTGTTGGTGTCTTCCTCAGCCTGCGGCTTCGTCACGGCCGCCGTTGTTTCATCCACATTGACTGTCTGTCCATCCTCAGGAACCTCCGTGTTCACTGGTGTCACTGTCTGCGGCTTGACTGTCGTCTGTGCCTGATAGGTCATAGCACTGTTTAATGGTTCAATTGCCATTGTGAATCACCTCCATGTGATATAGTTAGTTTTAATAGAATCGTCTTTTGACAGCGCCACTCCCACAATCACATGGAAACAGACGCAATCTCTTATAACTTATATCGGAAAAAAGCAACAATAATTTAGTCGGGAGTCAAAGAAATTTCTCTATTCTCATAAGAAATTGAAAAAAAATTGTATCTAAGATATAATCTGATTATATCCTATAAAATTTGGAAAAGAAAAGAGTCTCATGGAAATATTATTCTACCGTTACAACAGTATATGCGAGCCCGACATCCTGCAGGTTTTCACAGACTTTGGCATCACAGTGCACGTGGAGGATATGGAAATATATGACAAACATGTCACTCCCAGGCAATGCGCCGAAAAGGTGACAGAACACATCCTGTCCCACCCCCTCGCCTTTGTGTTCAGCATCAATTTCTTTCCGGCCCTCTCCTACACCTGTGAACGGCTGAAAGTGCCTTATGTCTGCTGGAGCGTGGACTCTCCCGTGCCGGAGTTATTTTCCAATGCCCTGAAAAATTCCTATAACCGTATTTTCCTCTTTGACCAGGCCCAGTATGCCTTCTTCTCCCCCGTCAATCCGGACTGTATCCATTATCTTCCCCTGGCCACGAATGTAAAGCGCTGGGAACAGACAGTGCTTGCCATGACCGAGAAAGATTATAAAACCTACGGGGCCGATGTATCTTTCGTGGGCTCCCTGTATACGGAGAAATGCCGGTATGACGCTCTGCTGCAAATGCCGCCGTCAACGCGCCAAACCGCCTTCTGCAGTCAAACGCCCAGACAGGATTACTCTGCTTTGCATCCCCTAAACTCCCCCATCTCTTCTTACACCCAGGGTTTTGTGGACGGCCTGATCGAGGCCCAGCTGCAAATCTACGGCTGTAACCTGATCGCAGAGAATCTGACAGACCGGGTCATCCGGGAAATCGCAGACGCGGACCCCGATTTCTATCAGGGAGAGGACACCTACGGCGATACCGACCGCTATCTTGTGGCCCACCAGTATATCGGCATGAAGCTGGCCGCCGTGGAACGGGAGCGCACCCTAAACCGTCTTGCAAAGCATTTTCACGTAACCTTATATACCAGAAGCGATACCTCTGCACTGTCCAACGTCCACTGCAGGGGCGGCGTGAACACCCTCACCGAAATGCCCAAAGTCTTTCAGGCCAGCAAGATCAACCTGAACATGACCATGCGCCCCATCGAGACCGGACTTTCCTTGAGAGTCTGGGATATCTTAGGCTGCGGCGGTTTCCTGCTCACCAATTATCAGGCGGAAATCCCCGACTACTTTGAAGTGGGCAAAGACCTGGAAACCTACGAATCCATGGAAGAATTAGAGGCAAAGGTGCAATACTACCTGACCCACGAAGAGGAACGCACTGAAATTGCCATAAACGGCTATGAAAAGACGGCGAAACACCACACCTACGAAATCCGCCTGGCGCAGATGATTAAAATCTTATCAGAGACTGCAGCCGGTAAGTAATGCGCTTGCGTCCGTATGGTCCAGTAATTACATCTATTACAAATATCGAAAAGGCAGACATGACACCTACGTCACATCTGCCTTTCATGCATCTTACGAAATCTTTCTCAAAGTCCTTCTAGCCAAGCAAATTCCTCAAAGCCTCCATACCGTCCACATCCACAGCCTCTTGGTTGGCATCCTGAATCTGGATATACACTTCCTTGCGGTATACGGGCACTTCCCTCGGTGCGCTGATGCCTAGCTTTACCTGCTCGCCCTTGATCTCGAGAACTGTAATCTCCACATTATTGTTAATCACAAGCGCCTCATTCTTTTTTCTGGATAAAGCTAACATTTACTCACCTGCCTTCTCTTTTTTCTGATTGAGAATATCATAAATGGGGAATTTTACTTTGTACTCATCTCCCTCCACGATCACCTGCGTGGCTTTCCTCCGCGCCGCATTGATCACCATAGGACCTTTTAAATTGACCGTCATCTTCTTAATGTCCTTCGGCACCGTCACCGTCACCATCACCAGAAGCTCCTCCGGCACAATCTCTCCGATACAATTTAAAAGTTCGTCATCCACTTCCGGATTATAATCCGGACACACGATGAGGGGATCCATCACCGGCATGGCGAAAGCCGGTTCCTGCAGAGACTGCAGCCAGTGAATCGTGTCAGTACCCTTCTCCTCATCATGAATCAGCGCAAAATCCGTCAGTTCCGGAAAGCCTATGATACCATTCGGAAAATGTATGATCTTCTCATCGTCGATCGTGATTTTTCCAAATACTTTCGTTGTAATCTCCATACCCCTCAAAACCGCCTTCCTCAAATTAGATGTAATTCATCAGATTTGTCTGCATGATCTTACTGGTAGCCATCAGTGCCGCACTGTAGGTCATCTCGGAACTGGTCAGTTCCACCGCAACCTCCGTCACATCAATTCCCTCATTATCTGTCTGCAGCTCCTTAAAGGTAGCTTTCTGATTCGTCAGACGGGCGGAAATCAAATCCAGTCTGCTCATTCTTGTGGCATTATTGGTTATCGCCACCCTGGTATCATCCTCATACTGCTGATACTTGGAAATCTGGTTCTCAAACTTATTGTGTATGTTTTCTCTGATATAGGCTTCCGCCTTTTCCACCGCCTTGAATCTTTTCTCGTAGTCCTTATACTGCGGCGAATCTTTCGAAAACTCCTTCATCTTCTCTTCGATTTCTTTTTTCTTGGTCTCAATGCCCTGCAACTCTTTCAGGCAGTGATCGAAGTCATCCATATCTCTGCCCACATCATGGGTAAACACTTCATCCGCACGGCTGTTGACCTGAATCTGCTGATTGAATCCCACATCGTAGTAGATATCCTGGTCCTTGCCTTCCTTCTTCTGGGTATTATAAGCGGTCTTTCTTACATCGGTCATGGTGCCGTCGCCGATATCCTTGGTCTCCGTACACTTAAAGTAGTGCACCGGATTGACATCTCCATTGCCCCAGCTGCTCTTATCATAAGTAAAGGAAAAATTAACGCTTTCATCAAAACCTTCATATACATCCTTGCCAAAGACCAGTTCCCCGCTGGTAGGACAATAAGCAATCCCCGTAAAGGTGCCGTTGGCTACATCCCTGTAAGCCTCCTCCGGGTCGGCATACTCTTTCATGGTCATCCCGTTAAACAAACCGCTGTCATTAGGATTTCCCGGAATTACAGTTACGCCTGTATCATCAATCCGTATGGTAGAACTGCCGTCTTTGCTGTTGGCAGTGATCTGAATCGCTCCTGCTTTCTTGCTGTTATTCTTCGTCGCATCAACCGAATCCAATCCGTCATAGGACAACCGGAACCGGTACAAATCCGTATTGGTCACACCCTGCTCATAAGAGGTGGTATCCGATGTGAGTGTCGGTCCGTCCACCACATCATAATTGGTATAGTTGATGGTACTGATCTGTTTATAACTAAGTCCCTCTTCGATATTATAAGAAATCGGGTGTTTCTCCATCTCCAGCACATCCGCCTGGGTAAAGGTAACGGGCGTATCCGTCCTGTAACCGGAGAAGATAAAGCGTCCCGCGTAGTCCACATTACCGCTTGCATAGAACTCTTTGGTAAGAGAATCCATCTGCTCCATAATAATCTTTAAACCGTCGGAAGTCTGGTATTTATTGGCCGCCGTCTCCGCCTGCTCATAGAGACCGTCCAGTACCGAGTTAACCGTATCAAGCGCATCCGCCGTGAGTTTCAGCCACTTATCCGCATCATCCGCATTCTTGTCGTTATACTGTGTCACCGTCGTCACATTGCTGCGCAGACGAAGCGCACGAATAGCTACAACCGGGTCATCGGAAGGTCTGACAATCTTGCTCTGGGTGGTCATCTGGTTCGTCAGCTGATCCCGCAGAATCTTATTCTGGTTAATATTATAAATAGAATTATTCCGCATAATCTTATTTGTCATTCTCATAATGCATCTTCCTCTCTATTCTATTAAACTCCAGTCTGTAAAATCAATCTGTCATACACTTCTGTCAGCACATTGATCATCTTGGAAGCCAGCGTATAGGAATTCTCATATTTTACAAGGTTTAATGCCTCTTCATCCTCATCCACACCGGAGATGGATGTTCTCTGGTTGTCGATATTGGTTTCCAGACTAAGATAGGTGGAATAGAAGGTATCGGCATTGCTTGCGTTTAAGGTCGCATCTGACAAAATGCATTCCAGGAAACCGCCTGCGTTTCTGCCACGGAAGCTGAACTGGTTCTTGTCGCTGATCATGGAGATCACTGCATGTACCTGTCTGCACTGCTCTATACCGTCCACATCCTGCACGTCATCATCCGGATCCAAATCCACATCACTTCTGGTGCCCAGCAAATCCGGGTTCTTGATCAACTCATCCACAATGGCATAATTGCCTGCTGTGATGTAATAATATCCTTTGCCGTTTCCTCTGGAATCATTCAGCTCATCTTCCGAGAACTGTTCTTTTGAGGTGGCTTTATCAGCCGTAAACAGGATACCCGCATCCTGCGGCGGGTCTTCCGCCGTGATACCTGCCGAGAAGATATCGTTGACTTTCTTGGAAAAATCACGAATCCACTCATTCATCTGCTTCAGATAATAGGGCACGCCCTGATAATTCACGTCTCCGCCGATGCTTACCGGCTGATAGTTCTTGGCCGGTGTGAGAGCCGCATCGCTGGCCACATTGTCCACCGTAAAAGTATACCGTCCGGTCTCTGTGTCATAAGACCAGTCTTTATAATAAAACAATTGATCGCCAATGTTGATGATACCGCCCGTATCAGACAGATTACACTTAGCCATTCCCTCTAAATAGGAAGCGTTGGTTTCAATCACAACCTTGGTGGTATCGCCGCGGTAGGCAATCTCCACCGCTTCGCCTTTAAAATACTCGCCGTTATTGCCGTCACGCATCTCGATCAAGCCGCGCAGGGCACCGCCCATGGACGCATTGTATAATCCAAATTCCAGACCGTTATCCCAATAAATCTCATAAAGACCATCCACATCGGTCTGATTGACTTTCTCTTCTTTGGTGCGGGCTATGCATACCAGCTGTCTATAATCGTCCATATCTACCAATGTCTGGCCGCCGGCAATCTTTACCATAAATCTGTTGGCTTTGGTAGCATTTCCCTGCATGTCGTAAATGGGCGTCTCACTGGTCTCCACATCCACAATCGCGGAGAGTTCATCAATCAGCATATCTCTCTTATCCCGCAGTTCATTGGCTATGGTGCCCGTCATCTCGATGGTATTGATCTGCTTATTGACCGTCGCCAAATCCTGGGCAATGGAGTTGATCTGGTCCGCCCGAATCTTAATCTCATCATTCACATCGGATTGGAGATTCTGCAGATCGCCGTACATATTGTTGAAATAATCCGACAGACTCTTGGCTGCGGAGAGAAACTGCGCTTTGGTATCCGTACTGCTGGCGTTCTTGGTAATCTCCTGCAGTGTGGTCTCTATCTGTCCAAATATGGATACGAACCCCGTCTTGTTATCATCTTCCAGATAATCTTCTATCATCTTACAGTAGTATGCTTTCGCATCATACTCACCGAGTTTGGTCTCGTTATCCCAGAATTTTTCGTCGTAAAATTTATCCCGGATACGTTCGATTGCGATGGTCTCAACACCAGCACCTGCGCAGCCATAGGTGGCAAACACACGCAGGGCATTGGCTGCCTCCTGTGTCACCTGCTGGCGGCTGTAACCGGCCGTATTTACATTGCTGATATTATTACCCGTGGTATTTAAGGCCGCATTGGCTGCCCGAAGACCCGATGATGCAATTGTCAAGCCAAAAAAAGTTGATGCCATGTTTTCACCTCTCTATCTTAACGTCCCAGCGTGGACAGAATATGATCTAACATTTCACTGACCACATTAATGTATCTGCTGGATGCATTGTAGGCGTTTTGGTACATGATCATATTGGTCAATTCCTCGTCGGAAGACACGCCCACAATCTGTTCTCTGGCGCCGCCCAAAGCATCCGCCGCTACTGTCTGGTTCGCCTGCACAGCCCTGAATACGGAACCCGTATTGGCAATCTGTGATACCAGATTCTTATAGTAATCCTTGAAACACACAGGCGTCTGCACATTGGGATTCAGCTTATAAATCGCTTCCTCAAATGCATTCTTTAACTTCTCCATCGTCCCATTATCTTCCGAATGTTCATCCAGTCTGAAATTCAGGAGGGAAGGATTCTGTCTAAGCTCGCTGTTGATGATAATATTGCTGGTGGTCCATTCTCCGTCTTCCGAGATTTTCTGAAAAAGCTGATAGGGATTCCCGTTCTCGTCCCTTAAATAATCGGACGCCGGCCACTCTCCCGCTTCCTCAGCCGCCTCTTTCAGAATATCATTAATCTTTGTCACCACGGCGTTAATCAGCTGGTCGAACTCCGCCTCCACGTTCATGACAACCGACTGCTCAATATTTCTGTTATACCAGCCCTCTTCATACACGCCGTCTTTATTGATATCATTGATTTCCTGAAAGGTAGCGTAATGATCACCCCTGGCATACAGGGTGCTCTTCAATGAACCAATATCTGTATTAAACTGCGAAGAAATCTTAGCCGTTAAATCAAACACCTTGGCATTTTTGATTCCTTCCTCCGTAACTACCACTTCGCCCTCTTCATTGTAATCGCAAGTGGCAAGCATCTTCCAATAAGGGGTATAAAATCCTGTCTTTACATCCTGATAAAGACCCATTTCATTGACCGCACCGCCCTGTACCAGATCAACGCCCTCGAATTTCACTTTCACATAACCGTTGCCATTCTCCGAATAGGTGATGGAACCCAGTTTGGCAAGTTCATCCAGAAGGTAATTGCGGCGGTCTCTCAAATCGTTGGCATTCTCCACACCAGCCTCGACACTGATAATCTTCTCATTGAGAGCCTGTATCTCTTTGGCATAAGCGTTTATCTTATTAACATCCGCAACAACCGTCTTGTTCAGGTTGTTCTGATATTCTTTCAGGCTGTCATATACCGCCTTTGCTCTGGTGATAAATTCATACCCCTTGGTCACAAACAAGTTCTGCTTAACCGAACTGGTAGGGTCCTTGCTGAGCTCCTGCACAGCTACCCAGAATCCGTTATCACCGCTGAGTGCTTCCGCGAACTCATGGCCCTCGTTGGACTCGCCCAGAATATATTCTATCTCCTCTAATGCGCTCGCCGAGATATCATAAAAAGCCATCCGCCCCGACTCGCGGCGATAGTTTTTATCTAATATTAAATCTCTCTCTTGTCTGGTAAGGGTATAATTGACACCGAGACCTGTCTGCTTCCAGTTCGTCTTGTTGCTCTTGGCAATCGTGACATATGTCCTTGTTCCCTGAGCAACCTGCTGTCTGGTATATCCTATGGTGTCTAAATTAGACATGTTATGCGCAGTCGTATTCAGCGCATTATTTGATGTTTGTAAACCTGAAACGCCTATATAAAGGCTTCCGAATAATGACATAATCTACCGTCCTCAACAATTCTACTGCTTGGCGTCAAAGGCCTTATTGCTCATTCCAATCACATCACCCGTGTTATAGGCGCCCCTGTTATAGTTGGCTGTCTCCGGTGCTTTATTCATGGACTGCAGAACATTCATGTTAAACTGAACCAGCTCCAAAGCATTCTCGATCAACTCTCTGTTCTGTTCGTTGACACGCTTCACTGAGCGGACGTTATTCCGCAGACTGTCGAATACCCTTGACAGTCTCGCCTGTTCTTCCGGCCTTTTTTCCAGCATCTTAATTAAATCTACAATTTTTAGTTTCGCAACATCCTTGTTAAGTACGTTCGCAATATCATTAACAGCCTCATTTCTCTGATTGTCCAGATGATTGATTCTGCTTACTATGATTTGCTCCTCATCCGTGATTTTCGTTAATAACTGCAAGTCCTCAGACACAATGGCTGGTGTTTTCTGAAGGGACAACTCCAATAGACTCTTGTATTCCAGATTTTCTTTCTCTAAAACCTCAATCAAGGTTTCCATCAAACTTGCCACATCAAACCTCACCTTTCATTGTGTCTACAGACCTTCGATTTCCTCATACTGCTTCATCAGTTTCTCTGCAAAACTTTCTGTGCTCACCTGATACGTTCCGTTCGCAATACTTGCTTTGAGAGGAGCTGTCAGTTCACTCCTGATATCGTCGGCAGCCGCCACCGCATTTTTGGCAGTCTGGATATCCTTACCGAAACTGGAGATCTGAATCTGATCAGAAGCCGTATTTTTAGCTGTTTTCTGTGTTTTTGCGTGGTTCTTTGCCCCGTAAATCTGCTGAACCTGTGTATAGGCCTCAATACGCATATCTGACTCCTCCTTTTTATAACTCAATTCCTTACATTATTTGTATCGGTTAATTCTCAAAAGACTTTAGAGCAGAATTATTTTTTCTATAAATGAAACCTGTCTGCAGGGTTCTCTTTGCCCGCAGGCAGGTTTTTATGCCGCCTTAATACGCTGATATATGCTCCACCAGGGAAATCTCCGATGCCTCTTCCTGCTCCTTGGCTGTTCTTTTCCCTTGACTTAGACTTCCTGTCTCCTCCGTTTTGTATACCTCCACAGGGCTTTCGCTTCCTTCCGGCGCCTCGATCTGTACTTTTCCCGGCGTCTCTTCTGTTTCTTCCAGCTCACCCATCTCCGCACTCACCGCGTTTTCCAGCGTAATACAGCCCGCGAAAATCAATGCCAGTTTGGCACAGATAGGGCCTGCCAGCTCATAGAGAACGGAAGAAGAGAGGATGATGGTGAGTAACAGCTGTCCCCGCTCCCCCGGCAGAAGTCTCTCCCCCAGAAAGGCCAGACCGATGGCCACACCCGCCTGAGGCACCAGCGCGAGTCCCATGTATTTCCGCGCCTCCTTACTCATACCGGTAATGGCGCAGCCTATGTATGTGCCCGCATATTTACCGATAATGCGGACGATAAAATAGCAGATGCCTATAACGCCCACCGTGGAAAGCGCCTCTATATCCAGTTTCATACCGGATACAATAAAGAATAAGGACATCACCGGCGGTGTGAAATTATTCAGCTGTCTATAAAGTTTCTTATCTCTGGTCAGATTGATATAGGATGCCCCGAACACCATGCAGGAAAGCAGAGGAGAAATATTTAAGGAAGTACAAATTCCCGATATTCCTGTGAGCATAGCAATTGCCAGAATCAGCCTGTTATCTTTGCTTCTGGCAGGAATCAGCAGCCTGCTTAAGAAATAGCCGCAGAAAAAGCCAAGAAACAGCCCAAAGATATTATAGACAATGGGCAGTAGAATCTCTTGTGCCGTCACCGCCTCCCCGCCAGTGGCTCCTGCAACGGCCGCCACAATACTGAATGCCAGCAGGCAGACCACATCGTCCAGCGCCACAATCTGCAGAAGGGTGTTCACAAACTCTCCCTTAGCCTTGTACTGGTTGATGGTCATCATGGTGCTGGCAGGAGCTGTAGCCGTAGCAATTGCCCCCAGAATCAAAGCAAAATCCAAGTCCAGGTGAAATACCATCATGCACACCGCCGTCACCAGAACGCCCGCCAGGAGCGCTTCGAAGAACGTGACGATCAGCACTTTGCTGCCGGTCTTTTTGATCACTTCCTTTTTAAAGAATTTCCCCACGCCGAAGGCGATGAAGGCCAGGGCCAGATCACTGACAAAACTCAGATTCTCGATCATATCCCTGGGAATCATATTCAGCCCGCAGGGCCCAATCAGTACGCCTGCCAGAATATAGCCGCTGACTTTGGGAAGATTCAGGGTGTTGGTCAGCCTGGTCATAATGAAACCGGCAAATAATATGATAGATAATGCCAGCAAAATCCTGGTTTCCGCGCTGACCGATTCTAAGTATCCCTGCATGGCACCACCCCCTGTTCTTTCATGATTTTATGCTCTCTTTTTTCGTCTGCGAATATGCCTGCAAAACCCTGTCGATTTCTACATAATGATTTGTCGGGCCATTCTAACGCTTTAACAGATGGCTGTCGCAGGCCTGGAACTTCACATATGCCTTCTCTCCCACCTGAAAGATTCTCTTATATCTGGGGTTAAAATCTGTAATCTGCACCACCACGTTGCCCACTTTGACCTGATAATGCTGGTATGACCCCATAAAGCAGCTCATGATCACCACACAGGGAAGCTGTCCTTGTGTATCCAGCACTGCCGACTCGGGCCGCAGCACCAGGGTGCAGTTTTCATCCGGCACAAAGTCTTCCACATTCTCCACATCCACCTGATAATCATATACGCTCAAAACGCCCTTATTGCCTTCCTTAGAAAGCAGTCTGCCATCCAGGAAATTGGCCTCCCCGATGAAATTGGCCACAAAAGCATCTTTGGGCCTGTAATAAATCTCCTGGGGTGTCCCGATCTGTGCCACCACACCTTTGTTCATAATGATGATCTGATCGGAAAGCGCCATGGCCTCACTCTGGTCATGGGTAACATAGATTGCCGTAATGCCCACTCTCTGCTGGATATTTCGAATCTCGGTCCGCATGGAAACACGCAGTTTCGCATCCAGGTTAGACAAAGGTTCATCAAACAATAAGACGCTGGGCTCCACCACAAGCGCCCTGGCAAGCGCAACTCTCTGCTGCTGCCCGCCGGAAAGCTGATTGGTCATACGGGCCTCCATGCCTCCAAGTTCCACCAGCTCCAGAATATCCATTACCTTCTTGCGTATGGTATCCTTATCCATCTTACGAAGCTTCAGGCCGTACGCCACGTTATCAAACACATTATAATGAGGAAACAGGGCGTAACTTTGAAACACCATGGCCGTATCCCGCTTGTTGGGCGTCAGCTCGTTAATGGCCTGCTCTCCCAGATAAATCTCTCCCTCATCCGGGCTCTCGAATCCTGCAATCATTCTGAGCGTGGTAGTCTTACCGCATCCGGAGGGCCCCAGCAGCGTGACAAAACTTCCCGGCTCAATGGTCAGGTCCGCATCGTCCACCGCCTTAAAGTCTTTGCCTGTCTTGGGATCCTGATATATTTTAGAAATATGTTCCAGACGAATTCCTTTTGATTCCAACATATTAATCTTCCTCCTTTATCTTCTTACTTGTTCCAAAGAAACGGATAAACAAATTCATCAACAATACCGAGAAATAAACAATCAGAATCAGGATGGTCGCATAAGCGCAGGCCACGCCATAATATCCTTTCTCCGCGAACTCGTTAATCTGACAGGTAATCAGTAAGAACTGAGGCGTCACTAACAGAATAATCGCGCTGATCGCCGTGATGCTTCTCACAAACGAGGTCACCAGACCGCTGAAAAAGGAATCCTTAATCAGGGGAAGTGTCACCGTCATAAATACTTTGCCGCTGCCCGCACCCAGATCATATGCCGATTCCTCGATGGACTTGTCGATCTGGCGAAGGGCAGAGATACCGCTTCTGGTGCCCACCGGGAGACTTCGTATGATAAATACAATAATCAATATCAGCCCTGTACCGTACAGGCCGCTCATAATGCCTGTATGGAAGATACCGTTGGCGTAACCGCGGATATAGCCGATACCTAAGACCGTCCCGGGCACCGCCATGGCAAGCATAGATACGAACTCAATAAATCCCTTGGATTTGAACTTCTTCTTCACCACCAGATAGGAGATGACCATGGACAGCAGGGCCGTGATGGGCGCGGCAATGATGGAAAGGATAAAGGAATCCTTAAATGCTTTAAACCCGCTATATTTGAACAGATACTCAAACCACTTTAAGGAAAGCGAATAATCGCGCCCCCACAGTTTGAATAAAGCCCCAAAGGGAATCATGATATACATGACGATGACAAACACCGCCACCAAAGAACAGATGATGGTGAGGGGAATCGTCACGCTCTTGTCTTCAATCAGCATCCTCGCCCTGGACGCCTTGCCGGTGAGAGTAGCTGCCGTTTTTCTCTCCAGATAATATTTCTGGATAAAGAACAGAATCAACGTCAGTGACAAAAGCACCACCGACATGGCCGCTGCACCCGTAGAGTCATAAGAACCCGTTACCTGCAGATAAATCGTTGTAGCCAAGGTATCATAGTCGCCGCCGATCAGCATCGGATTGGCGAAATCCGCCACCGACTCGATAAAGGTGACCAGAAACGCATTGCCGATACCCGGTAGAAGCAAAGGCAGCGTCACCGTGCCAAACACCTTCATCCGGGATGCGCCGATGTCCCGAGCCGCCTCTTCTAACGAGGGGTCGATATTCTTTAACAGCCCCTTCAGCATCATATAACAGACCGGGAAAAAGGTCAGCGTCTGCACCGCCACGATTCCCTTCAAGCCATATACATTGGAATCATATATATGTAACAAAGACCGGGTTATGATACCGCTGCGCCCAAACAACATAATCGTTGACAACGACAAAACAAAGGGCGGTGAGACCACCGGCAGAAGTGATACGATATTAAAAAGTCTCCCCACAGTCTTATTCTTCACCTTCACATAGACGTCCACATAGGCAAACAGCAGCCCAATCAATGTGGACAATGTACTTGTCAGTAACCCCAATACCACCGTATTGCTGAATGCCTGCTGGAATCTCTGCATACTTAAGACCCGCCGAAACACATCCAGCGTGACCTGTCCTTCCGTATAGACACTGTCTATCAACAGCACAAACAGCGGATAGCAGATGAACAAAGCCAGAAAAATAAGCAGAATCACAATCATCCCCACCATCACCGGATCCGAAAGCAGCTTCTTACGGTCCAGTCTCGCACTCTTGCTTTTCGATGCCATCCCCATACCTCCTCTTCTCTTAACGAACGGGAGATGGCACCAACACCATCTCCCCATATGAAATCTATTTCGGAACGTCTTTAGAACTTCTTCTCATACATTTATTCGGTGAGGAACCTGCTGCCGTCTGCAGCGTCCGCAGAACCATTTGTTACTGCCGTAAAGAAATCTTCCACATACTTTGCGGTATTCTGTTTCGCATCCTCAAAGTCGTAATCAATTACATTGTCGGGATCCAAACCAAACTGTGCAGCTTCCTCCGGCTGTTTTGCGTTATCCAGCACAAGGAACTGATAGGACTCATTGTCCTTGGCGATATCCACGCAGTCGGGAGACAGTGCGTATTCAATCCAGAGTTTGGACGCATTGGGATGCTTACAGCCCTTAAAGATAGCTGTCGCACCGATCTCAAAGCTTGTTCCCGATGCAGGAATCACCAACTCAATATTGTCATAACCGGAAAGAATCTGTGTGATGCCGTCATGCAGGAAGCCGATACCGATTACACATTCGCCGGGGCCTACCATCTTAGACGGGCCGGAACCACTCTTTGTATACTGATATACGTTCTTGTCAAGTTCCTGGAAATACTTCATTGCCTCGTCATGTCCTTTGGTCTGTACCATGGTGTTGATGACCAACTTCGCCGTACCTGCTGTAGAAGGATTGGACATACCGATCAGCCCTTTATATTCAGGCTTTAACAGGTCGTCCCAATCCTGCGGCACAGCCAGCCCCAGACGGTCAAGTTCTTCTTTATTTACCATGAAACCAAGGATTCCCTTATAGATGCCGTACCAGTTGCCGTCCGCATCCTTGTACATGTCTCCCAGTAAATGAGAAGCATTCTGGGCCGCATAGGGCTCTAACAGACCTGCTGCCACTGCCTCATTGTAGGGATCTGTGGTGCCGCCAAACCATACATCTCCGGAAGGATTGCCTGCTTCTTCCTCAATCTTCGTATACACTTCGCCAGTGGAAAGTCTCTGGTAATCCACCTTGATGCCGTACATTTCTTCAAATTTCTGACATGCTGCGGACAGATATGCCTCCTCACAAGATCCATAAACCACTAAGGATCCTTCCGCCTGAGCCGCCGCTACCAGATCGTCTGTCCCGGAAGCCGCTTCCTGGTCCGCGGACTCTTCTGTCTGTGCGGGCGCTTCCGCTGCCGGCTCCTGTGCCGCAGGCGTTTCAGCTGCCGGTGTGTCTATTCCGGGCGTATACGCCGGTTCATCCGAACCGCCGCAGGCTGTCAACGAAAAGATCATTGACGCCGCCAGAATTGCCGCTGTCACTTTTTTCATGACGTTCTTTCTCATAACTTTTTCCTCCTTCACATTTTGGCTGCACGTTCTCTTTTTCTGTCGTTTTCTGAGATGTAATATGTGAAAACATGCAACTTTTATTTATTTCATACTAAAATTATATACAAAATGCACAAAAGAGTCTACTGGACAATACGCTTATATCTTTCACAATTCTGACACATTTCGCACAAAAGAAAAAGCCCGGAAATCACTCCGGGCTGTAACGATTCTGATATTCTGAGGGCGAAACACCCACATATTTTTTAAACGTGGCGCTGAAGTAAGTAATGTTGCGATAACCGACCTGTTCTGCCACCTCATATACCTTATGCCGATAATCCTGCAGCAGACTCATGGCTACACGCATGCGCTTCTTGGTCACAAAGGCTATCAACGTGGAATCCGTCTCCTTGCGGAACAGATGACTCAAATGCCCCTCGCTGATTCCCAGGCTGTCCGCCACCGCCTTGACCGAGATATTGGGATTGGCGTAATTGACATCCACATAGGCGATGGCGTCCATGATATATTTACTCTTATCACCCGCATCCAGGCGCAGTTCCTGATTCTGCTGCTCCTTGCGCTCCGTATCCCGCTTATTCCTCTCAATAATCTTAAGGATGGTACTCTCCAGTTCCCCATCTTTAAAAGGCTTTAAAAGATAATCCGCCACACCCAGTTTAATGGCCTGCTGCGCATAGGTGAAATCATCATAAGCCGTGAGGAAAATCACATAGGGTTCCAATCCATATGCGTGAATTTGTTCAATCATCTCGATCCCCATCATCTTCGGCATCCGAATATCCGTTACCACAATGTCCGGCCTGCATTTACGGATAATCTCCACGCCTTCCTCTCCGCTTGCCGCCTCTCCCATCACGATACAGTTGATCTTAGACCAGTCAGTTCCCATTATAATGCCCTGACGCACACGCTTTTCATCTTCCACTACCACTACCTTGTACATACTTTCTTCTATTCCCTGTTCATATTCTAAAATTTATCTTACTTTATCTTAATCGGAGCTTCCATTCCCTTTTGATATTCCAATTTGCATATTACATCATTTACCCGACTATATACTTCAATAAAATTAGGTTTATTTTTTATACCCTTCATTTTATTATAAGCTTCATCCAACTTAACAATCTGAGTTTTATACGCATCAAAATTCCCCAATTCTCTACCTGTTTCAATCCATATCTGACGCAATTCATCCATATCAATTTTTGTAATAAAAGACATCACATAAATATCCAATACATCCTTCATTCTTCTACATACACTTTCTCCAGAAATTGCATATAATTTGTCAGAAAGCATTTTAGCCAAACTTGCTCCTGTAATGGATATTCCGTTCACATAGGAGACATAAGGTCTGCAAAATCGATTCTGCCTGACGCTTAAATCAATACTTGCGATCTTTTCTCCCATTTCATTGGTAATTCTAAAACCTGCAGATTTTCTTTCAGCAAATATTCTACTAGCTTGGACATCTAATGAGGAATCTACCTTTTTAACCGCGTTTCTCAGCGCCTTTTCCATTTCCTCCATAGAAGGAATTTCACCAATCCAATCTCCATCTATATCTCTGGTTGCTCTTTCAACTTTTGATGGATTATTATCCCTGATTGCAAGATTAAGAACCATCGCACCCTTAAACACAATCGGTACGCCTGCATATGACAACTCTTCCATCACCCTGTATAAAAATTCCATCAAATCCAAACACATCACCTACTCTT
>ERZ777305.53-NODE-53-length-167010-cov-14.461729_pt1 | contig 167010 bp, 152 predicted proteins | sample MGYA00374965_ERZ777305 | MGnify/ENA primary metagenome ERZ777305 (study PRJEB29328, sample SAMD00013331) | mouse gut metagenome | study: EMG produced TPA metagenomics assembly of the Metagenome analysis of fecal microbiota from mouse which was promoted...
AGGGTTTGTTATGCCTAATAACATTATTTCGCACTAAAATTTAGACAATCTCTAAAAAGATTTAGAATTTTCATATTGCAAGGGTTATTGTTTTAATCTGCATATTATTCATATATCACTGTTTTACTTTATCTTTCCACATTCTGGTTGCAGCTGTACGCTTTTGGGAAAACCTTGTACATCAACAATTCTACGAATTTCAAAGGATATCGCATAATGTCACAGAAATACCCAAATGGCACACAATTTTTCTTATACGCCCTATAATGCTCCCAAAATATCCGCTTATGACTTGCCAAACCATTTGTTGACGCGCCACCTTGTCGCATAGTCACAAAATCCATCGGAATATAATGAATGCGTATTTTATGCAAGTATATGAGCCTCAGTAAATTTTCAAAATCAGCTGCGACCTTATAGGAAATATCGAAATAACCATATTTTTCATAGCATTCACGGCGGCAATAAAACGATGGATGCGCCGGCTGATATCCGAACACCATCATCCATTTATGAAAGAACCGGGATGAATAGTAACGCACACACTTAGTCAAGTCGGAAGGATTGACGAAATGGATGTCTCCATACACTGCATCTATATTATTCCGGGAAAATTCATTAGCTATCGAGACAAGTACATTCTCCCGTGAATAGAAATCATCGGAATTCAAAATACCCACAATATCCCCGGTAGCCAACAGAATTCCTTTGTTCATCGCATCATAGATTCCCCGGTCTTTTTCACTTACGATCTTAAGCCTGCCATTGTATCTGCCTGAATAACTGCGGCAAATAGCAACTGTATTGTCTTTGGATTGACCATCAATAATGATATGCTCAAAATCTTGATAAGATTGAGATAGGACGCTTTCTATGGTATCACCAATCGTTTCAGCACTATTGTATGTGGCGGTTATGATAGATATTTTCATTAGGTAGAGTAATTGTTGCTATTATACAAAAACGATTTCTGCGGCAATTGTCCCGCTTGTGATAGAATCCCTTCTGGGATAGATATGTTCTATTAAACCGTGCTATTGATTAAGGACTGCCTACACAAGGTCAACAGCCCAAGTATAAATGCTAAGATAAAAATCAACGTAGTTATAGATACAGATTCTAATCCGCTGCTTGACGAAAGTATGGTTAATATAGCCAAAGCTTGAATATTTCAAGCCGGCAGCCTTAACCTAATGGGAATGGCTTTCACAGTTTTATATTATATTGTTCATCAAGCAATTTACGTATTTTATGGTTGTCATTTCCGCAAATCTTTTTTATCTCGTAAATCTTGGCATCTACGAGTGTGCGATACCACCATCCCTGTATGAACGTGAATAAGAAACCCTCCTTTCCGTCGCGCCAAGCTCCTTTCAGAAAATAGCGATACAAAAAATATGCGAAAGAACGCCATAACAGTGGTTTGCGGGCGTATGATAGTTTTTTCTGACGTTTATATTTCGCTTGCGCCGTAAGAGCTGAGTCCTCTAACAAATGACCTGTAATGTCATATTCAAGATTAAGCATCTCGGCTGCTTCTCGCACAGCATAATCGACATGTTTCTTGCAGAACCATGACAGATTGTTAAGGTTATGGTCGCAGAAGTCATGTTCAAATTCCAATGTATGTCCACCCGATAGAACAATATGTTCATCCATAAGTCTCTGCTCATATCGACCATGCCCATTACGGAACAGCCGCAAAAGCTTTACCGGATATATGCCCCCTTTCATCCATCTGTCAAGAAAAATATGTCGGCGTTTGAAGATGATTCCAGTCACATCATCACTCACCTTTGGTAAGCGTGTCCTTATCTCTTCCACAAGTTCATCCGTAAGGTACTCGTCTGCATCAAGACGAAAAATCCACTCGGTATCAATATTTATATTGTCGAGAACCCAGTTGAACTGTGCGGCCTGATTGCCAGGCCAGTCATGTTCCACAACTTCCGCACCCATTCGACGGGCTATCTCTTGCGTCCCATCCGTTGAATGACAATCGATGACATAGACTTTATCTGCTACCTTGTTTACATTATCCAGACAACGGGCAATGTGAAGCTTCTCGTTTTTAGTAAGAATAATGACTGTCAGATCAAGCAAGGAATCAGGACGGGCTGAAAACAGTTGTCTATCCAATAAAATTTTTTCCATTTTCATCCCATTTCCGATATTTGTATAGAATCTTTGGACAAAGGTTTGCCCACTCATATACTATTTGTATCATTTTATCACTCGTTTTTTGATGAATTTCGCCGGATTACCACCGACTACTGTCCATGGAGGGACATCTTTGAAAACTGCGGCACGTGCACCTACAATAGCCCCCTCACCGATTGTCACCCCCATTCCCACGAATGCTCCGGCGGCAACCCATGCACGTTCCTTGACTTCAATTGGCTGGGTAATAAGCTCATGACCGGAAGACGAAATGTCATGTGAAGCTGTACATAAAAATGCACCCTGACTGACTGTTGCGAATCTACCGACATGAATCGGGGCCACATTATAGCAATCCACATCCGTTGCGAGACAGGCATAATCGTCCATCGTCAAATTAGATGGGAAATAAACCTTAGCCGATGAATAAACCACAGCCGTCGGCGCAATCTTTGCTCCGAAAGACCGCAGCAGAAACCGTTTCCATCCACTACCCATGGAGCGCGGCAGCCACCGTACACCCACAGTCCATACCAGCGACCATAGAATCCGGATAAACATATGTCTGCGTCCCAGTTGATTTGTATAAGGTTTATCCATATTACTTCGTATAAACGAAATCAGGTTTATTCCCACCTTCAATGAGCCAGCGGTATAGTTCGGACATCATACCGGCAACTTTGTGCTGCTCGTAATTCTTTTCAATAAGGGTACGGCCGTTGCATCCTTTTTTAAGCAATGTCTCATCATCAAGGGACATAAGCTCTATGATTACTTCAGCAATAGAGTCCGGACTGTTGTCACGCCACCATCCACAATTGTTTTGCTCCAGTTCTTGCCATGGCGTGCCAAGTGAGGCATAGACGGGCGTGCCACAGATAAGTGCTTCGGGGACTATCATGCCAAAATTTTCCTGAAGAGACGGGACGAAAAGGGCTCGTAATTTACTTAATTTGTCATATTTATCCGGTCCATATACGAATCCTAAGAACCTGACAATATCATTGAGCCCGAGATGCGAAGTTTCGTTGCGCAAAAACTCCTCATACTCCCGGCTACCGCTGCCCATTATTTCTATTGTAAAAAATCGGCAACCATTTTTTAACGCAATAGCCGCTCCTTGAAGCAAGTTTTCGACTCGTTTAATAGGATTTAACCGACCAAGATAGCCAATAGCCGGATGCTGATCAATTGCCACTTTCCGACATACGCCTTCTGGAATGACAACAGGGTTAGGGATAATAGCAATAGGTCCTTTATAACCGAATTGACGACAATATCGCATCTCATCCTCGCATGTGGCATGGATACAGTTGGCATGTAAGATGTCGTTGTTGAACCAAGCCCAAAGCATCAGCTTTTTCTTCCAGCTTTTGATAGATAGCGCAGTCGGATACAGCATACCGTGGGGCGAAAGCACATAAGGCTTGCCTATCTGGCGGGCATATCGGCAGGTAACATGGTTGCAATACATCCACAATGCGTTGCAGTGGTATAAATCATAGTTCGACTGAGAGATTGCCTGCCTAAAATTAGAGGATATCCGCAACGGAGTCCGGCTGTCGTCGGTTATTTCGATGAGCCATCGACTGCCTTTGCCTAAATTATCACTGTTTGAGCTCTCGAAAGTCAGCAAATCGACAGCTCCTGGGTAGATTGCGTCAAGCCCGTTCAGAAGGTCACGGGTGCATGTGCTGGGGCCGCCCGACGTTGCCGACATCCCCGAAATGGTCTGAAGTATCTTCATTTTTCTAATTACGCTTTTGAGCAAGGACCGTCGATATACTCGGTATCGCCACCATTGCACAGATTGTCAATCAGGGACAACAGACGCGTTGCCGCTGCCCTCGGGCTGTATGTTTCGCGCAATAAGCGAAGCGCGTTGTTTCTTATTTCGTTTCGCTCTTTGCGGTGATTTAGCAACCACTCCACCTTGCCGCAAAGATCGTCAAGGGCAGCCATGTCAGGATTGTCGAAACCAGATGATTGCACCGGACTCCGAAACGTAAAGCCCGTCTTTCCATTCTCAATCAGGTATGGTGTACTTCCGATGCCGTCACTGGAAACCAATACACAGCCGTTTGCCATGCTCTCGTTTGCCACTGCTCCCCATCCTTCATTGCGGTCGGATGTAAAAATGAATATCTCATGTTGACGCATGTCAGCCATCAGCTCATCGTTAGGTTTGTTTCCGATGAATCGCACCACATCCTCAACCCCAAGTTTTTTTACTAACTCAATAGTGCAATTTTTAAGTTCACCCTCGCCATACATGTCAAGCATAAAATTATGACCTTTTTGTTTGAGTCGCCGGGCCATCAAGACGGGTAATTCAGAATGCTTCAAAATAAGATATCTTGCACACCACATAATTTTTGTGAAAGAGTCTGATGAGACAGGATTCCGGAGTGGTTCAACATTAATGTTACCTACGCGGGTAAAATAGCCCCATTTATAACATTTATCCTTGAATGTCAACAGCTTGCGTTGGTCTTCTGCGGCAAATGCGCTACAACATAGTTTATATATAGGTTTATGTTTCCAACCTCCGAGATGGTAAGCGAGAAACATCCGCGAAATAGCAGGAGATAATATATTCCCCCATCCTCTTTTCAGCCAACGCTCACTCATGTCGAACGACAACAGCCCTTTTTTCATGCGGGCTTTCTCAAAGGGCAACGCTGGTAGCCCGGAGAATACGCAACAGTCGGCTGTCATTGCTAACGCCATAGCTTTCCGATAATTTTCAGTCGACTCCCATGCGCGCAACAGATACGGTCGGCTTCCATAGTTGTCGACACCGCCTTTTTTGTTGCTGTCATTTGGCTTGACAAGCTCAACAAAACAATAACTGTGGTGGGTCAGTTCCCATAGCTCATCAGCCACATTGGCCTGATGGTTGTTGAGTATTATCGAGTAAAAAACAAGTTTCATTTTTACCGCTCCGATTTTTTAGCTGCGTCTAATATTAAGTAACTCTAAAGAATTAATTTATCGTACTGTTTTTTTAATAACCTTTCGGGATAATACATTTTTGTGAGTTACTTAGCGGCAATTAATTAGTATCAGCCGGTATTGCAAAAAGTCACGTGATACACCGATTGTGAGCCATAATAGGAACGCCAGCATACTGCCGCCATAAAAAATATATCCCTCGGCAATCATGTGGACAAAGAAAAATGTGAGCAAGCCAAGCAACATTGTAGCCTGCGGCGATGAATCGAACCAAAGCTTTCGGTAAGTACCAAAAAGAACCGGGAACAAGAGAATTGCACCAATAAGGCCAGTCATAGATAGGATAATAAGCCAGGAAGATCCAGACTCTACCATTCCAGAATCTTTGTCATATCCGCCAGATGCAGAACTCAGATTAAGATCTATAGCATCAAAACCCACTCCTATAAGCGGACTGCTTTCAAATTCCATAATGCGGGCACTCCACAGATTTTCGCGTGACGAGTACGCGCTGCCCTCAGCAACATTGCCTTTGTATTTTTGCATAACAGGGTCGAGTGCACTTCCCCAAATGGGGAATGTCACAGCCGCAAGCAAAACAGTACTGGTAGCAACTTTCATAAATTTGGCCTTGTTTCCTGTGAGTTTGTATAGAAGTATCGTGATTGCGGCAATAGCGCCCACAAGAGCCGACCGAGAAGCCGAAAACATAACTGCAGTTATGCACAATACCCCGAGATACCAGTAAATCTTGATGCGGCGGGTATACCCCATCCAGCAGCAAAAGACACATCCAACCGCCGCAACAGGCCCTAAGAGCATAGAATGGTGTGTCAGTCCTCCAAATGTGCCGATCTGAAGAATATTGTCTAAGGTTCTTGACGTTCCATAATTGATACCCAGAAACCGAGCGAAGAAAGAACCGACCCCAAGAAAGGTGCATACTGTAAGAGCGATTCTAAAAATGGTTCTGCGGTTCTTTGCCAGTCGCAGATTGTTAAGCAATGGCGATACGCAAATAAGAAGCAAGACAAACAGAACAAACCGATCCCAACAATGGAATGAGCTGTCAGGTGCAACTAACATCAGCTGAACAGGTACATATAACAAGAACACTAATAAGGGTTTGTAAAATGTCAGATTTGATGAATGGAACAGTACATACAGCGCATAGGCTATATATACGCCATAGACAACCATTGAGGGCATTGATGGCAAAAAGGCCATCAACTGCCATAATACAACACATGCGAACCAGAATGTAGGCTTGTTGCATGAGCGATAAAATGTAATTACAGATCCCTTAACCATTGAAATGGACATTGATACTAAAGGGCTTCGGAGTTGAGCTGTTCAGCAAGATAGCTCAAATAGTATCTGACAAGTATATTGATATCGTATGTATGTTTTAAAGTTTGAGCCGCTGGGAATTTGATCTGTCGGTCTATCAGCATAGCCAAGGCTTTATAATCATGCGGTTTAATCAGCCATTTATCGCTGTCATCGTCGGGGATGTACTCTGAGTAACCCTGGCTTACGCATCCGATGAAGGGGAGGCCGCATGCGGCGGCTTCGGTATAGACACAGCCGAAGCCCTCAAAATAGCTCGGAAGCACAAAAAGGTTCAATGTGTTGAAGTATGAGGGTAACGACTCGTGTGTCATCTCACTGACAAACTCGAAATATCGGTTGAGCTGATGCCGGGAGATGTAATCCCGACATGAGACTAGCGTAGGTCCGCTGCCGACAAACGACACAATCAGACTTAAATCCGGTTCGCGCTTCACCAACAACTCAACGGCCTTTATAAGGGTCATATGATCCTTCAGGTCATTGAAATTTGCAATACATCCAATTTTGAAGACCTGTCGGTCCGTCCGTGAGGGCATTTTGCGAAAGACTGTGGTGTCAACTCCGTTGTATAGCACATAGGTAGTGAGATTTCGCGGCACTGATATATGTCTTGCGGAGTGAAGCGCAGCCAAATATGGGGCGTAACACTCATCAGGGTGAGGTGCGGGGAAGTGCAGCAGGTTATATCGCGTCCGCTCGCTGATACACAAGTGTAGGTCAATGTTTTTGAACTGACTTATAAATTTTTTCACGCGATAGGTCACGTTGGGACGCCAGGTAGCGAACTTGCCGCAACGTATTTGATACGGGTCGAGGTCGTGATATTGCAGCACTGTCTTTACACGCGGACTGAACTTCTTTATTGCGGTGGCAAAGCATGCGAAGCCGGCAGTGTGACAATGGCAGACGTCTATATCATCGGGGTTAATCCGGAGAGCCTTGAGTTGTCGTATAAGACTCCGGCCATTCAAACCACCGGACATGCCGTTGAAAAAATAGCTTGGCATCTGCAGGCTCGGAATACGGTAGACACTCATCCCGTCAATCGTGAATGACGAGTGCTTCTCAAAAAGACCGCAGGGTACAAACACCAGCACCCGGTAGTCGGAGCAACGTTCTATAGCCTTGACCTGATCTAACACATACGCGCCGCGCCAGTTGCCCGGCGTGGGGAAGAAAGGGGTCACACAAAGATAATAACGTTTATTTGTCATCCGTCATTTACCAAATTTTTTGCCGAAAAAAGACAAAGAACAGACACTTGTTCATTTCCATCAGCTTATATACAAATATGCCTGCTGCGACTATGGGTATGGCTGCCGCCACTGCAAATGTCAGTTGCCAGATAAAAGGATTGCTGTAGTAAAGAAAGTTGCTGATGAAACCCGATATGTCGGGGATAATCTATAATATGCCATTTCTACCACTTACGGACTGAATGTCGACATCCTCTCAATCTGAGTATAGAAGAATATAGCTTTGCTTTTTGTCTGCCACAAAAATGCCTTATTTTGAGGATAATTGGTTCGTCTTCGCTTATCTGAGAACGACCAATTTCGCCAAAGTCATCAGGATAACTGATGATATGAGGAACAACGCCGTATAGATTTAATCCAAAGGTGATGAATATTTTCCAGGCGTCGGCGGTGTACTGAACCGGGTAGATGTGCTCTAGAAGTAATTGTGCCCCGGCCTTGTTAATCATATAACCGGAGGTCATATATCCTTCGTAGACCGGGAAAATGCTGTGTTTGCCGTCAATCTTTGATACAGGGGTATTGGTGTACCAGAAATCGGAGGTCAGCAAGACTGCCACGGGGCGGTCGGTTTCAATCAAACCCTTGATTTTGTCTAAATGCAAGTCAGGCTGCAAGCGCGCGTCATCTTCAAGTATCAGGGCATGGCTGATGTCATTGGCCACCATATCCCGGTATATGCCGATATGGCTGAGTGAGCAGCCCGCCGCCGGAAGAGTGGCGCTCCTGCCATAGCGCTCCCTGAACTCCGGAAGAATCATTTCGGCTTGCTGAGCTGGTGTAAGTCTGCGCCCTTCGACGGCCTCCCAAAACTGCCAGTCAAGCTCAGAGTGAGAAGCCAGCTGAGCCTCCATTGCCGCTTTCTTGCTCACATCCTTGAGCATGTTAACGATATATGTCTTTTCTCTCACTTGCTACGGATGTTATAGATTATTCGATATATTGTATAATAGAGTCTTATATCTATTTTTGCTATTTTAAGTGAACCGCCGCCGATACTCTTGAAGCCAAGTTGCCTGAAGCCTCTAAGGTAGCGACGGAATATAAGTCTTAGCTCCCGGGCTGTCGTGACTTTGGTGCTCAAGGCGGATTGAAGCAGGGCTTTTAGCCGTTCAGCTAACCGTGGTTCGAGCCATCGGTTGGCTGTAGCTATCGCAGGGGTAAGTGTGCTGACCATACTGTCAAGTAGGTGCCATGCTCCGGCATAGTTGGTTGCCGCTGACGAAGTGCTACGGCTTGCCGATCCCTCCCGCTCGCGGATGTAATAGAATTTGAACGGAGTAGTTGCAAGCCGACCGGAATGAATCAGATAATGGTATTGAAATTCAAGATCTTCACCCATACGGATGCCGACAGGAAACTGAATGTCATTTAGGGCAATAATCTCACGACTGAAAATCATCAGCGGATTGCAGAAACACGCATGACGGCTAAGAAAATCATTGCGGTCATCAATCATCCCGTATCCTATTGCACTTTCGGCGACAAAGGATTCACTGCCAAAGAATAGTGTCTCACATCCCGACTGCCGGAGGATTTCGGAGATATAGTGCAACGAGCCGGGCAGAATGTAGTCGTCGGCATCAACAAACCATATATATTGGCCTGTGGCCATTTTTATGGCATTGTTGCGGGCCACAGACACGCCCTGGTTGGGCTGATGTTTGAGCTTGAACAATCCGGGGTAAGCTGCAGCATATTCATTACATATGGCGCTGCCGCCGTCAGTACTTCCGTCATCGACAATGCACACCTCAAAGTCTCTAAAATCTTGCCCGACTACCGAATCCAAGCACTCGCGCAAATAAGGTGCCACGTTATACACCGGTATGACAAAGCTTATTAATGGCATTTTGTGAGGTCTTTTGTCAGTTTTTTTATTAATTCAGGTGTTTGCCGCATTGAAAATTTACGGGCAAACATTGCATCGGAATTCACCAACTCGTCATAATCATCGTCCTGCCATATGTAAGGCCCGCCACGCTCCCAATCTATTTTTCTGAGATTCCCACTGGGCGAGATATTGCCGGCGAAAGGCGATAGTAAGACGAAAGTCTGAACCATCATTTCATCGGGACACCAAACATGCTTGAATGCATTCAGGATGCTTTTTCGGTTGTTCACCAACCAATGTGCCAATCCACCAGTAATGCTGAACCAATTAGACCCTTTGTGTAGATCGAAATCATAGTGAGACCTAAGCCTGAGACCTTTGACAACCATTCGTGAAATGCGGAACATGACACGGCCCACAGTCCTAGAATACAATCCGTTAAGTCGCTTATGCCGCCCCCAATAATAGGGGTATTCAGTCTTTTCTTTCAAATCGCGAATATTGAAATCTGAATTGTCGAATTGTATGAACTCTTCCCCCATATGTTTGTCACAAAAATCATGAATATCATCCTGAGGTTTAAGGGGCATGTCTACACCGGATATCAAATGAATGTAACTGTATTCCTTGCCTGAGGCAATAACTGCTTCAAGCAGATTGAGTTCGCATACTATTTGCGAGTAATGTCCCCAATATACTTTTACCCTTTTATCAATGAACTTAACGTTGCTCCGATAATTGCAATGGGGGGGGTAAACAATTGAATATCAATCTTTTGATCAATATGAATGTAAATATCATTACGATCATCGTCCAATAGACCGATGAGATGCCATAGTTGCTGAGGATAGGAGTGCGCTATGATACAATAAGCGTGTTGCATTATTTCCGCGATAAATGTTTGGCAATATTATATCTTAGACGGCAGAACAGTCGTATAAGACGATAGGTCAGATTGCACTTAAGATATGATGAAAAACAGGTTGCTCCCACAATATCGTTCATAAATTCCACCTGCTCTTTACAAGTAAAGTATGTGGGAGCGTAGAACGCAGATTTGCAGTTAGCAATCATTTCTTTAGTGTAAAGAGGAATATCTCCTGTCTGTTTAATCTCTTCATACAGTCCGCGCCCTAAGAACGGAGACAGTTGCTCTTTGCCCTGCCATACGTTGTTGAAGAAATGTAAGATTTTGGCCTTATTAAGATATTGTATACTGGTTAGAATCTGACAGTTATAAGAGCCGTCAAGTTCCTTGATGATGTGACCGCACTTTCGGTCGGCCATCATTAGCGCAGGTTGGTCAAAACACTTCCCGGCTTCAAAAGCAGCGACTTTCCAGTAATGATTCCATTGGTCAAACAAATTTCTGACTACAGGGGTATCCTTGAGCCATATCACCCCTGAATTGTAATAAATATTCTCATCTGATACATCCTCCTTGAATATTGATTGCACATTCTGCTTGATTTTGATTCCGTCCAACTGCCGGTCCAAAGGCGCATGGTAGTCTAAAACGCAGGCGACATCGGCATCAGTGTTTTCAACATCTTTGAGGGTGTCGGCTATTACGGTATCTGTGTCGATAAAAAGGAGGTCGCCAGTAAGGTAGCTGCGGAAAGTAGTCTTGATGTACCGCGACCTGGCTTTGGGACTGTATTCCTCAGGCACGGCAATAACTTTTATTTCATTGGCCAGTTCCCTGACTTTGGAGCGTTTGCCATGCAATGTACGTTCCGTCACATCATCTACTAACACCACCACATTCAACTCAGGATTGTGCATCCTTAGTGAATACAGCGACACCAGCAACTGCTCATAATACAAGTCTTGTCCGCTGCTTATCAGTATATATACCGCCGTCATTACTTTAAGTTTGAGTTGAGTATGCCATAAATGCCATAGGCCTCAAATACGGCACGGATCTGCTCGTCGTTCTTGCCGCCGGCCACATTGGTAGAATTAAGCGACATGGCTTGTACACTTTCGTTCTGGATATATTCTTCGCCCGAACTGCTTCGGGTAAAGCATTTCTTCACCCTGTATCCGTTCAGCAACGCCATGGCATAGAACCATATATCATCGGCCAGCGGGGCGAGCCGTGTGTATGATTCCGAGTCGGTAACATGCGAACTCAGACTGTGGGGAGGATAAAGAGTACCACCTCCGCTAGTGGCAAAGTTGTATTTGGTTGCTTTTCTGGAACCGGCGCACCAGTCCCAGTCGTTGTAAGGTAGCGGACAGCCGTTGTTGTCAACTTTAATGCGGTGTACCCTGCAGGCATGAATGTAACCAGGGTCTTCGTTATAGGCGTTTACGAGGTTTTCTAGCAAATCGAAGTTGTATATCACGTCATCATCGATGGTTACGCAGGCTGCATCAGGGTATTTGGCAAGCGTCGGTAACAGTTTTTTGTAAGAACGGGTGTCGGGAGTATATTCGATTTCCAGACCACGAGCCATTTGTTTTTGCAATGTTATGGGCAGTACCTTACCACGCATATCATCGGCAAGCCAAAGAATTATACGGTTGGGGAGCAGGCTTCCCTGCATTATTGACTCAATGGCTAGGTAGACGTCATTCAGCCGTTGCCCGAAAGTGGTGAGTGTCACTATCACTTCATGCTCACACAATCTTTGAGTGCTCACACCTAATTCGGTTGAGCGAAGGGTAAAATATCGGAGCATTTCTGATTTCTGCTCAAAGAGCAGTGCCTTGTTGGCAGCATCAGCACCTAACTTAGCTCCACCTATCATATATTTTATATACAGATTACGCAGGATTTCCATATTGTGATGTAATCAAACTGTTGTGGTTTACTATTTGTGCCTAAGTTTATCACGCAAAGAGCGTATCATTTTCCTCAGATTGATATCCCTGTTGAGATTATAGAATGTCAGGCCCAAAATAAGACCTAAAAGACCTTTGATACAAAGGTTGGGAAAGGCGGCCATACTTACCGGAATGTAGCCGTAACCTATATATGCAGCCGCAAGCAACGCAGCGCAAACCAAGGGATGCAGGAAAATACGGAACACATCCTTGAGGGATGTACGTATTAGCCGCCCATAGAGTTGACTGTAGGTGTTCAGAACATTTATAATACTTGTAATGGTCCACCCCCAGGCTATCATCTCGATAGTCTTGTCGATGCAGGCTGCAATCAGGATACCTGAGATGGTGATACAAGTATTGACAACACCCGTATAGAACAATCTTTTCGAGGCATTGCATGCCAGGAATACCGGTCCTGTCGGATTATTGATGAGTATGAACGGAACGGATATTGCAAGGATTCTGAATGACGGGATGGCGGGAGTCCACTGAGGACCGAACATCACGGTAACGATCTCGGACGCGCAGAAAAAAAGAATCACGCTGAAAGGAAAACCCATTAGACTGATTGTCGATATTATTCGGACGAACTTTTCTCCGATTTCTTTAGGTTTATCCTGCAAGTCTGACAGCACAGGCTGCAACACGGGATAAATAACGGCGGTTATGTTCTGAAGCGGGAGCTGCATAAGCCGATACGACTTCTCATAATAGCCAAGTGCATTTTCAGAAATATACCGGCCGATAATAACCTTGTCGATATTTCTTGAGAAGTAATTAAAAAGTTCAAACAGGAACAAGTAGGATGAAAAGGAGAATATTTTCCTGATTGGTGCCAACGAGAAATGCAGCCGAAGTTTTACGGGATAGAAATGGCGGTTGTATAGAAAAGTGCCTAACGATGCCAATATCGGGGGCACTATCAGGGCGTAGACCCCTGCTCCATAGAAGGCCGCTCCGATGCCGAGCAGTCCAAAAAATACCTGAAAAGCAAGACTGCGTGTGGCCATCTCCCTAAACCTTAGGTGCTTGGACATCAGTGCGGACGGAACCATGTTGATTGCGCCTAAAAATACTCCGATGGCAAGTATCTGCAAAACAGGTACTATTATCGGGTTATTGTAATAGTCGGCTACCGGCCACGAACTTCCGAAACAGATACCGCCGCAGATTAGACCGACGATTACCGTAAACGTGAAGATGTGATTTATGTCCTCTTCACTCAGATCTTTCTTCTGTATCACCGCCGGCCCTATGCCGATACTGGTAAAGATGGATAGAAAATTGATGATCACCGAAGCGGTGGCCACAACGCCATAGTCATAAGGGGTCAGCAGGCGCGCAAGAACCATCGATATGCCGATGCCTATAATCTGACCCGAATATTTGTCGAGAGCTGTCCAAAACAGACCCCGCTTAAGATTTTGTCTGAATTCGCCCATAGTGACTTTTTTATCTTCCCCCCATAATCAGTTTCCAAACCCGGGGACTCTTCTTCAGAAAAAACTGAACTACCACAATCGCAACTATTGTGAGCGCAACCACAAGTACAAAAGCCAGTAACTCTGATCTGATACCAAAAAGCTGTGGAATCTTGCTGGTGATGCGCATCATATTGCCATGGAGACAATAAATCAGCATTGTGTAAGGCGCAAGAACCTTTGCTGCAACCGATGGTATGATATGAATATTCATTACTATGAATATCACTATCAAAGGAGTGATGGCCCTTATCATATAATCATCACAAACATCTAACCAACAAGCAGTTACTACCCCCCCCAATATAATTACCAACGTCCTTATATATATTTTCTTATGCCGGACATAATGTGCGGTGAGCCAGTCGTACCAGATAGCTATAAAAGCACCTGTAAATATATTTACCATCCAGTATGGAAAACTGGAATATGGGGCATGTCGACATATAAGATATATCGGGATTACCAAAATGATCGACCATTTGGTAGCCCTTATGACATAGCCGATCAAGGGTGCGACGAGCACAAACTCAAACAGCGCCCGCAAATACCACAGAGCACCGTTCCACTTGCTGTGATACAATGCCTTCAGACAATTGCCTGCGTTCACGCCCTCCAGCGGGTGATAGTCAACGGGGTGGACTTGAAGCAAAACCATACTGAACAGCAGTCCGAATATATTGAACACTATGAACGGAACCATGACGGTCCTGGTGCGGCTTATCAGTTTGGACTTGTAGCTGGTAAATGGCGAGGTGAAGTCGAAACTTGCGAAATAGAGAAACGATGAGACGGTCCAAAAGCATGGCACAGCTATGATTGCCATTTGCTGCACCCACCACGGAAGGTTAAAAATCGGCGCGATATGAAGCCATACAATCAGGATTGTCATGACCACATTCACTTCAATGAGCTTTATCGAGAGGCTTTTATCTATTTTCATTATTCAGATAGTTATGCTCAATGCGTTTCCACAAAAAGATTCTGACTGTATCTATTACCGCCACCGCAATATACATCACTGCAACCAGACCAAGTACGGAAAGCCAATACCCCAGACCAGTATTGAGATGGTAAAGACCGTTGAAAAAATTGCGGTATGGCGTCAGTATATTTGGATTCACATATACCAGATACACTGCAAAGCTGCTGGTGGCAAATCTGTTGATTATTTTGCTTGAAATATGTAGCCGGGAGGTAACGATAATCGCAAGTGTCGCAGTCGCCACTGTTGTTGGCGATAGATATTGCAACAGCATATAGCCATATACATATCCCCCCCTAAAATACGTTGATATACAACACGATAGAATGGTAATCATTATGACTACCACAAGGATTATATAAGTACCGCACTTCAATTGGCTGAGACGGATGGGATAGAGCCTAATATATCTTGCAAGCAAATACAGCCACACAAAAAATACTGGCGAATAGCCCCCTGCTATATAATCGGTAGACTTTGGAAACAGCCATCCCCATATCAGCATAAATGCGTAGTACGCTATCAGGATAAACTTGAATTGGTGCTTGCCAGCCGTCTGGGCAAAAGCGTTCAGTACCGGCGCAATTATATACAGTAAAATATATGACTTGAGAAACCAGTTGGAGGGGGTAAGCATGAACAGTTCCTTCAACCCGTTTACGCTGAATCTTGACAAGCCGCAGGCTATGCAAACGGCATATACCATAATGAGGTAGAAAAATGTCTGAAACAGCAGATTAAAGATACCGCGCTTGGAGTGACGGATACCGTAATATCCCGATATCATCACGAATATATCGACTGCCGGTATGGTCAAGCCCTGAATCAGAATCCTCATGGATGACCCGAACAAATCAGACCTGATGTCAGCTGCCGATGGTCCTTCAAGTGAGAAAAAGTCAGCATGAAGCACGAGAACCATAGATATCGCAATGATTCTCAGTAATTCAAAATTTGAATCCCGAACTTTGGTAAAACTTTGACTCATTGTTCAGTCGCGGGAAAAGAGGTCGCGGGTATAGACGCGGGAAGCGACATCGGCAAGTTCCGAGGAGTTACGGTTGGCGAGGATGGCACGGGATATGCGTTTGAATTCGGATAGATTGTTGACCACCTTACTGCCAAAGAAAGTAGTACCATCTTCAAGGGTAGGCTCGTAGATGATGACGTTTGCTCCTTTTGCTTTGATACGCTTCATCACACCCTGTATGGATGACTGGCGAAAGTTGTCGGAGTTGGATTTCATTGTCAAACGGTAGACTCCTATGGTCACCGGAGTTGTTTCAGGGGTAGTCCCAAACCCATTAGCTGTTGTGTAATCATACCATCCAGCCATTTTCAGTACTTGGTCAGCGATGAAGTCCTTACGGGTACGGTTACTCTCGACAATGGCGGTCATCATCTGCTGGGGCACATCAGCGTAGTTGGCGAGGAGCTGCTTGGTGTCTTTGGGCAGACAGTAGCCGCCGTAGCCAAAAGAAGGATTGTTGTAGTGTGAGCCGATGCGTGGATCGAGACCGATGCCCTCAATAATTGCCTGCGAATCGAGCCCCTTGACCTCGGCATAGGTGTCGAGTTCGTTGAAGTAGCTTACGCGCAAGGCTAAGTAGGTGTTTGCGAAGAGCTTGACGGCCTCCGCCTCCTTCATACCCATGAATAAGGTGGGTATATCTTGCTTGATTGCTCCTTGCTGAAGCAGTTCTGCAAATTCGTGAGCCTTAGCTTCCAGAAAGTCGATGTCAGCAACAGCCCATATTGCCTCATTCTCAGCTGCAAATACCGGTTTGTCGATTATCTTGGGATAACCGATGATTATGCGTGATGGGTAGAGGTTGTCGTATAGAGCCTTACTTTCGCGCAGAAATTCCGGAGAGAAAAGGAGGTTAAACTTCTTCACCCCTTTGCCAGCGTATTTCACATACAGACTCCGGCAATATCCGACAGGAATGGTCGACTTAATCACCATCACGGCATCGGGATTGACTTCAAGCACAAGGTCAATTACATCCTCGATGCAATGGGTATCGAAATAATTCTTGACGGGGTCGTAGTTCGTGGGGGCAGCTATGACAACAAAATCAGCATTGCTATATGCCTCCCGCCCGTCAAGGGTCGCCGTAAGGTCAAGCGGTTTTCCGGCAAAATATTTCTCGATATATTCATCCTGAATTGGAGAAATCCGTCTATTGATTTTCTCAACTTTTTCAGGAATTATATCGACTGCCGTTACTTTATTATGCTGTGATAGAAGAGTGGCGATGCTAAGTCCGACATAACCGGTTCCTGCAACTGCTATATTCATGTGACGTGGATTTTTGAGTTGGAAGTTATGAGAAAGAAATTATTTCTTTTTTGCTGTTACCATAGTTATAGCCGTAACCATATCGCATTAATTGCAATACCTGTGTTTGCCATAATGCGATATGTTTGTTTTTTATCAATTGAGATTAATCATACAACTTACAATTAAGCCTGTTCTCACGAGAATGTACAGAGCGCGTGAGGATTATATTTATGACTATCCATAATGTGATGTCACAGAAAAACAGTAGCGTTATGTCCATACATGAACTCATTACATAGTTTACCCAGATAATGAAAATCGATGACGCTATTATCGTCATCATCGCCTTGCGCTGTGTGAGACCCAATGCGAGGAGTTTATGATGAATGTGTGTCTTGTCGGGAAGAAACGGGTTTCGGTGGGCCTTGATACGGTGAAGATAGACGCGGACTACATCAAAACAGGGTATCAGCAGCGGCGCGAAAGCCAATACAGCGGGATTGGTGTTGTGTTCCAACCAATCAATGGAACAGCTCTCAATGCTCATCACGCTCAGGAACAGTCCGATAATTAATGCACCAGTGTCACCCATGAAGATTTTCTTATGCTTCTGCGCGTTGCCGAAGACATTGAATGAGAAAAACGGCAGCAAAGTTCCCAACGTGGCTACTGCCAGGGCTGAGTACATAAACATACCGCTTTTAAGGAAAATGATGGCATAGAAGCCACAGGCTACAGCACTTAGTCCGGATGCAAGTCCGTCGATTCCGTCTATTAGGTTTATCGCATTGATAATGAATATCGTCAGTAGTGCGGTGAGTATTACAGACACTACAAGCGGCAGTGCGTAAATTCCAAGGAAGCCGTGGAGATTTTCTATCCTCAATCCTCCTATTATAATCATTGCGGCCGCGAAAGTCTGCATTACGAACTTTGCACGATACTTTACTCCTACTAAGTCGTCAGCCATGCCTGTAAGATACAGGATAATGGCTGCGCATCCGATGAAGCAAAGCGGTAGGATATGATTATGCAATCTTACGAGAATTGATTGATCATCATACAAGACTCCGATACCGAAAAGCAGCAGCAATGCAAAGAGTATGGCCGGAAAAAAGGCGATTCCGCCAAGCCGAGGCACCTGACTGGTGTGTATCTTACGCGGATCGGGAGTGTCAAACAGATTCTTGCGGAACGCAATCAGCAGAATCTGCGGTATGATAAATCCTGTAATCATGACTACGCACGCCAGAATCATAAGGTCTATGTATATCCATTGCGTCATAGGAAAATAAGATATGATTTGTGAAAGAGCCTGATTAATATTGATATTATATTACAGTCATAAAGTTATAGACTCAGATTAACTGGATATATTCGGGAGAAACCTCGACTCCAACAGCAAGCATACCCGGCAGCTCCACGAGCAGACGCTTTGTCTTTGAGCCACGGACGGTCAGCAGCATTCCTTCATAGCCGTCAAGTTTTCCTCCGACAATACGTATTTTCTTGTTATACATTTCCGGCGACAATTCTTCCATTAAATAATATTTTACAGATTCCGAAGAATTGACTGCGTGGATGAACCGTTCCATGTCGGAGTCCCTGACGGTCATAGGTTCACACCATGTTCTGCGCAGAAACCTATATTGCAACGTCTCCGTTTTCTCTACTATAGGGTCGAGATCCACACGATTGGAATGGACAAAGAGCAAATCAGGTATAACAGGTATTTCTTCTCTGACTTTTTCTCCCTTTCTTGTGACAACATGCCATTTCATAGGAGTGAACACCTCGAATTTCAGGCCCTGCAGCATCTTGTAAGCATGATTCTTGGCGTTGACCCGTTTAAGGTCTCGCATCACAAACCAACGCATTACTTCATCTTGTTGTTCCATTGGTCTGATTTTCAGTTTGGAGCATATTTATCAATCCTGCAAAGACCACCAACATATTGGTTGTCAAGCAGTTTAACACGGTATTTCAAAAAGTTCGGGCTTTCGCCCCTTTCCTGTTTACACTCCATTTCCTTATAATCCGCCTCTCGAAAGACTGGGAAAAGGCCATACTGGTTTCCAGTTATTTTGATACTTCTCTTGATAAGAGATTTAGTAAGATTCAATTATTTGATAATTGGCAAAAACAGAATAGATTACCGAATATTGGCTTCTATATTTCGCATAACATCTGTTATGGTAATCTTTACAGATGTTACCAGATATTCGTTTATTTTGGGGCGGTTTTGTAAAAAAACAGCATGTTTCTGACGATTTCTCAAATAAAATGAGTACCTTTGCAATCACAATATTTCTCTTATCAAGAGAGAGTTGAGTGCCTTTGCAATATCTATATTTCTCTTATCAAGAGAGTTACAAATTATCATAACATTACCATACAGATCAAGGCGCATGGATGCACCTTGTGTATTTACTGACAAAACTGTTTTACAGACAAACAATATGCTGTGGCATATTTCCTCCATAACAGCAGTTTGTTGAAGATTCAGCCTTGTCAAAGAACACTCAACACAATGGAATTGGCTTTATCGACAGATGATGATGTATCAAGAGAAGCAAGATAAATTCGTGTGGTACTTTCGGAATCGTGGCCCATTGCCTCACTAATTGTCGAGACCGGTATGTTCTTACTTTTGGCTATGCTTGCCCATGAATGGCGCGCGACATAGCTCGTCAAAGGATTTTCCAGCCCGAGTTGTTCACCGATCTTTTTCAGTTTGTCGTTTACGAGATGTGCGCTATTCTTATACTGCGTGCGGCTGTCCGTGCCATTCTCTTTAATAATTGGCAGAAGGTAAAGACTCTCTCCAGTATCATATTTGTCAATGATTTCCTGCATTGGTTTCTCCCACTTGATGAACAATTGCTGGCTGGTTTTCTTACGGCGATAGCTCAATATGCCACCCTGTAGGTCTTTCTTCTTTAGGAATGCCATGTCGATAAATGACATCCCGCGGGTATAGAAAGAGAACATGAATAGGTCGCGGGCATAATCGAGTTGCGGAAACAAGCTTAGGTCAAGATTCTTGATTTCCTTGATGGTCTTTGCCGAGAGTGCACGTTTCACTGTTTTGTCTATTCCCGTGTACACATGACGGAACGGAAATCTTTGCACGGTGATTTCCTTCTCTACGGCTCTGTTGTATATGGCGCGGAGATTGCGCATATAAAATGAGATTGTATTCTTGCAGACCCCGGTTTCTTTCAGCCATTGCTCGTATTCCAGCATGAGACTGGAATCCATGTTGTCAATCGGAACATCGCACTCATCCCTGAACCGTTTAAAGCTGTTGATAGCGGTGGTATATTTGGCGGCAGTCTGACTTTTTCCGATCTGCGTCATGCGGCTGATTATGTCACAGGCAAAAGAGATGAAACATCCGTCGCCGTCCGTTGCATTGAACAGTTCGACAACCTTGTCCGTATTATACGGAACACCTGCTTTCTCAAGTCGGGCTATAATCCCTGAAAGTCGTGAGGCATTGGAAGCCAACACCTCGCGTAAATATGACAAATAGCAACTCCTGCCCTCATCACAACCGGGTGGTATGACGATCTTTGAATCCATGGCGTTCCATTCGTATGGGAACAACTTGTATCCTGTATAGATTTGTCGGGTCACACGATTGTGGATGACCTGATAAAAAAGCGTACCCGCTTTGTCGAGCTGTAAAGATGCCCTGAACTTGATTTTCACCGTAGCCATTATTTTTTCTATGGTTTAATATTGATATTTTACTTATCATTTTTATACATTATAAATAATAAGTGACATATCTTTATTAAAATGGATGTCATTCGGCATACAGTAGTTTTCGTATCAATCGGCTTTTAAGTAATTCGTCCGCCTGTATCGAGTTCACACACCGTATCAGAGACTATATAGAGGGCAAACAGACGCTGAAACAGATTGCTTCCAGATATGGTGTTTGTGAAAAGACCATATCTGGAAGCTAGATGACTTGCGGTATATCCATAAGGTCACATTCTTGGGCTATGTGACCTTATGGATACTACATATTGGGGAATTATATCCAGAATTATTTGCCTGTGCCGAAACGGGATGTGTCAATTGAGGTTTCTTTGGGTCTGAATCCGTTGAATCGCCATATGAATGCCAACTTAAGATTGCGCGTCATGTCATGTACATTCATACGGTAGTCTTGTCCGGCATGATTGATTGACATTGACGGAGACCAGCCATTAAAAATATCATTCGCTTTAAGGACCAATTCACAGCATCGTTTCTTGCTGAATTGCCACTTTATGCCTGCATCAATCTTCCATATGCCCGATAGTGAGGCCAATCCTTGTAGCGATGGCGAAATATATGCGAAGTCAACAGAAAGTGCGACCGGACAGCTTTGGCTAAAACGGATGGTATTGTCCAATGCCCCATAAAAAATCCATTTGCTATTATCAAAGCTGATGTCGTGATATTTATCGGCTTTTTCCCTCTGGTTAAACACATTGACAACAGCTGCCGCATTCCAGACGTCACCAACATTAAACGGCACGTTTATATTCATCCCGAAAGTGCGCCTATAGTCCATGTTGATGGTCTGATATATCAGTTTAAGCTCATTTGGCGATTGATATGGCAATTGCACACTTGTCTTGTCTCCGTATTGAAAATAGAGCGTGGCTACATATTTTTGCCTGAAAATATAGGAGAACTGCATGGCGTAATTGAGATAAGGCAAAAGATTCGGATTGCCAATCACCATACTGTAATCATTAAGATTGCTTGTCCCGCCATGTAACTCCCAATATGACGGATATATACGCTGTGATGTAAAATTCAGTTGGAATATGCTTTTAGGTGTTTTATAGTATGTGCCACCGAGCGATGGAATAAAATTCCAACTGTGTCCGTCGCCATTGCGATAGTATTCTATTCCGGCATTTGCTGATAACGACAGTCCACACCTGAAGCTATGCTGCATACCGATATATACATCTGCAATATCCTCTTTCAGATTGTTATCAAACCCCATCTGTGCCGGTAGCTGATACGTCTGGCGACTATTATCACAGGCATGCCTATATTCCGCGCCATAGTTTAACTCGACTCCTCCTAAATTGTGTGTCTGGTCAATATAGAAATGGATGCGGTTGACACTTTGGACATTTGTCGTTGTCACAAGTCCTTGATAAGAAGGTAGTGAATACAGGTGCTGAGTTCGATTTTCACCATAATTCGTATAATCACCTCCGATAGACAATCCAAACGGCGCAGTGTAATTTACAGCAAAATTGTGATAAGTTATAGGTGCACCATATCTTGAATCGTTCACGGTCGAGCCCAATGTGCCGGTTGTAATTGATTTTCCTGAAATGGATGACGTGATTTGACCGTTGTAGACTACACTTATTTTACTTCTTTGCGAGAAATTGTATGCAGCTGAGGCATAAATAAGGTTGGATAGATTACGGCCAATACGGCGATTGTCTTCCTCAATCATTGTTCTTGTGCCGTCATAAAGATGATTTGAGAAAGACTCTTCCCTATTCCACGACTTTGTACGCGAAAAAGAACAATTAATATCGAAAGCCCATTTTCCTACAGCATATGTTGCGGCCAATCCGACTCCATACGAACCATAGTGGGCCTGATTATATCCCATGCTAGCCTGTCCTTGCAGACCATCAAGCGGTGACGGCGTTTTCAACACAACATTGATGACCGCACCGTTGACATGATATTTTGCTGGGGCTGCATACATTACCTCTACATTTTTCAACCGGTCAACCGACGTGGAATAAAGCAGTTGATAAAGATTCTGAACCGGCATATTGGTGGGTTCACCGTTAAGTATAATAGTAACATCGGATGCTCCAGCAAGGCCAATCATGCCATTGTTGTTCACTACCCCAGGGAGATGCCCCAAGGCATCAAGCACATTAGTCACCGGCTTGTCCTTGACAATTCCCGGCAAGTCAACGACCATAATTCCGTTTTGCCCTTTGACTTGTGGCTTTTCTCCTTTCACGACAACCTCATTGAGACCTTGAACCAAGATTGTGTCAGGTAGTTGTTCCGTTTGAGCAAAACCAGCGAAGCAGATCAGCACTGCCAACAAAAAGGATATCTGTTTCATACGATTGAAGTTTATTATAATGCATGCAAAGTTATGGGCAACTATGTCAAGAATAATCCTGTCCATTCTTATTTAGTCTTGACAACTCCCTTATTTAGACTTAAACCGCGCGTCTATTAACTTATTGCATGCCAAATTATAATAAATTAGCCACGTAGAACGCTTTCAGACATATAATATAGGCCTGAAAGCGGAATGCCTTGATGTTGAACCACAGAAAAAGGGACATGCCACCAAGGTTTTATGTCAATTCCTAGATCTGATCAGCGACCTGTAAGTGCTGGAGGCAGCTGGGGCATTGCTCCTGATTGCGAACAGACATAGGCGGATGTGGCAACTGCTATCTTATGGGCTTCCTCTATGGTATGGCCTTTTAGGATGGATGAAATGTAGGCTGCCGTGAATGAGTCCCCTGCCCCAACGGTATCGGCAACGTCGACTTTTGGTGTCGGCTGAAATGAATCCTTATCCCGGGTGAATACATAGCTGCCATTGACCCCACATGTCAGAATAAGCATCTTCAGGTCGTATCTTTCCAGGATTAGCCTACACTTGTCTTGCATATCCACATCACCTATGCCAAACATCTTGCCTACAGTCTCTATTTCCTCATCATTTATCTTCAGTATATCGCACCGCTTAATTGAGTCCTCCAGGATTTCTTTGCTGTAGTATTCCTGCCGCAGGTTTGCATCAAACACTACAAGACATTCCTTTCCTACTGCATCCAGAAAGCGGTTGATGGTTGCCCGGGATATACCGTTCCTCTGCGCAAGAGACCCGAAACATACTGCTTTGGCTTGTTTCGCAATCGATTCAATGTCACCGGTATATGGAATGTTGTCCCACGCCACTCCTTCTTTGATGTCATATCGGGGCACTCCCAAGTTGTCCAACCCGATTTTCACAGTACCGGTAGGAAATGACACTTTTTCAATGTGATGTTTCACATTCTTGCCTGAAAGCGCATCTATCATTTCCAGTCCTAGCGCATCATCACCTACAGCACTCACCGCACAGCCGTCAAATCCGAATTGTGATACATGATATGCAAAATTGGCAGGTGCACCTCCCAATTTTTTACCCTCTGGAAGCATATCCCATAAAATCTCGCCTATTCCGACTACTATATCTTTCATAATATCCTTTTTATTTGCAATGAACTTATGCTTGCAAATGTAGTAATAATTATAATAATTACAACCCGATATCATGAATTGCTTCTATATAGTATGTGCCTATATATGCAAAGTTTTTTCCAACGATGTCAATGTTCTCTTTTTGCCTGGATTTGTGCCGTCCCTTTCCAAAGGGGGCGTGCGGGTGATGCTCCGGGGGCATCTTTGGGGCGGGACACGTTCGCCTGTGCGTCCCTGGCGGCTTTCTTAAGGCTGCCTGTCCCGGGAAACGGCCGTGCTCCGGGCGGGCGCGGGCCGTATACCGGCTTGTGCGGGGGCTTGCCAAAGGCCCGCCGCGTCGGGGCGCTTTCGCCGGCGCGCCCCGGGAGGGGTTGTAAGGTCCTCCCCTTCGGATCTCTCGCCTCCCTTGCTCCGGTCGTGGTGCGGACTTATTGGTGTTGCCGCTGCCATCTTGGCCGTGTTTGGGTGGTTTGATGTTGCAAATATACAACATTCAGAATACGTTTGTCAAGTATTTCTGCAATTATTTTTATAATTATTTTTTATTTAGTTGTGGATTAGGGGGATGAGGAATGTTAATTTTACATTTTTTGGAGGGTTTGTGGTTTCCTTGTTGGCTTCAATCGGCGTCCTACAGACGCCAGGGCCTGATAATTTGGTTTTCCGGAGACACCTGCGGTGTCCCCGGTTACTATAAATCGGCGTCTTTCAGACGCCTGTCTGAGGGGATGGCCTTCCAGAGAAGGTGTTGCAGAACTTCCAGAATCGGGAAAATCAATTTTATAATATACTGATTTTTTCAATAACTATATTTTTGAGGGTATTGCCAAAAATGGAGTTCTGCAACACCCACCATGGTTACTAGGAATCGGCGTCCTTCAGACGCCTGTCTGAGGGATGGGATTACCGGAGACTCCTGACAGTTGACGGTGTACCCGATTACTGTAAATCGGCGTATTGATGACGCCTTGGCTGAGGTGGACACTTAACTGGCATGCATAGCGGCTTGCTCGTTGGTTTCAATCGGCGGCTTGCAGACGATTGGATGGTGTTTATCAATATGGAGAAGTTTTCAATATAATATGTTTTTGATTGATGTGACTGTTGGCTATGTCCCTGCTATTGGTGAATTGACTGATTTTATTTGTATGTGCCGCAGTGGATTGGAGTATGGGGTTAGCGGTTGTCCTTTGTCTCGCGGTAGCCTTGGATGCCTTCTACTATGTCCACTTCTACCTTTTTGCCTCCAGAAAAATTCCAGACTACCGATAGTCCGACATATTGTACAGGAGTGGTGTATTTATATGAGATGGTGTTCTCCCCTTGTCTGCGGTCGAGCTTGCGCCGATTGCCAAAAGCGGTGAAATCTATGCCTACCTGCAGGCACTCTGCCATAAAGGTTTTGTAAATCCTGCCTCCGATATTGTATACAGCGTGATATGTCCGGTCGTAGTTCCGGTATGTGGGTTCAAGGTTAGCGTTCAGCATTCCTCCCCACCCTCCTGGAAATGTAACGTTGTTGTTGATATAGAAGTATTCCCTGAATCGAGTCTTGCCATAATGCACTCCTGAGAGGGTGATGTCTTCAGGCGTTATTTCAATACGGCCTGAGAGTTTGAATCTCCACCATTTTACCGGTGTGCCAATCCATTCCACTCCCAAGCCCCACATGCCTTGTCCGTTAATATTTACTGGCTTGGTATAGAATACTTCTGGATTGTGTGCATCCTGTAATGTCTGCCAATGTATCCTGTCATGTGAATGGGCATAAAGCATGGTGATATTTAGCCTGTTCATGAACAGGGATAACCCTGCCATCAGGATGTCGCCTGTCTGGGCCTTCAATTCGGGGTTTCCTACAGAATAATTGCAAGCATCTGTCCAGCTGACAATCGGCGAAATGGCTGTGTAGGGGATATCGCCCATTGTACGCCGATAGTTAAGCATCAATGCATGCTGCCGACGATAGCCAAACGGCATCATAACTTGAATTGTAGGATTGAGTGCCCATTGTGTGTTATGGCTCTTCTTGTCCATATCAAGGTCATGATATCCTATACGGTTCAATTGCCAATTCAATCCGATATTGTAACGCAGCTTCCACACCATACCTTTTGTGGATGCATATATGATGGGGGTAAACCCGTTTGTGTTGGCCGGGATACCGGTTGTATGAAACCTATCGTTGTCGGCATGTTCAATGGGATCATAGTGAGAGTATATATATTGAGCCGACGCGCCGAATTGCCATGTGAATTTACGGCTATGTGGGTATGTGAATCCAACTGAGAATTTCCATAAATCGAGATTGGTCTTTTCCTTGTTACTGGCGACATTACCGCCATCTATACAATAGCTGGATTTGCCGGTATTGTGGCGGTTGAAATAGTCAGCAGCCAGTTCCATAGAAGCGCCATTCCCGTTTAATGGCATTGTGAATTTTACGGTCGCTTCCTGGGCTATGGCATTATCCCTGTTTTCAACCGATGAACGAACGCTTTTTTCGCCCACAGTCACAGATTTCTGATTCAGACGGTTTGTGCCCACATAATATCCACCTCCGAGGGTTGCCCCTGTACTGAACTGACTGGAAACACTAAGCCTGTTCCTGAAATCAAGCCCATTCCATCTTGACTCTTCGTCTGAAAACAAATATCCATTACCGATGAATACTTCCTGTGTACTCGTCTCACGGTATTTATCTGCGGAAAATCGGATATTATCATATAGGCTAAATCCTTTGTAGCGGTAATTGAACATTCCCCCTACCCCTCCGTTGGCAAAATTGCATGTGCGATGCCAACCGGCATCGACATTAACGCTACCATAATAACCGCCTTCTGGAGGACGACGTAGCGTAATCATAATCGTTCCTCCGCTATGGGCCGAGCTCTGATTGCTTCCTGCTAGGTATCTAACCTGAATCTTGTCTATCATTTCGCCGGGGATGTTATCGAGTTCGGACTTATCGGACAGTTTATTTCCATCGATGTAGATTTCGCTCACGGCAAGGCCATTAATCTTAAAGCCTCCTCCCTCACGGGAAATGCCGGGAAGCATACCGAGGACATCGACAACCGGTTTACCTTTTGTTATATCCGCCCCCTGCAGGCTGGAGACATAACCATCGGTAGTATTTACAGTCCGCGATGCGACAACGGCAACTTCATTGAGTGCCTGTTCTTTCTGGGCTTGTAGCTGGAACGTTACGGCCAGCATCAACGAGATGAATAAATGATGTTTCATATGCTTTGATTTTAAAATTTCCACACTGCAAAATTAGGCCAAAATGTGTGGCCCAGCCTACTTAAACAGATTGGAAATAGTCTTAATCAGCGACACATAAAACACTAATAATCAACTCATATGAATTATAAAAAGCTTAATTTGCACAAAATAGGCCTTAAGCCTCAAAACGCTTGGTCAAAAACAAGATAAAATCATCTTTTGGAGGCAGGGCCAACTTCTTCCTTATCGATGTCTTACTTACGTAGACTGAATTTGAAGTCTGCTGAAGAAGGACTGAAATTTCTTTTGTAGAAAAGCCTGCCCGCATAAGGCACAAGATATGGATTTCCCTATCTGAAAAAAGTCCATTATATGCGCCTACAATATTGGCATGGAAATTTCCATAAAGCTCATTGATGACCGGATAAAGGTCTTCCCATTTTACAAGAGTGTCGGCCATAACGTCAGTGTTCCCGATATTGCTTATTTTTCTTAAGGCTTCCTGATTTTGTGTAGAAGGTGACCCCGCAAAAGTCTTGATTATACCCAGCTGCTGTAGCAGCAGTTTCTGCAACAGGCCTAGCTTCCTTTCCGTTGCCGGATTGGCGGCAGATTTTACGAGTGTCTGCAATGTCTCAATCCTTTCTTCAGCTTCTATCAACCTTTTCCTTCGCTTATATGAAATATAGTAAAATACGCCTATACCAAAAATAGCCACAAGAAAAATGACAAAAAAGATAATCAAAAGACGCTGATGCCTGATGGTAAGTTCATAATTGTTCCGGCTGAGACCGTATGCCGTTTCAAGAGCATCGTTACGCTCCTGCATCCGTCGCAACGCGTTGTCATCTGCCGACCGGAGAGCCTTTGCAATACCTGTCAGCCTGGACATAGACAGATTGCCGCTTGTACGGTAATCCTTGATAAGTTTCAGAAATTCAAAATATGAACTTGCAACAATATCGGCCCTTCCCTGTCCGAATCCTACCGAGTCAACAATCGCAATATATTTTTTTGCAGATTCCACGTCCCCGGCATTAAGATATAAATGGACCATTGGGATATATAATTCAAATTTAGCGTTATTGGCATCACCGTACTCCTCCAATACACCTTCCAGAATCCTTACCGCCTTTTGGGAGGACTCCGGATCTTCAGCAAGCACGGCTGCATAGTTTATACGCAAAGTCATTTCCTGCCCCTTATCCATTCCAGCAGCTCCAGACAAAGCAAACAATGAATCACATAGGCAAATTGCTTCCTTTGTGCGGCCAAGAGATATAAGCGGTGATATTTTCTTAATTTCAAAATCAATACGCCAGTGGGCGTCATCGGTAAGCCCCAACTGAGATTGAACCAAATCCAAAGAACGGACATAATCCTTATACTTGAAACTTAATCCCAACCGTTCCTGATTTACCGCCATCATAAGACTTGTGTCTCCAAAAACATAGCTGTAAGCCGAATCCAGAACGGCATAGGCATCCTTTCCCCGATCTAAAGAATGAAGATGTCCGGAAAAGGCAAATGATGCCCGCATGTATGATAATGTGTCGCTTCTGTCCCTATAATAGGCCACAGCGTAGTGCAGCAATGTATCTGAAATCAAAGACCGGCCCATGGCTTTTTTAGATTCGGCCTTGAGCAATATATAGCCTGCGCGGTCGGCATCAGACGAAAGCCCTTCGTAATCAATATCATTAAGGATTATATATGCACTATCCGGATGCTCAGACAGGAGTCCATACGCCTGATGTATCTTCCCACCGTCATCATCCATACATGAATGCAAAGCAAAGGTCAATACAATAAATGTTATAACACTGCGAAATCCCATAATATCAATCAGTAATTACTTTTTCAGGTGCAAAGGTAGCATTTTAGACTAATATCACGCTTATATACCAAACCTTAATACAAATATTAAATCTATTATATCCACCGTATAATCCGGGAAAATATTTAATTTTGCCGACGGGTCAAGATTTAAACAATATTATGACGGATAAATTGTCACGGGAACACCGCAGCCGATGCATGGCTGCCATAAAAGGAAAGGATACAAAGCCTGAAATGATTGTGCGCAGATTCCTTTTCTCCAAAGGCCTGCGGTATCGCGTGAACAACCGCAAACTGCCCGGTTCGCCGGACATAGTGCTACGAAAATACCGGACTGTGATATTTATAGACGGATGCTTCTGGCATGGGCACAAGGATTGCAGACATTTCCATATGCCAAAAAGCAATACTGATTTCTGGCGTCATAAGATCAATATGAACATGGCCCGGGATTACCGGGCCAATGTAGAGTTGCGTCTGTTGGGATGGCGCGTGATACGTGTGTGGGAATGCGATGTGAAATCAAAAGAAAACGGTATCCGCCTACTTGACCGCCTATACAGGCAAATCACAAACGTATCATACAGGGAATATGGTATCCAAGACAATGTGGTGGATATAGCCGCCGAAGACACGGCCACCTATGGAACACCGGATACTATTTAAGGGAAAAGACCGCTGTAGACATTGATGATGCGTCGATGGTGAAAAGACGGTCATACAGCGGTTGTCCTGTACCCACAACCATCTTTATAATTTCCGCGGCCATAACCGAACCGATGATTCCAGGCAAAGGGCCTAACACCCCTCCTATGGAACATGGCATATAACCGCCAGAGGCAGCCCCTTCAGGAAATATTTCCCTGTATGTGGTGCTTCCAGGTGTGCAAGACATAACCTGTCCCCGCATCTGTGCGACGCCACCCAATACATATGGCTTGCGGTGACTTCCGCAAATATCGGTGACCATGTATTTTGTATCCGGATTGTCGGAGCCTTCCACTATATAATCATAGCCTGAGATAAGGCCGGCCACATTATCCCTGTCGATGAAACCGTTATGAGGAACGACCTCAATGTCAGGATTCATCATACGGATGCGGCCAGCCAGGGCCTCGGCTTTAGGATGACCGACATCAGACATGGTGAATGACAGCTGCCGCTGGAGGTTGGAAATGTCCACCGTGTCGAAATCGGCAACACCGATACGCCCGATACCAGACCCGGCAAGATACATGGCGACAACAGAGCCTAAAGCACCTGAGCCAACTATGAGCACGGAAGCACCAAGCAACCGCATCTGGCCATCAGCCCCGATGCCGTCAAGCAGTATGTTACGGCTATACCTTAATGCCTCTTCTTTTGAAAGGAGTGTCCGTCCCATAACCGAATCAATCAAAGATCATATCCCAATCTTTCCACACCACGTCATAGCCGCCATTTACAATAGAGTCGCGGACTGCCAACGGAGAGCGGTGGTCTGTTACCTCAAACTGTTCAAGCGCATCGGGGCATGTGGCATATCCTCCCGGCTCTGTCTGGCTACCGGCACTCATGGACGTCACGCCAAGATGCATCATATTGGCACGGAATTCCGGGGTTTCGCGTGTGGAATACGATATGTCGACATCATGATCAAATATTCGGAATGCAAATGTAAGCTGTGCAAATTCACGGTCGCTTATCACCACATTTGGCTGGAATCCGCTTTCAGAAGGGCACATCCTAGGGAAATTAACACTATAACGAGTCCGCCAATAGTGCTGCTGCAGATACCGTAGGTGACGGGCCATCATTGTGACATCCGTACGCCAGTCTTCAAGGCCTATCAAGACGCCCATGCCAATCTTGTGGACCCCGGCGCGCCCCATACGGTCATATCCGTTAAGCCGCCAGTCATAGAACGATTTCATGCCACGCGGATGGTAGCACGGATACGCCTCACGGTTGTACGTCTCCTGAAAACAGACCACACCATTGAGCCCGGCCTCAATAAGACGCCCGTAATCACGTTGCTTAAGTGGCATAACCTCAATGGTAAGGTTGTGGAAGTATGGACGGCATACCTTAAGTGCCTCCTCCAGATAATCCACCCCACACAATGCAGGATATTCGCCAGAAACCAACAGCAGGTTCTCAAACGGGCCCAGCTTCTTTATAGCCTCGCATTCCGCCTTAATCTGCGGCATTGTCAACGTGGTCCGTTCAAACGGATTGTCGTGGTTGAATCCACAATATACACACTTGTTTGTACATGCGTTGGAAACGTACATGGGTATATACATGGATATTGTCTTACCGAAACGTTCCTGGGTGAAACGCCGTGACAATTGCGCCATCTCTTCAAGGTGGGAATCCGCAGCGGGAGAAATCAGGACCATAAAGTCGTCGGGAGACAACTGCTTGACATTTCGACGCGCCTTTGCCAAAACTGCCCTCACATCGGCATCGGTGAATCCAGAAAACCTGGCCATGGTCTCCTCCCAAGGCCATTGGCCGATCACATCGGCGAAGCCATGCCCGAAGCGCGGCCCCGCTGATGTGGATTCTTGTGCATTGTCTGTCATTGTCCGCATTTTTCTGCAATATTTTGTGATATACGCATGGCACAGAAATTAGGGCCACACATGGTGCAGAACTTGTCGTCGGCATCAGGGGCATTCCTGCGTGATTCAAGATAATATTGCTTTGCACGCTCCGGGTCAAGGGACAGGTTGAACTGGTCTTTCCACCGGAATTCATATCTGGCCTTGCTCAATGCATTGTCACGGACATCCGCCCCCGGATACTGTTTTGCAAGGTCGGCAGCATGTGCCGCAATCTTATATGCAATAACACCATCACGTACATCCTCCAAATCCGGCAACGACAAATGTTCCTTAGGGGTCACATAGCATATCATGGCCGTCCCCAAGTTGCCTATTATGGCTGCGCCGATTGCAGATGTGATATGGTCATATCCGGGTGCAATATCGGTAGTGAGCGGGCCGAGGGTATAGAACGGCGCGTCATGGCATACACGCTTCTGCCTTTCCATGTTTTCACGGATCTTATGCATGGGCACATGGCCAGGGCCTTCAATCAATACCTGTACATCGTGCTCCCATGCCTTTTGGGTAAGCTCGCCAAGGATGTCAAGCTCCAGGAACTGTGCGCGGTCATTGGCATCGAATGTCGAGCCTGGGCGCATGCCATCGCCAAGCGACACGGCTACATCATACTTGTTCAATATCTCGCATATCTCGTCGAAATGAGTATACAGGAAACTTTCCTGATTGTGTAGGACTGTCCATTGTGTCATGATAGAGCCTCCACGTGAAACACAACCCGTAAGACGGTCACCGACAAGGTCGGCATGTTCCCGTAGCACACCGGCATGGATTGTGAAATAGTCAACACCCTGCTCACATTGTTCGATAAGCGTGTCGCGGTATATCTCCCAAGTAAGTTCGCTGACCTTGCCTCCAACCTTCTCCAAGGCCTGGTAGATGGGGACAGTGCCTACTGGAACGGGGCAATTACGGATAATCCACTCACGGGTCTCATGAATGTTGTCTCCAGTGGAAAGGTCCATCAGTGTGTCACCTCCCCAATAACAGCTCCATACGGCCTTTTGAATCTCTTCACTGATGCCTGAAGACAATGCAGAGTTTCCGATATTGGTGTTCAGTTTCACAGAAAATGCACTGCCGATAACCATCGGCTCACTTTCAGGATGGTTTATGTTTGCGGCAATGATGGCCCGCCCGGCTGCAATCTCACTACGTACAAATTCAGGAGTCACATATGAGTCAATGCCCAATTCCTTGTTGTTAAGGTTCTCCCTTATGGCAACGTATTCCATCTCAGGGGTGATAATGCCTTTACGGGCATAATGCATCTGCGTGACCCTCTTCCCTTCCACGGCACGGCGCGGAGATATCTTACGAGGGAAGCGTATAGCATCCAATGATTTGTCGTCCATACGCTTACGTCCGTATTCACTCGTGATGTCCGGCAGCATCTCCGTGTCGCCACGTCCTTCAATCCATGATTCCCTCAACCGAGGGATGCCTATATTTATATCAATATCCACATCTGGGTCGGTGTAAGGACCACTGGTGTCGTATACCACCACATCAGGATTTTGATGCTCCACGCGGTGTCCGTCTATAATCTCAACTGTAGGGTATTGCTTTATACGCCTCATTCCCACGGAAATGTCGGGATATATAGAGCCTTTTATATATATTTTTTCAGAATTCGGATATGATGAAACGTCTATATTTGAAATTTTCATTTGTATTGTATTTTTATGATATGTCATGAAAGGAATGATGTAAGCGGACTTGTAGCTTCCGCGCTTGATGATACCGCCCCAAGGCCGGCAAGGTAGGCTTTACGGCCCGCGATAGTAGCCAAACGGAATGCATCGGCCATGCCCACAGGATCGCCGGCTACTGCTATGGCTGTATTCACCAGAACAGCATCAGCACCCATTTCCATTGCATCTGCGGCATGTGACGGTGCTCCCAACCCGGCATCAACGACTACTGGCACTTGGCTCTGCTCAATTATAATCTCCAGGAAATCACGCGTACGCAGACCTTTGTTTGTGCCGATAGGTGCGGCCAGCGGCATGACTGCGGATGCACCGACCTCTTCAAGGCGTTTACATAGCACAGGGTCGGCTTGTATATACGGAAGTACGACGAATCCATCCTTCGCCAGTTCTTCTGTAGCCTTCAATGTCTCAATGGGATCTGGCATAAGGTATTTCGGATCAGGGTGTATCTCCAATTTTATAAACTCGGTGCCAAATATCTCACGGCTCATCCTGGCGGCAAGGACCGCTTCGCGGGCATCCCTTACCCCTGATGTGTTCGGCAGGAACTGCACGTGTTCACGGTTTATGTGTGTAAGCATGTCGTCTGTAGCCTCGTTCATCATGTTCACACGCTTCATAGCCACCGTTATCATCTGCGACTCTGATGCCATTATGGATTTTAACATAACCTCCGGCGATGAGAATTTACCTGTGCCGACAAACAGGCGGGACGTGAATTCCCTGTTTCCAATTTTCAAGATGTCCATAATATTGGATATATTATTTATATTTTTCTTTCTGATACTATATTACAGTTTATTTTGTCTTCTGCCAGGAATGACCTTGCAGCCTCGGCAATGTCGCCGACATGGGCAATAGCCCCACTCACAGCCACACCCCAAGCACCTGCCGATATCAAAGGCCCGATATCAGCAACCTTTATTCCGCCTATCACAACAACCGGGATATTGATGCCTTTTTCCTCCATCGTATTAAATATAGATATGATTCCATCTAACCCCAATACCGGAGCAAGGCGTTTCTTGGTTGTAGTATATCTCAATGGACCAAGCCCTATATAGTCAATCGGCATAGCCGATACACGGATTACATCGTCAAGGGAATTGGCAGTAGCCCCTATTATCTTTTTATCGCCAAGGATGTTCCTTGCCTCAGCAGGGTGCATATCGTCTTTCCCCAAATGGACTCCGTCAAGGTCAAATTCATAGGCGAGGTCAACACGGTCATCAATGACAAGCGTCACTCCTCTTTCATGGCACAATGGTTTAGACATCTGAATGACATTACGTATATCACAATCGCTGGCGTCTTTCATCCTTATCTGAATCCATTTTACGCCATTGTCCACGACCGACTTTATCTGTGACATTACCTGCAATGGCGTACCATCTGTTATGAATTGTAGCATACCATATTTTTTATATGTTCCTTAAATATAGAAATGGGCCTCTCCCATCCCATAGCGCCAAGCATAGCCGCTCCTGAAAATCCATGACATTTCAAATCCATAAAGCGGTCAGGCGTCACGCCACCCATTGCGATGACACATTGGCCGCCAAAAGAATCGCCTGTAAAACCTTTGAATCCATACATGCCTTTATATCCAGGTTTTGAGATAGAATCAAATACAGGGGACAATGTCACATAGTCACATGTGGAACTTGACCGGACTTCATCGAGGCTATGGCATGATCGGGACAGCTTGCAAGGACGCCAGCCATGCGGCAACATGGAAATACGGGAATTGAGTTGCAAACCTGTACCATATACCATAGCAAGCTCAGGGAAATAATGTAATGTTATCCTCTCATGCATACTCTCTGGTATTGAATCAAGTATGCGTGAGACCGTGCCAGAATCAATGCCAGGATGCCGGAGATGTACTCTCCAGAAACCGGCTTTGAGGACCGCGATTATCTTATCCGGTTCATCTTCGGACATAATCGGATCTGTCACGGCTATAAGATGAAACCTATCCTCCATATGCGGCTTTTATAATCACGACATCATCACCATCAATAAGTGAATGTCCCGACCATTGGGGGCGGCGCACCAAAGAGCCATTCACGGCAACAGCCACCCCGACCTCCACATCGGAATATTGTCTAACGACGTCTTCTACTGTAAAAGGCGCATCGACTTCAACAACGGTATTGTTAACTTTTATCTTCATCGTGATGAATATTGGTTTATAATCCGAAACATATGGTTTACCGGTCCGTTACCATGGCCCAACGAATATCCTGCCCCATTTTCGATAGCAGAATGCAACCATCCTATAGCTTCACTACAGGCCTCCGCCAATTCCATCCCCCGAGAGAGATTGGATGCTATCGCAGATGACAGTGTACATCCCGTTCCATGAGTGTTGACTGTATCGATCCGTGGATTGGTAAAACGTAGTATCCCAGAATCATCATTGGCCGCATTGACCAGAAAATCGGTCAGCATTACGCCCTGCGCATGGCCGCCTTTGACAAGCACCGAATTGCATCCACATTGCCTTATAATGCAATCAGCCACATTAATACAATCCTCCTCTGTAGCTATTTCCATTCCAGATATAGCAATTGCCTCCGGAATATTAGGCGTGATAATTTCTGCTAACGGAAACAGCCGTTCCTTCATAGCCTCCAACGCTCCTGATGAAGACAGATGGTCTCCCGATGTGGAAACTATCACGGGATCTACCACCACGTGTGTCAAGCCATAATGTTCAATTGCCTCTGCCACAATATTCACACTGTCGCTATCTGGCAACATACCGACCTTCACTGCATCAGGAGTTACATCCGACAAGACTGCATCAAGCTGTCCCCGCAAAAGACGTCCTCCTACAGGTTCAAAAGAATTTACCCCACATGTATTCTGCGCTGTAACCGCGGTAATCGCGGTCATTGCATACACGCCATGTGCGGTACATGTCTTTATGTCTGCCTGGATGCCTGCGCCTCCAATACTGTCACTACCGGCTATTATCAACACCGTATTATAATGTAAAGCCACTCTTTAGTCTATATTATTCCGCAGACATGGAATGCTATGTGAAAAATAGGATATCCGGGTTTTAATTTGCTCAAACCTGTCACATATTCCCTTCGCCGGCATTATCCGGATCAGGTTCCAAGGGTATTATCTCAGCCTGGATATACATTATATCGTCCAAGCACCCCATGTGTGGAAAATTAAGTATATGTTAAATTATCTCTGTTTTTTATTTCTTGTATACAGCAACCGTGTATCAGTAATCACCATGTCAACCCCCACATCATGAGGCTCAACATCAATCTCATCAACCAGTTGAAAATCATATGCAATGCCAATACGGGTCGCTGATGTATCGGCCAGCAGGCGGTCATAGTAGCCTTTGCCGCGTCCAACCCTGTTTCCACGCCGGTCATATGCCACAGCCGGGACTATCACCATGTCCATTTCCCCAATGGAGATACATCCCTCTCCAGTAGGTTCTTCAATGTTGAATGCACCCAGCTTCAATTCAGCCCTGTCGTACGGCAATATGTCAAGGTCTACACCATTGACACGCGGCAGGAAAAATGATTTCCGTCCGGCCCACTTGTCAAGAAAATCATGCGTGGAAAGCTCGTCAGGTAGGGAATGGTACATCAATATATTCCTTGCCATAACAAATGCGGCTGTCTTCTCCAACAAAGCAAAAACCTTTGCGGCAGCTGTTGCCCGTTCCACATCGTCCAACAACGCTTTATGGGCCTTTACACGTCGGCGTATATCGTCTTTATTCATTCCGGTCAATTTTTAATTTCATATACCAGCAGTCAAACGCTTAAACGACCAGAGACCCGGAAATGTTCAGGCGAGGAAACGCCACACCCATAACTGCGGATATCCGTGAGACAGAATCTGCTTCTGATACAATACGACCATTTTCCCTGATAGGGACTGCCGCATTTCCATTATGCAACTGCTCAACCGCCTCCATAATGTTCACATCCGTATCATTAATGACTTTATAATATGCCGGGACGCCAAATGTATCACGGGCAATCAGGGCTTTCAGCTGTGACAACAGCAACTGACGCGATTGGGTTATATAATACCATCTTGCAGGCACACCATTCTTGGCGGCATATGAAACAAATGCATACAATAATGTATCATCATTAGGCAGCAACTTCAACAGTTCCGGCACATCTTTCGACATTGACAGCAAATCACGATTGAGATCACAGTACTCGTAAGTAAATTTCTGCAAAAGTCCGGCATTGGCCACATTTATATAATATGACGTTATACCTGTAGTGTCATTTGGCACAAATATATCTGGCATTATGCCTCCGCCACCGTATACGACACGACCCGTTGAAGTATGGAATATTTTGTCTTTGTTGAACTTGACACTATCTGCATTATATGCCTCCCCATGGTTGTACCTGTCCAGTATTTCCGATTCATAGCCCTGGTTTTCCCCTGGTTTATAATCTTTCTGTATGGAGCGCCCGGATGGTGTATAATATCGCTGTACTGTAAGTCTTAAAGCACTACTATCCGCCATTACCAATTGCTGCTGGACAAGACCTTTGCCGAACGAACGCCGCCCTATAATCAACCCCCGGTCATTGTCTTGCAACGCACCCGAAAGAATCTCACTCGAGCTTGCAGAGAACTCATCAATAAGCACGACCACTTCACTGTCGACAAACCGTCCAGTGCCATCACTCAACACCACTGAATTTATGTTTTCGTCACGCCCACGGGTCTCTACAATAGTACTATATGGAGGCAGGAACTCATTGGCCATCATTATAGCCGTCTCCATAAACCCACCACCGTTTCCACGCAAATCAATAATATATTTATTTGCACCTCCGACCCGCAACTTGTTGAGCGCGGAAATAAATTCATTGTATGTGTTTCGGGAAAATTTATTGACTTTTACATAGCCAATATCATCACGGAGGATATAGGCAGCATCGACAGATGTCACCGGAATATCCCCACGCGTCACATCATATTTCAACAATTTCTTTGAGTTGGCCCGCTTTACGCCAAGACTAACCTTTGTACCTTTTGGCCCACGCAACTTTGAGAACACATCCGAATTTGATATCCCCTTCCCTCCTACATTTTCCTTATCAATCGTTACAATACGGTCACCGGCCTTCAATCCTACCTTTTCAGCAGGTCCTCCTGAAATAATCTCAACAATACATATGGTATCATTCATTATCATAAATGATACGCCTACTCCACTGAAAGATCCTTCCAAGTCATCATTCACCCCTTTTAAGTCTTTTGCGGGTATGTATGCCGAATGTGGATCGAGATTGTTCAACAAAAACGGGAGAGTCCTCTCTATCAGAGAATCCGTATCAATTTCATCGACATATTGAGAATTTATTGTCGACAGGATAGCATTAAACTTTTTCTGCCCGTCAGTCATAGGCTCATGCCTGTTGACCAAATAATCAGCCCACATACCTCCAGCAAAAGCCAATGCAGCAATCAACGGTATCCAGATTGTGGCTGTTATCTTGTTTTTCATCGCGTTTTTATAGCAATAATTATGGCGTTTTCAATCTTATTGATTATCACACGTCAGATTTTCTACTTGTATACATTCTATACCGGCCCTACGCATAAGGTCTATACCGTCTGTTATACGGTAAAGTTCATTGAACACCACTCTCCTTATTCCAGACTGTATTATAAGCTTGGCACATTCCAGACAGGGCGATGCTGTCACATACAGCGTTGAGCCATCACTGGAATTATTGCTTCTGGCCACTTTTGATATCGCATTAGCCTCTGCATGAAGCACATATGGTTTTGTAATCCCATCTGGATCTTCGCATACATTTTCAAATCCGACAGGAGTCCCATTATAACCATCTGAAATTATCATTTTATCCTTCACCAATATAGCACCGACTTTCCGCCGTTCGCAATACGAGTTTTCTGCCCATATGTGCGCCATACGCAGATACCGGCGATCTAGTACTTCCTGCTTATCATTATGCTCTTTCATCGCACATTATTAAGAATTGGCAAAGTTACTCAATTTATTCGACTAACAAACATTTTTATCCCCATTTTGTTTGCGCCAAAACATTTAGAGATTTCCATGTTTACAATATAATATCTTTAAATTAACATTATTACACTTTTATCATATGTCCGTTTTTGCTATATTTACGTTTTAAAGATAATTAAATTTGATAAATCTATGGATGTTTCAAAATATAGACGATTTTTTTCTTCAAAACGATTTTGGACAAAGATCCGTAAAACCGCGAAAAAGGCGGGAATAGGCATTATCCGCCCCGCACTGTTGCTTTATTACGTGTCTCTTGACAAAAAAGTGTCGTTTGCAGATAAAGCCCGGATATACGGTGCTTTGGGATATTTCATCCTGCCAACCGATGCTGTGCCTGACTTCATTATCGGTCTGGGATATACCGATGACCTTATAGCCCTGGCGTGGGCATTGCATTCTGTATGGAAGAACGTCACCCCAGAAATAAAAAGACGTGCGGACGCAAAGTTGACTGAATGGTTCGCTGAAAATGAAATCCTTGAATCCTCAGAGCCGTTGTCCCCACCACCATTCCAACAAGAACAGCCCAATATATCCATGCCACCCAACCCACAATAGAAAAAAATTGGAAAATTCGATGGCATCTTGAAATTTTTTAATTATTGTTGCGTCTGATAATGTAAAACATGAATATTCTCACATTAAGTTTTCACTAATTTCAATGAGCAACAACATTATTGAGGTCAGTCACGTCAATAAGACGTATACACGCCATCAGGCGCTAACTGATGTCAGCATTGATATCCCCCAAGGATCAATTTATGGACTACTTGGGCCTAACGGAGCAGGAAAGACCACTTTAATCCGTATAATAAACCATATAACAGCCCCAGATTCAGGCATAGTACGCTTTGACGGACATCAATTGTCTGCATCAGACATCTATAACATCGGGTATCTCCCGGAAGAACGTGGCCTATACAAAAAGATGAAGGTCGGGGAGCAGGCCATGTTCTTTGCTAGGCTAAAGGGCCTATCGAAAAAAGATGCACGGCGCAGCCTTGACCAATGGTTCGAGAAGTTGGAAATAACATCCTGGTGGAACAAAAAAGTAGAGGAACTGTCTAAGGGTATGGCCCAGAAGATACAGTTCATAATCACCGTACTCCACAATCCTCGCCTGCTTATTTTTGATGAGCCATTCTCCGGCTTTGACCCTATAAATGCAGGCATACTGAAACGCGAGATACTTGAACTTCGTGACAAAGGAGCAACTGTCATTTTTTCAACCCACAATATGAGTAGCGTGGAGGAGCTTTGCGATGACATTACACTTATAAATAATTCACACAACATCCTCACTGGAAATGTAGAGGCACTACGCAAACAGTACGGTGCAAACCGCTACCGGATAACATTCGATTCGGCAAGCTCAGATGCACATCAGCTTATGCAAGCAATCGAACCGTTTGTTGTTTCGTCCAGGCAGTCTGACAACGATAAACTTTCATCATCTACCGTTGATTTCACGCTGCGTTCCGCTGATGCCCTACGGCCTATGCTGGCAGCTGCCAACAATACGGTATTAATAAATTCGTTCTCGCCACTGATGCCTTCAATGGACGAAATATTCATCTCAGCGGTCGAAAACAGCAACAATACAACAACACAACCACCAGTCTATAACGAAGCGAAATGAAATCATCACTATCACTAATAATAAGCCGCGAGTTTTTCCAACGTGTCTCGCGTAAAAGCTTCATCATCACAACCATCCTCATGCCGATCCTTATGATTGGCCTCATGGCCGCACCAGCCTTGATAATGATGGTTTCAACACCAAGCCAAAAAGAAATTGCCGTCATTGACTTCAGCGGAATGATAGCCCCGACATTACAAAATTCACAGTCTGTCCACATCACCGCCTACGCACCAGGGACAAGCACCGACACGCTTGAAGCCAACAAAAACATATTTGGCGTCCTGGTTATTGGCGAAGATATAATAAAGAACCCTTCAAGCATAAGCTTGCGTACCCATGAGGCGGCATCAATAGAGTTGGAATCAAACCTATCCCAACAGATATCATCTACAATCGAGGACATACGCCTGCGTGAGCTAGGATATGATAATATACGGCAGATCCTTGATGATACAAAAGCTAATGTTGTAATTACTACAGAACGTATCGGACAGGAAAAATCCACATCTTCCATAGTATCGTTCTTTATCGGTATTGCAATGACATTCATCCTCTACATGTTCCTGCTCATATACGGACAAATGGTGATGACCAGCATAATAGAAGAAAAGAACAACCGTGTGCTAGAAATTGTAGTGTCATCGGTAAGCCCAACCAAACTCATGCTTGGAAAAATTCTTGGTATCGGTCTTGTCGCCACTGTACAAATTCTGATATGGGGGGTACTGATATGCAGCGTATCTGCATGGCTAATGCCTTCGCTCACGTCTATGGTGACAGGCAACGACATTGAATTGATGTCCGTGCTCTCACAGTTGGGTGATACAGGTTACATAATAAGCCTGTTTGCATATCTCCTGCTGTTCCTGATTGGCGGTTTCCTGTTCTATTCAGCAATATTTGCGGCCATAGGGTCTGCAGTAGACAATATACAGGATGCAGGACAGCTACAGTCAATAGTCATTATACCCATCATGCTCGGACTGATAATGGCCATGTCAGTAGCAAATGACCCTAACTCTACATTGGCTTTCTGGCTTTCTGTAATACCGTTCACTTCGCCTATGGTCATGTTGGCCCGCATACCGTTCGGAATATCAACCGGTGAAATCATATTGGCTTTGGTTGTGCTTTATGTATCGACCATGCTGGTGGTATGGCTTGCGGCAAAAATCTACCGCGTAGGCATATTCATGTACGGCAAGAAGCCAAATCTACGGGAACTCATACGCTGGGCCACATACAAATAATTCTTAAAACAGATCAACAATGGGCCACATGACATAACAATGTGGCCCATTGTCTCGTTGTTATACAGTACAGATTGACAAATTTGGAGGCACATAGCCTTATTCTCGATTTTTTTTGTTAATTTTGCACGATTTTAGACAAGATATTCGCATATACGTAGAAAATGAGACAATTAAAAATCACCAAATCGATTACCAACCGCGAGAGTGCTTCACTTGACAAATATCTACAGGAAATCGGACGTGAAGAACTGATTTCAGTTGAAGAGGAAGTCGAACTCGCACAGCGTATCAAACAAGGCGACCAAGCGGCGCTTGAAAAATTGACACGCGCAAACCTTCGATTCGTTGTCTCTGTAGCCAAACAGTACCAAAATCAAGGTCTCAGCCTTCCCGACCTCATCAATGAAGGCAACCTTGGCCTTATCAAGGCAGCACAGAAGTTTGACGAGACACGTGGATTCAAATTCATTTCTTACGCTGTGTGGTGGATTCGTCAGTCAATCCTACAAGCCTTAGCCGAACAGTCACGTATTGTGCGTCTGCCCCTTAATCAGGTAGGATCGCTCAATAAGATATCCAAGGCCCTATCCAAGTTCGAGCAGGAAAATGAGCGACGCCCATCTCCCGAAGAGCTCGCTGAAAGTCTGGATGTACCTGTTGAAAAAATAGCCGACACCTTAAAAGTATCTGGACGCCACATTTCAGTTGACGCCCCGTTTGTTGAAGGCGAGGACAATTCACTGCTTGATGTGCTGACCAATGATGATTCACCTATGGCCGATGCCACACTCACCCAGGAATCTTTGTCCAAGGAAGTAGACCGGGCCTTGCACCAATTGCATGAGCGTGAACGTGAAATACTAAAAATGTTCTTCGGCATAGGCTGCCAGGAAATGACCCTTGAAGAAATCGGCGCTAAGTTTGACCTTACACGCGAACGCGTACGCCAAATCAAAGAAAAAGCCATCCGGAGGCTTAAAGGTCAGCGCAGCAGGCTTCTAAAGACGTATCTAGGCCAATAGGCACACAGCTTAACAGAAATATTTAAGGCATTAACAAATACTCCGCGCCCCGGGTCAACAGCCCAAAAGGGCGCGGACTGCTTTATGTAGCACCGTTCAACAATGCGACAATATAAGATCACACGATACCTGCCTACAGCAATCACTACCACCATAATACTATACCTCACCCTGTTCCCGGATCCTGTACCCACCGGAGGAATCCCAATCATACCTGGTATCGACAAATTTGTCCATGCAATAATGTTTGGCGGTTTTGTCTCTGCAATCTTATTTGACTACTATCGTACCAACCCTTCATATCGTAGGCTTACAAAGAAAAAATTGGCAATATTCACATTATCCGGATGCATGTTTGGAGGAATAATAGAAATCATACAGCAATTGATGGACATAGGACGTTCCGGCGACTGGCTTGATTTTATCGCTGACTGCACTGGATGCATTATAGCCGCAATGACTGCGCCACCTGTAATAAAAAGAATTTTCCGGAAATAAGAAATGGTGTCCGGAGATCTCCGGACACCATCAATTGTATCTGCGTATAAAATCTATTTCAGCAATCCCTCCATTGCGGCCTTGACATCAGCACGGAGAGCATCGCCCTGCTTATCCCGGCTAAGTATCTTTCCGTCCGGACCAAAAATTATTATACATGGAATACCTGATATACCATACAATTCTGTAGGGACTGTCTGGGCGTTTATAATCTGTGGCCATGGCAACTGATGTTTCTCTATAGCACCCTTGGTATTTTCAGGCTCATCCCAAACAGCAACGCCTAGTACTTCCAGCCCTTTAGGCCCGTATTCATTGTATATATCCTTTATCACAGCGGTCTCACGTATGCAAGGCCCACACCAGCTGGCCCAAAAATCAACCAGCGTATATTTACCTTTACCGACGTAATCACTTAATTTTTTGGATGTGCCGTCACCATATGTTATCTCAAAATCCTTGAACATAGCTCCAGGTTGCGTGGAAGCCTTATTCTCAGCAGCAGCGACAAGCCCTGTCACACGCTTATATTTTTTCAGAGAAGGATTCTTGTCAATCATGGCTTTAAGTTCTTCCAGGCTCATTCCATACGCACTTTCAAGAAAAAGCATATATCCAAACGGATTATCAATATTTTCTTTCATCGCGGATTGTATGGCAGCATTATATTCTCCCTCTATTTGACGACGCTTAACATTCGTAACTTCATCATCACCTGACAGGCTACGGTATTCCATTGCCAGACCGCTCATTTTCTTTCCAAATTCAGACATCCGGTCGTTCAGCACTGTACCCCTTGCCTCATGCGTCTTCATGTCATACACTGTTTCACCGGGCTCTACAACAAAAGATCCCATACGGTTTCCATCTACAAGCAGACGGACCAATACCGGAGCGTCGATATCCCCTTCAAATACAGCAGCCCCATCAGCGACAAGCACACTGTCAACCTTAGAACCGTCATCATAATTCACAAGAAAGGCCATAGCCCCGTCTTCGTCAGCCCCCATTGGCACATTCACCTTATATGCACCGGCCATTGCGCCCAATGAGACTGTACCGGCAAAAGCCAGCGTAACAATGGATTTTAAATTCATGATTATAATATTAGCATTATGTTATATTTACGAATCTCAAATTTACAACATTCTGTTCGATTTATGAAATTATTGGCCTTCCAACTTAAAATCAGCATAAATTTCCAATAAATCCCCATCTAAACAGAATAATATTTGGCAGAATTAACTAAATTTGCATACAACTTTCTACAAAAGCAACAATGGACATAAATACACCTACTTTACACGCATCAAATGGAAAAAACACTTTCTCCATTGAAGTACTTCCTCCGCTAAAAGGACGGAGCATAACCCAGTTGCTTACCAACATTGATTCGCTTATTGAATACGCCCCTAAATATATCAATATCACAACCCACCGCAGCGAAATGATATACAAAAGCGTATCCGAAGGGTTGTATCAAAGAGTGTCAGAGAGGTCTCGCCCGGGAACTGTAGCGGTAGCCGCAGCCATACAAAACCGATATAAGATACCTGCCGTACCTCATATACTTTGCAGCGGGTATTCAAAAGCTGAAACTGAATATGCACTTATAGACCTAAGTTTCCTCGGCATAACTAACCTGCTCCTGCTGCGTGGAGATAAGGCAAAACACGAAAGCCGCTTCATTCCAGACCCAAACGGGCACAGCCACGCATCGGAACTTCAACAACAAGTCAACGCATTCAATGATGGTGTACTCCTAGACGGCACGAACATGGAGACACAGGCCGATGCCAAGTTTACATATGGTGTCGCAGGATATCCTGAAAAGCACGAAGAATCCCCTAATGCCGACACAGATATACATTGGCTAAAACATAAAGTTGACAACGGCGCATCATATATCGTCACACAAATGTTTTTCGACAACCGGAAATATTTTTCTTTTGTTGAATCATGCCGTGCTGCAGGAATAAATGTTCCGATTATCCCTGGGATCAAACCGATTGTCAACATCAACCAGCTTACAGTAATACCGAAAACATTCAAAGTGGACCTGCCTAACGAACTTGTTTCCGCCTTATCATCATGCCATAATAGTGCCGACTGCGCCAAACAAGTAGGAATTGAATGGGCTATATCACAGGTAAAGGAACTGCAAGATAACGGAATCAGACACATCCATTTCTACTCACACAACGCCACCTCTAGCGTACAGTCCATTGTGAAGGCTATATTTTGACCTATAGGTTACTTACGTAAAACCGCAAGCATGCCTTCAACCATAAATCCATCAAAAGACCCTATTACGGCATGAGCCTTCCCTTTCAACGAAAAGGATGAATTTGTTGTGGCCACACCTATAGTAATAGCACCCGAAGCCATTCCGGCAGCAATCCCTGAAAATGAATCCTCAAACACATAACAGTCCTTTATATCCCTGCCAATTGCTTTCGCCGCGATAAGGTAACCTTCGGGATCTGGTTTCGACCTGGTGACATCTTTATCAGTTATCACCACATCAAAATAGCTACGCAGATCAGGTATACACCTAAAAAGATGTGACATCTTCTTATCTCCGCTACTGGTGACAATTGCAGCCGGAATACCGGCCCGGCGCAAGCCCTCAAGAAAATCACGCACCCCATCAAAAAGCCTATATTCCATACCGGCCTCATGCGCTGCCAAACGTGCTACAATATCATCCTGCACCACCTTGTCCGGAAAATATGTGTCTAGGATTTTTGCCAATGTATTACCCTTTATGATATGTGCAAAATCGTCAATTCCAACAGGATATATAGCAGTGCCGATCTCATGCCAAAAATCGGTATATATGCCTTCCGTATCAACTATAACTCCATCCAAATCAAAAAGAGCACCGACATTATTGTTCATCGCCATTTACTTATTATTTATAACCAATAAAAAACAAGGAGCACCAAAACATAAGTCTTGACGCTCCTTCTGTCCTTTCCGACTTGGAATCGTTATTCAGCTGCGGGAGCTTCAACGGTTTCGCCTTCAGCATTTTCTGCAGCGGCGGCGGCCTCTGCTTCTGCCTTAGCGGCTGCGAGCTCTGCTTTTTTCTTTGCAACGATTTCAGCCTTGGCCTTATTCTTAGCCTGTTCTGCCTCCAGACGCTGCTTTGCTGCCAACTCTTTCTTGTCGGCCATGTCTGCCTTAAGGGCATTCACGGCTGCTTGCTTACCGTTCTTCCATGCATCGAAGCGGCGCTGTGCCTCTGCCTCATCAAATGCGCCCTTGCGGACACCACCCTGGAGGTGCTTCATCAACAATACACCTTCCTTTGAAAGGATAGTGCGAACTGTGTCGGTAGGTTGCGCACCGACATTCATCCAATACAAAGCCCGCTCGAAGTTCAAAGTTATTGTAGCAGGATTAGTGTTCGGATTATAAGAACCTATCCTTTCAATAAATCTACCATCTCGTGGTGCCCTGCTATCGGCGATAACAATAGGATAGAACGCATAGTTTTTGCGACCATGACGTTGCAGTCTGATTTTTGTTGCCATTAATTAAATAATTATAAGTTGGTTTTGTATTGCTTTAAGCGGTTGCAAAGTTACGAATTATTCCCCACCCCACAAAATTTCCGCGGGCCATTTATAGCATACATCCATGATTTATCCCATGTTTTTGCAAATTATTATGCGATGTATAGTCTAGTCCCAAATCTCCCTCAACAACACCCATCTCGGAAACAGGAACGGAGACCTGGATGGCATACTATCTATCATATACCATTTTTATTCCCCGCATTTTTAGCACGGTTGCGTAAGATTATCTTTACGAAAGATTCAGGCAGAATTATGTTATAACTGTCTATTGCGGAGTCGAAAAGCGGTGCTATTTCCTCATCCTTGAACCCGGCTATGCCACAACCAATGCGTGTCACATAGAATGTGGTCTGATCCCATTCCGATGCCAATGCCAAAAATTCATCCACATATGGCTTTATCGTATCCACCCCTCCTTGCATAGTAGGTATGGCATACGACTGCCCTTGAATCCCTACGCCCTGGCCCATTACAGCGCCAAACTTCTGATAGGCAACCTTGGCTGCGCCACCGCCATGGATACCCGCAAGGTTGCTGCCAAATACAAACACTTCATCCTCTTTAAGGGATGTTATATTTTCTGGTGTATATTTCATATCTCTTCTTTTGAATATAACAAATTCCGCATCCTTTTATTATATACCTATCAAACAACCTTATTAAAATAATTATTAAGGCTGCCGGAATTATTCATGGATTTTTTGCTAATTTTGCGAAGACTTAACTACAAACCTTCCGTTTTGTAATGAAAAAGTACATATTAGACATGACTGTCAGCAGCAACACGCGCCTCAATGGGGCATATGGCCTGCTGAAACTCACATCAAACAATATGCAATTGCCTGAAATGATGCCAGGGCAATTTGTTCAGATTGAAATTCCAGACTCAAAAACCACATTTCTCCGACGTCCCATTTCCATATGCAACGTTGATACAAAACGTAATGAACTCTGGCTTCTGGTACGTGATGCAGGAGCAGGTACACATTCCTTGATTAACACTTCTGCAGGCCGAACAATTAACGTGGTACTGCCTCTAGGCAATGGTTTTTCAACAGATCTCAAGCCTGGATCAACCCCGCTCCTTATAGGTGGCGGTGTAGGCGTTGCACCCATGCTATATTTAGGCAAATATCTGCAAACCATTGGCATTGTCCCACGCTTCCTTCTAGGGGCACGCTCTGAAGCCGACCTTCTGCTACTTGACGAATTTGAAAAGACAGGGGATGTGTATGTATCTACTGATGACGGATCCCGCGGTACACCTGGAATAATCACATTAAATCCAGTCTTGGAATCGAATGCAGACATAATATATTGCTGCGGCCCGTCACCGATGATGAAGGCTGTAGCAGCCATTGCCCGCGAAAGAATGGTAACATGCGAGGTGTCTTTGGAAAATATGATGGCTTGTGGACTAGGTGCATGCCTATGTTGTGTGGAAAAAACAGTAAAGGGCAATACATGTGTATGCACAGACGGCCCGGTATTCAATATAAATCAATTGCTATGGTAAAGCTCAATGTCGATATAGCAGGACTTAAACTAAAGAATCCGGTCCTGACCGCATCTGGTACTTTCGGTTACGGGGAAGAATTCGGAGATTTCATAGATCTTAACCGCCTGGGTGGATTCATAGTCAAAGGGACAACACTTGAACACCGCGAAGGCAATCCCTATCCACGGATGCATGAGACCCCTTCGGGTATGCTAAATGCAGTAGGCCTACAGAATAAAGGCGTTGACTATTTCATTGATAACATATACCCACGTATCAAGAATCTCGACACAGAAATAATCGTAAACGTATCAGGGGCAAAAATCCCGGACTATGTAGCCGTATGTGAAAAATTGAATGCCCTTGACAAGATACATGCAATTGAAGTCAACATATCATGCCCCAACGTAAAGCAAGGTGGCATGGCCTTCGGTACTACATGTGAGGGTGCTGCCGAGGTGACACGCGCTGTGCGTAAGGCTTTCAACGGTACGTTGATTGTCAAGTTGTCGCCTAACGTGACATCGATTGCCGATATTGCGCGTGCCGTGGAATATGAAGGGGCTGACAGTGTATCACTGATAAATACCTTAATGGGCATGGCTATCGATGTAGAACGTCAAAAGCCGTACCTGTCCACAATCACTGGCGGACTATCTGGCCCAGCAGTACGCCCTGTGGCAGTACGCATGGTATGGCAGGTGGCAAAGGCGGTAAAAATTCCAGTGATTGGCCTAGGTGGTATAATGAACGGGAGTGATGCACTTGAATTCATCATGGCCGGCGCCAGGGCTGTACAAGTTGGCACTGCCAATTTCATCAATCCGGCAGCCACTATAAATATTATCGATGAAATAACGGACTATATGGAACGCCATAATGTATCCGATATCAACGAACTTGTAGGCATTATCTGATAAAAATATTCATAAAATGTGCCCCGTCCGATTGTGGTCTGGGCACATTTTTTAATGTATCTGCTTTAAGACTGATGTAATGCGTTCAAGGGCATCTTGAAGCAGACTTCGGGGACATGCAAAATTTATTCTTATATATCCCTCCCCAGCCTGGCCATACATTGTGCCTGGATTTATCCTCACTTTAGCCTTTTCATGAATGTATGTGGCAACCTCTTCAGAAGTCAGCCCCAATGGCTTTATGTCAATCCAGGCAAGATATGTACCATCGAGGGGCATTACCGCCAGTTCTGGCAATGATTCGGCAAAATATAATTTTAGCATATCAAAATTGCCACACAAATACTTGACCAATGCATCCAGGTATTCCTCTCCTTGCGTATAAGCCGCCATTAACCCCGCAATCCCAAACGGATTCACATCACACACCTCATTGTCATTTATCGCCCTGTCAATCCGTTCCCTATATTCCTTTACCGGAGAGACCACCATTGCAATCTGCAATCCGGCCGTATTGAATGATTTTGACGGGGATATGCACGTAACTGTATTCTGTGCAACCTCTTCATCTATAGAAGCGAACGGGATATACCTATGAGCCCCGTATACAAGTTCACAATGTATTTCATCGCTTAAAACCAGTACTCCTGCTTCCAGGCACATCCGTCCGATCCTAAGCAGTTCTTCCCTGTTCCACACCCGGCCACCTGGATTATGGGGATTACACATTATAAAAACCTTTACATCCTCACGATTTAACACTGTATGTAAAGCATCATAATCTACCTCATATCTACCATCTTCAGCCACCACTAACGGGCATTCAACCACCGAGCACCCATTATTTCGTATTGAAGAGAAGAAACAATTATATGCAGGGGTAAGCAACGCCACACCATCGCCTGGATTTGTCATAGCTTTTATCACAGCCGATACAGCGGGCACAACACCTGTAGTGTATAACATATCCTGTCGGCAGAAGTCCCATCCATGACGGCGGCTGAACCACCCTGTAACAGCCTCATAGAACCTGTCGGGGACTACAGTATATCCAAATATCCCCCTATCGACAGCACCGTGCAACGCTTCTGTAACCACAGGCGCTGTCCTGAAATCCATGTCTGCAACCCACATAGGAATCACACCTTGGCTTTCAGGAGTATCCCATTTATATGAATCCGTACCACGTCGGTCGACAGGAGTATCGAAAAAATCTTTATCAATCATAATTCGTAATAATTTATGGGTTGTTCCAATTCTTTAGTCTCTATATGTGAGAGGTTGGTTGCCTTGTGTATCCACCTATTCCGTAGAAGCCTCCACAAAAATATGCCTCCACGGAAGCATAACTCTATGCACATTGCAATCCAGACTCCCTTTAACCCCATAGTACCTGCCAACCATGCGGCAAGCGGTATGCGCACACCCCATATACTCACAAGATTCATCATTGACGGCACTAATGTATCACCCGCGCCGACAAACACACCATACGCCACAATAGAGGCTGCATACATAGGCTCTGCAAATGCCTCAATGCGCAAGGCCATAACACCCATGTCGCGCACCTCTTGTACAGGCGTGAATATTTCCATCAACATAGGTGCAGCCAAATACATGGCAAGCCCCATGACAGTCATTATGCCTATCCCCATCCCCATTGTTATATAAGCAAAACGGCGTGTAAGGTTACGGCGTCCAGCACCTATTGTCTGTCCGACAAGGGTTGTTGCAGCATCAGCCACACCGAATCCAGGAGTATAACAAAGGCTCTCGGCTGTTATCGCGAAAGCATTGGCCGCAATTGCTACAGTTCCAAGCGGTGCTACAATAATAGTAAGGAAGATCTGAGCCCCGCACATTATTATATGCTCTGTACCCATTGGCAAACTTATTTTCAAAGCACGGCGCAATGTTTCACGTCTTGGGATAAATGACACAAGATGTTTACGCATATTTAAATGCCTTGATTTACGCAAGAGGTAATACATCATGAGCGAAGCCGTGACAACCTCTGCACATACAGTACCTAATGCAGCACCAGAAACACCAAGGCCTGCACCAGGGACGGTAATGCCTACCCCCATAACCAGAATATCCCTGGAAGGGAATATCAAAAACCAATTGAATACCACATCAAGGACACACATCGTGACATTCAATATACCAGGAATCAAGGTATTCCCGCTACACCTAAGCAAACTGCCCGCAAGAAAATTCATAAAAAGTACAGGCAAACCCAAAGAGAATATCCTGAAATAAGATGATGCCGACGGTACTATTGAGGAATCACCACCAAGCCATACCGGAAGCCGGCCAGATATGCCCCATCCTACCAACCCTAAAGCTACTGCTACGATGCCTACTGAAAATATAGCCTGGCCAACTATACGGCGTGCACTATCATCCTTGTCTGCCCCTATCAAATGTGCCGCCTGGACAGAAAAGCCAGCGACTATCGCCGAACCTATACCCCAGAAAAGCCATGTAGTAGTGGACACGATACCTATAGATGCCGAAGCCTCAGCCCCTAGGCTTCCCACCATAGAAGCATCAATATACTCCATGACAATAGTGGAAAGTTGTGCAAAAACAGATGGCAGACTTAAAGAAAGCGTCAACCTAAGCTGACGCCCCAATGTATCCACACCGCCATTTCGCAAAACCTCTGCTATATCCAGATTTCCCGGCTTTTTCTCTCGGCTTTCTTTTGCTGATGAGGAATTTTCCCCGCTCATTTAAGGATTTTCTCTATTTTGCAGTCGGCAGGTTGCCTTTTATTCTTATCAATTATAATTTCACCGAAACCGCGTGCACGTATATAACCGGAGCGAGGATTCTTTACACTGGTAATTGCACTATTGATAGTTGCCCGCACTATCGAATCTTCAAATGCAAGGTCGCAATCAGGAGCAAACGTACAATTTTCCAATACCAGATCTGTACAATAGCACAATGGTTGAGTCCCGGATATATGGCAATTAACAAGTTTCAATTTCTTTGAATGCCATCCTAAATATTCCCCATGTATCTCAGAATCATATATTGTCACATTTTCCGTCTCCCAAAAGGAGTCCTTCGCTTCAATATATGCATTGTGGATCTCCACATTGCGGCAATACTGAAATGCATAATTGCCCTTCTGACGCCAGCGCTTTATCTTAATATTCGATGAATGCATGAACAGATAGTCTGCATTGCCGACTTCCATATCAGTTATCTTTACATTGCGTACATGCCACAATGTCTCCTGTGCATCAGAAATTACGACATTCTCCAAAGTAATCCCATCCATCTCACGGAACATTTTTGGAGCATCCACACGGGTATCGCGCATTGTCAGTTTGTCACTGTACCATATTGCAGCCCGTGCCCCGGGCTCGAACACACATCCTTCAACCACGAAATTATCCACATGCCACAATGGATATTTACCCTGAAAACTACACTTGGACAATTCCAGATTCCTACAACATTTCAATGCCGATTCACCAGGTTCAAAAACAACACCCTCTAGCTTCAGGTCATGAGACGCAAAAAGAGGACGCTCTCCTCCAAAATGCTCGTCTTTAATAAGTTGCATAACAATATTAACTAATAATTAATTCTGGTAATATATGTAATCCTTATAATAAAATAAAGGTGTCAACAATAACGCAAATGTACTAAATTTTTCACGTATAAAAGAAATGACTTCAAATTATACATCCTTCAATGCCAAAAAATCGGCAACTATGAATGTACTTCCACCTACAAAAATTGTAGCATTTTCCGAAGCCACTCCACGCGCAGCATAATATGCGTCCTCCACAGACTGATATATCTCTCCTTCCAGGCCAAATTCTTTAGCCTGGGTGCACAGGGCGTCTGCAGGAAGAGCCCGGCAAACCGACGCACTGGTGAAATAGTATCTTGCGTGACGCGGCATCATGCCCAATATGCCGGAAACATCCTTGTCGTTGACAAATCCTAATACAACATGTAATTCTGGAATATCGGCAAGGGTAGCTGACAAATATTCCCATCCGCCTACATTATGCCCTGTATCGCATATTACTGTTGGAGAATCAGAAACACGCATCCATCGTCCAGCAAGTCCAGTGAGATGTGTAACATCGGCCAGTCCCGTAACAACCGCCTTGTCTGGAATTTCCATCCCAAGTTTGCGCAATTGCAATACGGCATTCATTATAGTAGAAGTATTCTTTATCTGGCATTCCCCTGACAATTCACATTCTACAACATCACCAAACGGGGTGTCATGATATGATATCCCATTCTTAATATGCATAGCGCGAGAAAATGGAACGTTGCAATCAGAAAACACTATAGACGCCGAGTTTTCTGAAGCGGTATTCAAGAATACATCACGTACGCCTTTGTGCGACGCCTCGCCTATCACCACCGGGACTCCTGGCTTTATAATGCCAGCCTTTTCAATAGCAATCGCCTCAAGCGTATCGCCCAATAAGGCAACATGATCTTTTGATATATTGGTGATTACACTTAAAATGGGACTAATGATATTCGTACTGTCCAGCCGGCCACCCAATCCGACCTCAAATACTGCAATGTCAACATTATTCCTTGCAAAATATTCCATCGCCATGACAGTTGTCAACTCAAAGAAAGATGGTGACATATCCAGCCCAAGCATATTATACCTGTCAACAAAGTCAACCACATCTTCCTTGTCTATCATATGCCCGTTCACACGTATACGCTCACGGAAATCCAGCAAGTGCGGTGAAGTAAACAGCCCTGTACGATAACCAGCTGACTGTAAAATAGCAGCAAGCGAATGAGCAGTAGAGCCTTTCCCATTTGTACCGCCAACATGTATAGAAGGATAGCACTTATGCGGATTGCCGAACGCCTTTGCAAGGCATTCCACTGTCCCAAGTCCTGGCTTATACGCACCAGCCCCTATATTCTGGAACATTGGCAACTGCGTAAAAAGGAAGTCAAGTGTAGATTGATATGATGACATAAACAGATTTTTAAAATACCAGAAGCCCGGCCACACCCGCCAGACATATTACAAGAATGGGGTGCAACTTGAAGAAATATACTGCACAGAATGAGGCCAAACAGATGGCGATACTGCACACTACATCGTATGTATCTGTACCAAAATTGGCATCATTCATAAGTAAAAGCGCTGCAGAGGCTATAAGACCTACCACTACCGGACGCAGACCGGCAAAAATGCCCTTTATTACAGGGCTCTCACGATGCCTTGTTATGAAATGGCTGGTGTATATTACCAAGAAAAACGATGGCAACACTACTGTCAGGGTACACAGGACCGATCCAAGTATCCCCCAAAGCGGTGACGACAACTCAAGAGAAGAATGCATCGGGGCTACATATCCTATATATGTAGCAGAGTTAATACCTATAGGGCCTGGTGTCATCTGAGATACAGCTACAATATCTGTAAACATCTGACGGGAGATCCATCCGTGTCCTACTATTTCACTTTCGATAAGGGCAAGCATCGCGTAGCCCCCGCCAAAACCAAAAAGTCCAATCTTTAGATAACTCCATATCAATTTAAGGAAAATCATTATTCAATACCTCCCTTCCTACTGCCATTTACAGCCTGCATAGACCTACGGTAAACAAAAATGCCCACTGCACCACCAAGCACAATATAGATTATAGGATTGGACACCACTGGCCACTTCGTCCATATCAACAACGCCACCGCTATCGGAATGAATGCTGTCTTCCAGTTTATTTTAGCTGATTTTGCCGCTGAAATGACTGGCGCGACAATCAAAGCCACAACAGCCGGACGTATTCCCATAAATATCCTGGATACTATCGGATTGTCCTTTATTATATCCGGAGTAAGGAATATTGCTATTGCCAATATGATAAGGAACGAAGGCAGGATTGTACCTAATGCAGCACACACACTTCCGGAACGCCCACGAAGCTTATCTCCGACCGCTACAGATATGTTTACGGCTAAAATACCTGGAAGCGACTGTGCAACCGCCAGCAAATCGAGAAATTCTTCACGCCCTATCCACTGATGTTTGTCGACAATCTCCTTTTCTATAATTGAAATCATGGCCCATCCGCCACCAAATGTAAATGCGCCGATCTTGAAAAATGATAAAAATAGTTGCAACAATATACCTTTCATCTTATTATTATGTGATGAAATGATAGTTTAAAGAATATTATCTACAAGGTTACCTATTCCCCGCCAAACAAAAGTTCAATATAATGAGACATTGCATCTATATGCAACTTCTCCGAAGGTGAATACCTGTTTTTGCCACAAGTACGATTCCAATTGTCAACAAATATCCGGGCTTCATTTTTCATACCGACCTCAATCAGGGATTTTGCAAGCATATATGTCATCTCTGGAGAAAAATTGCTTGTATAGTCCGAATTATTGGCGTTTTCAGCCATCATCTGCAACAGCCCACTATAATCGCCAAGTTCGTACATATATTGCATAAGTACTTCCCATCCGTCAGCCAGTACCGTATTGCCTGAGGCTGCCGCCATAACCTTTACCGCGATCCTGGGATCAATCTCACCAACTGTATTGGCAAGTTTTATCCATATACTTTCCTCTTTTTCTCCTGTGGCGGCAAAATCGGCAAGCACTTTGTCGACATTGTCCGGATTATATATAAGATTGCAATTCACAACCCATTCGCTTTCCGGAACATGCCTTCCAACCAGATCTACCAGTGCTGCAATCTTAGTCGTATCATCCATTGCCACATAACACTGCAGCAAAGCATCGGCCATATCGATATTAGAGTAATCCGACATGACGATAGGTTCCAATATCGCAGCTGCTTCTGGCGCGCCCTTTTGACTGTCAGCACGGAACAACAACTCCGCCTTTATAACCAATGCATCACGGTCGGAAGGATCAATGGCCAATGCATACTCGACAGCAGATATACCCTCCGCGTACTCCTCAAGTTTCAGATAGCATTGAGCCATAAGACGCCACATATCTACATTAAACGGCTCGATCATGGTAAGCTCTTCCAGTACTTTACGGCTGAGGTCATACCGGTTGTTCATCTCGAAGACGACATCCATCTCGTACAACAATGTAGCCAGATAGTCGGTCTTTCCGCGCAACACATCAATACGGTCAATAAGCCATTCAACCTGACCTATGGCAGAAGCGGCATCAGCCAACTGGATGACCTCCTCATCATCCATATTGTCAAAACGCTCCACAATGCCATCCAACAGCCTGCGGGCCTCCTCACCTTGTGGGTTCAGAGCCCGCAGACGCAGGATATTCATTATCAAAGACTCCTGTGCCGTATTGTCGAACAGGTAGCTGTCGCGCATGTCATCACTGTACGTCTGGTAGTATATAGCCCTGCGATCGGACAACGGCATGCTGTCAGGATAATACCTCGCAGCATAGAACAACACCTCCAGACGAATGTAGTCATCATCGTAATCACCCGCATAATCATATATGGCAACAAGGTCGTCCTCATCGAAAAACGGCATGTCTTCCCTATCCGACAACGATTGCTTAAACCGTTGATACAGCCGTTCGGTCTCCTGTTCTTCTGGATTTTCCTGCATAATATATAATCTTCGGATGATGTTTCCAACTTACTTTTTCTGCTCTTTTTCCCAGCTGTCCTTCAGTGCTATCGTGCGGTTGAATATCAGCTTACCTGGGGTTGAGTCATAGTCCGGCGTGAAATAGCCGATACGCTGGAACTGGAATTTTTTGCCTTTTGATGAGTTTTCCGCGATAAACGGTTCCACCTTAACGCCTTCTATGACCTTAAGTGAATCCGGATTAAGCATCTCACGGAAATCCCGGTCAGATTCGGCAGCCGGGTTCTCCACATTGAACAAACGGTCATACAGACGAACTGTCGCATCTACAGCATGTGCAGCCGACACCCAATGCAATGTGCCTTTTACCTTACGCATGCTTCCAGGAAGGCCGCTGCGCGTATCCGGATCGTATGTACATTGGATTTCTACGATATTACCATCTGCGTCCTTTACAACGTCCTCACATTTGATTATGTATGCACCTTTGAGGCGTACCTCACCTCCAGGGGCAAGACGGAAAAACTTTTTAGGAGGATTTTCCATAAAGTCATCCCTCTCTATGTAAATCTCACGGGAGAAAGGCATCGCATGCGTCCCGCTTTCCGGCTCTTCCGGATTATTGTCCATCTCTACCGTTTCTGTCTGCCCCTCCGGATAATTGGTAATGACAACCTTTACCGGATTGATTACAGCCATGGCACGGGTGGCATGTGCGTTCAAATCCTCCCGGACTGCATGTTCCAACAAAGAAACGCTGTTTAGTGCCTCATATTTTGTATATCCAATCTTCTCAATAAAATTACGTATGGCCTGTGGCGTAAACCCACGGCGGCGCATACCCGATATAGTCGGCATCCTCGGGTCGTCCCATCCTGCAACAAGCCCCTCTTTTACAAGTTGCAGCAACTTACGTTTGCTCATAACGGTATATGTAAGATTGAGGCGATTGAACTCAATCTGACGTGGGCAATACGTATCATCGGCCAACTCTTTTACGAAATATTCGTACAACGGACGGTGAGGCACAAATTCAAGCGTACAAATGGAATGAGTGACACCCTCAAAATAGTCGCTCTGACCATGCGCAAAATCATACATGGGATATACTTTCCATGTAGTGCCTGTACGGTGATGCGGATGCTTTATGATACGGTACATTATAGGATCCCTGAAATGCATATTTGAGTTGGCCATATCAATCTTTGCGCGCAGCACACGTGCACCTTCCTCAAACTCCCCGGCGTTCATACGCTGGAACAGGTCCAGATTTTCCTCAACAGAACGTTCCCTGTAAGGGCTGTTGATACCAGGCGTGGTAGGAGTGCCTTTCTGTGCAGCAATCTCTTCAGATGTCTGGTCATCAACATAGGCCTTTCCCTCTTTAATCATGCGGATGGCAAGGTCATAAAGCTGTGGGAAATAGTCGCTGGCATAATATTCACGGTCTCCCCAGTCAAAACCCAGCCAGTGTATGTCCTCACGGATTGAGTCCACGTATTCCACATCCTCCTTTACAGGATTGGTATCATCAAAACGCAGGTTACATGTCCCTCCAAATTTTTCAGCCACACCAAAGTCCATACATATGGCCTTTGCATGCCCAATATGCAGATAGCCATTCGGTTCAGGCGGGAAACGTGTATTCAACCGTCCACCGTTCTTACCGGCCTTAAGGTCATCGGCCACAATCTGCTCAACAAAATTGAGCCCCTTTTTCTCAGAGTTTTCTGTTTCGTTTATTTCTGTTGCCATAATCGTGATATTACGGGAATTTTAGCCGCAAAGTTAATGAAAATCTCCGGAATAAATACGAAATCAATACTGTTTCGGCCATTAAATCTATGGTATGTCCTTTTGACTGACATACAACTTAATCTATATAATCTATGATTAGGATTCCATTAACCCTTTTTATGGGTATCAATGACCCAATCTTCTGTGGTAGCCACATCAAACGCCTCTTTTCAACATCTGTGGCTATCTTGCCGGCGGGCCTTGTGCAGCGCATCACGTGCGACCGGATCTGTACATATAGAAATAAAATAATCGATTATCCTGTTACGGTCATATGGAGCAATTACAACCTTATGATGGTTTACTGATAACATAATGTTTTTATTGCCTGAATTTGCAAAGCTTTTCATGGTAGTAAGAATTTGTTGTTTCCAATTTTATCAAACACGATGCAAATTTAAAGCGATACCGGTGCGGGAATCCTGCACCGGTATGTTATATTATGTAAACGCGTCAAAAATCTATCGTAAGACGGACATTCAGCTGACGTCTGGTAAGATAATTAGGTACGGCATACTGTATATCATTGACATCTGTCACCCAGAAATAGCTTGATACATTGGATATATCCAAAAGATTAAAGATGTCAACACCAAGCCATATGCTCTTGAAGTGCCGCAGGAAGCCGGAACGGCTTTCACCATCGCGTAACGGCGTAAGCAGACCATATGAAAGGCCGACATCAACACGCTTATATGCAGGAGCACGGAAATAATGCTTGTCACGGCTGCTTCTTGGAGATGTTATAGGCAATCCATCGGAGAATATGCCACGCAGGCTAAATTTTAGCTTAGGGAATTTTGGGAAATAGTCAGTGAAAAACAGAGCCATGCTATAACGCTGGTCCGTAGGACGCGGCACTTTTACGCCGTTTAATGTCTCCTGTGTCTTCATCAATGAAAATGAAATCCAAGAATCACTACCCGGAACAAACTGTCCGAAAAGTTTCATGTCAATACCTGCAGTAAACCCTTTAGTAAGGTTCTCGCCTGCGTATGTTATCTTAAGGTTATCGACTTCATACGGTATCAGATTCCCCAATATCTTGTAATAAGCCTCAGCCGATAGCTTGAATGGCCTGTCGAATGCACGGAATGTATAGTCGGCACCACCGATGAACTGGAAAGACCGTTGCGATTTTATATCCTTATTTAAGGTTATTACAGTATTGCCATCATTATCAGTAACAGGCATACGATATTCTTTATAGAAAGGAGACTGATAGTACAGCCCTGTGGCAAAACGGAATGTCCAACGCGGATGTGCCTCTGGGACAAATCCGATGTTAAGCCGCGGTGACAACAAAAATTCGCTATTGAAGTTCCAATAGCTCATACGTAATCCTGCATTAATAGTAAGATATCCGGCAGATGTAGACATCCTGTATGCATCCTGGACAAATGCAGAGAGGCGTGTCGTTGAAATGTCATGCCGCGAATCCAGATTGTATATCATCTTGACGGCCTCTCCTGTAGACGGCAACGAGTATCCCGCCGAATCCCGCAACTCCCATTCCCTTGCCCGGTCATGAATCTTCTCGTGGTTGAACGTAATGCCATATGAAAGATTATGGTGATTAATACCCGTATTACCTCGCAAACCGATTGAAAACACAGACGCCTTCAAGCGGTTTCTGGCATGTTCCAGATATTTACCTACACCGAGTTCCCCACCAATGCCATCATCACCATCACCTCCTCCAGCTCCAGCCTGGTCCAGCCAATACTCACCTGATATGTCATAGGTAACCAGCTCATTGGTAAGGTATCCCGAAGCGAGTAATGTAAAATCAGTCTTCTTTGACGGCCGATAGTTCAAGGATACAGCACCGAAGAAAGTCTCGAAACGGTCTTTTTCCTGACCATCGAAATATACGGTAAATTTTTTGGCATCTACCATTGTGCCAAAGCTTGTAGTCCTGTCGTGCGGAATAAATTTATAATTGTTCACCGCAATATTTCCTAGTATTGATGCTGTCCACTTCGCCCCGATCCTATAGGTCATGAATGTCTGATAATCGAAATACCGTGGATCATATTCCCCTTTCTCCTCCATTGAGGACAGCAATGATGCATTGCTTTTATATCTTACGCCATGAAGCATTGAAAATCTTCTGGAGGAAGTCCCTACACTCAAGCTCCCCCCCATAAGGCTCAACGATGCAGAACCTTCAAACGATTCCGGCTGACGGTATGTGATATCAAGTACAGAAGACATACGGTCGCCGTATTCCGCTGAAAATCCGCCAGTAGAAAAGCCAACCGCACCAACCATATCAGGATTTATAATGCTCAATCCTTCCTGTTGTCCAGACGACACCAACTGCGGGCGATAAACTTCGACACCATTTATATACACTGAATTTTCATCGTATGTACCACCCCTTACGGAATATTGTGAAGACATCTCATTATTGGAATTCACCCCTGCCATTGTCTGGAGCAACGATTCCACACTTCCTCCGGACACATCTGGTGACATACGGTAAGAATCGGATGCTATGGCCTGCATTGCGCCTGTCTGCTTTTGAAAGTCCGTGACCTGAACTTCCTGAAGCTGATGGGAAGACGGCTCCATCTTGACATTAACGGTGACATCGCCTTTCGCCCCTATCAGAGTACGCTTGGATTCCATATATCCAATGCATGAGAAAATTACCCTTATGGTGTCAGCATCAGCCGCCGAGATATTGTAGCCACCGTCAAGTCCGGTGGTCGCACCCAAGGCTGTCCCTGCGATACGCACTGTGACAAATTCCATGGGGTCATTTTTCTCATCCGTGACCTTTCCCCGGATCTTGACTGCAGCACATACCTCCATTGATATGGACAATACCATGGCCAATGCAAGAAACACATTCCTAAAATACATACGTTTCATCAATATGCTTAACGTCGATTCTTGCAAATAATTGCCTCAAGATGCTATAATCATCACTTTTAGGCCATCAAGAAGCGTCGTTGCATATAACCGTGGAGCATCGGCATCAGCTACATGCAATTTTTTCCTAAGCGCATCGGCATTTAAAGGGAAATTCCGTGTGGCCACTGACAAACGCGGATAACGGCGTGCCAACCGTTTAATTTCACTGGAAGAATATGGTATCACATCCTTGACCGTATAATTTACCCCAATTTCACTACAATCGTCCTTACCTATATACAGATGGCTGTTGGGATGAAGCGCAGACAGTCCGTATCTGTCACATACCACATTCCATGGGGCCATTTTCATCACCGATGGATATGGCTCTATAATCATATCGCCTATCGATGGCTCCGCATAGTCCGGTTCTGCACTGCGCCTTTCCTGGTCTGTAAAAACCAGTCTATGCAATCCGTCATCATGCATCAGTGTCACCGCCTGCAAGGACACATCCTCAAACTGCATATTTGCATTGAAATCCAACACTGCCACCAATTCCTTACATTCATGCCTATCGCCAATAGCAATCAACTTAACTATATATGGAGACAATTGGCGGCATACGGCTGTCACATCCAGCATAGGGGACATCTTGACCACAAGAGTGCCACAACAGCGGGACAGGGACGGAATCATTTCAATTATATTTGGCCGGCATTCTTCCAACGCATACAATCGGCGGCCACCGTCTCCACGGCGGGCGGGATCGATGAAGGCTACGTCATAATGTGGCAAATCGGCAAGGAAATCCCTACAGTCGGCATTTACCACATTGATATTATCCAACCCCAGGACAGCAGCGTTATTTATGAGCGCACCGGCAACCACAGGGTCAATCTCAACAGCGGTAACATGTGATGCCAGTCCAGCGAAATGGAAAACATCTATCCCAAGGCCAGATGTCAAATCGACAACAGATGCCCCTTGTGGAATCATGGATGCATGGAACGCGGCCAAGCGGTCACTTGTAGATTGTTCCGCCGATAATGCGGTAGGAAACTCAAAGGCACGACACCGCAACGTAGACGCCAATTTTTTTGCCGCCTTCCTTCTGCATTCGACCTGCAATATTGCATAAGTATAATCTATACCTGACACATCCTCTGACATCCCATGGTACTTAAGCCTCAATGCGGATGTATCATCGTCTTTGTGTGCCTCAATCCAATCAATGGTCTGTGGTGTCATGAAATCCCAAAAAATCAATGGCCTCCGACGTACAAATTGACGGAGGCCATTATTAATTTATTATATGTACAATCTACAAAAATCAGCCCTTGATAGCAGCAATACCCGGGAGTATCTTTCCTTCAATAGCCTCAAGCAGAGCGCCACCGCCAGTAGACACATAGCTAACCTGATCGGCCATACCGAATTTGTTGACACATGCTACGGAATCGCCTCCACCTACGAGCGAGAAAGCACCATTATTGGTGGCCTCAACGATTGCTTCTGCAATAGCACGGCTTCCGGCAGAGAAATTATCAAACTCAAATACACCGGCAGGACCGTTCCAAAGGATTGTCTTTGCACTCTTGATGACATCAGCAAAAGACTTACGTGTATCAGGACCGGCATCCATGCCTTCCCATCCTTCAGGAATATCCATGCATGATACGACCTGAGTATTGGCATCATTGCTGAATGCATCACCTGCAACACAGTCTGTACCAAGAACTAGGTTTACACCTTTTTCCTTTGCCTTCTTCATGATGTCAAGAGCCAGATCAAGCTTATCGTCCTCGCATATAGACAAACCTATCTTTCCGCCCTGTGCCTTTGCGAATGTATATGTCATACCGCCACAGAGAATCAGGTTGTCGACTTTGTCCATAAGGTTCTCGATAATACCAATCTTTGTTGACACCTTTGAGCCTCCCATTATTGCTGTGAAAGGACGCTTGATGTCGCTAAGAATATTATCAACAGCCTGGACTTCCTTTTCCATAAGGTAGCCAAGCATCTTGTCATCCGCACTAAAGCTATCAGCAATGACAGCAGTGGATGCATGCTTGCGGTGTGCTGTACCAAACGCATCGTTTACATATACATCAGCATAGCTGGCAAGAGTCTCAGCAAATTTTTTCTGACGTTCCTTCATTTCCTTCTTGGCATCTCCGTAAGCAGGATCTTCTTTGTCAATCCCTACGGGCTTGCCCTCTTCTTCTGGATAGAAACGTAGGTTTTCAAGCAACAGTACTTCTCCAGGCTGCAGTGAAGCGGCTGCCTCTGCTGCATTTGCGCAATCAGGAGCAAATTTCACATCACGTCCAAGAGCCTTTGCTACATCGTCCTTAATCTGAGACAATGAGAATTTTGGATTAACCTTGCCTTTGGGCTTGCCCATATGGGACATGATAATAAGGCTTCCACCATCTTCCAAGATTTTCTTGAGTGTTGGAAGAGCACCGCGGATACGGGTATCATCGGTGATTTTACCGTTTTCATCAAGGGGCACATTGAAGTCCACACGGACGATTGCCTTCTTTCCTGAGAAGTTGTAATTGTCGATTTTCATTGAAAGTGAATATATTAAATTTAATGTTTTACCTTAAATGCATACCGCTGTTGCGATGACGCAAAATTAATGATATTTTTCCGTAATCGCAATTAAATATGTTTAATTTTAACAAAGCAAAGCGGGTCAGATTCCATGCTCCTCAAGCAATAACGCCATCTGATCGCGCAACTTACGTGCCTCTTCTGCCGCGGCATCTGCAAAGTCAATTCCATTTGAGGCGAAAATGATGCCACGAGAAGAATTTACAAGCAGTCCACAATCCGGAGTGATGCCATAACGTACAACTTCTTCAAGAGAACCTCCCTGCGCACCAACCCCAGGCACAAGCAAGAAACTATCAGGCACTATCCGCCTTACATCCTCAAGCAACTGTCCACGTGTAGCACCAACGACATACATCATTTCTTCAGATGAGGCCCATTCACGCGATGTCTCCAGAACCCGTTCAAAAAGGCGCTGCCCTTTAATATCTTCAATCATCTGAAAGTCAGCGCTTCCTGGATTGGACGTCAATGCCAAAAGTATCACCCATTTACCTTCATACCCAAGGAAGGGGGAAACACTATCACTACCCATGTATGGGGCCACTGTAACGGCATCCAGATCCAGATGCTCAAAAAATGACCGCGCATATAGCCGCGATGTATTGCCTATATCGCCACGCTTGGCATCGGCAATTATAAATATTTCCGGATAATTTTCCTTTATATATTTGACTGTAAGCTCAAAAGCCTCCCATCCTTTCAGGCCCTGAGCTTCGTAGAATGCGAGATTCGGTTTAAAAGCGACAGCATATTGCGCCGTAGCGTCAATAATCGCCCGGTTAAATGAATAAATCGGGTTCTCGTCATCCAACAGATGCACAGGCAATTTCTTTATATCAGGGTCAAGCCCCACACATAGGAATGATCCTTTTCTTTTAATCTGTTGTACTAATTCTTGGCGTTTCATCGGGTATTATATTTTAATTTTTTCAGGATTAAAGTTCCGCAGCCTTCAGTTTCTCGGCATTCTCTGCAATAATCAGCTGATCTATGACATCTTGTATGTCTCCATCTACAAATGCCTGCAGATTATATATGGTATAGTTTATGCGATGGTCTGTGATTCGTCCCTGCGGATAGTTGTAAGTACGTATCTTGGCAGAACGGTCACCGGTGGAAACCATCGTCTTCCGCCTCGATGCAATATCATCAATATATTTCTGATGCTCCTTGTCATAGATAAATGTACGAAGACGGCTAAGTGCCCTCTCCTTGTTCTTTGGCTGGTCACGGGTCTCGGTACATTCAATCAGAATCTCTTCTGAGACACCAGTGTTAGGATTACGCCACATATAGCGCAGACGCACACCTGACTCAACTTTGTTTACATTCTGTCCCCCGGCGCCGCCAGAGCGGAATGTATCCCACTTTATTTCCCCTTCATTTATCTCTACATCGAACGCTTCTGCCTCAGGAAGTACAGCTACGGTGGCAGCAGATGTATGTACCCTACCCTGAGTCTCTGTTGCTGGTACACGCTGTACACGATGCACACCGCTTTCATATTTAAGTGTACCGTAGACACCATCCCCGCTTACTGCCATAACGATTTCCTTGAATCCGCCAGCAGCCCCTTCGCTGAAACTTGTAACAGCCACCGACCAGCCTTTGGATTCACAATACTTTGTATACATTTTGTACAAATCCCCGGCAAAAATAGCAGCTTCGTCGCCACCTGTGCCTCCACGTATTTCCAAGATTGCATTTTTAGAATCTTCCGGATCGGCAGGTATAAGCAGCAATTTTATTTCTTCTTCCAGAACCGGAATCAATGACTGGGCCTGGTCAAGCTCATCCTTAGCCATTTCGCGCAATTCAGCATCACTTTCATTTTCCAGCACTTCACGCGCCTCTTCTATATTTGCAAGAGCGCCGCGATACTTGCGGGTTGTAAGCGTAAGCCGCTCCAAATCTTTATATTCCTTAGTGAGACGTACGTAACGTTTCATATCGGAGATTACGGAAGGGTCTGTAATCAATGTGCTTACTTCTTCAAAACGCGCTTCTATGCCATCGAGGCGTGCCAAAAGGGAATTGTCTGCCATTTATATATCTTATTTTTTCGCGAAGATACGAATTTATCTCCAATAAATTGTTATCTTTGTAAATTAACTAAGTATGCCAACTTTTAAAAATCATGATAGTAAACACTGCCAGATTCATAATCAGCAACACAAAAGCCGCTGACTGCCCTAAGGAACAACGCCATGAATATGCATTCATAGGCCGTTCAAATGTAGGCAAATCGTCACTGATAAATATGCTTACCGGGAAAAAAGGTCTGGCCATGACATCGTCGACCCCAGGAAAGACAATGCTTATCAACCATTTCCTGGTGAATGATGAATGGATGATAGTAGACTTGCCTGGATATGGGTATGCCAAACGTAGCAAAGCTGACCGGATAAGACTTGAAGGAATAATATCTGACTATATCCTAAACCGCCAACAGATGACAAATCTGTTCGTGCTGATAGACAGCCGCCATAAACCACAAAAAATCGACCTTGAATTCATGGAATGGCTTGGCGAAAACGGAGTCCCATTCAGCATTGTTTTCACAAAACTTGACAAACTCAGCCCATCGGCCGGAAAAAAACAGATCGCCTCCTATCTGGAACAGCTATTGGAACAATGGGAAGAACTCCCTCCTGTATTCAGGACATCCAGCGAGGACAAGCGTGGGAAATCAGAACTTCTGGACTACATAGAGGAAATGAACAAACTTCCATTGGTGACATCCGAACACACTGATGCCTAATTTAGGCAAGGCCCAACATAGAAATGACTGGCGGTACAAAACTGTCAGGCTGCAATATCATTACGACGTTGCAGAAAACGTTTCAACAATAATATGCCAATTGCGGCAAGGACAGCAGAGGCCACCACAATTACCCATTCTTTCATATCTGACGGTTTTGTCTCTACAGGGGCAAAACCGTCACGTCTTGTAATGACCCAGTCATATGCAACATAGCTCACATTATTAAACACATGCGCGATCACTGGAAGCCATATGCTCCGACTCCACCACAATAAATACCCGAAATAAGCCCCAAGTAGTATACGTGGGACAAGTCCAAAAAACTGAAAATGGAACAGGCTGAATACCGTTGCAACAATCCATATTGCGACATGGTGATTTAGTCCGGATGTAGTAAACAACCGCTGTAGCCCTCCCCTAAAAAACAGTTCCTCACTGAAACCAGCCATTACACCTACGATAAGGATGCTCATAATGAGATCCATCACTGACGTGCCCCCCATTATCAGACGAACAGACGATGCAGCTGTTTCTTCTGACGCCCGTAGACCCTCTTCCAGCCCATGCATCGATTCCGGCAAAGTCCATGACTGATTCCATGCTATTATGCAGTTCAAAGCCGGTATAGCCGCCACCATTATCAACACTGTAAGCATAACTGGACCCAATCCTGGAGCATTGTCAACTTCAAGCAGACGTGCAGGAGTACGGGTAACCATAAGAGCCACAGCAATTGCAGGCACAATGAACAGCAATACGCTTTGCACGACTGCCAAAATACGCATCGCTGCAGTTGATGACCCGGCTTTGGACATTATAATGTATGCTATAATGGATACCAGAAAAAAACATAATACTGTAGTGCATATAAATAATAACATACGCATCGATGGGGTCAATATCAATTTCGGTTCGGTTCGGTTCATTTTTTTCGATTATTTTTTCATCAGATTAAAATGCCAGATAAAAATCACGTGTCAATGACTTAAATCCGGATGTGTATTCTCCTTTTGAATCCCGTATTGTGACGGAATTAATGCTTACAGGGCCATCATTCCTTGCGAACTCGCACATTATCCTTGTACTAGGCTTACCTTCGACTGTGTGAACATGGCATATGCGCCTTAGTTTAATCCTGGACATTTCCGCTTCGTATATAAGGCATTCTTCCTTCTCGGAAGGGCATATCACGGCAAGGCGTCCATTGTCAGACAACATATCTGACGCTCTATGCACGAGCGATTTTATACCGAGGCTATCTTCATGACGTGCGCAGGCACGTTTCTTTAGCGGAGCACGTCCTCCGTCTGTAAAATAAGGAGGATTGCTAACTATCAAGTCCACGCCCTTGTCTGATGAAAAAAGATTGAAATCAGCTTCCACAACAGACAGTCTGTCCCGCCATGGTGACAACATAAAATTCTCCCTGCAGTCAGCTGCGGCATCAGACTCAATCTCAACAGCCGTAATGTCTGCGACAGGTGTCCGTTGCGCTATCATAAGCGATATGAGGCCGCATCCTGCTCCAGCATCAACTACAGACCTGATACCTTTTATATCCACCCATGCCCCGAGCAGTACGCCATCAGTACCGATCTTCATGCCGCAACGGGCATCAGTAAGCGAAAATTCCTTGAAGTCAAACATTTCAAAAGCTCACACCTAAACGCAAACTTACAAGATGAAGGTCGGGCTGATTATAATCGACCCCGTCACGAGTATAATATCCACGGTCGAAGTAATTGTAGCTCAATATTATATGTGACTTAAATTTCTGTCCTAAAGCGAGGTTGAATCCAATACCTCCAGATAGGAACAGACCAGCCTGACTGACATTGTCTTCAAGGTAGTTAAGTGATACCCCAGCCCTAGCATCAAAAAAACAAAGGGACGGACGATTCATGAAATTTGTACGTACTATCCCATAAATAGGGAATGAACGGTTACTGTTACTAACCATCATATTTAAACTGGCTCCGATCCCAAGCAGACGCAGGTAATCATTCTTGTAACCAAAGTTAGCTCCGATGTCGATTGTAGACATATCATGCCCGCTCATGTCAATAGATCCGCCCAGATCAGCACCCCAACAGAAATGGGACATCGGGGATTTATCTTCCATATTTGGAGTGACAGCTTTTTCAATGTTACCTGCAGAAAGAGAAAAAGGCAACACAAAAGCCATCAGCATAAATAGTATAAATGGCCTCATAACTTCCTGTTTTTTTTATTGTCTGACAAGTCTTAGGCAGGCCCAATTGTCCTTAACTGTATGAAAGTGCTCCTTAAGCCCATATTTACATGCCGTCTCCATTATAACGGGTATGTCATGTTCATAGAACCCGCTCAGAAGCATTATGCCGCCATGATGCAAGACAGAGGCATATGATGCCAGATCGGATGTTATTATATTCCTATTTATATTGGCAACAAATACATCTACTGGTTCTATGCAGTCTAACTGTGTCGCATCCCCAAGCCTTACATCAACTTCAGAATGCCCATTCGATGCCACATTTTCAACGGCATTCTCATACGCCATGGGATCTATTTCAATTGCAGTAATAGATGTTGCCCCACACATTGCCGCCAATATGGCAAGAATTCCTGTACCAGTACCCATATCTACCATACTCTTACCTTCAAGATTAAGGTCAAGTAGCTGATTTATCACCAATGAAGTGGTAGCATGATGACCTGTACCGAATGCCATTTTCGGGTCTATGACTATGTCATACTTGCAGACAGGGAAATCTTTATGAAACGAACTATGAATAACGCATTTATCGCCCACTACAATCGGACGGAAATAGTTCTTTTCCCATTCGATATTCCAATCACGGCCTTCGACAAGTGTCGCCATTATGCTTATTTCCGTTTCAAAAGGGAACTCCCCGATTATTCCAGCGACCTTATCGGCATCGTATATTTCCGACTTTACGTATGCAGTAAGCCCTGTGGTATCCGGCACGAAACTTTCAAAACCAACATCCCCAAGCATTGCAGCCATAAGGTCTGTCATATCTTCATCAACCGGAGCCATATCCAGTCTTACTTCATAATAATCATTCATATATAAATCTTTAAATTAAAGGCTTATGTCCATAGAGTGTAGGCTGTAGCCTGCGGCAGTTATAATGGGATGACATAGATTCCCCATATGCCCCTGCCGAGCGTATGACCATTATGTCTCCACGCATTGTCTGGGGAAGGACCACACCTTCACCAAATGAATCCGATGTCTCGCAAATAGGGCCTACGACATCATAACGCATTGCCCCTCTATCGCCACGTGCAAATGCAGATAAGTTCTGTATTTCATGGAAAGCCTGATAAAGAGCAGGACGTACCAATTCGCTCATTCCGGCATCCAAAATCACAAATTTCCTATTATGACCTTCTTTTACATATAGAACCCTTGTGACCAAAGATCCACATTGTCCTACCAAAGAACGTCCAAACTCAAAATGTACTTGCTGCCCTTGCCTGACATCCAACGTATTGGATACAGTATCCATCAATGTTTTAAAATCTGATATAGGATTTAAATCAGGCGTATCGTAGTCTATACCCAAGCCTCCTCCTAGATTTATCCATTCAAATTCAATACCTTTCCTCCTGCAATTTTCCAGCAAGACATTAACCCGCTCGCATAGAAGTTCATATGGATATATGATTGTAATCTGTGACCCAATATGGAAATGCAATCCTATCAAATCTATATTACTATAGGACAATGCCAAATCGACAGCTTTATCAAAATCCGCAAGATTGATGCCAAATTTATTGTCCTCCATTCCTGTGGTAATAAAATGATGTGTATGCGCATCAATATTTGGATTCACCCTAATGGCAATACGGGCACGTCTATGCATCTTTCCGGCAATATCATTGATAACCTCCATCTCTTGTAAAGATTCCACATTGAGGCATCCAATGTCGGCATCCAGCGCCATCTTTATTTCCCAATCGGCTTTCCCAACCCCAGCAAAAACTATTGTAGATGGAGCAAAAGAAGCCCCTATAGCCATCTCCAATTCGCCTCCGCTCACGACATCGGCCCCTAAACCATAAGATGAAATCAGACGTAAAATCTCATGATCTGTATTTGCCTTAACAGCATAATGCACCTTGAAATGAGGGTATGGCGCAACTGCGTCCTTTAACGTCATTAAAGTCCTGTCCAGCAATTCCATGTCGTAATAATAACATGGTGTGGGTGAATCCTGGAACACATCCAATGGAAATCCAGAAGACTGGTATGAAGTATATCCTAAACTGCAATTATCCATTAAACAGAGCCGAAGATAATTTATTAAGAGCCTTTATCTTATCATCCTTGCCAACAAGGACTGAAATATTATAGTTGCTACCCCCATAAGAAATCATCCTTATGGGAATATCGCTCAAGGCACTTAACACTTTGGATTCAAAGCCGCAATTATGCCACTCCAAGTCTCCAACCACACATATTATCACCATATCGCGATCAACTGTGACTGTGCCGAACTCCTTCAATTCGTCTATTATCGGACGGAGATATTGCTCGTTATCAATCGTCAATGACACCCCAACTTCACTAGTAGCCACCATATCGACAGCAGTACGGTATTTGTCAAATGTTTCAAATACCTTATTCAGGAAACCGTGGGCAAGAAGCATACGGCCACTTTTTATCTTAATGGCTGTTATATTGTCCTTTGCGGCAACAGCCTTTATAGTACCGGTTGCCGGTGTCGTATGGATCAGTGTGCCTTCTGCATCCGGCTGCAATGTATTAAGCAACCGTACAGGTATATTATGCAATTTTGCCGGCAGCACGCATGTCGGATGCAAAATCTTCGCGCCGAAATAAGCCAACTCGGCAGCTTCCTCAAAATGAAGTTCATGCACAGGCGATGTGCCTTCCACATAACGGGGGTCATTATTATGCATCCCATCTATATCTGTCCATATCTGGACTTCATCAGCCTGAATAACAGCGGCAATTATGGAAGCAGTGTAATCGCTCCCACCCCTACGTAAATTGTCAACTTCCCCGTTTTCATTCCGACATATGTATCCTTGGGTTATAAGCACCTCCGCCTCAGGATGACGTTGCATCAATGATTTTAGCTTCTGGGCTATATATGCCATCTGCGGTTCGCCATTGTTATCAATCCTTACATAGTCAAGCGCAGGAATGACGTCACAAATATGCCCCTGCTGACGCAGATACAATGACATCAATAGTGTAGACATCAATTCTCCCTGTGACAGTATCTCTTTTTCTTGTACCAGGCCAAAAGATTCAGGAGTAAACGAACGGAGATAATTGAAGATGCCCCGCAACTCTACCAATGCCGTATCGGCAAATGTATTTTTACCAAAGAGGGAGTATACCGTATCTGTATATTTTGATTCAAGCGCGAATATTGTCTCCTTTGCCCCAGAAATGTTACCCCTATATAGGTAGTCGGCAATCTCAACAAGAGAATTAGTTGTGCCCGACATGGCAGAAAGCACCACAATATTACGGCCTCTGCCAACAATCAGCCGCGCTACATTCTTAATCCTTTCTGCAGTACCAACCGATGTCCCACCAAATTTCAGAACTTTCATATTACTTGTCTACGTCTACATTTACAGTCATTCTCACTCACAAATCAACTCCTTGTCAAGGCAACGCACCACCCGTCCCGGAAATTGACGTAGCATCTGCATATTGTGCGTAGCCATAACTACGGCGACACCTTGCGATGCAATCTCATGCAGATACGCAACTATCTGTTCTCCTGTATCAGGATCAAGATTTCCAGTAGGTTCATCAGCTATGATAAGGCTAGGGCTGTTTAGGAGAGAGCGTGCTATCACTATACGTTGCTGCTCGCCACCTGAAAGTTCATGCGGCATTTTATAGCTTTTATTGACCATGCCCATCTGCTTGAGAACTTCCTCTATCCTGGCATCACGTGCATCTTTATCAGACCAACCGGTAGCATCAAGTACAAAACGGAGATTCTCATATACATTTCTATCAGTCAATAACTGGAAATCCTGAAATATTACTCCTACACGCCTACGCAACATAGGGATGTCCCGCCTACGGATTGTTGTCAGATCATATTCAAAGATACGGGCATAACCCGTGTCTACAGGAATTTCCGCATACATTGATTTTATCAATGATGACTTGCCACTACCAACACGGCCGATAAGATATACCATCTCACCGGAATATATGTTGAAATTCACATGTTTCAGCACTACGTGCTCCTGACGCAAAATCTCCACGTCACGGTAATCAACCAGCGGCACCGGGACTGTTGATTCGTCTATTTCAATAATATCCTGCAATTTGGATTTCCAATAATACAGTTAAACCTATTCACATGCCTTGAAACTCATATCAAGCCCCTTTACAGAATGGGTGAGTGCCCCGACTGAAATAAAATCGACACCAGCTTCACCATAAGCACGGAGTGTTTCCAGCGTTATACCTCCTGAAGATTCCACTTCTGCAGCTCCATTTATTAGTTTTACTGCATCACGTGTTGCTTCAGGTGTAAAGTTGTCAAGCATTATACGGTCAACCCCTTCATCAAGGGCAAGGCGGATTTCATCAGTATTACGAACTTCTACCTCTATTTTAAGATCCTTCCCGTTGCTGGAACAGTATTCCTTAGCTGCACGGATAGCATTTTGTATACCTCCGGCAAAATCCACATGATTGTCCTTTATCAGGATCATATCAAATAATCCGATACGGTGGTTCGCGCCTCCCCCAATCCTGACACCTTCCTTTTCCAGCAACCTCATGCCTGGTGTTGTCTTCCTGGTGTCCAATACGCGGGCCTTTAATCCTTCAAGACGGCTCTGATACTCATGGGTTGCAGTTGCCACACCGCTCATACGTTGCATTATATTGAGCATCACACGCTCAGTCTGCAGCAATGACCGCACAGACCCCTCAACGACAAAAGCGATATCGCCAGGCTTAACCGTAGCACCATCCTCAATAAAAACCGTCATCTTCAATGATGGATCAAATTTATTGAAAACCTTACGGGCGATATCCACACCCGCCAATATACCAGACTGTTTTATCAGAAGATGCTGCTTCCCCATTGCACTCGCTGGGATTGTGCTTAATGTTGTATGGTCTCCGTCACCGACATCTTCTGCAAATGCCAAAGTCAAAAGGTCGTCTATAAGTTCGTCTCTTGATTTCATTTTTCGGATTTTAATTTTTATTGAGTACTTTTGTGCAAAAGTACTCATTTACCATCAACTTCACAACATTCAAGCTATGAAAATTGTGCTTTTAGCCATCGGTAAGACATCGGAAGCATACCTGAAGGAAGGAATCGACAAATTCACCAAAAGACTGGGCCATTATATTCCCTTTGAGCTACGTATAATCCAGGATGTAAAAACTTCCCGCGGCATTAGTCCCGAAAAACAGAAACAGATGGAAGGAGAACTTATTCTAAACAACATATCATCCGGAGACCATGTGGTCCTGCTTGACGAACGCGGCAAACAGCTTACATCAAGGGAATTTGCCAATTACCTTGACCGTAAGATGTCTATAGTGCCCAAAAACTTCTATTTTATAATCGGTGGCCCATACGGATTCTCTAAAGAAGTCTATGAAAGAGCTAACGAGCTAATTTCCCTTTCCTCTATGACATTCAGTCATGAAATGGTCCGTTTATTTATGACAGAGCAGATATATAGGGCGATGACAATACTCCGCGGAGAACCTTACCATCATGATTGATAATAAATACATCAATCATTTTCCAAAGAGTCTGACGGAACACTTTCTACAACCGATGCCTTGCTTCTTTTCTTGGGGAAAAGAAATTTAAACATATTGTCAAAATCCATCTTGTATACAATGCCAAGACCCTGTGTGGTTGCAGCCGAACGCAAATAGTAATTTTGATCATTATAGCGATTATATGCCTTCAATCGCCATGAACCTCGCTTATTTAACAAATACTCAATATCAAAATCACCAATAAACTGGTTCGTATTCAAAGTCTTATCACGATATCCGAAATTTCCGTTGAACAACAAACGGTTATCTAATAGAGTGCTTGACCACATTAAATCCACCTCAACATCCGAAAAGTCTCCACGATCGCTACGGACGGATGGAGCAATGCTCAAATTATCACTTAACTGTCCAAGCATATTACCGATTTGTGAAGATATCGTAGACGAGGCAACAGAAAACAGCTCATTACCTTTTGTCGCAGACATATATTCAGGAGTATAGAAACGATTTACAGTCAACAAATATAATATCTGCTGATTCATCATTTCTGGAGTGTTTATAATTGAAAGCACCTTGCGCCTTATATCCTCAGAAAGGCTCGGGAAACGGATATCATACCCTATAGCCGGACTGTTTATATTACCAGCCACCTTCAATATCGCCTCAACCGGGACTGTAGTACGGTTGAGGTCCTTGTCTTGAGAAAAAGACTCATCAAGGTCGGTAAGATTCGCTTGTATTGTATATGCCGCCTCTATGTCCAAGTCAGCGACTTCCGGATCTCCATTAAATGTTATCCTACTGCTATTATTAATTGAAAAATCTTTTAGTATTATATCCTGAAAAGTGAAATGGTAAAGCCCCTTATCCACAATATAGGTCCCATTTAACAAAACCTCGTCATTTACAGAGCCATATTCAAGAATCATATTTCCCTTGCCTGTTGCTTTTATATAGTCGCCAGTGGCAGGGTCCATCAACAATGTGATGTTTGCCTGAGGTGTTATACCTACATCCAGCGTAATACTATAGTCTGAAGAAGAATGCTCCTCAACTTTATTTTTTGCCGCCTCATAATCCTTTACAGCCTGCGGTCGATTATCCAAAATGATATCCCCCATATCCTCCGTCCGGTCTGTAAATGTAATAAATGTATACTCATCCGCAATCTGGCGGTTATCCAATTCAAATGTAAACACAGAATTTCCTTCTGTGGATACCTTAACAGATATATCAACCAGCCCTGGTTCTCCTTTTATATTAGCTTTTCCACTGCCATATATGCGTCCGAACCAATTTGTACTGTCATTAGAAGCTATATCATACATCAATAGCCCTGATGCATCCTTGACATCAAAATTAAATTTAGGGTCACGGAAACATTTATGTTGAAGCCAACCTGATAATTTAGCCTTATGTCCCTCGCTGTCAAAGACATCAATATCTTTCATTTCTATATAGCCTGGACGTATGTGCAGACTATCGCCTTTCACTATATAAGCAACATTTGTATAACCTATTTTCATATTAAGGCTATCCACATACAACCGACCTTCAAGATCGACATTTTTAAACGATCCAAACAGGCGTGCCTTCCCAGACGCCATACCATTGATATCTGATGCAAATGTTGCCATAAACGGCTTAAGAAATCCAATATTAACCTTATTGGTATCAAAAACCAGATCTAACGAATCACGTGTTACAAGTATGTCCCCATAAATCCTGGATAGTTCCCCATTAGACTGATCTATATCCGCATCAATACGGATCGACTGACGACCCTTATCCCACCGGGCATTAACAACAGCATCACCAAGTATCGTATAATTATATCCGATATTTTCAACCACCAGGCTATCTGTCTCCATTATAGGTGCGCCACTTAGTAAAGCAGATGCATTCAGCCGGCCGGTAGCCTTACCACAGATAAGAGCCTTATTTATATCCAAGGTCTCAAAAATGTCAACAAGTTCCACAGAATTCAACCTTACTGTCAAAGTGTCTGTATTATCGGCCGATACGACACCATTTATGTCAAGGATTGCATCATCACAGTTAGCCTTCAATCTGAATCCATCTATAACCACACGTCCGGGCTCATACCCGACAACCGAATTTGATATATTCCAAAGAGTGTCATCAAACACAATCTCACTATCAATGATATGTGTATTTGCTACGAACTTTCCATCTGAATTACTTGAAATCCAGGTATCAAAATCAAAAACGCCACCTATCGGCTTCTTTCTATCTATATTCCAATTGATGTGCGTATCAACCTTATCATTAAAGGCAGAACTGTTGAGACTTACTGTCATTGGACCTTTCTTTGTGCCAATCCTTGATTGTAGCCACATGGACGCGTAACCTTTCCATCCATCAACATCTATCTTTATTTCCGTACTATCCACCAAATTATTTCCGGCCATCAAATACGGAGCATTTACATCAAGAAATATATTTTTTGACACATCATCCACCACAGCATTGATACTCACAGTATCAATAATCGAAACAGGCAATTTAAAAAAACTGCATATCTGTTCACATGGGTCAATCTTTAAATCCAGGCTAAAATTATTTAAATACTCTTGTGCCCCACAGCTATAATCTGACGCAATATATTTTGGGAATACAGATGATAGTATATCTTTTATCGTTGGCAACAATTCTGAGAACCTATATTTCTCATGTTTTTCTTCCTTTGAATAAGGGATATGCCCGCTTTCATCACGACCACGTATTTCACCATTTATAAAATCAGACTTAAGCTCTATGTATTTAGGGGAATCTGTACTATAAGCCCCTAAATGCAGTTTATTGATTTTCAAACTATCATCACCATTTGTATATAGTATATCCCCAATTTCAACAACACCATCAGCATTCTCTATATTACGCCCAAGAAATGCTGCATTAACTTTTGCAGACAGTTCATAACCAGGATAATTATACCACAGCCCGAGCATATCCGGACGAAACCTGCAAATATCACCATCCAAGTGAAACTCCGTAACTTTCGGGTCAAGATTGGCAAACCCCTCAGCTTTAAAAAACAAATTAGGATCATCAATATATGCCATGATATTTATAATATCCTTGTCCTTCCCTACTACTAAAGATATATCATGATATATATAATCTTTATACATCAATGACTCCAAATCCACCTCCAGATTTCCATTCACCCCCCATGTAGACAATATCAGATTCAGATCAATTTCCCCAGCCACATATCCCATTGGAATAGACGTCGATATTTTAGACACATTGATTCCAGGCGTGGACACCTGCCCTTTAAGCCTTGTTGGCGACTTTATAGAACTACGGCTTGAATGCAAATTAATATCAACAGCCCCAACCGTCCCAGAGGATAACTTTCCACAAAGCAATGCATCGCCAATACTTCCCGACAAATTGCCATCAAATGAAACATCCCCACATTGTGCAATCCATTTTGATATTTTTCGGCCTGTAGGGAAATTAGAACGTATATATCTGGCAATCCCATTACCTTCAGCATGTAAATTGATCGACGGCACATCTACATACAAGCTATCTTTATTGACATAATTAAACACTGTCCCATGCATGCCAAACAACAATCCTTCTTGTGCCTGACTGATATTTATACTCTTAAATTCAACCTTATCCCTGTCTACTGTAGCATCAAGCGACAAGGCAATCGGCATTGATGCAGAAGAGAGTGCAGGCAACAGAGGGGAAAGGTCTGATGGAGTAATATAGCTGCCATCCTTTATTATCAGCTGGACCGGTTCTGTAACATCTATCAATGGCAAATGCAATAACGCGTCTTTTACAAATCCAAGATAGCCAAACTCTATATAAGAACCGGGCATTTCCAGTCCAAAACGCGACAAAGAGACTGTATTTGAAGAAACCTTAAAATCGGCATACATATCCTTTATTTCCAAACCAGAACACTCTATAGCCCTTAATGAAACCAACTGTATGTGGATATCATCATTACTTATCCTTGGCAAATTTATAATGGCATTGAATTGTTCTATTTTTATATGGTTTATATCAAACATACCATCTTTAGCATCAGACTCATTTTTAACATCATATGCCACTGAAGCATCCCCAATTACAACCGTATTCACCTTAAAATCAAAGCGTGACGGTGTCTTTTTACTATCCTTCGGCCTTAACCGTGAAATTATCCCTTGTATATTTGTCGGGCCATTGATATCCGATCGATAAAAATGGGCATCAAGCCTGTCAACCTCAACATAGTCCACAACTATCCGTCTATCCAGCACCAGCCTTCGGACATCTATCCCAGCTGATATGAGCCCAATCGAAAAAGCCTTTTTCCCATTGTCATCAGCTATAGACACATCTTTTATCCACACTTTATCAAACGGAGCAATATATACCTTCCCGATATTGACATCCACCCCGAGTAATCCCGATAGTTCACGTTGAGCAACACCACACAAATAATCCTGTACCCATGGCAACGACAATAAGACATAAAGCATCACCGCCAATGTTGGAGGCAAAGCGATAAATGTAGCCAAAACAGCCCTAATTATATTATACGTGGTGCGCATCTTGTGTTTTATCGCGCGAAGTTACGGATTATCTTCAAAAAAATCGCTAAATTTGCACCGTATTTTATAAGTACAACATTACAATAAAAACCATACGCTTAAAATCAATAATCCAATCTATATTTTCCAGATGGTTGCCTACTTAAAAAAAGGGTCTTCGGTAGTCTATGCCGTACAGACCGACCACAAATTCACACAGGAAGAAACCGAGAAACTCATATGGCTTCTCGATGGTGCGACACCACTGAAATCGACTTCGGTAAAAGGGTGCTTTATAGGGCCACGCCGGGAAATGATTACTCCATGGAGCACCAATGCAGTGGAGATTACCCAAAATATGGGCATGACAGGCATTAGCCGAATCGAACAGTTCTTTGCGATTCCACGTGGCACAGAGCCTTCGTTCGATAAAATGTTACAACGTATATACGATGGCCTTGACTCACGGACACTTACTGTAGACCGCAAACCAGATGATATTGTATATATAAAGGACATCTCGGAATATAACATAAGCGAAGGTCTCGCTCTAAGCTCACAGGAAGAAGACTACCTCCGGCAATTGAGCGAAAAATTAGGACGACCATTGACCGACAGCGAAGTATTCGGATTCTCACAAGTAAACTCCGAGCACTGCCGTCATAAAATATTCAACGGGACTTTCATAATCGATGGCAAGGAAAAGCCATCGTCACTCTTCAAATTAATAAAGAAAACCTCCCAGACAAATCCCAACGGGCTGGTATCAGCATATAAAGACAATGTCGCATTTGTAGAAGGGCCAAAAGTGGAACAGTTCTATCCAGTAAATCCAGAACGTCCCGACTTCTTCACAGAAAAGACCATTGACACTGTCATATCACTAAAGGCTGAGACACACAATTTCCCTACTACTGTCGAGCCATTCAATGGAGCAGCAACGGGCACAGGCGGAGAAATACGAGACCGTCTCGGCGGCGGACGTGCCAGCTTGCCTATAGCCGGTACAGCAGTATATATGACATCGTATCCCCGTCTTGACGGAGCAAAGCCATGGGAACTCATGATGAACCCACGCGCATGGCTATACCAGACACCCAGCGAGATATTGATAAAAGCATCAAATGGTGCTTCTGACTTCGGCAACAAATTTGGACAGCCTCTGATTTGTGGATCTCTCCTTACTTTTGAACATGATGAAAATGGCCGCACATATGCATATGACAAAGTGATAATGCTTGCAGGTGGCGTTGGATTTGCAACCAAGAAAGACGCAATAAAGGGTGACCCTGTCTCTGGAGAGAAAGTCGTTGTGATGGGTGGCGACAACTACCGCATAGGCATGGGTGGTGGCGCTGTTTCATCTGTTAATACTGGACAATACGCCAATGCCATTGAGCTCAATGCCGTACAGCGCGCCAATCCGGAAATGCAGAAACGTGTTTCAAACGTGATACGCGCCCTTGCTGAAAGCGATAACAATCCTATCGTTTCAATACACGATCACGGTGCTGGCGGTCATCTGAATGCCCTTTCTGAACTTGTAGAGGCTACCGGCGGTAAAATCCAAATTGACGCTTTACCTGTTGGAGACAAAACATTGTCTGCAAAAGAAATCGTAGGGAATGAAAGCCAGGAACGTATGGGCATGGTAATAAAAGCGGAAGATATACCTTATGTTGAAACCATTGCACAACGTGAACGTGCCCCACTATATATCGTTGGAGAAACTACAAACGACAACCGTTTCGTATTTGAACAAAAAGATGGTGTAAAGCCTATTGACCTGGCAATGGCAGACATGTTCGGAAATTCACCTAAAACAGTAATGACCGACACGACAGTCAACCATACATACATTGATTGTGAATACGATATCACCCATCTTGACGATTACCTTAAGAATGTGCTGACCCTAGAAGCCGTAGCCTGCAAAGACTGGCTTACAAATAAAGTTGACCGTTCGGTAACCGGAAAGATTGCCCGCCAACAATGCCAAGGTGAAATACAGCTTCCATTAAGCGACTGTGGCGTTGTTGCCCTAGACTATCATGGCCGCCACGGTATCGCCACCTCTATCGGACACGCACCACAGGCCGCCTTGATTGACCCAGCCAAGGGTTCTGTATTGTCTGTGGCAGAAGCGCTAACAAATATAGCGGGTGCAAACCTGGCCGAAGGACTAAAAAGCATATCCTTAAGCGCAAACTGGATGTGGCCATGCAATAATCCTGGAGAGGATGCTGCACTATACCGGGCAGTAGAAGCCTGCAGCGAGTTCGCATGTGGACTTGGAATTAATATTCCAACAGGAAAGGATAGCCTATCAATGACCCAAAAATACGGGGACAAAAAAGTATACTCCCCAGGTACTGTAATAATATCTGCAGCAGGACATGTATCGGATATACGAAAAACAGTGTCACCTGTAGTACATAACAAATACCGTTCTACATTATATTATATTGACTTCTCTTCCGACTCTCTTAAGTTAGGAGGATCTGCTTTGGCCCAATCAATGGGTAAAATCGGCAATGATGCCCCAACTGTCGTTGATACACAAAAATTTGCCGTAACCTTCAATGCAATACAATCCTTAGTCAAAAACCGCCGCATCCTTGCCGCACATGATGTCTCTGCCGGAGGCCTCATAACCACCCTGCTGGAAATGACATTCGCCAATACCAAGGGGGGGCTTGACATACACACAAAAGGATTTGCTATGTACGGCGAACATGATCTAGTCAAAATCCTGTTCGCAGAAAACCCAGCTATGGTAATACAGGTGGATGACACTAAAAAAGCTATTGTCGAATCTACTCTTGATGATGCTGGCATTAAGTATTTCCCTATTGGTATGCCTTCCAAGGAGCGTACAATAATGATAGAGCACGAAGGCACAGACCATCTGATTGGCATAGATTTCCTACGTGATGTATGGTTCCATACATCATATGAACTTGACCGGCTTCAAAGCGGTGACAAATGTGCATCACTACGTTTTGAGAACTACAAACGCCAACCTATACGCTATATATTCCCGTCATCGCATAACGCAACACTTGCCGGACGCGGATTGTCCGAATCACGCAAATCACGCAGTGGTATACGTGCTGCCATAATCCGTGAAAAAGGTGTGAACGGAGACCGAGAAATGGCATATACCCTACATCTGGCAGGATTTGATGTAAAAGATGTGCACATGACAGACCTAATGAGCGGACGGGAAACGCTTGAAGACATAAATATGATTGTATTCTGTGGTGGCTTCTCAAACAGCGATGTGCTTGGCTCTGCAAAAGGATGGGCCAGCGGTTTCCTTTGGAACGAAAATGCACGCCGCGCGCTTGAAAAATACTATAGCAGACCAGATACCCTTTCGTTAGGCATATGTAACGGTTGCCAGCTGATGATTGAGCTCAACCTCATCAATCCTGAACACAGCAAGCGTACACACATGGAACATAACATCTCACATAAATTTGAGTCTCAATTCCTGACTGTATCCTTTGCCCAAAACAACTCCGTAATGTTCGGCGATTTCAGTGGAAGCCGCCTAGGTGTATGGGTTGCCCACGGAGAAGGACGCTTCAATCTTCCGGAAGCTCTGGATAAATATAATGTAGTTGCCCGATACAGCTACCGCACATATCCAGGATGCCCCAACGGTTCACGTTCAGCTGTAGCCGCTATAGCCTCCGCCGATGGTCGCCATGTGGCAATGATGCCCCACCCTGAAAGAGCAATATTCCCGTGGCAATGCGGATATTACCCATACTCACACCGCAATGACGAGGCAACACCTTGGATTGATGCTTTTGTCAATGCCCGCCGTTGGATTGAAGATAAAACAAAATAATAGACCAAACTGGAAAATAAAAGAAAACGACATCATACATGGCTAAAGAATTGAAAGACCTTACCAAGCGTAAGGATAATTACTCACAGTGGTATAATGACCTTATAATAAAAGCCGACCTGGCCGAACAGTCACCTGTACGAGGATGTATGGTCATCAAACCGTATGGATATGCCATATGGGAAAAAATGCAGCAGCAACTTGACCGTATGTTCAAAGAGACAGGCCATCAAAATGCCTATTTCCCGCTCCTAATCCCAAAATCATTCCTTTGCCGTGAAGCAGAACATGTAGAAGGTTTTGCCAAGGAATGTGCCGTAGTCACACACTACAGGCTGAAAAACGATCCGGATGGAAACGGTGTCGTTGTTGATCCTGACGCAAAATTGGAAGAGGAGCTTATCATACGGCCGACCTCAGAAACAATAATTTGGAACACATACCGCAACTGGATAAATTCATACCGCGATCTGCCAATACTATGTAACCAATGGGCAAATGTCATGCGTTGGGAAATGCGTACCCGTATGTTCCTACGTACAGCTGAGTTCCTGTGGCAAGAAGGACATACAGCACATGCAACATCGGAAGAGGCATTGGAAGAAGCTACAAAAATGCTTAATGTATATAGCGACTTTGCCGAAAAATATATGGCTGTGCCTGTAGTAAAAGGGGTAAAGACTGCCAATGAGCGTTTTGCTGGTGCCGTGGAAACATTCACTATTGAGGCAATGATGCAAGACGGAAAAGCATTACAGTCGGGAACATCTCATTTCCTAGGCCAAAATTTCGCGAAAGCATTTGATGTGACTTTCGTAAATAAGGACAACAAGCCGGAATATGTATGGGCCACGTCATGGGGTGTATCAACACGTCTTATGGGAGCGCTTATAATGACACACAGCGATGATAACGGACTTGTACTTCCGCCACATCTTGCCCCGATACAAGTTGTAATTGTTCCGATATACAAAAACAACGACCAGCGTGACCAAATTACAGAAGCTGTAATCCCAATTGTCGATAAATTACGAGCAATGGGCATAAGCGTGAAATATGATGACGCTGACAACCGCCGCCCTGGATTCAAATTTGCGGACTATGAACTTAAAGGTGTCCCCGTTAGGCTTGCCATTGGTACACGAGATCTGGAAAATGGTACTGTTGAACTTATGCGCAGGGATACTCTTGAAAAGGAAACCCTACCATTGGATGGTATATCCGAACATGTACGTGACCTGCTTGAAGATATACAGCAAAACATCTTCAATAAAGCTATGGCTTTACGTGAATCAAAGACATATGTTATAGATTCATACGAAGAATTCAAAGAAAAGATAGAACAAGGAGGCTTTTTCCTATGCCATTGGGACGGTACTCCTGAAACAGAAGAACGTATCAAAGAAGAAACAAAAGCTACCATACGATGCATCCCTCTCGATGGAGATGATACGCCTGGAAAATGTATGGTTACCGGCAAACCGTCAGCACGCCGCGTGATTATAGCCCGAAACTATTGATCCCACCCAATAACGCAAACCAATCATAACCTAACTTATGCATCCACCCGTCCTAGCCATCATAATGCCCTGTTATAATGAGCAGGAAGCTCTTCCGATTTCAGCGCGCCATATACTCTCGCTCCTGGATTCAATGGTGGCGGACGGACTGGTTGATGCAAAAAGTTATGCATTATGTGTCAACGATGGAAGCCGAGATTCCACATGGGAGGTAATAAGTGACCTGCACAAAAAACATCCCCAGATAAAAGGTATAAACCTTGCACACAACAGAGGACACCAGAATGCCCTTTTAGCAGGCCTGATGACAGCAATGGATAATTGCGATGCAGCAGTATCAATTGATGCTGACCTTCAAGACGATCCATCGGCCATAATCAGTATGGTAAAGGACTTTAATGACGGCAAGGAAATTGTATTCGGGGTAAGAAGTTCAAGGGATACCGACACTTGGTTCAAGCGTACAAGCGCGCGCATGTTCTACCGTTTCCAGAAGTCAATGGGTCTGGAGACTGTATTTGACCATGCTGACTTCAGGCTTATGAGCAACCGGGCCTTGCACTTGCTTAGCGAATATGGTGAAAGCAACCTGTTCTTGCGCGGGATAATACCCGCAATCGGGCTTGACACATCGGTAGTCAGATATCCACGGGCCTGCCGAGTGGCTGGGGAGACGAAATATCCATTGTCTAAGATGCTTAGCCTATCTATAGATGGGATAACATCATTCTCGGCAAAACCGATGCGGATAATCTTCATTACCGGGCTATTATTACTACTGCTAGACATCGCTGTGGCCATATATGTCCTTATTGCCTATTTTTGCCATTCAGCTATCTCTGGCTGGTCCTCTATAATGCTGTCTATATGGTTCTTAGGAAGCTTGATTTTAATGAGCATAGGAGTTGTAGGAGAATATATAGGAAAAATATTTGTTGAAGTGAAACACCGTCCCCGATATGCAATAAAGGAAACACTTATTGACGGCACTGATTCTACAAAGGCTTGACAATCCCCTTATCAGTGATGCTATGTGCAAACAGAAGCAAGGACTCAACCTGGACATTTATCCTGTAGCCCAGTTATCCGACATGGCTCTTCCTTTTGCCGACAAAGGCATACAGGCTGGATTTCCATCGCCGGCACAAGATTTTATAGAAAGTTACATTGACCTTAACCGTGAAATCGTAACACATCCTGCAGCTACATTCTATGGGCGGGTAAGTGGTGATTCAATGATCGGAGAGAACATTGAAGATGGGGATCTACTTGTCATTGACCGATCCATTGATCCACTTGACGGTGATTTGGCAGTATGCTGCCTGGACGGAGATTTCACACTTAAACGCATACGCCTGGAAACCGACAGGGTATGGCTGATCCCCGCAAACGAAAGTTTTGACCCGATATTAGTAACTCCTGATAGAAGGATTGAAATATGGGGAGTGGTAACATATACCATTAAGCGCATTAGGCGGGAACGTCATACACGTAACCATTAAGTCTCACACAAAAATGGTTGGACTTATTGACTGCAACAATTTTTTTGTATCGTGTGAACGGGTTTTTAATCCAGTCCTCATGCGAAAACCAGTCATTGTATTAAGCAACAATGATGGTTGTGCCGTGGCGTTATCAGAAGAGGCGAAAGCATTGGGAATAAAACGAGGAGACCCATACTTCAAGATACGCCACATATGTGACAGCAATCTTGTGACCGTCTATTCAGGAAACCATAAATTATACAGTGACATGTCTTCTCGAGTAATGGCCACATTGGCGTCGCTGACATCCAATATCGAAGTATATTCTGTTGACGAGGCTTTTTTTGATTTAGGAAATATGACAGACGGCCACATTGAAGACAAAGGAAGGTTTATCGTCAAGAAAATACGGCGTGATACAGGAATACCGACTTCCATGGGGATTGCACATACAAAGACACTAGCTAAAATTGCAGCCCGTTTCGCAAAGCGATATCATGGCTACAGATGTGTATGCCTAATAGACGATGACAATAAACGGCGCAAAGCACTATCGCTCATCCCTATTGAAAATGTATGGGGAATTGGACGCAAACTGGGAAAGAAACTGCCAGCAACAGGTGTCATGACGGCCCTTGATTTTGCTGATATACCATACAGCACCATACATAAGGAATTCAATATCACAACAGAAAGGACATGGCGTGAACTAAACGGTGAACCATGCGTAGATATGACCCCAGAAGAGACAGAAAAAAAGCAAATATGCTGTTCACGCTCATTCGGGGAAATGATAAAGACACTGGATGGATTAACAAAAGCCATTGCGACATTCACCACTATTGCTGCCAGAAAACTAAGGAAACAAAATTCCTGTGCATCTGCAATATCAGTATTCATACAAAGCAACCGCTTCCGAAATGACATGGAACAGTATTCCAACTCAGCCATACGTATTATGGAAGAATCCACAGCAGACACCTCCATGCTTCTTAATGCGGCAATCAAAGCATTGGAAAGCATATTCCGTCATGGAATTTCATATAAACGTGCAGGAGTTATCTTATCTGGAATCGTAAATGACACATTGGTACAGCCATCCCTATTCATTTCCCAGGATAAGCGCGAAAGGCGCAATAACCTGATGAAAATCATAGACACCATAAATGCGTCATCTGCCACTCATGACACAATACATATTGCGAGCTATGAACCAGTTTCACAACTCGCCAGACATGAACATTCATCACGGCTTTATACAACATCAATAAAAGACGTGATAAAAATAAAATAAACAATGGATAACATGAATTTCTTATCACGCCTTTCAGAACGCACCGGATTACCAGCTGCAGAAACAGAAAAGATGGTGAATGCACTAAGCGCAATAATAGCCGAAAAATGTTCTGCTCTCGACTGTGTGGCAATACCTTCATTTGGGACTTTCATTCCACAAAAACATGATGAGACAATCATAACAGACCATACGACCGGAAGCAGATTGCTACTGCCTCCAGAAATTGTATTGACCTTTAAACAAAGCGCATCATTACGCAAAAAATTAGAAAAATGAACAATACAATAACATTACCGCATCTCATCGAATCCATCGCCAAGGAAACAGGCGTGACAAGCGAAACAGCCGAAAAGTTTGTAAGTGAATTCTTTGATATAATTACTGAATCCCTGTGTATTGACAAAACAGTGTCAATTGACGGAATCGGCCAGTTTCTATGTCTGGACAAAAATTCAATATCAATACAATATATACCTGATAAAAAGATTGCCGCCACAATAAACGAACCATTCGCAGCGTTTGAGCCGGTCGAACTAGCCGATGACGTGACGGATGAAACCTTATGTCCAACGTCAGAACAAGATACTGATGACGTTAAAACCATGCCAGAAATTGAAAACGTAAAAACGAATGAGGCCTCAATTCCAAAAGAAGATTTACCAGAAAAGCCATCAGATTCCGATGTGATTTCAGATGACAGGAATACACCAGAACTTCAACATAATATACAGCCTGATATAGACTTAAAACAAGACAATATTTATATCAATCAAAAGACTTATAATGATGATGATACTGGAAATATTATCTACCATACACGCGGATGGCCAATTGTCATAGGCGTAATTGTCGGATTCATCACAGGTGCAATAATTGGATTCCTGATGCATGATTCAATAAATGAAATGATTACAAGGAAAGACGTACAACCTCAAGATTCCTCAATCACAAAGCCATCTGATGCCATCGACACCGTGGCCGTTATACTCGTAAATCCTACAGATACCATATCAAATGCCATTGACTCCACACCAATTCCATCGGACAATTACATACAGGCTACATATGATACCGTATCTACCAACAGATTTCTGGCAACAATGGCGCGAGAGCATTACGGAGTGATGGAATTCTGGATTTACATATTTGAAGAAAACAAAGATATACTTCCTTCCAATCCAAACCGGATAACGCCTGGAACACGTGTTTTAATACCGCAAATTGATAAATATGTAAAAGGTACTGACCATAATAAAGCTCGTTCAGATGCCCAGAAACGCATATTGGAACTGGAACAGGAACTACGGGAAAATCATAATTCTCGTTAACAGTTAAGGGTGATAAGGGATTGATAGACAAATTTAACAATCTGCATTCACATTTTAGTTGTTATAATACTAATTTTGTACTTAAAATAGTCCATATATGGGTTAATACCCGATCAATCATAAATCAAATAACTTCAAAATATACCCTAACAACCTATTTATGAGCGAAACGATAAATATACGGGAACTTAATAGTCTCGTCGCAGGTAAAAGCGATTTTATCAATCTCATCACAAGAGGTATGGATCAGACCATTGTCGGCCAGAAGCACCTCATAGAATCCCTACTGATAGCCCTTTTGTCCAACGGTCATGTACTTCTAGAAGGCGTACCTGGATTGGCCAAGACATTGGCTATTAAAACACTTGCACAGCTCATCGATGCAAAATATAGCCGTATCCAATTTACTCCAGACCTTTTGCCCGCCGATGTAATCGGAACAATGGTCTATAGCGTACAAAAAGAACAGTTCCAGGTAAAGAAAGGACCTATATTTGCAAATTTTGTACTTGCCGATGAAATAAACCGTGCACCGGCCAAAGTACAGAGTGCCCTACTTGAATCCATGCAGGAACGTCAGGTCACAATCGGCGAAAACACATTCGCACTTGATGAGCCATTCCTGGTAATGGCGACACAGAACCCTATCGAACAAGAAGGGACATATCCGCTGCCGGAAGCACAAGTAGACCGTTTCCTTATGAAGGTGGTAATCGGATACCCGACCAAGGAAGAAGAAAAGATAATAATCCGGCAAAATATAGCCAGGGAAAAGACCCGTATACAGCCATTACTGAAACCGGAAGAAATAATCGAAGCCCAACAAATCGTAGAGCAGATCTACGTTGATGAAAAAATCGAACGATATATAGTTGACATCGTGTTCGCCACCCGCTATCCGGCAGAATACGGACTCGAAGACCTTACTAGTATAATCGCCTTCGGTGCATCACCACGTGCATCCATAAGCCTGGCTCGTGCGGCACGCGCCTATGCATTCCTGCGCCAGCGCGGATACGTTATCCCGGAAGATGTATTGGCGGTATGCCACGATGTACTCCGTCACCGTATCGGTGTAACCTATGAGGCTGAGGCCAATAACATAACTACCGATGAGATAATTACCGAAATCCTAGATAAGGTACAAGTCCCATAAAAAATATTTGCGGATGGACGCTAAAGAACTGCTCAAGCAAGTTCGCAAGATTGAAATCAAGACCCGCGGACTGTCGCAAAATATCTTTGCAGGTGAATACCATTCAGCCTTCAAGGGACGTGGCATGATGTTTTCCGAAGTACGCGAATACCAATATGGAGACGACATACGCGACATTGACTGGAACGTCACTGCACGCCACAATCATCCCTACGTGAAAGTATACGAAGAAGAGCGCGAGCTTACTGTTATGCTTCTCGTAGATATAAGTGGCAGCAGTGATTTCGGCGCGGTCGGTGTGGAAAAGAGGCAGATGATTGCAGAAATAGCAGCTACACTGGCTTTTTCTGCTACTTCAAACAATGACAAGATAGGTGCTATATTTTTCACCGACCGGATCGAGAAATTCATACCTCCACGTAAAGGAAAGCATCAGATATTGTTGATTATCCGTGAACTTCTCGACAATAAGCCTCAAAGCCGTGGGACTGACATCGCTATGGCATTACGATATTTCTCCGATGCGCAAAAAAAGAAATGTGCCGCATTTGTTATAAGTGACTTTATAGCAAACGCCGACTACAAACAGGTGCTTACCATAGCCCGAAACAAACACGACATTATGGCGCTCCAAGTATACGACCGACGAGATGCACAGATGCCGGATGTCGGTTTCATGCGAGTCACCGACCTTGAGACCGGAGCAAGCCGTTGGATCGACACGTCTTCTTCAAAAATACGCAAAGCTTACGACCGCTGGTGGTACGAAAGGCAGCAACAGATGTCTGGAATATTCAAAACGTGCCATGTCGACTATGCATCAATATCAACTGATGAAGACTATGTCAAAGCACTGATGACCCTGTTCCGCGGACGGGGAGGACGTTAACCGGACTCCACTCTTAATTAAAATTACAGAAAATGACAAATCACATACGTCGCATATTACTGTTCCCGATATTGACGGCTTTACTGAACATTCCTATAGCTGCATCGGCAGAGGTATCAGTAAGAACCACTCTTGATTCTGTTACCGTGGAAATGGGTGACCGTACAATGATACACGTCGAGATACTTAATGATGGGGAACAAGGACAAGTTGTCGGAATCCCCCAGCAAGGCCAGGAGATACAAGGGGTTGAATTCTTGGAGATAACCAACACCGAATCAGATCTAGGCAACGGCCGTAGGCAGCTACAGTATGATATACTTCTTCAAGCATTTGAGCCCCAGATGGTCACTATGCCGCGTATAGGATATGCAGTAGGTGTTGACACCACATTCGCCGAAATACTGACATTGAATGTACGGCCGGTTGCTCTCGATTCGCTGACTACTATAAATCCGATACCTGACAACTTCACTGTATCCATAGAATCAAAATGGTATGACTTTGTACCGGATTGGCTTGCAGATTTTTGGTACTGGATTATATTAGGTATACTGGTAATTGCATTAGGGGTAACTGTATTTATACTTTATAAAAAGAATGGAAAGACATTGCTCCCGCGCAAAAAAGTGGTCCCACCATATGAACAGGCTATCATAAATCTGGAAAAGTTACGTAATTCCAACCTGATTGAACGAGGCCATATAAAGGAATACTACACCAGGCTTATTGACATATTACGTGAATATTTGATGGGGCGTTATACTATATATGCCATGGAAATGACATCAAGCCAGATACTTGATGCCATAAAACAACACCCTGAAGCATCCCAAGCAAAATCCGACCTAAGGCAATTATTCCGTGTCGCCGATTTCGTAAAATTTGCAAAAGTATTGCCTCCGCAAGATGACAATATAAGATCATTCAATGTTGTCAAGCAATTTGTCGAAGAAACACGTCCAGCCATACCTGAGGAAATATCAGAAACAGACAATAAGGATAACATAGAAGATCAAAAGAAACAATAAAGCATACAAATCCAGAGAATAAATGCAACTAGCACACCCACAATATCTTTGGCTTTTTTTGGTGTTCATACCACTGATTGTATGGTACATCTTCAAGCAGCGCAACGCCAAACCTTCGATGGCCGTATCGACCATATCTCCGTTTGCAAAAACAGGGACATCATATAAATCGTGGCTACGTCACGCACTTTTTATATTACGGCTGGGGGCAATCGGTTGTGTCATTATAATATTGGCACGCCCTCAGATTAAGGACAATTGGCGCACCACATCTACAGAAGGGACAGACATAATGCTAGCTATGGACATCTCTACAAGTATGCTGGCCAGAGACTTTAAGCCAGACCGTCTTGAAGCAGCAAAAGACGTGGCCCAACAATTTGTGTCAGCACGAGACAATGACAATATCGGTATCGTCATTTTTGCTGGGGAAAGCCTCACTGGCATACCAATGACCGTGGACCATGCCCCATTACAGAATTATATTGCCGGCATACAGACTGAAATGGTAACAGACGGTACAGCCATTGGTGACGGTATAGCCACATCGCTCAACCGTCTAAAGGAAGGTAAGGCGAAAAGCCGTAGCATAATATTGCTTACTGATGGTTCAAACAATACTGGAGTGGTGTCTCCTATGACTGCAGCCGAAATAGCCAAGGAAATGGGAGTTAAAATATATACCATAGGTATAGGCACCAATGGTAATGCCCCCTTCCCCACAATAGACATGTTCGGACGTGTCACCTACTCTCCACAGCCTGTAGTAATTGATGAAAGCACCTTAAAGCAGATAGCCCAGACAACTGGAGGCCAATATTTCCGTGCAACAAACAAAAAAGTGCTACAGGAAATATTCTCTGAAATAGATCAACTTGAAAAGACGCAGATGGATGTCCGTCATTTCTCACACACTGAAGACAACTACATGACATGGGCTTGGCTTGCTTTTGCATTCGTATGTATTGACCTTCTGTTGAGATATACAATCTTGCGGACTATACCGTGATTATTTGTTAAAATGATATTAAGAACCGATTACATCTAGATTATATATGTTTGACTTTGCATATCCTCACCTGCTCTGGCTTCTATGGACATTGGGCGTATTCGGGATGCTCTTCTGGTGGTCCAGGTTAAGCCGTGCGCGCAAGCTGCGGAGATTCGGCAATCCTGCCGTAATAGGGCCGCTTATGCCCGATACTTCAAAATACAAGCCAGGAATCAAGATCGTACTTGAACTTATTGCCTTGGCATCACTAGTGATTGTTTTGGCCCGTCCCCGCGCCGGCGAGACCGAACAGAATTCAGAAGTCCGTGGCATTGAAGTGATGATTGCATTCGACATCTCAAATTCAATGCTCGCATCTGGAAACGATGATCCAAACGGCATTTCACGGCTCGACCGTGCAAAGCTTGTCCTTGAAAAGCTTGTCGACAAGCTAGAAAACGACAAAGTAGGAATGGTAATTTTCGCCGGTCAGGCAAAAATGCAGTTACCAATCACTGTTGACTACTCATCAGCAAAAATGTATATCAATGATTTAACTCCGGATCTTATCGCATATCAAGGCACGGATATCTCAACGGCACTTGAAATGGCAATGCGTGGATTCTCTCCTGCCGAAGATGTCAGCAAGGCAATTATCCTTATAACAGATGCAGAAAATCACGATGGTGATGCTGTAGAGGTAGCACGCATGGCTGCAGAAAAAGGCATACAGGTCGATGTTATAAGCATGGGAGGAGCAAAAGGCGTACCAATCCCCGTCAATTCATCCAAATCAGATTTCCTTCGAGATAACGAGGGACAGATAGTCCTTACATCTACCAACCAGAAGCTTGCAGAAGACATTGCCAAGGCAGGTAATGGCATCTGTATCAATGGTGCATCTTCATCCGCCTTGGACAATCTGACCTCCCATCTAGGCGGTCTTGACGGAACTCTGATGAAGAATGTAAAATACAGTGCAGGGGCTGAACAATTTCCTACTTTTGCCTGGATTGCATTATTATTCCTCATCATAGATATCTTTGTTCTTGACCGTAAGATAGGTTGGCTCAACAAGATTAACTTCTTTACAAAATAAACAGGATTGACATGTACGTAATATACCGAAATATATTAATATTGATATCTGCGGCATTGCTTTACATGCCAGTGTCATACGCAGCTGAAAATTCCCGCATTGAAGATTTTTCAACTAGAAAAGAAAGAAATTTCATAAATGACGGCAACAAGCTATTCAAAGAACGCAAATATGAGAAAGCACTTGAATGCTATGAAATGGCCTTAACAGAAAACGCCTTATCGGAAGCCGCAATGTATAACCGTGCCCTTACAATGTACCAACTTGGGAAATCAGCCGGAACTCCGCCAAAAGACAATAAGTTAATACAGGATGCAGACTCAATATTCCGTAAATTGGGAGAAAACGTAAATAATACTACCATAAAGGAACGGTCTTTCTACAATGCTGGAAACCTGGCCTTTGAATCGGAAGCATACGACAAATCTGTGGCCGCCTATAAAAAAGCCCTAAAAGTCAATCCTTACAATCAGAAAACCAGACAGAACCTACTTCTGGCCCTAAAAAAGAAAAACGAACAAGATAAAGACAAAAATAACCAACAACAACAGCAGCAACAGCCCCAAGAGCAACAACCAAAGGAGCAAGAGCAGCAACAACAACCACAGCAACAGCAACCACAGCCAAAAGATCAACTGTCAGGAAACTCTGAACAGATATTAAAGGCAATGCAGGCCCAGGAAAACAAGACCCGAAAAGACAATGAAAAGACCGAAAATGCAAACGGCCTTGTTAATCCGAAACCCTGGTAGGCAGCCAAACAACAGAATATCATACCAACACCTCATCTGAATATCTTATGATGGTAAAACGTTTCACTATATTGATATCCGTCCTTTTAAGCATAGCCTTACATGGCATTGCACAAGACGTGTCGTTTTCTGTAAACTCTCCCGGCAATGTTATCCAAGGCCGGAATTTCAGCCTTACATTCAGACTGAAAAATGCACAGGCTGCTGCGCCTAAAGCGCCGCAACTACCACATTGTGAACTTATATATGGACCTGCAACATCTACAATGGCAAGTTCATCATATATTAATGGACAGATGACATCATCCACATCCATTGATTATACATTCACATTCCGCGCAATTGAGCCGGGGAAAGTCACAGTGCCACCTGTTACTATAACTGCGAACGGGAAACAGATGAAATCCCAGGAAATCACGTTCACTATTTTCCCAATGGACAGTGATACGCCACAACAAGGATCTTCTGCCAACCAAAGGCCTCAAGTGCATGTCGATGACATAAACACACAGACCCCTGGGCCAGTATCCCCTCAAGACCTGTTTGTACATATATCACTCTCACGCGACAAGGTATATGAACAGGAACCAATCATAGCATCAATAAAGGTCTATACAAAATTCAGGATATCGTCATTCCTGGCCAATACGCAACCAAGTTTTGATGGGTTCATGAGCGAGGAACTTCCTGTAAACAATGAACTTACACCAGACCATTTCAATGGACAGAACTACTATTCGGCCGAATTGAAAAAGGTCATAATATATCCACAGAAATCAGGCAAACTATCAATAACTTCCGGGAAATACGATATAACAGTTGTCCAGTATGAAAATGTTTCAATGGGATTCTTCACCACAAGGCAACCTGTAGAAAGGAAAGTGGTAACGTCATCCAACTCTGTAAGCATAAACGTACTGCCACTACCAGAGCCAAAACCAGCCGGATTCAACGGCGCTGTCGGAAAATTTTCCATTGAGTCATCTCTATCCCCCGAGCGCCTTCTGACCAATGAAGCTGCCACATACTCTTTGACCATAAAAGGGACAGGCAACATAAAATATATCACCGAACCAGAAATAGAATTCCCTCATGGATTTGATGAATATACTCCCAGAAAAGAAATAGATGCGGCATTCAATGGATCAAACATGACAGGAACAGCAAAGATTGACTATACAATCGTTCCTCAGGAAATGGGGAAAGCAGTCATCCCGTCAGTCCCATTCGTATATTTCAACCCGTCAACAAAGGAATATGTCACTTTGTCCACAAAAGAATACAACGTCAATATCGGAAGGGGAGCAAATGCACCTGCATCTGTAGAACAAAAGGCCATTGACAAGTCTATGTCGGATATCCTGCACATAAAATCACAGCATGCGCCTGCAATAGATACTGGCCACTACGTATTCAATACTTTCTTGTATTGGGCCATATATATAATCTCAATAATTGTACTGGTAACAATCATTGTTATATACCGCAAGCAAATGAGGCTCAATTCCGACCTGCGCCGCCGCCAGTTGGCGCGCGCGAACAAAGAAGCCCGTCGACGCTTCAAGATGGCCAAAGATGCTATGTCTTCACAGAAACGTGACATATTCTATGAAGAAATTTCAAAAGCACTATGGGGATACCTAGGAGACAAACTTGGCATACCGGCCTCCCAGTTATTAAGAGACAATATCTCTCAACAGCTATCCGATATTGGTGTCCAACAGGCTACAATCAACAGCGTGATTGACATAATCGACCAATGCGAAATGGCCCGATTTACCCCAGTCCAGTCTGAAAATGAAATGGATAACGTATATAACGAAGCCATAAACACCGTTAAACAGCTCGAGAACATAAAATCTAAGTAATGTACACGGCAAAAAACGTATAACATAATCCTGACAATGAAAAGAATCGCCCTGATACTGATAATATTATCCGGAATCATATTCCAGGCTGCATCTGCCACTCATGGCATAATACAGCAGGCAGATTCCGCATATAATAAAGAAGATTACGCATCGGCATCCCGTCTTTACAATAAGTACCTTCAGGAAGTCGGACAATCGCCAACCGTACTGTACAACCTGGCCAATACATATTATAGGATGGGGTCTATTGGACGGGCCATAATAAATTATGAACGGGCTCTGAGATTAGACCCCAGTTTTACGGATGCACGCACCAACCTGGATTATGTAAATTCTAAAATCCTTGACAAACCTGAAGATGATTCCTCTTTCCTTGAAAATCTTTACGACTCCATTATAGCGATGTCAACGCCAAATACATGGGCATGGACTGCACTAGGATGCTTTATATTGCTGCTCGTAGCAATAGCCTTATATATTTTTGCAAGAAAAGTAGGAATACGCAAATTAGGATTTTTCGGGGCTATAATAATGTCATTTGTGACAGTATTTACATTAACGCTTGCTGCAAATTCTGCATCAGGAAACAATGAGCACGATTATGCTATTGTAATGGTACCTACAACCAACCTGACATCCGCCCCACGAGCACCGAAAGGCAAGGAAGAAAAGGTCGTACCCATACATGAAGGCACCCGCCTAAAGATTGTAGACTCCGTACCCACGCCCGATGATGCATCTTCCCATATGTATTATGATGTAAAAATCAACAATTCTACACGTGCATGGGTAAAAGCTACGGATGTAGAACGTATATAATTAGTTATCAAACACATAAATTTATCACTAATTTATGTGTCAAAAATTTGGCATAAAATTGACCTACTTTTTTTCAAAAAAATTTGCCTATATCAAAAGTTAATCCTACATTTATATCGGCATTAATAATAAAATATTAATACAGATACCAGAATTACTCACTTTAAAACGATAGTATCATGACTAAGACAATCACTTTCAACGACCTGCGTCGCATCAAGGACAGTCTACCCGATGGCTCTATCCACCGTATAGCAGATAAATTGAACATAACAGCACAGACCGTCCGTAATTATTTTGGCGGTAGCAACTACGACTTTGGTAAGAATGTAGGTGTCCACATCGAGCCAGGTCCAGACGGAGGTATAGTCGTCCTTGATGATGCAACAATATATGACATGGCTCTTGAAATCCTTCAGGAACAGGAATCAGCTGAATAGATGACAACCATAACAGACTAAAACAAAACTCATTCTCCTCCCCCCCTAATTAAAATCTCCCTCCAATAATCCCATTATAATGACTCAGGACAGACTTATAACTGTTGCCATCCATACATATGACAAGGCATTGGAATTACGTGCCATGCTCGAAGCGGAAGGCATCCAAGTCACGTTCCAAAACGTCAATCTACAGACTCCGGTGGTATCCTCCGGAGTCCGTGTACGAATTAATGAAAGTAATCTTCCGCTAGCATTACGTATAATAGAAAATCCACATGTATTCTCTTCCGCCGACAAGCCAAACCAGGAAGATTCCCATTACATACTTGTTCCTGTGGATTTCAGCAATTACTCATTCCGAGCAGCATGCGAAGCTTCTCTGATGGCCAATGAATTGCACGCTAATGTATGCCTTCTGTACAGCTATCTTGATCCCAATGAGGCTGGGACAATGCAACTTACTGCAAATCTCACATACGATAGTGCCGACAATACGTTAAGGACGCAACTTGATACTGAAGCAAGGTTGCGTATGTCTGAATTTACCGACAAGCTTACATCGATGATGAAGACCGGTGAACTCCCGCCTGTACTTATCAGTACAAAAATAGTGGAAGGCGTACCCGAGGATGCAATCGTCAACTATTCCAGAGTCAACCCTCCCCTTTTGGTGATAATGGGTACACGTGGTGCCACACGCAAAGAGAAAGAACTCATAGGAAGTGTAACCGCTGAAGTGCTTGATGCCTGCCAATCCTCAATCCTGGCAATACCTGAAGGGGCAAAAGGACAATCAAATTCAAAAAACATATTATTTTTCAGCAATCTGGACCAGGAAGACATTCTTGCCATTGATACATTGCACAGGATATATCCTTCGAGGTCATTCCATGTCACATTATTGCACGTACCAGGCAAAAAGAGATTGCTTTTTGAACGGCCTACAGAAAAAGACCTGAAGTCATTGCTACAGTATTGTACAGAACACTGCCACAACTATACATTCGGAGCACGTTCAATCCCCAACAATAGCGAAATCGAGGACATTAAAAAGATATTTGACGAAATTGAAGCCGATCTTATTGTCATTCCCAATAAGAAAAAAAATATCTTTACCCGGCTTATAAGCCCTAGCCTGGCGCACAAGGTACTGTTCCATAGCCCCACCCCTGTTCTGGCTATTCCAGTATAAGCAAGTATTATTCCGCCATCGTCAATCCATCCACGTCAAGCAGACGCTGACGGAGTTCTGGTGATGCATCCATACGTACTTTAAGGCACATCGAGCATGAATTGTCAAATTCCTGGCTTACAATCTTTACCCCTTCTGCCTTTGCCAATCTCATTACATCATTCATTGACATATATGGGAATCTAAAACAGATTTCATCCATAACGTGCCTTTCAACTATCTCAGCCGAAGATATTGCCTCCTTGGCCGCTTCACGGTATGCTATAATCAGCCCAGATGTCCCTAGTTTTATGCCACCGAAATACCTTACAACAACTATAAGGATGTCTGTAAGCCCAAAAGAATTTATCTGCCCCAAAATAGGCTTTCCAGCAGTCCCACTAGGCTCTCCATTGTCATTTGACATATATACCTCCCGAGAGGCGCCAATCATATACGCCCAACATACATGCCTAGCATCATAATATTTCTTTGATAAAGATGAAATATACGCCTTTGCCTCCTCCACCGAAACTACAGGAAAGGCAAATGAAAGGAATTTACTACGCTTGTCAGTGTATGCTCCCTCCGATGGAGATAATATTGTATGGTATATGTCAGACATTTCACCACAAAATTACTTAATTCATTCCAATATACCAATTATTCAATCCAAACTGTTTTTCCATTTCAAAAACAATGTTTATCCGAAAAAAAAGACTACCTTTGTACTCTGGTATGCACTTTATGCTGCCAAAAGGTTAAATCTATGTCATTATCACTATCACGATGAGACTATTACAAGATAAACTTGCTAAGTACACTATCCCACAACAGGCTAAAGCTGCCGGTATATACCCTTATTTTCGCGCCATCTCAAGCGAGCAGGACCCGGAAGTCATAATAAACGGACGTAAAGTCCTGATGTTTGGATCAAATTGCTATTCAGGACTTGTCAACGACCCTAGGATAAAAGAAGCTGCAATAGAGGCAACAAAGAAATACGGCACAGGTTGTGCCGGTTCACCATTCCTTAACGGTACTCTTGATCTCCATAAGCAGCTTGAAGCACGAATTGCAGAGTATATAGGTAAGGAAGATGTAATGATATACTCTACAGGATTTGGTGTAAACCTTGGCGTTGTGTCAACACTCACCGGACGTGAAGACTACATAATCTGGGATGAGCAAGACCACGCATCCATAATCGAAGGCCGTAGGTTGTCTTTTTCAAAGCAATTAAAGTACAAGCACAACGATATGGAATCCTTGGAGGCGCAACTCCAAAAATGCGACCCTGACAAGGTGAAACTAATAGTAACCGATGGTGTATTTTCCATGGAAGGCGATGTCGCAAACCTGCCAAAAATTGTGGAGCTCGCAAAAAAATATGATGCAAGCGTCATGGTTGATGAAGCACACGGTATAGGCGTATTCGGCAAAGGTGGCCGTGGGACATGCGACCATTTCGGTGTCACAAAAGATGTAGACCTTATTATGGGCACATTCTCTAAATCTTTTGCCTCCCTTGGGGGATTCATAGCCACAGATAAGGAAATTACAAATTACCTACGCCACCATTCACGTTCTTATATATTTACCGCCAGCATAACACCAGCATCCACTGCTGCTGCATTAAAGGCGATTGATATAATGGAGCAAGAACCTGAACGTCAGGAGCACTTATGGAAACTGACAAACATGGCCCTTGACGGTTTCCGTTCAATGGGATTTGAAATAGGCAACACATCTACACCAATAATCCCGCTATACATACGCGATAACTTCCTGACTTTTGCCATCACAAGTGAACTTCTGCAAGAAGGCGTATTTGTAAATCCGGTAGTGTCCCCTGCAGTTGCCCCACATGATACCTTGATAAGGTTCTCACTAATGGCCACACATACAGAAAGCCAGGTGACACAAGCCCTTGAAAAGCTGCAAAAAGTATTCAGATCTCATAATCTCATCCCCTGAGTAGACAGTATACAAAGACATATGCAACCATGAAACGCCATTCCGCAATAAAGCGGAATAGCGTTTTTTTATTGTATTAAACCATAAGGCCTCATACGCGTTAACATATTTATATTAACGCTTCATATTCAAACCATTATAATGGATCAGCACAATAACACATATACACGTAAAAATCAGACAATGCCATTGGGTAATTTCTACGCATCAATACAGGCTCTCAGACGGCATGCCACAGGCGGCAACATCCTGATAGCAGCAACAGTGCTAGCCTTCATTATGGCAAATATACCAGCAATAAACCAGCACTACTTTGATTTCTGGAATCAGGAAATACGTCTTCAGATTGGATCGTTCAATCTGTTTAGCCATTCGGGACATCCGATGACACTTATAGCATTCATCAACGATGCTCTTATGGCGATATTCTTCTTTTCCATAGGACTTGAAATAAAACGCGAAATCCTTAAAGGGGAACTTTCATCCTTCCGGCAGGCATTAATGCCTATACTTGCCGCAATAGGAGGTATGGCTATACCTATTGCCTTATTTGCAATTATGAGCTATGGAACAACATATACTGCTGGAGCAGCCATACCAATGGCTACAGATATCGCTTTTTCTCTTGGCGTATTGGCTATGCTCGGATCAAGAGTACCGATTTCAATGAAGGTGTTTCTAACAACATTAGCTGTCGTTGACGATATAGGAGGCATAATAATAATTGCAACATGCTATTCAACACATATCGAATGGATGTTTTTACTATATGCAACATGTATATTATTGACACTTCTCCTTGGGTCGATACTACATATAAAGAGTAAAGTCTTTTATCTTACTCTAGGTGGTGTGGTATGGTTTCTATTCCTCAACTCCGGGATACACCCGACCATAGCAGGTGTATTAGTCGCATTCTGCGTACCAGCCACACCGGTATTCGCTCCCAGAAAATATATAAAAACAATACGTCGTACAATCGCCAATTTCAAGACCGAAGATGATGAGACGTTAAATAAGAGATCAATACTTGACAAGAGACAACTTAACTGGTTAAAGGAAATAGAATCTGCCTCAGATAAAGTGATATCCCCACTCCAGGAGTTAGAAGATTCGTTACATCCTATAGTGAATTTTTTTATAGTCCCGCTATTTGCATTCGCCAATGCCGGTATATTTCTCCTTGACATAAACCCGTCAACAATTGTAAGCGGAATATCCCTTGCAATAATTATAGGATTGGTCATTGGCAAATTCCTAGGCATTTTCATTTTTTCATGGGTGGCAATCAAGTTGCGCCTGGCCTCTATGCCTCAAAATATGACATGGAAATCATTGGCTTCCGTATCTATATTAGGAGGAATCGGATTCACTGTATCTCTTTTTATTGCCAATCTTTCATTCCCATCCCCCATTGACCATTCATTGCTGGAGAACGCTAAATTAGGAATAATTATAGGCTCCCTTCTAAGTGGTATACTCGGATTTATATTGCTCCAAATAAGTCTGCCACACACACCAGCTGATAGGATACGCTGATTTTGGCACATGCGAAAAAAATAGTAACTTTGGAACATAAAAGTTACTTACATCATATGACTATATATGCCAATAGCCAATATAAAGTAGTGATTATAGGCTCTGGGAACGTAGCTACGCACATAGCCAAACGTCTTGACCAATCACCAAATGTCAGAATCGCACAAATATTCAGCAGGAAGCAAGAGAATGCAGATAGGCTATGCTCTATTCTACGACATACCACCGAGGCAATAAATGACCTCGGAAACATGGATATTGAAGCAGATCTGTACATAATATCAGTAAAGGATGATGCCATCGCAGAAGTGGCATCAATGATGCCGCGTCCAAATCATGGTATTATAGTACATACGTCTGGAAGCGCTCCAGATAATGCGGCGGCATGCACCAATGCTCCATATGGTGTGCTATATCCCCTACAAACATTTTCCAGAGACACTGATGTGGACTGGACAAACATAACTGTGTTCACTTATGCCGAAAACAATAATTCACATGCTGTAATAGATGCTGTAGCATCTTGCCTAAGCGGAAATATCCGGCATATCGACGGAAAAAAACGGGCTACCCTGCACATTGCTGCCATTTTTGCCTGTAATTTCGCCAATTATATGTGGACGGAATCAGACAGGATATTAAGGCAATGTGGATGCACCCTTTCCGACCTATCCCCACTCCTATACGAGACATTACATAAAGCCCTTTCATCATCTCCGGCAGAAGCCCAGACTGGGCCGGCAAGACGCGGAGACACAGGACTGATAAACAAACATTTAGACATGATTTCAGACTGTAATTCCCGTAATATCTACAAAATGGTATCTAATGCCATCTTGTGCTATTATTCAGAAAATAGGACAGGAAATAAACCAACAGACAATGAGTAAAATAAATTATGACCTTACCCTTATAAAGGGAATAGTCTTTGATGTTGACGGTGTGCTTTCACCGTCTACAATACCATTAGGAGAAGACGGCATGCCTATACGTATGGTAAATATAAAAGACGGATATGCACTGCAACTTGCCGCCAAAGCCGGTTATAAACTAGCAATAATAACAGGCGCAGACTCACAGGCCATTTCTCTAAGGTACAAGGCGCTCGGAATCACTGACATTTTTCAAAAAGCATCAAAAAAATTGCCTATATTCATCAGCTGGATGGAAAGCTGTGGCCTAACCCCGGACCAAGTGGTTTTCGTAGGCGATGATGTTCCAGATATATGTTGCCTTGAAGCGGCAGGACTCTCTGTAGTACCTGCCGATGCATGCGCTGATGCCAAGGCAATCGCCCAATATATATCACCTATTACCGGTGGATATGGCGTAGCACGGGACATCATTGAAGAGATAATGCGCAATAATGGACAATGGATGTCTGATACTGAAGCATTCGGTTGGTAATGCAGAAAAACATGGATATCATTTTGCCGCCACCACCAACAAGATTCCAAATCCTGTTGGCCAGCAATTCCCCAAGAAGGCGCGAACTGCTTAACATGATTGTCCCCGACTACAGGCTCGCTTCCGGCCACGATACCGAAGAGACATATCCAGCGTCAATCCCGCAATCAAAAGTACCAGAATACCTATCACAGATAAAAGCAGCGCCATACCTCACTGAACTAAAAGAGAATGAACTCTTGATTACTGCAGATACAATAGTACTGCATAGAGGCACAATATTAGGGAAGCCTGTAGATACGTCTGATGCCCAAAATATGCTGAAGTCTCTATGCGGTAATACTCATCATGTAATCACAGGGGTTACGCTGACATCCACCGAAAAGAGCATCTCTTTTTCAGAAACGACAACTGTAAATTTCGGACATATTTCAGATTATGAAATAACTGAATACATAGAACGGTTCAAGCCTCTGGACAAAGCCGGCGCATATGGTATCCAAGAATGGATAGGCTGTATAGCGATCAATTCAATAGAAGGTTGTTTTTATAATGTAATGGGCCTTCCGTTACACGCTTTGTACCTTAAACTCAAGGAATTCTAAGTCGTCATTCAGCGGATTTCCATGTACCGACATGGACTTTTTCCCACAATAATTTTGACGTATCCACCGGACGGCGCTCCTCTGCCGGATAGCCGAATGTCATCACACATACAACAGGTAATGTCTCTGGTATTTCTAATAATTCCTGTATTATCTCCTGAGAAGGCGTAGAATCTGACGCATACCTGTCACGTATCTGAATCCAGCATGACCCTATGCCAAGATCAGCAGCCTGAAGCTGCATCATCTCAGCTGCGATCGAAGCATCCTCAATCCATGCATCACTCTTTGCCGGGTCCGCACATACAACAACAGCAAATGCGCATCCTTTTAACGGCATAGCCCCGGCAGGCTTACATTCACTCATACGCACCAATATATCCTTATCCTCTACAACTATAAATTGCCAAGAACGGCTGCTTTTTGAAGTCGGTGACAACAATGCCGCCTCTAAAATAAGTTGTACATCTTCAGGCTTAACCTGTTGGTCTGTATATTTTCTTATACTATGACGACAAACTAGCAGGTTGTGGAGATTTTCCATATCAATTGGTGGTAATTATTTTTCAAAAATTCAGTTTAATCCGTATCAGCGTATACACACCCATGCATCCGGATATTCCGATTTAAAAGCTTCGCTTGATGCTATTTCCAATGCTTCTACCTTTGTATGTGCACTGGCCGCATATACCCTGTAATGGCGTCCTGCTGAGATTATACCCATATCATCACTATTTTTATGGGCCTTTATATAACTTTCAGCTGTACTTTTTGATGGCAATGAAGCGATAACCACACAATAACGTCCGGAATCAGAATATGGCCTCGCCTCTGATCTGTATTTCGCATGCATTGCGGTATCAACCAATTCAACAGATGAGGCATCATTAACAGGAACAAATACTATAGCCTTGCCTTCTTTATCTTTGTCCAACACAAATCCGGAATGCTTTTGCGATGGTATAATGGAAGTCGATGCCATATTGACATCCATGCCCTTCGGGGCTGTTATAGGGGTCATAAGAGTAACGCACATGACAATCATTAATGCCACTGATGCCGCAATTTTAAGAACATTCCTTAAATGTGAATATGAGTCCCTATCCTTATATACAATCTCTTTATCATCACAACATGATTCCTGCGATGCAAGCTCCATAACTGGACAAACCTTCACATTAGGAAGGAGTGCATACTCTGATGTCAGGCCAACTTCAGAAAAAGGAGTAAATATAACTGCCGCATCTGAATCTTCACTATTAATGGACAGAACTCCCGTTTTACCCAACGAAACCTCCCCTTCCGCATTCAATTGATGGCGCATAGTAGCTACTTCTGCATCAATTATAGACATAGCGGACTCATAACTGATCCTATCTCGGCGTGAAATTGAGGCCGCAACCATACCGTCATTATGTATGAGGGAGGAATTGAATGCCAATTTCCTTGTAGGGGCATATATAATACCGTTTTCGATATGAGCCGGCTCATATCGTGCTATAAGTGCGCCTAAACCGGGGACAATGACGCAGTCATACCGATTTATCAGGTATTCTATATGTTCTACCAGAGTATTCACACTACAAAGTTACGTATCTTTTATCAATATTAAAAGCATAAAACACCATATGACGTATCAAATTACATATACTTAATATATTATATCACATGTATTGTATTATTCACCAACGTATTACAACTTAAAAACCAATCTATCCTACCGTTTTATTTTTTAAACAACATCCCTACTTTACGGCTATCCGCACCAAGGCCGATTGCAATCCTAGCATCGGAATGCGCATCGTCAAGACGAAAACGATCACGGTTAAGCCATGCTCTGTAATAATACAATTCCGGATCACGAGGATACAGTTTCATGCCATCGGCGATTGTCTCGGACGCAGCAGATAGATCTCCAATTGCAAGATAGCACCCAGCCAGCCCAGAATAAAACTCTACAGCCGGATCAATTCCAATAAGTGATTTGTAATACTTTATAGCCTCCGCATCATTACGCATCAATGCATAATAATTCGCCATTGCCACTTTTGTATCAAAACCGTCAGGATCGGAATCGCGCAACACTTCAAAATCACGTCCTGCCGTGCCTAAATCACCTCCGTACAGAGCTATCATGCCATGGTAATATCTTGCAGTCGCATCCAACGAGTCAAGAGCTATAACTTTTGCAAAATCATCATACGCCCTAGCATCATCACCCATCTTAAGCCTAATCCGCGCCCTGTTTAGAATAACAGTTACCATTGATGGCGCTATTTGATGGGCTTTATCCAATGTAGCCAAAGCAAGCGAATCCTGGCCCATGGCACTATATACCATACCAAGATTAGACATAAGCAACACATTAGAAGCCGCATCCGGACGCACATTAATAGCATCCTTCAATCGTGCCGCAGCCTCTGCATAATTTTTGTCATTGATAGCCTGGTCGGCCTCACCCATCAAGATAAAATAGACATCCTCTTCATCCTCACCAGCCGCATCTATCGTAAACGGCCATAGGATTACTATGGCCGCCACTATTATTGTAATATAATTCTTCAGAATCATCATTCCACTCTATTTTCTTGCTTGAACGGAGGAGGCGTCGCCTCTTTATTTATATCCGCGGCCGCATTGTCTTCAGACGCAGACACATCAATATCTTCAGCATCGACATCTTCTATATTACGGTTTTCATCAGCCTGTTTCCGTTCTGCTTTTGCCGCATCAGCCGAACGTGCCGCCAAAATCTCATCGGTACGGGATGTCCACTGGCGTTTGCCGAATATACGTTCAACATCCTCAGTAAATATGACCTCCCTTGAAATCAAAACATCGGCAAGCTCATTGTGACCTGATGCATGATCTGAAAGTATATCTTTGGCACGCTGATATTGTTCTGCAATTATGCGTGACACCTCCTCGTCAATAATACGGGCACGCTCATTACTATATGGCTTAGAAAACCCATAATCCTGACCAGTAGAATCATAGTAGCTAAGGTTAGGCAAACGGTCACTCATACCATAATACACGACCATTGCATATGCCTGCTTGGTGACACGCTCAAGGTCGTTGGCGGCACCAGTAGATATCCGCCCAAGGAACAATTCTTCTGCGGCACGCCCTCCAAGAGTTGAACATATCTCATCCAAAATAGCCTGGGTAGGGGTTATCTGACGTTCTTCCGGAAGATACCATGCAGCACCTAAGGCTTTTCCACGGGGCACAATCGTAACCTTAATCAAAGGATTGGCATAACGCAGATGCCATGATACAGTCGCATGTCCGGCTTCATGTATCGCTATCGCCCGCTTTTCCTCATCTGTGGTAATCTTTGTCCGCTTTTCCAATCCGCCGATAATCCTATCTACAGCAGCTACAAAATCGGACTTTCCTACCGTCTTTTTATCATGGCGCGCAGCAATAAGAGCAGCCTCGTTACATACATTTGCGATATCTGCGCCTGAAAAGCCAGGAGTCTGGCGTGCCAGCAGCTCCACATCAAGTCCGGGATCGGTCTTAATCTTACGTAAATGCACATTAAATATGGCAACACGGTCATTCAAATCAGGCAATTCAACATATATCTGACGGTCGAAACGTCCTGCACGCAATAACGCCTTATCCAGAATATCTGCACGGTTTGTTGCAGCAAGAATAATCACACCACTATTTGAACCAAACCCATCCATCTCTGTAAGCAACTGATTGAGCGTATTTTCACGTTCATCATTTGCCCCCATGTTAGGATTGCGTCCACGGGCGCGGCCGACAGCGTCAATCTCATCAATAAATATAATACATGGAGATTTTTCCTTAGCCTGACGGAATAGATCCCGGACTCGGCTTGCTCCCACTCCGACAAACATTTCCACAAAATCGCTACCCGACATTGAGAAAAACGGCACATTAGCCTCACCTGCCACAGCCTTCGCCAAAAGTGTCTTACCAGTTCCGGGAGGGCCTACCAAAAGTGCGCCTTTCGGAATTTTACCTCCAAGATCTGTATACCGTTGCGGATTCTTCAAAAATTCAACAATCTCTTCAATTTCAGTCTTAGCCTCCGAAAGGCCAGCCACATCCTTAAAAGTAACTTTTATAGCATTATCCTTATCGAAAAGTTGAGCTTTTGATTTACCGACACTGAATACCCCTCCGGCACCACCACCGCCGCCCGACATACGGCGCATCATGAAGAACCAGAATACCAGCAGAAGTACAATTGGACCAAAGCTCCATAATATAGCGCCAAAACCAGATGAATTCTCATATTTGACCTGACCGTCAAACATACCCTGAGCACGCCATGCGTCAATCATGGTGTCAATCTTGTCGGCAGAAGGTATTATTGTAGTGACTACGGCATCTGCACCTTTACTCTTCTCGAACTGCCCAGGGAAAAGCGCCTTGGCCAATGAGTCTGTAAGGAATCCTTCGACTTCACGTTTGTCTGTATATACAACAATCTTCCGTATACCGTGATCCTTTTCTACATATTGCTTGAACTGTGAATAGTCGACCTTTTCCGTGATAGTATTCTGGTCCAGATAAAAAACGATCAGCAAGAAAAGAAATACAATAGCATACATCCAGTACATGCTAAAGCCGAACGGATTTCTCTTGGGACGTCCGCTACCTGGATTAGAAGGTGCGGGATTATTATTTTTTGATGACATGGTAAAATCTATCGTTATATTGAACGGTAAGTAACTTTGTGGAATCAATCAAGATCAGGAATCTCCCTAATCACTGCATCACTCCACAGTTTCTCCAATCTATATCGGCTTCTGGCTTCCGGCATGAATATATGCACCAGTATGTGCCCATAGTCAATCACAATCCATTCTGACGCTTGATATCCGTCATAATTATATGGCTTGATGTGCTCTTTTTCCAAAAGATAATCCCTAACGCAATCGGCAATTGCCTCCACATGTGTAGAAGATGTACCTTCAGCTATGATGAATTTTGAGGCAGCTGCGCTTTCTATATGTCCCATATCAACAACTGTGATATTACGTCCTTTGCGCTCTTGTATACCGGCGATTAGAAGTTGCTCTAATTTATCGTCTTGTGTCATTAAAATGTATGGTTGTTATTTGTAAATGACAAATTTAGTGAATAATCTCTTATGTACCATCGCGATTAAGCAATGTTAATATTTTATCCTGGCAGGCCTCCAGATTTAACATATCTTACACGAAAGCCTTCTGGAAATACAATATATAGAACACTCAGTCGTAACGCATTGTTTGGGATGGAGTGACCGTAGAAACCATCTGGGCAGGAATCACCATAACAGCCCATGACACTACCAATATTGCCGCATTCAATATGGCTATCTGCCACCAAGACACCTCTACTGGAACTGATGACAAATAATACATCTCTGGATTCAACGGAATAAAGTTCCAATATCTCTGTGCAAAAATTATGCCAAGACCAAATATATTTCCAATCAACAGCCCTGCCGCAACCAATCGCATGGCAAGCATGACAAAAACATCCCTAACCTGCCGTACTGACATCCCCATTGCCCGCAACAGGCCAATTGTGCGCACACGCTCCAAAATAAGTATAAACAGACTGGCAACAAGTGTAAATCCAGCTACACATGCCATAAGGATAAAAATAACAACCACATTAGTGTCAAGAAGATCAAGCCAACTATAATATACCGCACCAGTGTGGGTAATATTGTCAACTACGTATATTTTATCCAATACACCTGTCCTGGCGGCATCTACAAGACGCTGTTGCAATGCTCCTGCTTTTTCTGAAATACCGTCATTGGGTATGCCTTCCCTTATTCCTAAGGATGTAACGGTCATAGAATCTACCCCTGCCACCTTCTGCAACCATGCAACAGGAGCATATGCCGTCAGTTTATCATTCTCGCCAAAATTTGATTCATATATCGCGGCAACCTCAGGGCGACGTGCCTTTATATTACCATCTACAAAAAAATATGCATCAACTTTGTCTCCAACATCAAGGCCAAGTTCCCTAGCTGTCATTGCCGATACCACTATCCGGTTTGGACTTTCAGATGACAACATGTCAGGCCACTGCCCTTTTACTACATTATCGCGCTCAAAGCCGAAATCATGCCCCTGACCATACCCCCTCAATATAATAGCAGAGAAATCTCCTTCTGTCTTCAATACCGCCGGAAATCTAAACTCCTTCACCACCGTAACCCCTGGCAAGCTTTCATTTATGATATCTTCCAATCCGGCCGTAATTTCCAATACAGATTCAGTGCCTCCTAGCTGATAATCATACGCAGGCAACACGCTAATATCCGGTTCAAAACCGCTGATTTTCCTAATTATCTCTGAGCGGAAACCGGCAACGACCGCCAATGTAAGCTCCAATACGACAACAGCAAGTGCAATAGAGACAACCGCTATCCACACTGAAGGTGGACGCCTGTTACGGCGTCCACCTTTCAATGAGATGTGACGTGATATGTATAACTGTACCTTCAAGGTCTAGTCTCATAATTTACGATATCAACAAGCCTGATCCCAAAACGCAAATTACTGTAAGGGAGTATCGCTCCTGAAGTGCCAGATGCCCCGTAACCCATATTATACGGTATAATTACTTGGGCCGTATCCCCTACCCTCATTTCACTTAATGCCAGCGTCCATCCATCGATAACGCCACTGAGTGTGGTCCTGAATATCCCTGGACCATTTTGGGTCTTCAAGTCTGAAGAGTCAAATCCAGCCCCTGTATACAGGTTGCCTTTATACCGGACATCAACAAGACTGGTATATAAAGGAGAAAGATTCCCTTCGGTCTCTGCACGGTCATTAATATACCTTATTAAGATATAGCCGTCTGGATTCCATGGGGCTACCACCTTCTGATATAACGGTTTTCCCGTAGCAGGATCAATGGCGGCTTCCTGTTCGGCAAGCCAAGCATTGTTGTCGTTACGCCATCCTTCATATGTGTCCCATATGTCCTTTGCATTATCACTACATGCAGCCAACATAAGGCATAAGGCAAAAAAAGCGAGGATAGCATATAATAATTTTTTCATCTATTACTTCGATTTTTCGTGAAAATGATTGTTTTCCTATGGTCAGAACTGTACAGAAGGAGCAGCCTGTGCCTCTTCCGATGCCTGGAACTGTGGCCGTTTGTCAAATCCGAAAAGTTTTGCAAATATCACAGCTGGAAATCCCGTAATCTTGACATTATATTGACGTACAACATCAGTATAACGCCCACGTTCTGTAGCAATACGGTTTTCTGTCCCTTCCAATTGCGTCTGAAGATCAAGGAACTGTGTATTTGCCTTAAGATCCGGATAGGCTTCACGTACGGCATTTATATATAGCCCCATTGCCTTTTGGAGCTGATCCTGACGGTTCATATAGCCTTGAAGCTGTTCCTGGTTGACCGGCGCTTCTGTATTTGCAACCTGCTTAGCGGCCTCATCTGCACTGAGCAACCCAGCACGGGCAGCAGTAACCTTCTGAAATACTTCTGATTCATGCGAAGCATATCCTTTAACTGTATTTACCAGATTGGGGATCAAGTCACTGCGGCGTTGATACTGCACCTGAACTTGAGCCCAAGCCTGATCCACATCATGACTTAGACTGTTCATGGAGTTGTAGGAAGAACATCCTCCGAATCCCAAAATAAGCACCAATATGCCTATTATGCCCCAGATGATAGCACCGCGACGCTTTCGCGGTGCAACTGATATTTGATTATTGACCATAATTAATATTTGTTTTATAGGTTATAGATAAATAACCATATTTACATCAGCCTAGTTTACGCAACAGTGCATTAAGGCTTACCTGGCTGTGTATAATCTTATGTAGGTCTGCTACACTCACCCGTTCCTGCTGCATTGAGTCACGGTGACGTAGTGTAACTGTATTATCATCCAATGTCTGATGGTCCACTGTTATACAGAAAGGAGTACCGATAGCATCCTGACGCCTATAGCGTTTACCGATTGAGTCTTTCTCATCATAGTGGGTTGAGAAATCGAACTTAAGGTCATTAACGATTTCACGTGCCTTCTCTGGCAGTCCGTCCTTACGGACAAGTGGCATCACTGCGCATTTAACAGGAGCAAGCGCAGCAGGCAAATGAAGAACCACACGAGTGTCCCCGCCATCAAGTTTCTGTTCCTCATAAGAAGAGCAAAGTACGCTAAGGAACATACGGTCGACACCAATTGACGTCTCTATCACATACGGAGTGTAGCTTTCATTCAATTCAGGGTCAAAATATTGGATCTTCTTTCCAGAGAATTTCTCATGCTGCGAAAGGTCGAAATTTGTACGCGAATGGATACCCTCAACTTCCTTGAAACCAAATGGCATATGGAACTCTATATCCGTTGCGGCATTTGCATAGTGTGCCAACTTCTCATGATCGTGATAACGGTACTTTTCATCACCAAGGCCAAGCGCCTTATGCCAACGTAACCGCTCCTCTTTCCATGCCTGGAACCATTTGAGTTCTTCTCCGGGACGTACAAAGAACTGCATCTCCATCTGCTCAAACTCACGCATACGGAAAATAAACTGACGGGCCACGATTTCGTTACGGAATGCCTTTCCAATCTGTGCGATACCGAACGGAATACGCATGCGGCCTGTCTTTTGGACGTTCAGATAGTTTACAAATATACCCTGAGCCGTCTCAGGACGCAGATATACGTTCATTGCGCCTTCTGCTGTAGAGCCCATCTCAGTCTTGAACATAAGATTGAACTGACGTACCTCTGTCCAGTTTTTAGTCCCTGAAATAGGACATACAATCTCCTGGTCAATAATGATCTGACGAAGCCCGGCAAGATCATTGTCATTCATTGCCTGCGAAAAGCGTTCATGCAGAGCATCACGCTTTGCCTTATACTCTACGACACGTGGATTTGTCTCTCTATAAAGAGCCTCATCAAATGATTCGCCAAAGCGCTTGCGTGCTTTTGCGACTTCCTTCTCTATCTTGTCATCAATTTTTGCAATCTCCTCTTCAATAAGGACATCGGCACGGTAGCGCTTCTTGGAGTCACGGTTATCAATAAGAGGATCATTGAAAGCATCTACGTGGCCTGACGCCTTCCATATAGTAGGATGCATGAAAATGGCGGAATCAATGCCCACAATGTTTTCATGCAAAAGCGTCATGGCATCCCACCAGTAACGCTTTATATTATTTTTAAGCTCTACACCGTTCTGTCCATAGTCATAGACAGCAGAAAGCCCATCATAGATTTCTGAGGATTGAAAAACAAAACCGTATTCCTTGGCGTGTGAAACGATTTTTTTGAAAACATCTTCTTGTTGTGCCATAGAAGTAATGAATAGTAATATAATTAAAATTATACATACGTGCATGGCATCGTTGCTGGATTGCAACGCACACTGCACACATTTAAGCTACAAAGTTAGCAAAATTCCCCTAATATCCAATCCGCTATAACATTATTTACCTATCTTACCTTTAACTGCGCCTTTAAAATATATACGTGTGACCTCCCTTACCTTACCGCTCAAAGCAATCACAGCAACCATTGTAGGCAATGCCATCAATGCATAAAAAAGATCGCACATGCCAACAGCTGCCTCCAGGGGAACTACTGCGAATACAACCAATGAAAGAATAAAGGCATACACATACCACCGTGCACGTTTTGTCCCAAAAAGGTAGGTAGCACAGCTACTGCCATAATATGAATACGAAAACATCGAAGACATGGCAAAACAGATAACAACCATCATCAACAGATATTCCCCTCCGGGAATTGCGGAACTGAAAGCAGACATGGCAACCTCCAATCCTTTCACACCCTCTACTTCAATATTGCCGCACAACAGTATCGCAATTGCGGTAAGCGTACACACAAGGCCTGAATCAATAGCAGGGCCAAGCATAGCCACCAAGCCCTCCCGCACAGGGTTGATATTCCGCGAAGCTCCATGCATTATGGATGCTGTGCCAATACCGGCATCATTGACCAACGCAGCCCTACGTGCACCGATTATAGCAATCCCGGCAAAAGCCCCGAATCCAGCCTTCAAATTGAAGGCTTCAGAAAATATGCGCACGATTACTGTATGCACGCCGCCAAAATTGGAAATGATTATATACAGTACCATAAGGAAATATATCCCAACCATAAATGGCACAAGCAATGATGCAACTTTTGCAATACGCCTAATTCCACCAAGTACAACAACCGCAACAACCAATGCTATGATCAATCCGACCATAACTTTTAACGACATAAGATTTTCAAATCCTGTAATATTTGATACAAACGTCAACAAACCGCTCCCCTCTATCCATTTGGGCGTGGTAAACGTTGCAATTACTGCCTCCGTAAGCTGATTGGCATTCATAATACACATTGTACCAAACATGCCTGCAATTGCAAAGAACACAGCAAACGGCCTCCACTTATGACCAAGCCCCTTTTCTATAATATACATCGTACCGCCTCGCTGTTGACCTGCATCATCCGCTCCCCTGTACATAATGGACAGCACGCCTTCATGATATTTTGTAGCCATACCGACTATCGCACTCACCCACATCCAGAAAATAGCCCCAGGTCCACCCATTACAAGAGCAATGGCAACCCCAGCGATATTACCCAAACCAATTGTAGCAGCAACCACTGATGCCAAGGCCTGGGCTGAAGTTATCTGTCCCTTCCCGACGTCATCCCCTGACCGGAGAGCCTTTACAGCATGAGGCAACCGGCGCAACGACACCATCGAAGATGAGACAAAAAGATATATACCTCCCCCTATAAGCAAAAAGAATAACGGATAGCCACAAAGCCAATCCGCGACAGATGTAAGAGCTTTGACAATTGAAATTTCACACAACATATTCAACCTACATATACTTTATTAATGCAATTCTTCTGTAAAGATACGAAATAATTATAGACATGAAAACAAACGTCTTTGAGGCAACTATAAAATTATCGCGGCTGTGCCTTGGACACAGCCGCGATGGGATAAGGATATTGGAATTCAAAAGCGAACTCTACTGTTGGAGCTTGAAGTTAATCGGTAGTGTATAGAATACACGCACTGTCTGTCCATTCTGCTTGCCAGGTATGAACTTAGGCAACTTCGACACTACGCGCTTAGCTTCCTTGTCAAGGGCTGGGTGTTTGCCACGGGCAACTGTAACCTGTGATACTGTTCCGTCACGTTCAACAACGAAACGTATTGTAACACGACCAGAAACACCTTCTTCCGCTGCCTGCGCAGGATAAACAAGGTTATCACCAATGAACTTGTAAAGGGCGGCATCACCACCTGGGAAAGTAGGCATCTGCTCTACAGCATCAAAAATCTTTTCTGGTTCTACCTTTACCGGTTCATCGACAACAATAACATCTTTTTTCATCTGATCCTGAGATGTGAAGTCCTCTGCACCCTCAGCAACGTTCTTGATAGAGATTTTACTGTCATCTTCTTTGATCTTCTCCTGATCCTGCATTTTTTTATCTTCATCGACTACGTCAACAATCACAGCCTCTGTAAGGAGCTGCTGCTTGACATCTTCTTCGATCTGCTGGATTTCAGGTTCTGGCTCGGGAATATCAATCTGCTCCATTACATCCTCTTCTTCTTGAACGTCCTCAACATCCATATTTGTGAGTTCGACATCAACGGTAGCCACCGTTTCAGCCTCCTCTGGAGTTGCAAATACGCCCTTCATATAGAGAATCAAGAAAGTCAGAATAATTGCGAGGGCGATGATCACGATGATCATTGCACGGTTGTGACGCTTCACAGAACCGCAACGCATTTCATATGCACCGAACTCCTTGTTCTTGCCTTCAAATACAATGTCGCGCCACTCTTTTGATGAAAGATCTACATCTTTTGCCATAATTCTTTCTGCTTTAATGGGTTAATAAATCTATCACCTTGAGTTACGGATGAATCTCTTTATACTTATTTATAAGCATTGAGTCGACACGGTTAGGATGCTCGATATTATAACGGGAAATCTGATTGATCTGCATCTCATCGATTGCATAAATCAGGGCTTCGTATGTAGCATCAGGTCCTGGCTTGATAAGCACAGTAGGACGATCCTTTATCAAGGAGTCAGTACTGTTCTTGCGGGCAAGGCTGTCAAACTGCTGCTTGGTGAGCTTGCCATCACGCCAATCCTGCTTGAGTGCGTTATAATTTTCAAGCACTGTCTTGTTCTTGTCAGCCAAGATAGCGCGGATACCCGCAGCTTTCTTATTGACATTTCCTACAAAAGCTTCCTCTTTCAAGAAATCTTGTGTAGCGAACGTTGTGTCGGGGGCGCCAAAGTAGTAATAAATCATATGCTTCACCTTGCCTGTCTTCGGATCTTCAAGGACGGGTTTACCGTTCTCATCGCGTTCTGTATCCAAAATCATGGTGATTGCGCTTGATTTGTCTACCTGGGTACGGTCCTGTTCTGTCACCTGATTGCTATTGGTAGGCAGGATGATAGGCAAAGTCTGTGACTTGATCATCGTTGTACACAACATAAAGAAGGTGATAAGGAGCATGTTCATGTCAACCATCGGAGTAAAGTCCACATGGATTGACATCTTTTTCTGGGCGCCTTTTTTCTTGCCGCCCTTATCGGATTGTTCAATTTGTGCCATAGTGTACTTTACATTATTGGGTTGGTTCGTCTTCTGATTTCAAAGCAGTCATAAGGGTGAACTTGTTGAGGTTCATTGTCTGAAGGTTGTCAAACACATCTTCGACAATAGATACCGGCGTGTTCTTGTCAGCCTTTACCGCAATAGCCTTACCAGTACGGAGAGCACCTTTAAGGTCATTGAGGGCTGCTGTCTTTGATTCATCACCTGAAAACTTGTCAAGAAGGTCCTTATGCGAACTGTCAGATACTCTGCTGATTGCTTCAAACCATATCTGAAGGTCATTTAGTGTACCAAAACGTTCCTTATTACGGGCTGGATTGCCCTTATCATAAGGGATACCGACTGTATTGCTAGCAATCTCAGTCTGCAATTTATCGCGTTCGCTCTGCGAAATAGCAGGATTCAGGAGCGCTTTCAGGTTCTCAAATGGAACGCCAAACATGTTAAGCTGCATAAATACAGCTTTTTCAGCGGGAGTGAGGTTAAGATCTTTGCCTCTTTTTTCTTTGTAGATTTCTTCAGCCTTTTCAAGCATCAACAGACGCAGACGCTCTGTTGGAATAAGTGTCGAGTCAGCTGAACCCGTGAATGATATAAACACCTTGCCTTCCGCTTCAGGGCCGGCCTTTTCATCTTCGCCTGAAATAAGGATAGTGACAAGGTTTTCCATCGGCACTTTTTCCTCAGACACTGAAGACGGGGTTACCACGGTCGTGGGTTCCTTCGCGAGGAAGGTTGAAGTCAACATGAAGAAAGTAAGCAAAAGAACGGTCACGTCACTCATCGCGGTCATGTCGATGAGAGTGCTCTTTCTTTTAATTTTTACTTTTCCCATATTTACCTTTAATTAAATTTGTTTGTTGTTTTAACTTAGGAAAACAGGGGATTAGTGGGTAGCAGCAAACGTTTGTACGATTGAGAAGCCGATTTCGTCGATGGCGTAAGTAAGGTTGTCAATCTTGTTTGTGTAGAAGTTATACGAGATAACAGCGAATGCACCAGTAGCGATACCGAAGGCTGTATTGATAAGAGCCTCAGAGATACCTGTTGAAAGTGCAGTTGAGTCAGGAGCACCAGATGCAGAAAGAGCCTGGAAAGACTTGATCATACCAACCACAGTACCGAGAAGACCAACGAGAGTACCAAGAGTAGTCATTGTTGCCACGATGGGGAGGTTCTGCTGAAGAGCAGGCATCTCAAGGGCTGTAGCCTCTTCAACTTCCTTCTGAAGTGTAGCGATCTTCTGTTCCTTAGTGAGAACTGTGTTCTCATCCATTTCCTTATAGCGAACAAGAGCAGCAGCAACAACAGCGGCTACACTACCCTTCTGCTTCTTGCAAAGTTCCTGTGCACCTGCGATATCCTTATTTGCGAGGCACTTTTTAACGTTAGCAACGAACTTGGCGATGCTACCTTTACCCTTAGCGGCAGAGAGAGCGAACCAACGTTCAACAGAAAGAACAATAACAGTAAGGAAGAGAGTCTGAAGGATAGGCACAATCACACCACCTTTGTAGATAGTACCCCAAAGATTAATAGGATGGCCTTCTGAATTTCCATCTTCAAAGTGGATTGAGTTACCAAACCAGAATATGAAGAGGCATACGCAGATGATTGCGCAACATACGATAACCAAGAATGCATTCTTGATTCCAGGTACGTTTGATTTGTTCGTAGCAGCTTTTACCTTTTGGGGCTGAGCAGCTGTTGGCTTTTGAGCTTCCATAAAATTTGATAATTACTTAAATGAAAAAAACTGGTTAATTTTATTATTAAATTTGTTGGTTTATCATATACGTATTTTTCCTTTTTTACCAGCCACATTCACAGGAATCCATGTTCATGCCACTATTAGTTTAAGGTTATACATGGGGGTGTTAGATTGGTAAACAATACTGCAAATTTAAAATTTGTTTTTGGACTAGCAAAATTTTTACATTTATTTTTGGATTTTTTCAAATTTATCCACTTAAAATCTAGAAGTATACATTTTCCTTTTTGTAAAAATCATACAGGCTGCCCAATATATCCTGCCAATGCAGCACCGAATCAGTCTACTTTGTCAAGCATATGCCCCATACGCTCTTTCTTGGTATGCAGATAATACGAATTATAGCCATTCGGTTCTATCTCAATGGGCACATTTTCAACAATATGTAGGCCATGCCCTTCTAGCCCGATACGTTTTACCGGGTTATTGGTCATCAAACGCATGTTTTCTATTCCCAGCATGCTCAATATTTGAGCTCCTACACCATAATCACGTTCATCTGCCTTGTGCCCGAGGTGAATGTTGGCATCCACAGTATCCAGTCCTTCTTCCTGCAGTTTATATGCCTTTATCTTATCCATCAAACCTATGCCACGGCCTTCCTGGTTGAGATATATGACAGCGCCACGGCCTTCTTTTTCAATCATCCGCAATGCCTGATGCAGCTGCTCTCCGCAATCACAACGCTGAGAGCCGAATATATCGCCTGTTGCACAGGATGAGTGAACCCGCACAAGCACCGGGCTTCCATCGGAAACATTTCCTTTCAATATTGCTATGTGCTCAAGCCCGTTTGAAATCTGACGGAAAGGGATAAGCCTGAAATGGCCATACACCGTAGGCATATCGACCTCTACACCCATCTCAACCAACGCCTCTTTTTGGCGGCGGTAGGATATCAGATCTGCAATCGACACAAGCTTCAACCCCCATTCATCCGCCAGTTTACGGAGCTCCGGCAAGCGCGCCATAGAACCGTCATCACTCATTATCTCCATAAGCGCACCTGCTGGCCTAAGACCCGCAAGGCGTGCAAGATCGACACATGCTTCAGTATGGCCTGCCCTGCGCAATACGCCCTGATCCTGGGCAAACAGCGGATTTATGTGCCCTGGCCTGCCAAAAGTCTGTGGTGTGGATTCGGGATCTGCCAATGCGCGGATTGTAGCGCACCTATCATTAATGGACACGCCTGTAGAACAACCCTCCAATTTATCTACCGTAACGGTAAACGGCGTACCGAGTACAGATGTGTTTTCATCTACCTGAGGATTCAGGCCCAATTCACGGCAACGGGAAATGGTTATCGGTGCGCAGAGAACCCCGCGCGCATTCTTAAGCATAAAGTTTACTTGTTCCGGTGTTATTTTTTCAGCGGCCACAATTATATCGCCTTCATTCTCCCGGTCCTCGTCATCAACAACTATTATCATTTTGCCATCCCGAATGTCGGCGATAGCATCCTCTATAGAATCTAACTTGATTTTATCCATCATATAAAGTTTTCTAGATATCGTTTACAAAATACTTGCAATCACTATGATTCCGATTGGTCCAGACATTGACGCAGAGCTGCCAACGTCTCCCTTATCACCGGCAATGTACGTCTTGTCGCTTTAAAAGGAAGTTTATTCAATAGTTGAATAACTTTATGGTCACGCGAATTTGAAAGATAGTCAACCAAAGTATTAATGTCATTTGTCATCTTGCGCATGTCCTTTCCATCGACATCAACAGAGCCAATCATGCCTAATGCCACATGTGGATCGACTTCAGTTATGACAACTTCCTTGACCGTAAGACTCCTCTTGGGACGCTTCCCTCGCAACCTATTAAAGAATGCAGCATATGCATCAACATTGAAAACAGCCGAGTCGCCCACCGCTTTATAGGTCACAAATATCCCCAACGGCAGCATTACGGCAGTACTAAGCCAAATGCCTTCCCAAACATACATCTTACCGTCACGAGACATCTTAAATCCCATATTATCAAAAATGAAATATACGATAAACAGGAAAACAGATATCACCAAAGGAGTGCCCAATCCACCCTTCTTGATAATCGCGCCCAAAGGAGCCCCTACAAAAAAGAATACCAGACATGCCACGGAAAGTGTAAACCTCCGTTGCAACTCAATATCATGCCTACGCATAAGCTTTGACTGTTCCTTAAGTACAAGGGTTTTATACTCGTATTCCTGTTGCCGCCGCTTTGCTTTAGTTATAGCAAGATTTATATATGTCCTTGCCTGAGATGGAGGGTTGGCAAATACCGAATCAATGTCCATAATCCCCTTTGCTTCGTCCTGCGCCAAGCGGGAATCGTATGGCAAAGAAAAGTATGGATAACGCGTCAATTCCGAACCATACATATTCCCCAGGCTGTCAACCTCCCGACGCAATGAGTCTATAGAAATACGCAGTTCCGAAACATTCTTCCCGACATATTGATTACGCATGACACTATCGTCCATACGGTTGAAATTAGCATCAAATTTTATATATATCTCCTTATTCGGGAATGATTCCCGTCGGAAAGGCATGTTCTTCGCTGCATTACGCCCTATTGACTGATCCCGCAGATTCTCAAACATCGCACCGTGATATAGTTTGAGAAAAAGGTGGGTCTTGTCTTCTGTAAAACTCAACCTTGCTGAATCCGCAAGTATGATGCGCGAATTGTCAAAACCCTTTGTGACATCATAAAGTATCATGTCATAAAGCATACCCGATTCAGGATCTTTTTTTTCAATATAAAGATTCATACCTGGAATCTGGTCATAGAAGGTACGTTCAGGTATTTCAATCTCGGGTGATTTCTGGCGCATCGAAAAAAGCAAAGTATACATTTTGGTCTGCGCATACGGCAACACATTGTTCTGAAAGAAGAATGCGCCTATCCCAAGAAACACCATAAATATTATGATCGGACGCATTATCCTAATCAAGGAGATGCCAGCAGCCTTCATCGCTGTAAGTTCAAATTTCTCCCCCAGATTGCCGAATGTCATCAACGAGGCAAGCAAAACCGCCAGCGGCAATGCTGTAGGCACCATGGTCAATGCCGCGTAAAAAAACAACTCGCCGACGACAGAAATACTGAGCCCTTTACCAACCAAATCATCAAGATACCGCCACAAGAACTGCATCAGCACAATGAACAGGCAGATGAAGAAAGTCATAGCCAGCAGCGGCAAAAAACGCTGCAGCATGAACGTGTCAAGGCGTTTGATGATTGTCACGGGTATCAACAGTATTATTTAAGGTGCAAAGATAGCAATTTTCTGCGGTTATTCAACAATTGAAATACATCAGTTGTTATGTGTTAAAAGGCTTAAAGGAGAGGCCTTTTTCCTTTTCATATCAGATTATTTAAAATATCCAACACATATAATAGGTTTAACTATTTTGAACTATGGCTACTAATATACGACGTGCAACGCTCACTGATTTAAATGAACTTATACGCTGGCGAATGAAGAGCCTGCGCGAGGCATTTGCTGGGAAAAAAGATGTGGACTATACCTCATTGAGACAAGCCCAATTAAATTTTTACCGACGTGCCATATCTATGGAAAGCTACCTGGCATGTTTCGCCGACCAAGGATATACGGCCGTCGGATACGGAGGCTTGGTATTTTGTCAGGAGCCACCAACACCTGACAATCCGTCGGGACATTGCGCCTACCTGATGAGCATCTACACCCCTCCTGAATTACGGAATCAAGGTATAGGCAAAAGGATAATAAATTGGCTTGTAAAACAAGCTCACAAAAGAGGTATCACAAAGATATATATGAACGAGCCTCAGGTAGCCCTGCCAAAATGTGATTTTGCAGCTGAAGCTTAATAAAAAAAGGCGTCCAGAAACTTCAAAACATGAGTTTCTGGACGCCCTTGCATTATACGCGGACAATGTCCGGCAATTATCAAGCGTTCTTTACCTTATCAACAATTGCCTTGAATGCGGCAGGATTGTTAAGAGCAAGGTCGGCAAGCACCTTACGGTTGATTTCAATTCCGCTCTTATGGATAAGGCCCATCAACTTGGAATAGCTGAGGTCCTCAAGACGCGCAGCAGCATTGATACGCTGAATCCAGAGCGCGCGGAAATTGCGCTTTTTGTTCTTACGGTCGCGATATGCATATGTGAGACCCTTTTCCCAAGTGTTCTTGGCAACTGTCCACACATTCCGGCGGCAACCGAAATAACCTCTGGTTAGTTTCAGAATTTTCTTGCGACGTGCCCTTGAGGCCACGTGATTGACTGATCTTGGCATTTTCTTAAAATGTTTTGGATGTCAGCGGCTTTGTTGTGAGCTCTTTTTTGCTAGGCATCCGGTTAATAAAAAGAATTATAAAATCACGAATTAATTTTTGTGAAAGCGAAAACTGTCCGGACAATTATTTCATACCGAGAAGAGCCTTCACGTTGTTCTGGTCAACAGAGGCAATAAGGCCACTGTGGGTCAGGTTACGTTTCTGCTTTTTTGTCTTCTTTGTAAGAATGTGGCTGTGGAAAGCATGTTTTCTCTTGATTTTTCCTGATCCGGTAAGGGCGAACCTCTTTTTGGCACCGGAATTAGTCTTAATCTTCGGCATTTTTGTTTGTTTAAATTGTTAATTCGATTATTATAATGTTGCGCCATCTCGTGACGCGCTATTTCATTTTTTCTTGGGCGAAATCATGATAATCATTCGCTTACCTTCCAATAAGGGCATTTGTTCTACCTTACCGTAATCCTCAAGGTCGTTTGCAAAACGAAGGAGCAAAACTTCGCCCTGTTCCTTGAACAGTATTGAACGTCCTTTGAAGAATACATAAGCCTTTACCTTGGACCCTTCTTTAAGGAACTCCACAGCATGTTTCAACTTGAAGTTATAGTCATGGTCATCTGTCTGAGGCCCGAAACGGATTTCCTTCACAACCACCTTTGTAGACTTTGCCTTCTGTTCTTTCAGACGCTTTTTCTGTTGATACAGGAATTTTTGGTAATCAAGAACTTTGCACACAGGCGGCGCTGCATTTGGTGAAATCTCAATCAAATCCAATTCCAAGTCTTCGGCAATCCTAAGGGCCTCATGAATGGAATATACACCATTTTCCACATTATCTCCTACCAAACGCACCTCACGTGCTTTGATACGTTCATTTACAGCATACGCTTCTTTTTGTGGATTACGGTCGCCCGGTCGGCGTGGGCCTTGCTGGCGCGGAGCTTGCGGACGTGGGCCTTGGGGTCTTGGACCCTGATGTAAAGGGGTGGTTTTATCCATTCAGTGGGGTTATTGATTAATCATGTCGTTGACTTCTTGAGTCAAATATTCTGCAAAGGTAGCAATTTTCATCGTACCTTTATCACCTTCGCCCTGTTTTCTTACGGAAACTTCGTCATTTTCCGCTTCTTTTTCTCCAACAATGAGCAGATATGGGATACGTTTGAGTTCATTATCGCGTATCTTCTTACCTATTTTCTCATTTCGGTCGTCAACAATAGCCCGGACGTCAGCTGCATTCAATTCGCGGGATACGCGGTATGCATATTCATTGAACTTCTCTGATATCGGGAGCACAACAACCTGGTCTGGAGCAAGCCAAAGCGGAAAACGTCCGGCAGTATGCTCTAGCAGCACAGCCACAAAACGCTCCATTGAGCCGAATGGCGCACGGTGAATCATCACCGGACGATGCTTAAGATTGTCCGCACCGGTATACTCAAGCTGGAAGCGTTCAGGCAGATTGTAGTCAACCTGTATTGTACCCAACTGCCAACGGCGGCCAATAGCATCCTTTACCATAAAGTCGAGCTTCGGGCCATAGAATGCAGCCTCACCCAACTCCTTACGGGCGTTAAGCCCCTTCTCAGCACAGGCCTCGATGATAGCATTCTCTGCAAGATGCCAATTTTCGTCAGAGCCGATATACTTTTCCTTGTTATTCGGATCGCGTAAAGATATCTGAGCCTCAAAATTGTCGAATTTCAACGCCTTGAAGATATACAATATAATATCCATTACCTTCAAGAACTCTTCCTTTATCTGCTCTGGCGCACAGAAGATATGGGCATCATCCTGCGTAAATCCACGCACGCGTGTCAGGCCATGGAGCTCACCGCTCTGTTCATAACGGTACACAGTCCCGAACTCGGCAAGACGCAACGGAAGTTCCCTGTAAGAACGCGGGAAGGCCTTGAATATCTCGCAGTGGTGCGGGCAATTCATCGGTTTCAACAGATATTCTTCCCCTTCTTCTGGAGTATGTATCGGCTGGAACGAATCTTTACCGTATTTTGCATAGTGTCCAGAGGTGACATAAAGCATCTTGTTTCCAATATGAGGTGTAATCACCTGCTGATATCCGTATTGCTTCTGTATTTTGCGCAAGAACTGCTCCAGGCGGTCGCGCAATGCAGCACCTTTTGGCAACCATAAAGGCAGACCTGCACCTACGTTCTGGCTGAACGCAAACAGCTCCATTTCTTTTCCCAATTTACGGTGGTCGCGCTTTTTAGCCTCTTCAAGAAGGACAAGATATTCGTCTAGCATCTTTTTCTTTGGGAAGGTAATACCATATACACGTACCAGCTGGTTGCGTTTCTCATCGCCCCGCCAATATGCCCCTGCCAGAGACATTATTTTCGCAGCCTTTATAGCTCCTGTATTCGGAATGTGAGGGCCACGGCAAAGGTCCGTGAAATCGCCTTGCGTATATGTTGTAATGTGGCCATCCTCCAATTCAGAGATAAGCTCACATTTATACACTTCATTACGATCGCCAAATAGCTTAAGGGCATCAGCCTTGGACACATCAGCCCGGCGTATTTCTTCCTTACGCTGAGCCAATTCCAACATCTTGGCTTCTATTTTCGGAAAATCTGCGGCTGTTATTGAATGTTCGCCCGGATCTATATCATAATAAAAGCCATTCTCAATGGCCGGGCCGATACCAAACTTCACCCCAGGATACAATTCCTGGATGGCTTCCGCCAAAAGGTGTGCGGAACTATGCCAGAAAGCGTGCTTGCCTTCCGGATCATCCCACTTGAACAATTTAATCTCGGCATCGGTGTCTATGGGACGTGTCAGGTCCCATTCCTGCTCATTCACTGACGCAGCCAATACATCCTGCGCCAGACGCGTACTGATTGAACGGGCGATATCCAACGGAGTCACACCCTGCTCATACTGCTTAACGCTTTTGTCTGGAAAAGTGATATTAATCATTGCAAATTATTGTTTATCAACAAATTGCCACATACAACATGGCAATCAAACAAAATCAGCGGCAAAGATACAAAATTTTAAAGCCAAAAGCAAGCGTTTTTACGCTGGCATCCATTCAATACTTCAAAAAAAGCCGAACCCGGGTTGTCTAGACCCCAGTCCGGCTTGATATCAATATGATAATGGTCTCTATTCAGCCTTTGCGTCAGGCATAGAAGGCATCATCATTTTCTGGAATTCATCAAGGCTTACTTCTTTTGTATCAAGCGTCACCGCATTCTTTATTGCCGAGAACAGCTTGACGTCGCCGACAGCCTCAATTATACGTGAACGGTATTCGTTGTTGGAAAGGAGACGTCCAGCCATGCCGTCTACAGTCTCTTCATCCATATTCATCATACCATACTGTGCAAGCTGATGTGCAGCAAGCGAACGGGCATAGCTCTTTATGTCTTCTTCTTCAATCTTGATTTCAAGCTGCTTGGCAACACGCTCCTTAACTAGCTGCCAACGGAGAGAATCAAGGATTGAGCCGAACTCTGAATCAATCTCTTCGGCCTTAGCCTCGGGATTGCGGGCAAGCAACCATTTTTTCAGGAATGTCTCAGGCAGCTCAAACTTACCGGCCATTTCAAGGAGCTGCTTTTCCGAATCATTACGGAAACGCTGGTCGCTGTATTGCGCAAGGTCGGCACTGATTATCTCCTTCAACTTTGCAAAATATTCCTCTTCATTGTGTACTTTATCCCGTCCGAACACCTCATCGAAGTATTCCTGGTTACGTTCAGCAAGCTTTACAACAAGAATTTCGCTAATTGCCATTTCAAAATTGGACTTCACCTCAGCAGCCTGGTCCTTTTCTATGTTGAGCATTGACGCGATTTCAGCGACGTTTCCGCCACACAGTTCAGAAGCATTGAACGTAACCTTGTCATTGATCTTCTTTCCGACAAAAAGTGCACGCTGTTCTTCTGATTGGATCTGGAATACCCCGATCATGCCGTTGGTAACCTGTATCGCATCCTCCGATTCCTTGATAGAACCGTCTTCATTAAGCTCCATTATAACGCCCTTGACGATAGCTGTGGCATCTACCTCTTCTGCTGCCTCTCGGCTGCCAAAGCGCTTGCGAAAACCTTCGTCCTGACCGTCAACCATCTGCTGTGACACTTCAATTTGATAGTAAGGCATATTCACCTCCTTATTCAGATTGAGGCCGATTTCAGGCGCAAGACCGATTTCATATTCAAATGTATAGCCCTTAACGTCCAGAGATATTTCCTTACGTTCTACAGGCAGAGGCTCTCCCAACACCTGGAGATTTTGCTCCTTTATGTAATCAAACACGCGGTCGATCACCTCACGGTTGATAACATCGCTTTTCACATCACGGCCAAAACGGCGCATAAGCTGCGAAGCGGGCACGTGTCCTTTACGGAAACCGGGGATTGTGTGGGTACGGCCGATTTTCTTAAGCTCTTCGGTCACCTTTGCTGCATAATCGTTCTCATCGACAGAGACAACGATTTTTGCTGTCATATTGTCGATTTTCTCAAGGTTAATGTTCATAGTTTACGGATAAAACTAATATCTGGTTATAAATATATATTCTATAAAAACAGGCCTCCATATGTCGGCATGAATTTTCAAGGTGCAAAATTAGCGTTTAATATCTTATAATGCAATTTAGCACATATCATTTTTGTTAATTTAAGGATTAATTCATACAAAATATGCCAACTGCAATACAAAAAAATAGCCAGGGGTACTCCTATTTAAAGGATACCCCTGGCTATACTGTATTATTTTATTTCAGACCGACGGATTATATCCAACGGGTGAACGCGAAATCCTGACGGTGAGGGAGCTCTGCATTCTTAGGATAGATACGGTATCCAAAACGGAACACGCCGGCATCCTTGATGTTGTCCTTAAGCTCGTAAGTAAGGACATTCCCTTCTTCCTTGACAACTTCAAATTCATCGATACGCGACAGCACTTCCTCGCCATTCTCCAGGCGGTACACGACTTGTTCCACCCCGAGGTCACGGCCAAGGCCATTGGTGTCAACGATTATGTCGGTGACAAATGTCGATCCGGTAACCACATTAGAAGCTTCAGCGCGTTTCACATCGAACACCTTGATGCCGTCCCATGCAGCGGCCACATGCTGCTTCCATGCAGCGATATCACGGGCCTTAGCGAAGTCATCGGCAACAAGACGCTTGCTGCGTGCAGCTTCCTTATCGTAGAAACGTGCGATATAATCGTCAATCATACGCTTCATTGTGAAATGGGGCGCGATATCTCCAATTGAGCGCTTGATATACTGTATCCATTCCGGAGAGTATCCCTTTGAATTCTTTGCAAAATACAATGGGATAATCTCGTTTTCGAGCATAGAATAGATTGTTGCAGCGTCAAGCTTGTCCTGCTGGGCCTGGTCGGTGAATGTACGCTTGTCGGTAAGCGACCATCCTGCCTTTTCATTGAACCGGTAGCCTTCATACCACCAGCCGTCAAGCACCGAGAAATTGAGCACACCGTTCATTTCCGCCTTCTCTCCAGAAGTACCGGATGCCTCCAACGGACGTGTAGGAGTGTTCAACCAGATATCCACACCTGTAACAAGGCGTTTTGCAACAATCATGTTATAATCTTCCAAGAAAATTATCTTGCCCAGGAACTGAGGCATCTTTGATATCTCCTTGATGCGCTTGATCAAGCCCTGACCGGCACCATCAGCAGGATGGGCCTTGCCAGAATAGATAAACTGGACAGGGAACTTCTCATTGTTCACAATCTTGTCAAGACGGTCAAGGTCTGTGAACAGCAGGTGGGCACGTTTGTATGTTGCAAACCTGCGGGCAAAACCGATTATCAATGCGTTGGGGTTTATCTTATCGACAATTTCCATCACTGCCGACGGGTCACCCTGGTTTGCCAACCACCGTGCCTTAAATTCGCGGCGCACGAAATTGATAAACTTATTCTTCAGCGCCATACGCATGTTCCAGATGTCTTCATCCTTCACCTTGAATATACCCTTCCAGGCTTCAGGATCGCTTTGGTTTTCAAATACCTGCGCACCAAGATGTTCTGTATAGAACGCCTTCCATTCTGAAGCGGCCCAAGTTGGCATATGCACACCGTTTGTCACATAGCCTACATGGCTTTCCTGCCAGTTGTAGCCCTTCCATATTCCGGCAAACATCTTTTTGGACACCTCTCCGTGAAGCCAGCTTACGCCATTTGCTTCCTGACATGTATTCAGGGCAAATACGCTCATCGAGAAGCGCTCATTTGTATTCGGGTTCTCGCGGCCCATATTCATGAGGTCATTCCATGAAATGCCCAACTTGGCGGGATATTCGCCCATGTACTTTCCAAACAAGCCTTCATCAAAATAGTCATGTCCGGCAGGCACGGGTGTATGTACAGTGTATAGAGAAGATGCACGTACAACCTCAAGCGCAACATTGAAATCAAGATGCCCACCCTGTACATAATCAACAAGGCGCTGCAGGTTAAGCAATGCGGCATGACCCTCGTTTGCATGGTAAAGCTGGGTTGTGATACCGAGCTTCTTAAGCATCAATATACCGCCGATGCCAAGAAGGTATTCCTGCTTGATACGGTTCTCCCAGTCACCGCCATAGAGCTGGTGGGTGATCGAACGGTCAAACTCCGAATTCATGTCGAAGTCCGTATCCATAAGGTAGAGATTCATGCGCCCTACATTCACGCGCCAGATATGGCTATATATTATACGGCCAGGATAGGGCACTTCCAGGATTACAGGATTCCCATTCTTGTCACATACCTGCTCGATAGGGAGTTGGTTGAAGTTCTGAGGCTCATAGTTTGCAATCTGCTGGCCATCAACGCTCAATGTCTGTGTAAAATAGCCATAACGGTAAAGGAAACCAACAGCAGTCATGTCAACACAGCTGTCCGATGCCTCCTTTATATAGTCACCGGCGAGTACGCCCAGGCCACCGGAATATATCTTAAGGCAGTTGCATAGACCATATTCCATTGAGAAATATGCTACAGAAGGAACGTCCTTCCGCATCGGCTTGCCCATATAAGCCTTAAAGTCGGCATAAACCTTGACGATACGTGCCATAAGCTCCTTGTCGGCCGCAATTTCCTCAAGGCGGTCAGTTGACAGATGCTGCAACAGCATCACCGGGTTCTCACCCGAAGCGCGCCACAATTCGGGATCAAGGTCACGGAACAGAGATTTTCCTTCGCTATTCCAGACCCACCAAAGGTTTTTCGATAGTTCTTCAAGAGGTTTGAGGTCTGAAGGGAGTTCAGACTTCACAGTAATGTCACGCCACACTGGGGCGTTTGTGTTACTTACCGGTAATTTCATATTTATTTCTGTTTACGTTGGTTTCGTTTTTTTGCAGCAGCATTCTTTGGCATGCGTTTGGCGGCATTGCCTAACGCCACATCAAAAGACTCATAATAATATTTTATAAAGTTTGTCCATGATGCATCTTTTGCTGTAGACATAGCAGCGCGCTGAATCCCTGACAGCGCCTTTGCCCCTTCTTCAGTAAGCCCGCGCAATGACACTGCAATATCTTCTTTCACCTGGTCATAATTGAAGTCTCCACGGTCAATCACCATTACGCCACACGATTCAAACCCGTTTTCGTACTGGGAAAGAATCCACTGACCGAATCCTGATAGGGTCGTAGTGACCGTAGGCACACCAAACGCCACGCTTTCAAGCGGCGTATATCCCCACGGCTCATAATACGAAGGAAAAACCGTAGCATCCAGACCGGGGATGACATCATAGTATGACATGTCCACTACCCCGTCACCTCCATTGAGATAACACGGGACATAAACTGCCATAACACGCGAAGCAGATCCGTTCTCAAATCCAAGCGAACGTATACGGCATATAATGGAATCACTGTCCTGATTATTGAGCCAATGTGTAATTATAGGCTCATTAAGGGCATTCCTATAAGGTGCGGACATAGCTTCCTTAAGGTCGGCACGTGCTTCCTTCACCCATGCAGGCACAAGTATCAAGGCCAGCACACGGCGCTGCGGGTCTATCTCGCCTAGACGGTTTACAGCATCAAGGAACAAGTCTATACCCTTATTACGGTATTCATTACGCCCTGATGTCGCCACGATAAATGTATCATCGTCCATGTCCTGGCCGGTGAGAGCCGACACCACATCTAATATGCGGCGGCGCGCGGCCTCACGTGCCAAGGCAAGCTTTGTCTTGGTGGCAGGGACAAAATTCTGTTCAAACCCATTTGGAGTCACCACATCCGGCTGCCGGCCCAGGAGCTGTCCGCACTCAATTGCCGTAATACGGCTCACCGTAGTGAAACAGTCGGCCTGCAATGCAGCCGCCTTCTCCAGCGAATGCTTTGCCTCCATATTCAGTTCACGGGCCATCTGATCGCCATCATAGCCGCTAAGATAGCCATATAAAGGTTTATTATTACCACATATGCTCCTGCCAATACTTGTAGCATGAGTGGTGAATATCGTTGCCACCTGCGGTAGACGCCATTTAAGGTAAAGCAGCCCCATACCTGTGGTCCATTCATCGAAATGCGCTATGTAATTCTTGGAATCGAGGCCATTATGACGGCAAATACTTTCTATGACTACACCGGCGGCATGCGCAAATGCACAACCTTCATCATAGTCGCCATACGCATGAAGCGAATCCACTCCATACTGCTCCCACATATTGCCATAAAATTCATCCTTCATGGCGTACATCCCATCAAATTTGACCAGCACAACCACCGGACGCCCGGGAATATCCCACCGTCCGACACGCACGCTGACACCTTCAGGCAATTGGGCCTTAGAGCGCCACTGCTTCAGCAAAGAAGGGGTCTCCTTGAAATAAGGCGAGGGGTTATCTTCCGTCCACACATCCGGACCGACAAATATCACCCTGTCCTTGAACGCCCTCTGCAATGTCTGGGCTTTTGTCGATAAAACTGTGTATATACCGCCTATCTTATTACATACCTCCCAACTGGTCTCAAAAAGCAACTCAAAATTTTCTTTAGGAATATCCATATATCTAGGTTACAATATTTCGCGGGGCAAAGTTAGCAATTATTTTTAAAGATGCCAAATATGATTTTAGATATCAGCAATTTATATACAAAAAGCCCGTACAGGAAATCCTGTACGGGCTTTTTTGGAGTTATCTTGTAATTCGCTATGGATTACTTCTTGATAACCTTGAATGACTTGGCCTTAACGCCGTCACGGAGTACATTCACTACATATACGCCAGATGCACCGTTAAGGGTAACGCGCATGTAGCTACCTGCAGCCACTTCCTGTGTCTTGGAAGCTATGGTGCGGCCATTCAAGTCGTATACAGATACGCTGTAGTTGCCGTCAGCCACCACGTCAAGGAACAGGGCGTCATCCACAGTGTAAGCCTTCAGTTCGCCGTCATTCTCAACGCCATCGATGCCCGAGCTGTTGCCGACCTTGATGAACTGGAATGTACGTGAGTGAGAACCGAGGTCATTTGTAAGAGTAAGGACTGCTGTATAGTCCTGGCCTTCACGTGGGAATGAGATTTTTGCAGAACCTTCAGTATCGCTACCTGTAACATCGCTAATCTCACCGAGACGTGCCTTCCAAGAAGGAGTAGTGGTGATCTTATAGTTAGAGCCTTCGATAAACGGACAACCTGCACCTTCTACCGGGCGAATCCAGCCGATAACAGACTGGCCTTCTTTAGTAGTAGGATTCAGCTGGAAGTAACCGGCTTCTGCGCCTGCCTTAGTACCCTTAGCTATATACTTGTTTTCACCATTAGGGGTATCTTCAAAGTCCCAGTATGCAGCAAGGCCTTCGGGAAGAGCTTCGGAATCCAGACCATCCATAGAAGCCTTGACTTCTTCGGCTGTCATTGCTTTGCCCCAAACCTGGAATTCATCAAGGACACCCACCAGACCGTTACCGCCATGTCCACGGCCCGTGTGGCGGTTGCCGCCTACGATGATAAGGTTGCTGGCCTTAAGGCGCTTGTAGGCATTCACATAATCGTCAGTATTGCCTTGCTGCTGCATTGTCATATTATTGTCATAGTCTGTGCATCTGTAATATTTCCATGTGCTTTCAACTTTCTTGCCGTTGATATACAGCTGTGTACGTGCCTTAGTGGCATCGCGGTCAAAAATCATAGCAAAGTGTGTCCACTGGCCTTTGTTGAAGACCTTTGTCTTACCGTTGCCAAAGTCGTACCGAAGTACATTTGTGGTAGCACCTGCATCACCAGCGGAATAGTCCTGATCATAGTTTTGGATCGTACCGTCGGCATTGATAGAGCTCCAGAGCCAGCCCCAGTTATTACGAGGCCAGCTACCGTCACGTTCAACAACGTCCACAAAGTTGACAGCACCGGGGAAATTGTCAATCTTCAACCAGCCGGCAACAGAGAACGCCTGTGATTCTAAGTCAAGCACCTGGTCAACACGCACACCGAAGAACTGTTCATTGATAGCGATACCGCGAGAAGCAGAACCGTCGGCTGTACGGCCGGTATATGCGAAATTGATCTTTGAGCCAGTCATAACCTCAATATCAGCTTCCTTACCGTTAGCTGTGATAGACTGAATTTCAGGGATACGGCCACGGGCGGCATCCGTCACAACGATGTAACCGGCGTGTGTGATGGTTGCATCAGCAGCACTGCTTTCATTATTCGGGCCGACAAGCACGAGGTCATATGTACCGATTTCCGAAAGGCCATCGCATGTCCATGAGTTTGTCATGTCGCTGCTCTGGGCAATTGCAGTGGTATGATCACCGTTAGGATAGATACTCCACTGGAATTCACGTTTTTCATCAACTGTGCTTAGAGTGAACTCTTCATTGGGGGTGAGTGTGGTCTTTGATGTCTGGATAGCATCGCTGTATATACGTGCGCCTGATTCCTTGTAGTCAGACCATGCAATCTCAGACTCCGTATCAGTGTCAAGCGACAGGGACGAAACGCCGAAGCGGATATTTCCAACACCAGTCACATCGCCATTGAAAGGAGTAGAGTAGCTCATCGCAGCCCAAGATGTGGTTATGCCCATAAGGATAGGCTCTTCGCCTTCTTCCTGCGCATATATCTTGAACATAGAGATGTTAACGTCGTCATTGTAGCAAACTTCTCCTGCAGGCTTGTTGTTGGGGACGTTGAAGATGAGCTTGGCATCGACACCTGCATAAGTATTGCGGAGAATGGTTACTACCGGAGCTTCAGGCTTAACAGGTGCGGGTGACTGTCCGCGCTTGATTGAGAACTCGCCAGCATAGAGGTCCATGGCAGCAGCGTCCTTGAAGCCGAGTGCAACCATAGCAAGAGTCTCTCCTGCAAGGCCGTCACCGTTGGCCACTGTATATGTCTTGGAAACCCATTCGCCATCATCAAACATCTGCTCGGTTGTGCATACATTGATGCGCTTTGCTATTTCGGACTCCTTGCCATCAACGCTGAGCACAACATCAACATTACCGCGGCCAGCAACTAGCTTGTAACGGAATGTGATAACATCACCAGCCTGTAAGGCATATGATGTCTTGAACAGGTGGAGATATTCTTCGTCAGTAGTACCGTTGACACGGAGACAAGAACCGCCTACATAGGCATCGTCCCATGTGAAAGAAGCCTTTACGCCTGATTCAGGCACATCAGAGCTTTCCTTGCCGAGGAACTTGCTTGTAAGCCACCAGCGCCATGTAGGCATATAGTCCTGTACACCGATGTTATACCATTCAGAACCGTTGGCACGCACACCCTTCCAATTAAAGAAACAGCCGTTACCTATGTTAAAGAATGAATAGAATGGCGCTTCAGAAAGATCCCACTTCATGGCAGAACGTGCCGACATGAAATAGGACATTCCCTGGAATTCCTTGTCGTGGCTATTCAGTGAAGTCACAGACTTAGGTACAGGACAGTTGGCCGGATTGCGTGTACCGCCTGTAAACCAGTTCTCAAGACGGCCCTGGTAGGTGTTCTGTTTAGCCTGTACTGTAGATCCGTCCTCGCCACGATGCTGCCAGAACATGTTTTCTGAGTGCGCGCCCCAAAGACCAATCGAGAGGTTAACACCTGTAAGCAGAGGCCATGATGTACCACGAGGCTCACCACCCTGCATGTTTATACCGCAATACAGGTACAACGGGTTACGTCCTTTACCGTAAGATTGAGAAGCTGCATTTTCGACAGAGCGAGTCATTGTAGTAGAACGATTCCAATTGTAGTTGAGGAATAGCGATGTGCGCTCCTCTCCCAATGGCCCCCATGTCTTGATGTTATGACCAGCCAGACCTTGGTCAAACGAAATAGAGCCGTTATCATTTGTGCCGTCATACCACATGTTCTCAGCCATGTCGTATCCTGGAACTGCTTCACTATAGAACTTATTGATGTTTGTGATCAAGTTCTGGTGCATTGTACGCAATTTCGCAAGATAATAGTATCCAGAGAACTCAGAGTTGTAACCAATACCGTCATGACCGTAGTACACAAGCATCTTTGCTGCATCCTCTGCATTCATGTTACCCATATTCTGTAGGGCAGAATTCCATGCGGAAGTGATACCTCCAAATGGGATACCAGCTACAGACGACACGACAACACCGTTCTTGTGTGCAACGTCGGAAAAGTTTCCTGGAATACCGCCAAGAGGGCAAGACCAGTTGCCGAAGTGGTCTACATAGCTCCACATTGTGAAGCACTCAGAGTCGAACTCACCTGTAGGAAGCGCATTGCGGTTGCCCTCAAAATTATTGTTGATAGGCAACCATGCCGTAAGGCGCTTATCGTTTACGCCCCACTCCAAGTTTTCGCGGATTTGCGTACCTGTGTTCTGGAAACGGAGACGAGGTCTAACACGTGAGATGAAGAAGTTGTCATCCTCAGTAAGCTTGTGGCTTGTCTTCCACTTGCTGACATTTGATGCCAACTGAGTACTTTCAACCCACTTGATGTCCCCTTCATGCCATGACTGGGCATTAGCGCCCAACGCCATAACGGCAGCAGCAGACAAAAGATAAAATTTTTTCATTTAAGGTTAAAATTGGTTTGAAAATAGGGTTAATAAAATCTAAAATTCTGTATGACAAAAGGAAAGACCACTCTTAGCCCTTCCGACTATTCATGGATATCTAATTCGTTCTCCAAGTCTGTATAAACTGCCCACAAATTTACATAATAATTGGAAACAATTTTGTTAAAAAAACACAACAAACAGGGACGGATTTGCAATCCATTACTGCAATCCTGACAAAGATACGGATATTTTTAATGTACACACTTAATAAATGTATCAGCTATTTTTTGTAATTTTGCAGTCATGAAACACATTCGCAATTTCTGCATAATAGCTCATATCGACCACGGCAAGAGCACCCTGGCCGACCGTCTTCTGGAATACACCAACACCGTATCTGGGAAAGACCTCCAGGCTCAGGTGCTTGACGACATGGACCTGGAACGCGAACGCGGGATCACAATAAAAAGCCATGCCATACAGATGGAACACATTATCAAAGGGGAACGGTATACACTTAACCTGATAGACACCCCCGGGCATGTGGACTTCTCGTACGAAGTGTCACGCTCCATCGCCGCATGCGAAGGCGCGCTCCTCATAGTCGACGCGTCACAGGGCATACAGGCCCAGACCATCAGCAACCTGTACATGGCAATCGACAACGACCTGGAGATAATCCCAGTAATCAACAAAGTCGACCTCGACAGCGCAAAACCTGACGAGGTAGAAGACCAGATAATCGACCTGCTAGGATGCGACCGTACAGAAATAATCCGTGCCAGCGGAAAAACCGGACAAGGCATTCCTGACATATTACAGGCCATTGTGGAACGTATACCCTCTCCCAAAGGTGACACTGAAGCCCCGTTGCAGGCTCTGATTTTCGACTCGGTGTTCAATCCGTTCAGAGGCATAATAGCATACTTCAAAATCGAGAACGGCACTATACATAAAAACGATTTTGTGAAATTTGTATCCACCGGCAAGGAATACCACGCTGATGAGATCGGTGTGCTAAAGCTTGACATGTCGCCGCGTGACGAGCTCTCGGCCGGCAATGTAGGGTACATCATATCCGGCATAAAGACATCGAAGGAAGTGAAGGTCGGCGACACCATAACCCATGTCAGCAGGCCATGCGAGAAGGCCATAGACGGATTTGAGGAAGTCAAGCCAATGGTGTTTGCCGGTGTATACCCAATCGAGACAGAAGATTTCGAGAACCTGCGCGCATCGCTGGAAAAACTGCAGCTGAATGACGCCTCGCTTACGTTCTCGCCGGAATCTTCGGCTGCACTCGGCTTCGGATTCAGATGCGGATTCCTAGGACTGCTCCATATGGAGATAATCCAGGAGCGGCTCGGACGCGAATTTGACATGGATGTGATAACTACTGTGCCAAACGTGTCATACCGGGTGTTTGACAAGAAAGGCGGCGTGACGGAAGTGCACAACCCCTCAGGACTACCGGACATAACACTAATCGACCACATCGAAGAACCTTATATAAGGGCATCAATCATCACAGCCGCCGACTACATAGGACCGATTATGACTCTTTGCCTCGGCAAGCGCGGAGAACTGCTCAAACAGGAATACATCTCCGGAAACCGCATCGAACTGACATTCGACATGCCTCTCGGCGAGATTGTAATCGATTTCTATGACAAACTGAAAAGCATCTCCAAAGGATATGCATCCTTCGACTACCACCTGCACGATTTCCGTGAATCAAGGCTGGTGAAACTGGACATACTGCTTAACGGTGAAAGCGTGGACGCCCTGTCGACATTGACACATGCCGACAATGCCGTGACGTTCGGACGCCGGATGTGCGAAAAACTCAAGGAGCTTATACCACGCCAGCAATTCGACATTGCCATTCAGGCCGCCATAGGCGCAAAAATAATAGCGAGAGAGACCATTAAGGCTGTGCGAAAGGACGTTACCGCCAAATGCTACGGAGGCGACATCTCCCGTAAACGTAAGCTGCTGGAAAAACAGAAAAAAGGCAAGAAACGAATGAAGCAGATCGGATCTGTTGAAGTACCCCAGAAAGCATTCCTTGCTGTACTTAAACTGGACTGATACCATCCCCCGACAGATGAAAGCCACCGACAACACTGGCCAAAACCAGTCGGCCCACGCAATCTTCACACGCTATCTGCACTCAAAGAAGATGCGCAAGACTCCTGAACGCTTTGCCATACTTGACAGAGTGGCTGCAACCGATGAGCATTTTTCCATTGAGGATTTCTATGACGGAATCGAGTCAAAAGGGTTTCACGTAAGCCGCGCCACGGTATACAACACCATACAGCTACTGGTGGATTGCGGCCTGGTGAGATGCCACAGGTTCGGTAACTCCTCGTCGAAATACGAATTTGTAGAAGCGGGCACAAGCCACCACCATCTGATATGCACCAAATGCGGGCGCATAAGGGAGGTGAAAGACCCCGATATAGCAAAGGTATTGAAAGCCAAACGATATTCAACATTCAACACATCATATTTCTCGCTGTATGTCTATGGCATATGCAGTCGGTGCTCCCGCAAGGCACGGACTCAAAAAGCGAACCTGAAATAAGGAAACAAAATATCATAATACCACATACAATTCCAAAATTGAAAATGAAAGCTGACGTATTATTAGGACTCCAATGGGGAGACGAAGGCAAAGGAAAGGTTGTCGATGTACTCACCCCGCGTTACGATGTAGTGGCACGCTTCCAGGGTGGCCCAAACGCAGGACACACACTTGAATTTGACGGTAAAAAATATGTACTGCGTTCCATTCCGTCCGGAGTATTCCAACAGGGACAAGTCAACGTCATAGGCGGCGGCGTAGTACTAGACCCCGTTTTGTTCCGCGAAGAGGCTGAAGCCCTCGAACAGTCAGGCGTAAACCTTAAGGATGTCTTAAAGATAAGCAAGAAAGTCCATCTCATACTCCCTACACACCGTCTTCTGGACGCCGCCAATGAGCGTGCAAAGGGTGCGTCCAAAATAGGCACTACGGGAAAAGGAATCGGCCCCACCTATACAGACAAGATTTCCCGGAACGGCCTGCGGCTGGGAGACATATTCCACGGATTCAATGCCAAATACGAGGCTGCCCGCAACCGCCACCTGTCACAGTTGGCAATGATGGGGGAAAAACCGGAAGGGCTTGAAGAACTTGAAGGAAAATGGCTTTCAGCTATCGACTACCTGCGCTCTTACGACATTATAGACAGTGAATACTTCATAAACGGATGCCTGTCAGAAGGCAAGTCGGTGCTATGCGAAGGCGCACAAGGCACAATGCTCGATGTGGATTTCGGCTCTTACCCATTCGTGACATCATCCAACACCATCACCGCTGGCGCATGCTCCGGACTAGGCCTTGCGCCACGTAGCATAGGCGAGGTATACGGCATATTCAAGGCATATTGTACACGCGTGGGCAGCGGCCCGTTCCCAACAGAGCTTTTTGACGAAACAGGAAACACAATCCGCGAAATCGGCCACGAATATGGAGCTGTCACCGGACGCGAACGCCGTTGCGGATGGATAGACCTCGTAGCCCTCAAGTATGCCATAATGGTTGATGGCGTGACAAAACTGATAATGATGAAGAGCGATGTCCTTGACGGATTTGATGAAATCAAGGCGTGTGTCGCATACAGAATCAACGGAGAAGAGACAGATATCATGCCTTTCGACCTTGACGACGCTAAGATTGAACCTGTATACGTCACCATGCCCGGATGGAAAACCGACATGACAAAATTCCGCTCGGAAGAACAGTTCCCCAAGGCCTTCACTGATTATATTAAATTCCTGGAAAAAGAATTGGCAACCCCTATTGCCATCATCTCAATCGGCCCGGACCGCGAACAGACGATTGTCCGGAACATCTGATTCTGCAGATACAGCCAATCCCAGTTAACCTAAAATACAAAAGACCATGGCAAAAGTCAAACCATTCAAAGGCGTAAGGCCTCCACGGGAACTCGTTGAAAACGTGGCGTCACGCCCATATGATGTGCTTAACTCCGATGAAGCACGCGCTGAGGCAGAGGGTAATCCTAAGTCACTGTACCATATAATAAAACCGGAAATAGATTTTGAGCCCGGCACAGATGAGCACGACCCACGGGTCTACGACCGTGCCGTAGAAAACTTCAATGCTTTCCAGAAAAACGGATGGCTGGTGCAGGATGATAAGGAGCATTACTATATCTACGCACAGACAATGGATGGACGTACCCAATACGGTATAGTAATTGCAGCAAACGTCGATGACTACATGCAGGGACGCATAAAGAAACACGAACTGACCCGCCGTGACAAAGAAGAGGACCGGATGAAGCATGTACGTGTCAACAATGCAAACATCGAACCGGTATTCTTCGCATTTCCCGAAAACCCAGTATTGGAAGGAATCATTTCCCGCATATCCGAATCGGAACCAGAATATAATTTCACTGCAGATGACGGTTTCGGACATCATTTTTGGGTAATTGACGAAGAGGACACAATAGCTACCATCACTGAGGAATTTGCAAAAATACCTAGCCTTTACATTGCAGACGGGCATCACCGTACGGCAGCAGCGGCTCTTGTAGGTAACGAAAAAGCCAAATCAAACCCATCTCACTGCGGCGATGAGGAATATAATTATTTCCTGGCAGTGGCTTTCCCCGCATCACACCTGAAGATCATTGACTACAACCGTGTGGTACGCGACCTGAACGGACTCTCCCCTGAAGAATTCATAAAAGCAATTGAGAAAAACTTTACAGTGGAATGCATTGGCGAGAATGTATATGCCCCAGCCAGGCTACACAACTTTTCGCTATACCTGGACGGCAAATGGTACTCACTGACCGCCAAAGATGGCACATACAACGATTCCGACCCTATCGGAATGCTTGACGTGACTGTATCTTCCGACCTCATCCTTCGTGATATATTGGGCATCACGGACTTGCGTTCAGACAAAAGGATCGATTTTGTCGGCGGTATCCGCGGACTCGGAGAACTGAAACGTCGTGTCGACTCTGGTGAAATGGCAATGGCCCTAGCCTTATACCCTGTCACCATGCAGCAATTGATGAATATTGCCGACACCGGCAACATCATGCCGCCTAAGACCACCTGGTTTGAGCCGAAGTTACGCTCCGGACTTATAATCCATAAACTGGACTAAAACTAATTAACCATAAAAACAAAAGGATTCCGCATCTTATAGTATAGATGTGGAATCCTTTTGTTTTTACCATATCTATATAGGATAATATATCATATTCCCTTGTCAACCTTCTTCATATCCGGCAAGAATGCCGCAACTATACCCAACAACGGAAGCAATGTACTTACCTGGAATATGAATTCAATACTTGTCTTGTCAGCAAGCCATCCGAAGAAAGCAGCCCCTACCCCTCCGAGGCCAAATGACAGCCCAAAAAACAGACCAGCTATCGTGCCTACATGACCTGGCTTGAGCTCAGTGGCAAACACAAGGATTGCCGAAAATGCTGAAGATATCACCAACCCTATTACTACAGAAAGTATGATTGTGGCCCATAGCCCTACATACGGCAACATCAATGCAAAAGGAGCAGCCCCAAGTATAGAGCACCATATAACATATTTACGGCCTATCCTGTCTCCGATAGCACCGCCTGCAATTATCCCTATCGCCGAGGCCGCAAGAAACGCAAAGAGGCAAAGTTGCGAGTCTTGTATGGTCATACCGAATTTATCAATAAGGAAGAAGGTAAAATAGCTGGTCATACATGCCATATAAAACTGCTTTGAAAACGTAAGCACCACAAGCACAACCATAGCCCATTTGATCTGGCGGTCAGAAAGGTCAAGCACACTGGATACAATTCCCGATGTACGTCCTCCTGTAGACAACAATATACCTTTATACCATCGGCCAACCTTTGCCACAACACAAGCCCCGACCACAGCAGCTATTGCAAACCATGTGATAGCAGACTGTCCATACGGCAACACAATGACCGCAGCCAAAAGTGGCCCGACAGCAGATCCGCCATTCCCTCCTACCTGAAATATCGACTGCGCCAGCCCTTTCTTCTTGCCGGCAGCAAGCTGTGCGACCCGCGATGCCTCTGGATGGAATATAGATGACCCTATGCCGATAACTCCTACAGAAAGTATTATAAGCCCAAACGACCTGGAAAATGCCAGCATCACCAGTCCTGCCAAAGTGAAACACATACCGACAGTCAATGCATACGGACTCGGATGCCTGTCGGCATAACGCCCTACAAATGGTTGCAGAATAGAAGACGTCATCTGAAACACAAAGGTTATCACCCCAATCTGCGCAAAGGTCAAAGAAAAATCCTCTTTGACTATAGGATAAATAGCAGGCACTACTGACTGTATCGCATCATTCAACAGATGCGCCAAACTGATGGCAAACAACACCGTATATGCCGTGCCTCTTATAGCGTCTTGTTTCATAAGCCCAAAAGATTGTCCGTGCGTCTATCGACCATGCCGACTGCACATAATAAAATCATAAAAAAGAAGTGCAACCTTTTCATGGGCTGCACTTCAATAATTGCTTCTTGTAGCGGGATCGAGAATTGAACTCGAGACCTCCGGGTTATGAATCCGACGCTCTAACCAACTGAGCTATCCCGCCATTTCCTTTTTGCGAGTGCAAAGTTATATAAATATAACGATACATCAAAATTATTTGACAATTATTTTTTATAAAATATCATTAGACCCTTATTTGACACATTTTAAAACACAGCTGAAATATGTCTAAAATAAAAATGTTAAATTTGTGAATCAAATTACATAGTTCATATGAGAATCGCTATAGTAGGAACAGGATATGTAGGGCTGGTATCGGGCGCATGTTTTGCAGAAGTAGGTGTTGAGGTTGCATGCGTGGATATCGACCGAGCTAAAATCGATGCACTCCGTAATGGTATAATCCCTATTTACGAACCTGGGCTGGATGACCTGGTCAAACGCAATGTAGAAGCCGGGCGGCTAACGTTCACCACCGATCTTGAAAGCTGCATAAACGATGTCGAAATGGTGTTTTGTGCAGTGGGCACTCCTGCTGATGAAGACGGCTCTGCCGACCTCTCATATGTATGCGAAGTGGCACGCACTTTTGGACGGAACATCAACCACTATAATATCCTTGTTACAAAAAGCACTGTTCCGGTAGGAACATTCCGCATAATAAGGCAAGTGATTGACGAAGAACTTTCCCTAAGAGGCGAAGACATCCCCTACGAGGTTGCTTCAAATCCCGAATTTCTAAAGGAAGGTGCAGCTATAAAGGACTTCATGTCGCCCGACCGCGTTGTCATAGGCGTAGAAAGCGACCGTTCCCGCAAACTGATGGAACGGCTTTACCGCCCGTTCCTTCTAAATAATTTCAGGGTCATATTTATGGACATAGCATCCGCCGAAATGACCAAATATGCCGCAAATGCCATGCTGGCCACCCGTATATCTTTCATCAATGACATTGCCAACCTTTGTGAACTTGTAGGCGCAAATGTCAATAATGTGAGAAAAGGTATAGGTGCTGACGCCCGGATTGGAAGCAAGTTCCTGTATCCAGGATGCGGCTATGGCGGCTCATGCTTTCCAAAGGATGTCAAAGCCCTTATATCCACAGCCAGGCAAAATGGATACCGGCTACGCGTGATTGAAGCGGTTGAAGAGGTCAACCGCATACAGAAATCCGTTGTATATACCAAATTGCGTGATGCATTCGGAGGTGACCTTCGTGGCAAGCATATAGCAATATGGGGACTGTCGTTCAAGCCGGAAACTGATGATATGCGCGAGGCTACATCACTGGTAGTAATACAGCACCTGCTTGCAAACGGCGCAAAAGTGACAGTATATGATCCTGTTGCAATGGACGAATGCCGCAGACGCCTAGGTGACAGCGTAGATTATGCCCGTGACATGTACGAGGCTGTAATCGATGCTGATGCCATTGCCCTTCTTACTGAATGGAAACAGTTCAGACTACCGTCATGGAGGATCATTCGCCGGGCAATGAATACACCGGCAATAATCGTTGACGGCAGGAACATATATGACCCGTCCGAACTGGAAGAAGAAGGCTTCGAGTATCACTGCATCGGACGCAAATAAATAACGTGGTTACCATCTGTCATACATTATCCGCATGATATTGATAGCTTTCGATCTTGACGATACCCTATTTGATGAAGTTGAATTCCTATATTCTGCATACCGTCAGATCGCATCCGTACTATCCACATACAATGAAACCGACAGTGAACAGATGTACAGGATAATGGTACAGGATGGTTTTGACGCTCTGATATCGCATATAGGGCCATCCATATGCCAAGCACATGGAATAACTATCGGCTGGCTTGTGGAAACCTACCGTAGGCATACGCCGGAATCTCTATCTTTCCGTGAAGGCATGGAAGAAACACTCCAATGGCTTTCAGCGGACAAAGACATCTCCATCGGAATTATAACAGATGGCCGGGTCGGTACACAGACCGCTAAAATCAATGCATTGGGCCTTAATCGGTTTGTAAAACCTGGCAATACAATAATATCACAGGCAATAGGTGCAGACAAAACTACACCTATACCATTTACTACCATGATGTCGGCAGTGCCACAAGCCTCTCATTATATATATATAGGGGATAATATGGGAAAGGACTTCGTATACCCTAAAAAACTTGGATGGACAACTATATGCATGGCCGGAAACGGCAGGAATATCCATCCACAGACAGAACATCCCGACAGTCTGCATGACCCTCATTACGTAGCCGCTGATGCCCAAAGGCTACGTTGCATACTATCTGAATTAATCAATAAACAAAATAAGCAATAAGGCATAATGGATAAAAAAAACATAGCCCTGATTACCGGGATAACCGGACAAGACGGTTCTTTCCTGGCTGAATTCCTTCTTGAAAAAGGATATGAAGTGCATGGTATCATCCGGCGCAGCAGTTCGTTCAACACTGGGCGAATAGAGCATCTGTACCTTGACGAATGGGTAAGGGACATGAAACAAAAGCGCCTTATAGACCTACACTACGGTGACATGACCGATTCATCGTCACTTATAAGAATAATACAAGAAGTAAAACCGACAGAAATATATAACCTCGCAGCACAGAGTCACGTTAAGGTCTCATTCGATGTCCCTGAATATACAGCAGATACAGATGCAATAGGCACACTAAGACTCCTAGATGCCGTACGTATCCTGAAAATGGAGAATGAATGCCGGATATATCAGGCTTCTACCTCCGAACTTTTCGGTAAAGTACAGGAAATACCCCAGAACGAAATGACTCCTTTTTATCCGCGCAGCCCATATGCCGTGGCCAAACTGTATTCCTTCTGGATAATGAAGAATTACCGTGAAAGCTATGGAATGTATGCTGTAAACGGCATCTTGTTCAACCATGAGAGCGAACGGCGCGGGGAAAATTTCGTTACAAGGAAAATCACGCTTGCAGCCGCAAGGATTGTATGCGGACTACAAGACAAACTGTATCTCGGCAATTTGGATGCTTTGCGAGACTGGGGATACGCCCGCGACTATGTGGAATGTATGTGGCTAATAATGCAGCAACCCGAGCCTGAAGACTATGTAATTGCCACAGGCGAATATCACAGCGTACGCGAGTTCGCCACAGCCGCGTTTGAGCGGGTAGGTATATCTCTCAGATGGGAAGGAAAAGGAATTGACGAAAAAGGTATCGATACTGCTACTGGAAAGGTAATAGTTGAAGTTGACCCTCGTTTCTTCAGGCCATCCGAAGTGGAACAGCTATTGGGCGACCCTTCAAAAGCCAAAGAAAGACTAGGATGGAATCCACGCTCGACATCTTTTGAGGAACTTGTCAACATTATGGTCGATGCCGACATGGCATTAGTCAAGAACGGAAACAAACAGCCATTGCAATGAGAAAAGACTCCAAAATTTACATAGCAGGGCATCGCGGACTTGTCGGCAATGCTATATGGCGTAATCTGACACAAAAAGGATATACAAACCTTATAGGCCGCTCACACGCCCAACTAGACCTGCTCGATCCGGTGGCCGTCAGACAATTTTTTGACACCGAATGTCCAGAGTATGTAATTCTGGCCGCCGCCCATGTGGGTGGCATAATGGCCAATAGCAGATATCGCGCCGACTTCATATACCGTAACCTACAAATACAGCAGAATGTAATAGGCGAAAGTTTCCGCCATAACGTAAAAAAATTGCTTTTCTTGGGTAGCACATGCATATATCCGCGCGAAGCGCCGCAACCCATCAAAGAAGACTATCTGCTTACATCCCCTCTTGAATACACCAACGAACCATATGCAATAGCCAAAATAGCAGGGCTAAAAATGTGTGAAAGCTTTAATCTCCAGTATGGTACTGACTATATTGCAGTAATGCCGACTAACCTATACGGACCTGGCGACAATTTCCACCTTGAAAACAGCCATGTGATGCCAGCAATGATCCGCAAGCTTCACATTGCAAATCTACTGCTTCAAGGAGATACTCATGCATTACGTGCCGACCTTACAGCTCTGCCCATATACGGACTAGATGCTGAAACAGCATCGGACAGCGAAATCATTAATGCCTTGGCCCGTTTCGGAATACATAAGGGCAGGCTGGAATTATGGGGCTCAGGTACACCTCTACGCGAGTTTTTATGGAGTGATGATATGGCAGACGCATCAGTACACATATTGGAAAACATCTCTTTCCGAGATCTCCATACTGGAGAATCTGAAATACGCAACTGCCACATAAATATTGGTACAGGAAAAGAGACCACAATAGCCGGACTTGCTGGTCTGATCGCACAAACTGTTGGATATAAAGGCGAAATCAAATGGGACACGTCAAAACCAGACGGCACAATGCGCAAATTATGTGATGTAAGTAAACTGCATGCACTTGGATGGCACCACTCTGTCGAAATAGAAGATGGGGTAAAAAAACTGTATGATTGGTATCTCAAATCAGACACCAACGGTAAACGCAACTCCTGAAATAATCCATTTTTCAACTGCCACATATACTAATGTCTTTATTTTATAAAAAGCTTTAACGTTCAAAAAAAGGAGCAAATCAAATAATAAAGGCGACAAGAGTCTGGAAACTCTTGTCGCCTTTATTATTATGGCATCTATATATCAGGTTACACTCGATTGATTATTGAATAATGTATATAATTGGATTAACTATCTAATAGGACTGAAACTTTTATCGTGGCTATCCCACGTTTTTTTATTAAAACTATAACATTACGGTTACAATAGCCCCCAAAATATATACTGTTTACATTTTTTACCTTACTTTTGCTCAAAAGTAATTAAGTCTGCGAAAATGATACCAATAATATCAATTTACAGACACACGACATAAACCATGTAAATATCACGCCAAATAACCGAAACCGACACATATCCATGCTAAAAAAATTTAGGTACCTAATTGCAATAATATCTTTGCTAGCGGTAACAATGTTGTTCACAGATTTTACCGGAACAGCCTCAGGATATTTTGGATGGCTCGCTAAAATACAGTTTGTACCTGCCTTAATCAGCCTGAACCTAATCGCATTGGCAGTCATTATGGTAATGACCCTACTATTTGGACGCATATATTGTTCTGTTATCTGTCCAATGGGTATATTTCAGGATGTCATATCTTGGATTAAACGGCACATAGGCCCTAAAAGTAAAAGGTATAATCCTTACAAGTACCAAAAAGCCGCTACCATTACCCGCATATCAATGTTGATGTTGTTTGCTGCATTATTTATCACAGGCTTCACTCATATAGTTTCTGCATCTATCGCAGGCCTACTTGACCCATATAGTGGATATGGAAGGATATCGACATCATTTTTTGCACCTGTTTGGGATTGGGTCAACAATATACTGGCAGAAAGATCGGCTGAAAATGCATCCTACACATTTTACGCAATATCCCGCCAAACATCCACAATATTGACAGTAGTAGCATCTGTAACAGCCCTTATAGTAATTTTGTTTGCATGGTTCACTGGCCGCGGATACTGCAACAAGATATGTCCTGTAGGAACTATACTTGGATATTTAAGCCAATTATCGATACTACGCCCAGTTATCGATAATACTAAGTGCATTGGATGCCGTAAATGCGCACACAATTGCAAGGCTTCATGCATTGACCCTGACACTCATACCATAGATTATACACGTTGCGTAACATGCTTTGATTGCATCAATAATTGCAAAGAAAATGCCATATCTTACACGTTCTCTCACCAATCTCCCAAAAAAACAATTTTAAAAGAGGACAACATTAAAAAGAGCTTCGAAAAAGGACATCCGGATACCGGAAGACGCAACTTCCTGGCTATAGGCGGTGTGATAGCATCCGCAATTGCGATTAACGCTGCTGAAAAGCCATACGGTAGTGTTGTCACAACCTTAAAAGACAAAAAACGCCCCATACGCAAAACCCCGTTAGCACCTCCTGGCGCACTTAGCATAGAGAATTTCACCAACCATTGTACTGCATGCCAGTTATGTATAACGTCATGTCCAAATAGTGTCCTGTCAACCTCCACAGACTTCTCAACCTTCATGCAGCCACGCATGGATTTCTCTATGGGATATTGCCGTCCAGAATGCAACATATGCTCTTCAGTATGCCCATCAGGAGCTATAAAACCTATAGATCTGGCAACCAAAAGCTCAACAAAAGTAGGGCGCGCTGTCGTCAATACATCTATATGTATTTCTGCAACTGGCGAAACATCTTGCGGAAACTGTGCACGCCATTGTCCGGCATCTGCAATACTTATGGTACATACCATACATGGAGACAGTAGTTCTCCTCTAAGGCCTGCTGTAGATGAAAGCAGATGCATAGGATGCGGTTCCTGTGAATACCATTGCCCTGTAGGCAATGTAGCTGCCATCAAATCAGACTACCCCGCGATACACGTTGAGGGAATCGAAATCCATCATACAATTTAGCATGACAAAATGTACTGATTTCAAAGCCCAATGATAAAAATAGTGGAAAACAAATCGCAAAATATCGAACAAAGTGGCATTTCCCGGCGTAATTTCATAAAGATCGCAGCCGGGACAGCCGCAGCATTAGCCGTAAGCTCATGTTCCCATACAGACAGAGGTGACATTGAACGTCCACGTAATCAGATACGCCCATCCGACGGAAAACTTACATACAAGACAAACCCTATAAACGGTGACCGGATTTCCATATTAGGATACGGATGTATGCACCTTCCTACATCAGGAAAATCTTCGGGACACAACCAATCTGCCGAAATAGACCAGATGGTGCTAAACCGGTCTGTCGACTATGCCATAACAAACGGAATAAACTATTTCAACACAGCCCCAGTATACTGTAACGGCAAGTCGGAGGCTGCTATCGGGAAAGCCCTTAGCAAGCATCCCAGAGAGTCTTATTTCATCGCTACAAAGTGCTCCAATTTCGACCCAGACACTTGGCCAATACAAAAGTCCAAGGAAATGTTCTACAAATCCCTGGAATATCTTTGCACAGACTACATCGACTACTACCTGCTCCACTCGCCTTTCCGTGGTGGTACTGAAAACTTCAATGGCAGGTTTATAGACAACGGCATGCTTGATTTCCTGAAAGAGCAACGGGCAAAAGGGATAATACGTAATCTTGGATTCTCTTTTGAAAGCGACCCTGCAGAGCTAGAACAACTGATGAAGATGCACGATGAAGGTCAAGTAAAATGGGATTTTGCCCAGATTTCATTAAATTTCATAGATTGGCATCATGCCGCCACCGGCAACCCACAGGCAGCGAATGGACACAGCGTCTATAACGAACTCCAAAAGCGCGGTATCCCTATCAATGCCTTCGACCCTCTTTCCGGCGGCGCATTGGGCAGTGCAAGCCGACCTGTAACACGAAAGATGCTACAACGGCGGCCCAACGATTCTATTTCATCATGGGCCATCCGGTTTGTCGGTTCACTGCCTGGCATACTGACTATAGTAAGCGGTATGACCTATATGGAGCACTTAAAGGACAACCTATACACATGTTCACCATTGGAACCGCTATCGAAAGACGAAGCTGATTTCTTGGAAAAGATCGCCCTTGAAATAGCAACACACCCGAAAGTACAATGCATCAGATGCGGTCAATGCATGCCGTGCCCGTATGGAGTAGACATCCCGGCTATATTTGAGCACTACAATCTATGCCTTGATTCAGATTCCGTACCCGTTGACAGCATGGACCCGGACTACAACCGACTAAGGCGTGAATTCCTTATCGGACACGACCGCTCTGTGCCTAAATTACGTCAGGCGTCACATTGCATCAACTGCGGCAAATGCCTGGACAAATGCCCAAAACATATAAAAATACCGACACAGTTAGCCCGAATTGGCCACTATATCGAATATCTCAGAAGTCATAATAAGGCTACACACCTATGACAAACCCTGCATTAAAAAACTGACATTACAAAAAACGCCGCTTATAAAAGCGGCGTTTTTTACATATTATCATCTTCATTCATCCTTCAGCGGATTCCAGCCTTGCGCCCTTAACGGGAGTTCACTGCCATCTCGTGTAATCAATGCACATCCGAGCCCCGATCCGGTAATATATCCTATCACTTTCACTCCAAAAATCTTGCTTACCTTTTCATGCTCAGTAAGCGGCACTGTGAACAACAGTTCATAATCCTCGCCACCATTTAGCGCTGCTGTAACAAGGTTCATGCCAAGTTCTTCCGACATGACAGCTGTCTGATAGTCTATTGGTATCCGGTCCTCATATATCCTACAGCCGACATCACTAGCCTTACATATATGCATAAGTTCTGATGACAGGCCATCCGATACATCAATCATCGATGTAGGCACAATTCCTTGTGCATCCAACATCTCTACGATATCCCTACGGGCCTCTGGCTTCAACTGACGTTCCACCAAATATTCCTTACCCTCAAACTTCGGGACAAAATCCTTCTGTCCGGCAGAAGCTACTTTTTCACGCTCCAAAAGCTGAAGCCCCATATATGCAGCGCCAAAATCTCCGCTGACACATACAAGATCGGTATCCTTTGCCCCTGAACGTGTAACGACCTTACCAGATTTGCCTTCGCCTATACAAGTTATGGATATCACCAATCCCTGTCGCGAAGAACACGTATCCCCCCCGACAATGTCAACACCATATATCTCGCATGCCAGCCTTATACCAGAATACAATGCATCAATATGCTCAACAGTAAACCTCCTTGATATGCCCAACGAAACCGTTATTTGGCGAGGGATACCATTCATGGCATATATGTCGCTAAAATTCACTACAGCGGCCTTATAACCCAAATGCTTCAGCGGTACATACGTCAAATCGAAATGTACACCTTCCAAAAGCATGTCTGTTGTGACAAGCACATCCGTGCCTCCATAATTCAATTTGGCCGCATCATCGCCAACTCCAAGAACACTAGAACTATGTTTAAATTCCAGCCCTTTGGTAATACGGTCAATAAGCCCAAATTCCCCTAAAGCAGATATTTCTGTCTGGCTATTCTCCATTCCAAAAGCGTTAAAAACGGTCTACAAGCTCACGCATTATTTCCATCATCTTTGGCTGCGCTGCCTGCGCTGCTTTCTGCACCTCCTCATGTGTGGGTACATCAGTCACATCCTTGCCTCCAAGGTCAGTAATCACAGACACACCAAACACCCTCATGCCAGCATGGTTTGCGACAATCACTTCAGGAACTGTTGACATACCTACGGCATCGCCACCGATTATACGGAAATATTCATACTCTGCCGGTGTTTCAAATGTCGGACCGGGTGTGCCGACATACACACCATGCATAATCCTTATTCCCCGTTCTGCCGCAATGCAATCGGCCAGGCGAATAAGTGAATGATCATACGCTTCTGTCATCGCAGGGAAACGTGGGCCTAACTCTTCATAATTTTTTCCGCGTAGAGGGTTTTCTGGAAAGAGATTGATGTGATCTGTTATAATCATAATGTCACCTACACGGAAATCCTTGTTCATTCCGCCGGCAGCATTTGAGACGAATAGCGTATCCACACCTAACGCCTTCATTACCCTAACCGGAAAGGTCACCTCCTTCATGTCGTATCCCTCATAATAATGGAAACGACCTTGCATAGCGATGACACTACGGTTGCCGAGACGGCCAAAGATAAGATTGCCGGAATGTCCTTCGACTGTAGATACTGGAAAATTCGGAATTTCCTTATATGGTATGAATTTTTTATCCTCAATATGGTCTACAAGTGCACCCAGGCCAGTACCCAATATTATTGCAGTTGACGGTATTTCCTGTACACAGGAACGGATATATTCTGCTGTCTGTTTTATCTTTTCTAACATAATTCTTAATGGATTTTGGTGTTAAATCAGGTTATCTTATTTAAAATGCCCATCGGGCATATATGGTTCAACATATCGTGCAGACACCATGCATTGCTTCATTTTATGGCTTTCTGCACTGCATCAATGAATGCGTTGCCTTCATTCCTATCAAATTCCACCTTTATAGGCAGATAATATATGTGAGATTTTATTCTATCTGGAATATACGGATTGCCAACCAGCCTTACTGCATCCTTTTCCGTTGTCACTATCATCTTCCTTGACCCCTTCATATCATCAAACCGCCTTACTACAGTCTCTATATCCCTACGGGTGTAATTATGGTGATCGGGAAATAGATTTACCTTTACCCTTGCCTCAAAACTTTTAAGGAATTTTATAAACGGACGCGGATTACCGATACCACACACAGCAAGAACCGCATCATGGTTGGAAAGCCAAGAAAGCTCTGGCACATCTGCCGCTTTTTCTTGGAAAACAGGGACTAATGAGCCATATGCAAATTTTGAAAAATACAATTTCTGATAAGGAAACAGCATCAAATTCTTTGCAAACAAAGAATACTGTATCGGCGAAAGCCCTTCTGGGCATTTCGACACTATAATTATATCAGCCCTATTCAATCCCTTTACAGATTCCCGTAACCGTCCATAAGGCAGCATAGAATCCAGATATAGCGGCCGCGCATACTCTGTTATTACAATTGATACCGCAGGTTTTACATAACGGTGCTGGAATGCATCATCCAATATAACAAGATTTATATCCGGATCAAGCCTAAGCATCTCATTGATCCCCTTACAGCGGTCCTCACATACAGCAACCGTAACATCATGCCCATATTTACGGTATATCTGGTAAGGTTCATCCCCTATGTCCTGAGGTGATGATTCCCGCTTTGCCAAGACAAACCCTTTTGTCCCACGCTTATATCCACGGGAAAGAACACCTATATGATATCCATGCCTAAGGGAACTTATTATAAACTCTGTGTGGGGTGTCTTGCCTGTTCCACCTACAGCAAGATTTCCGACAACTATAACCGGAACATCAAACTCCCGCTGCTTCAAAATCCCTAAATCAAACATCTTGTTACGCACAGAAGTAACCATACCGTATATTTTGGATAACGGCAACAACAGGATTTTATGCAGCAATGGGCGTTTTTTCATCTACATTACGGATTATTCTATTATGACATCCTCCATTCTTGCCTGCAAAGGTGATTGTCCTATGAACTGTTCTACAAGTGAGGCAAACCTTGCTGCATAGCTTGAACTTTCACCACAAACAACAGCATATTGACCAACCATATCAACAATACCGTCTCCTATGGCAGCATTCACATCAGCCTGACGCAGCATCATCAACAGTAACGGGAAATGTATAGCCGGATATTCAACATAATCTGATTCATCAAGACCTACGCGCTCTGCCATAGCCCTTATTGCGGCATCCAATCCTCCAAGCTCGTCTACCAGACCGATACTAAGAGCATCTTCGCCATACCACACGCGCCCCTCTGCAATAACCTTTACAGAATCGACTGACATTCCGCGCCCCTGCGCCACACGTCCTACAAAAGTTTCATATCCATGCTCTACCATGTCCTGCATACGTTTATGCTGCAATGGCGTCATAGGCTCATACAATGATGGAGCAGATGCATTCGGGTTGGTAGACACTGTTGAAAATGTCACACCAAGTTTATCTGTTACAAGCCCTTTTAGGCATGGAATCATTCCAAATATCCCTATAGACCCTGTAAGCGTTGTCTGGTCTGCATAAATTTTGTCTGCACCGCATGATATGTAATATCCTCCAGATGCGGCGACATCTCCCATTGAGACATACACAGGTTTTCCTTCAGCCTTGAATTGTTCAAGCGCATCCCATATCTGCTCAGATGCAAATGCGCTTCCTCCTCCGGAATTTACACGCAACACCATACCGGAAACGTTATCATCCTTAGAAAGGCGCAATATTTCAGGCACCATATCTTCTGAAACTATGCCGCCTTTACCCGAATCTACGATATCACCAAGGGCATATAGCACAGCAATATGCTGCTTTGATTGACTTTCAAATCCGGCACCATTGATCATGACATATTCCTCTGGTGTGACCACCCGAAGTTTATCTTTTTTGTCCAGACCACATCTGTTTTTCAATATATCCTCAACTTCCCTTGAATAGGCCAGACGTCCTGCTATATTTTTGTCAACACAAGTCTCTGCAGAGAACGTCATTGCCATATCATCAGCCCACTTTTGGACAGAATCCGGGTCAACGCCACGGCGTTCAGCAATATACCCAACCATAACATCCCATATGCCGTCAACATACTGACGCGTCTGCAGTTTGCTTGGTTCACTGGCCTCTGTTAGGATAAACGGCTCAACAGCACTCTTGTACTGCCCTACTTTTATGACCTGCATCTGGATTCCCATCTTATCCATAAGACCTTTAAAGAACGGTGTTACCGAGGCAAGACCACGCACATCCACCGCGCCAACCGGATTAAGATATATCTCGTCTGCAGAACACGCCACATAATAATCGCCCTGCGAATAATAATCACCGTATGCCAAAACCCATTTCCCTGATTTACGGAAGCCCTCTATAGCACCTATCAATTCCTGACGGGACGCGATACCCATTGAAGCCCCCCCACAATAAAGGTATACACCCTCAATTCGGTCATCGTTGGCAGCCTCTTTTATTGACGACAGGATGTCACTTAAAGATAATTGCCCGTCTTTCTGTTGCATGATTTCCTCTACCAGAGGGCCTGGGGTATATCTTTCAGTAATAGTCCCGGACAAATCTATATACAGAACCGACTTGTCGCGCACTTCCGACAAACTATTGGCCGATGCAAGCGAACGGCCAACAACAGATGCGAGCACCAGAAAGAAACCAAGGAACAGAATAATTCCCGTTAGCCATATGGCTGCCAAAGAGCCTAACATCACGGTGAAAAACCTCTTGAGCATATTTCAAATTATTAGTTATAAACGTGTTGAATTGAACCAGATGCAAATACGCACATTTTTCCTGCAGTAGTTCAAGGTTACAAAGTTACATCAATATCCCTACCAATCCAATTATTTTAACCACCTATTTAATAAAATATTTAATTTTCAGCAAGCAGGGGAATTTTTAATACTAACAATAGTGATATAACAAGGATAATTGTTAAATTTGCAGCGCAAAGTTTGTGCTTTTCGGAAGCTTGCAGTCCCATAGGCTGCGCCAATAATTGAGATATAAACAATTTAACCAAAACTTATAACATCCACTGTTATGGACATTTCCCACATCGAACACATCGGCATCGCCGTTCCCTCACTAGACGAGGCAATCCCTTTTTATGAGAACATACTTGGACTGAAGTGTTTCGCAATCGAAGAAGTTGCAGACCAGAAAGTCCGCACAGCATTCTTCAAGGTCGGACAGACAAAGATTGAACTTCTTGAAGGTACTTCTGAGGACAGCGCAATATCAAAATTCATCGCCAACAACGGCGGACGCGGAGGAATCCAGCACGTAGCATTCGCAGTTGCCGACGGTGTGGCAAACGCATTGGCAGAAGCCGAACAAAAAGGTTGCCGATTGATTGACAAAGCTCCACGTAAGGGCGCTGAAGGCCTTAATATCGCTTTCCTGCATCCTAAATCGACCGTTGGAACGCTTGTCGAGCTCTGCGAAGATCCTAACAAATAAACAAAAAAATCAGACCACACTTATTTAACCATAATAATGAGCAACCAACTTGCAAAAGTACAAGAGCTTATCGCACTACGCAATGAAGCTCGCCTGGGAGGCGGAGAAAAAGCCATCCAGAAACAACACGAACGAGGCAAATACACCGCACGCGAAAGGATAGCACAACTTCTTGATGAAGGCTCTTTTGAGGAGCTAGATATGTTCATGCGCCACCGTTGCCACAACTTCGGACAGGAAAAGAAAAGTTATCTCGGTGATGGCGTCGTTACTGGATACGGTACAATTGACGGACGTCTGGTATATATATTTGCACAGGATTTCACCGTGTTCGGCGGTTCTCTGTCTGAAACCATGGCACAAAAAATATGCAAAGTTATGGATATGGCCATGAAAATGGGTGCTCCCGTAATTGGACTAAACGACTCGGGAGGCGCACGTATCCAGGAAGGCATCAATGCGCTTGCAGGATACGCTGAAATATTCCAGCGTAACATCCTTGCTTCAGGCGTCATTCCACAAATTTCAGGAATACTAGGCCCGTGCGCAGGCGGCGCTGTATATTCTCCCGCACTAACTGACTTTACAGTAATGGCCAAAGGAATATCATACATGTTCCTCACAGGCCCCAAAGTGGTAAAGACAGTAACCGGTGAAGACGTAACACAAGACGCCCTTGGCGGCGCTGAAGTGCATTCACAGAAAAGTGGTGTATGCCATTTCGCTGCCGAAGATGGCGAAGACGCACTACACATCATACGTAAGCTCTTCAGCTACATTCCACAGAACAACCTTGAAGAACCGCCGTTGGCCGAATGCACTGATCCAATTGACCGCCTTGAGGATTCTTTGAATGAAATAATCCCTGACTCTCCGACTCGCCCATATGACATGTACGAAGTCATCGGAGCAATCATCGACAATGGTGAATTCCTTGAAATACAGCGTGACTACGCAAAGAATATAATTGTAGGCTTCGCCCGTTTTAACGGACAGGCTGTCGGCATTGTTGCCAACCAGCCCAAATACCTTGCCGGCGTCCTCGACAGCAATGCATCTCGTAAGGGCGCACGCTTTGTACGTTTCTGTGATGCGTTCAACATCCCACTGGTAACACTTGTCGATGTACCAGGCTTCCTACCCGGCACTGGCCAGGAATATAACGGTGTCATACTTCATGGCGCAAAACTTCTGTATGCATACGGAGAAGCCACAGTACCCAAAGTAACAGTAACTCTCCGCAAAAGCTATGGCGGCAGCCATATCGTAATGAGCTGCAAGCAGCTCCGTGGCGACATGAACTACGCATGGCCAACAGCTGAGATCGCCGTAATGGGTGGAGCTGGCGCTGTTGAAGTCCTATATGCAAAGGAAGCCAAAGCCGCAGAAGATCCCAAGAAAGTGCTCGCAGAAAAAGAGGCAGAATACAACAAACTGTTCTGCAATCCCTACAATGCAGCACGTTATGGCTATATTGATGACGTCATTGAACCAAGGAACACCCGTTTCCGCGTGATACGCGCATTGCAGCAGCTAGCTACAAAGAAGGTGACAAACCCGGCAAAAAAACACGGTAATATACCGTTGTAAAAAACAATACACTCCACATCTCAACAATGCAGGACACCACTGTCCGCACAGTGGTGTCCTGCTTCAATTGCTAACCAAACAAAGACAGAATGAAAAAAATCATATTGATTTTAGCCGTGGCAGTGGCTTGTTCAGCCTCAATATCAGCACAAGGACGCAAGGACTTGCGCATCAATGAGGTAATGGTACAAAACACCAATAATGTAATTGACGATTACGGTGAACACCGCGCATGGGTGGAGCTTTTCAACTCTGCATTCTCCCCTCTGGAAATATCCAGCGTCTATATTACCAACGACAAGTCAAATCCCAAGAAATATCCTGTCCCCCTGGGTGACCACCGAACCGAAATGGGCACACGGCAGCACCTCATATTCTATGCCGATTCCATGCCAACACGCGGTACGTTCCATATGAGTTTCGCACTCATACCCGGCCAAGACAACTGGATAGGCATCTTTGATGCTGACGGTCAGACACTAATAGACGAAGTTACAATTCCGGCAAGCCTGCCAGCAAATGCATCTTATGCCCGTATAGAAGATGGCGGTGACAACTGGGAAATACGTGACGGCTCAACACCGGACCTATATGTCACTCCAATGGGGGCCAATCAGATTGTCGATGAGAACCAGCGTGTAAAAGTATTTGCAGAACGTGACGCTTCTGGAGGAGCACTCACGGTAATGGCAATGTGCATAGTTTTCTCTGCTCTGCTTATTCTTTGCATATGCTTCTACATCATCGGTCGCATCAACCGGAAACTTGCACAGCGCCGGAAACTGATGGCACACGGCAGCGAGATCCGCGAAGTGCCACGTGCAGAAAGGCCTGACGCCGATTCCGGCGAAGTTATTGCAGCTATCGCCATGGCCCTAAACGAACATCTAGATGCGCACGACCGCGAAAGCACAATTCTCACCATCAACAAGGTTCGCCGTGCATATTCGCCATGGAGCTCGAAAATCTATGGACTGCGTGAGACACCGCGCCATTGAAATAAGCGTCCAGCAATTTGTTTACCATCTTTTTCATAACCAATTCCAACATAAAAACAATGAAAGAATATAAATATACCATCAACGGCAACATCTATACAGTAGCCGTAGGTGACATTGACAATAACGTGGCTCAAGTAGAAGTCAACGGCACACCTTATAAGGTTGAACTCGAAAACAAACCAGCAGCCGCAGCAACCGTTGTAAAGGCACCACGTCCTGCAGCCGCGCCACGTACAACAACCGGTGAAAAAGTCATAACCAAGGCTGCGCCAGCTGGAGCAGGCGCAGCAGTAAAAGCACCACTACCTGGAGTTATCCTCTCCGTAAACTGCAAAGTTGGAGATACTGTATCATCACAAGACACTGTCATCGTGCTTGAAGCCATGAAGATGGAAAATGCCATAAAGGCCGGTCGCGACGGAAAAGTCGCATCTGTAGCCGTGTCAAATGGGGAATCTGTACTCGAAGGCGCTGTACTTGTCACCATCGAATAAACAAGAAACCCATATTGACCATTGAAAAACAGAAAAAGAAAGATAATATAATATGTTTGGTGAATTTTTCGCAGAAAACCTCCAGCGTTTTTGGGAACTGACTGGTTTCTATAACGCCACTTGGCAGCATCTGGTGATGCTCGCCGTAGGATTGTTCTTCATATGGCTGGCAATCAAGAAAGACTTTGAACCGATGCTATTAGTTCCTATCGGATTCGGTATGCTCATCGGCAACGTTCCTTTTAACCTGGACGCCGGACTTGAAGTAGGAATATATGACGAAGGATCAGTACTTAATATCCTATATAATGGCGTAAGCGCTGGATGGTATCCTCCTCTCATCTTCCTTGGCATCGGAGCAATGACTGACTTCACTGCCTTGATTGCCAATCCCAAGCTGATGCTTATCGGTGCAGCCGCACAATTCGGCATCTTTGGTGCATACATGGTGGCCATGGCAATAGGATTTGCCCCAGACCAGGCCGGTGCCTTAGCCATAATCGGTGGCGCTGACGGTCCTACTGCCATATTCCTGTCATCTAAACTTGCCCCCAACCTCATGGGAGCAATAGCTGTATCGGCTTACTCATACATGGCCCTTGTCCCTGTAATACAGCCGCCCATCATGCGTCTGTTAACAACCAAGAGCGAGCGTCGCATAAAGATGAAGCCGGCACGTGCCGTATCTCAAAGGGAAAAGATACTCTTCCCTATTGTAGGAATGTTGCTCACATGTTTTGTAGTTCCTTCTGGCCTGCCTCTTCTAGGCATGCTGTTCTTCGGTAACCTATTGCGCGAATGTGGAAAGACAAAACGTTTGGCCAATACTGCGTCAAACGCATTGACCGATATTGTGACAATACTCCTTGGTATGACAGTCGGTGCTTCAACACAAGCATCCTCATTCCTTACCAAAGAAACAATCTTCATTTTCATGCTGGGATTCATGGCATTCATCATAGCATCCGCTTCCGGAGTATGCTTTGTGAAGCTGTTTAACCTGTTGCTTCCCAAAAATAAGAAAATCAATCCGCTTATTGGTAATGCCGGAGTTTCCGCAGTACCTATGTCAGCACGTATATCCAACAATCTCGGACTGGAATACGACCCATCAAACTACCTGCTTATGCATGCTATGGGCCCAAATGTAGCTGGTGTAATAGGTAGCGCGGTCGCAGCCGGTGTCCTCCTTGGATTCCTTGCCGCATAAACAGACACTCTCAATTAGATATCACCGGCCCATATGGGCCGGTGATATTCATAAAATACAGACATCTTACTTAAATTTATGAAAAACACATATTTGCCACACCGATCTCAGATACACATCCCTCCTGCACTGTTACAGAATACCATAAATTTTCACGTTTTTTTATAAAAAGCTGAACACAATCTACCAGACAGACGTTATTCATATCATAGAAGCATTTATAGCCCGAGAATCAATTTTACCCCGCTAGATGCAACATAGTAATTAAATAACAGACCGACCAGACAATGATTACCGGACAAGTTATAGATACACTCTACAAAAAATACAAGAAACGTCCCGACTCTCCCGATGACCTGGACATTTCTTTGCTCTTCGATGATGACCTTTCCGACATCCATGGGCTCACCATATCCCCAGACGATAATTTGATAATAGGTTCTATCGACCCATTGTCCCCATTCCACCGTATACCCATGCGTCATATCCACGCATTCGTTGTATTTGAAAAATGGGTGGCAATTGTGCTGCATTCTTCTATAATATTCCTAAACCGGAAAGAGCCTCAGGTCACACTTAACATCAAACCGGTAAAACGTACGTTCATGTCAAAACTACGCGACAAAATGCGTGGCGAATAAATAAAACAACAACCATGGATGCAACATCTTCCCCTGTAATCCTACGGACCTTCTCTTCTGACATTGAAGCCAACATCGCACTTGGTGTCTTAAGGGCAAACGGCATACAGTGCGTTCTCGAGAATGAGTTGATGTCATCCGTGCTTGCCATACCATCTGCCTCTTATTGTACGATAAAACTTCTTGTCAACCCGTCTGATATCGAAGTTGCAACAAAAATACTCGATAAATAATACCAAACAACCAACACCGACACATTATGAAAAAACTATTGATTGGACTGACAACAGCGTTAGCTGCAATCATAGCAGCCCCACAATCCACAGCCACTACTTTTTGGGACGGATCAAGACCAGAAAAATGTTTCACATTCGGTCCCCGACTCGGATTCAACGTATCATACATAGATGGAGACTGGGTAAATACATCTTCTAAAATGGGTCTTAATGTCGGTATTGCCGCAGAATTTCCAATAGTAAAGACCCTATGGGTAAGTACAGGCATCTTTTACTCTGAGAAAGGCTCAAAGATCAAGGTATATGATTTTGAAAAAGGAAATAGGTTCAAGACAACACAGAAGCTAAACTATATAGACATACCAATATACGCATCGTACCGCATGCTGTTCGATTTCGGAGGCCAGCTACAGTTCAATCTAGGCCCATATATAGGAATCGGCGTATCCAGCAACCATGACGCATACAACAATGGAATCCGCCGCTTCGATTTAGGAATAGGGACAGGTGCTGCATTTGTATACAAAAACATGTACGTCGGCATGAATTACCAGGCTGGCGAACTCACACTAGATGACGAAAACGACATTGATTTATACAACTATAATTTCAGCATGAGCATCGGTTACAACTTCTGACAATCGACTCCAACCACAAAAAATACGCTGCCTCACAGTATTTGCGGGGCAGCGTATTTTTCATGTATCAAATCCTATTATTTCCTTTTGTAATACCTTACCCAATCAACCTCCATTTCTACAGGCAATTCTGACGGGTCGACTGAACCTACCCAATTCCCTCCAAGCTGCATATCAACAAGCAGGTAATATGGACGGTCGAATGGAAACTGCCCATCTACGGCAGTATCTATACGAGGATACGTCATGGAGTGCCTGCCGTTTATGAAAAACGATATGGAATCCTTGTACATCTCCACTGCATACACATTATAGCCATCCTTATTTATCGGTGCAACTGTACCATTACGTGGATTGTCTGAGCGTCCTAATGCATGCGTATAGTAAGAATGTACTGTCTGATAGGCTATCGAATCATGGTTAAGACGCTCCATTATATCTATCTCGCCCCCAGTAGGCCATGGATATTTTTCTTCCTCAAAAGGTTTCAGCCAGATAGCCGGCCATGCTCCTTTAGCTCCTTGAAGGCGCGCCCGAACCTCTATCTTCCCTCCATGGAATGCCCGCTTACCCTTGGTGTATAGCCCACCTGTTATATAGTCAACAGAATCAGCCATATCCGGATTCACCACTCCACGCAATATCAAGTTTCCGTCTCTTATACCGTAACACACCGGATTATCCGACATCTTTTGTGCCCATTCCGGATGCCAACGCGGAATCTTATTCCAGGATGCGCTGTCTATAGTACCATTGAAATCATCCTCCCAGACCAGAACCCATTCCCCGTTAGAATTTTTGCCATTATCTGCGCAACCAGATAATAATACCGCCACCATCACTGCAAATATTGATATAATATGTGTCATTTTCATCATATTGGTATTGGATATTATCAAATTCCATCAAAGTTACTCACAATCTCATTTTCACTTATGCTATGATTAATCAAGTCTCCAGCCAGATATTTGTCATATGATGCCATATCTATAAGCCCATGGCCAGAAAGATTGAAAAGTATAACCTTCGCCTCACCACTCTCCTTACATTTCACAGCTTCCCTAATCGTAGCGGCAATTGCATGGCAAGATTCTGGCGCAGGGATTATGCCTTCAGCACGTGCAAACAGACATCCAGCCTCAAACGATTCCAGTTGTCCGACATCCACCGCCTCCATGAGGCCATCCTTCAACAGCTGCGAAACTATCACACCCGCCCCATGGTAGCGCAACCCACCGGCATGTATATTGGCCGGCGTGAATTTATGCCCAAGTGAAAACATCGGCAACAAAGGTGTATACCCAGCTTCATCGCCATAATCATACATAAAACGACCGTGGGTCAATTTTGGACATGAAGCAGGTTCTGCGGCCACAAAGCGCGTAGTACGCCCATCAAGTATATTGTGACGCATGAAAGGGAAAGCGATGCCTCCAAAATTCGATCCGCCACCAAAACATGCCACAACTATATCTGGATACTCTCCAGCCAATTTCATCTGTTTCTCCGCCTCAAGGCCTATCACCGTCTGATGCAATGTAACATGATTCATTACCGACCCCAACGTATACTTGCATCCCGGTGTCATCCGGGCTAATTCAACCGCCTCCGATATGGCTGTCCCCAACGATCCTTGATGATTGGGATGGGCCGTAAGCACATCCTTTCCAGCCCGTGTCGACATCGAAGGGGAAGGCATAACCTGTGCCCCGAAAACACGCATCACACTACGGCGGTAGGGCTTCTGTTCATAGCTGATTTTGACCTGGTAAACAGCGGCTTCCAATCCGAACACCTTTGCAGCATATGATAATGCCGCACCCCACTGCCCAGCACCTGTCTCGGTCGTCACGTGTGTAACCCCTTCCTGCCTGCAATAATAAGCCTGCGGTAACGCCGAATTAATCTTGTGAGACCCTATAGGGCTGACACTCTCATTCTTGAAATAGATATGCGCAGGCGTCCCCAGTGCCTCCTCCAACCCGTATGCACGTACCAACGGTGTCGACCGGTAGTATTTATACATTTCCCTGACAGGCCCAGGAATTTCAATCCAGGCATCCGTCTTATTAAGTTCCTGGCGGCAAAGTTCACGTGCGAACAAAGGATAAAGATCCTCCTCTGTAAGCGGATTCCGCGTTGCCGGATTAAGCATCGGCATAGGTTTTACTTTCATATCCGCCTGTATATTATACCAATACCGAGGAATTTCATCCTCTGTCAGCAAAAACCTCTTCTGTCTTGAGTCCATATTAAATACTTACAATAAAAAACATACGCAAAAATACGAAATATACATAATAAGCAAAAAGCGATGTGGGCAGGAAAAATCCCACCCACATCGCTTGATTTGGCATCAAAAAAGAGAGATCGTTACTTACTGCCAAGATGGTCGCTTACAGTGAGGTGCAAACGGCCTTTGGCGCGGCGGCGTGCAAGAACCTTACGGCCATTAGCTGTTGCCATTCTTTCGCGGAAACCATGCTTGTTAACTCTCTTTCTGTTAGAAGGTTGAAATGTTCTTTTCATTGCCGTATATTAATTTTCGATTATAATTTACACAATTCGGAGTGCAAATGTAGTAATTTTTAATGACATATGCAAGCACACAAACAATTGCGCATATCTGGAAGTATGAAAAAATTCTGCCTAAATCCTAAAATATTTGGCATCTACTTATCAGATTATACCAACTTAAAAATATCTTAGTTCTTCAATTGTCTTTATACCTATATTCTTCATTAAACAATTTCAATAACGTAATAGACATAGAACTACCAAATGGATGAAAAAACTTAAAGTTAACCATAAAAATTGAATCTTTATTATCGCCGACTTCACATCCATTTTATTGCCGATGTACTAAATTTGCCACCACCACTATCATTAACAATAAATATTGTTGGTTTAACATCAATTATTTTTTTAGTAATTCAATTAATAGCGGATTTTCTAAATTGTTATAGTCGTCAACATCATCAAATTTGTTACATACCTAAATTCTATAAAAAACTCCGTCCATTTTGCAAAATGGACGGAGTTTTTTATACTTAATGGTAATGAATTTTACCACGTAAATTTAATCACACTAGTGTTAATATCATCTTCAGGTACAGGGTCATCTTTCTCTTTGAATTTGATAGGATAACCGTTCTTATCCAATGTCCAAATATATTCGCTCAGTTCATCTTTTTCATCATATTCGTAACTTGCTACTGCAAGATTTTTAGGACCTTTACCAAGCATTCCTGCATAGTATGCACATTCAAAATAGTAGATTTCGACTGGGTAAATCGATTCAAACATAAACAAAGCTCCCTTGTTTTCAAGTGGAGTCTTATATGTCTCGGAGGTGTAAAGATGGGTATAACTATCCCATCCGTCATCCTTATATGTTTTGATGATATTTCCATCTTTCCATTTGATTGTCACTGAATATGTATTATGACCCTGTTCATCAGTGTAGTCATAATATCCATTCGTCAGATGTCCATCAGAATCATATTCAAATTTCCAGTCACCTTCTTCGCTCTCTTTCGGAGAACCGGTATCAACCTTAATATGAGCCTTGTTAATAAATCCGTTAGCACCGATTGTCATGATGTAGTCGGTTTTAACATCTCCATCAATAACCTTCATGATTACTGTATTCTGAGTTTCGGCTGCTCGTGACTTCACCAGATATTCGAAGGTGACAGTTTTACCGTCTGCCATTTTCATCTCTGTAACGAGCCCCTCTGAATTGCGGTTGATTGTCGTGCCGGCAACCGATTTAGGCATTTCACCGGTAAAGACGTTTG